>Ga0222427_100131_pt1 | contig 195314 bp, 180 predicted proteins | sample 2B20Ametagenome_FD_182890 | JGI IMG/M metagenome (GOLD analysis project Ga0222427, IMG submission 182890) | Enriched microbial communities from leaf-cutter ant dump, University of Wisconsin, Madison, United States - 2B20A (version 2) | ecosystem: Environmental > Terrestrial > Nest > Insects...
ACGGCAAGCAGAATGTCAGCCTGGATAACCTCGCCTTCTTAGACCAAAGCTCAAACAATACGCCTACCCTGACCATTGAAAATGCCGATAATATTCAGCTCAATCACGTCAATATTCACAGAACTGCTAACGATATTCTCAGCGCCATTGCCCTGGGTATCAATACTTCAAAACGAGTGAGCCTAGATGATGCCGATATTGAGGTACATGCCACGGGCAATGATATAAGTGCGCAAGGAATCATTAGTCTAGGCAGTGATCTAAACGTTAATAATAGCCACTTTCTAGTACAGGCAGAGGGCCAGGTTAATGCCCAGGCGCTTGGTGTTGGCTTAATAGATAATGGCAACAGTTTAACAATTAAAAACAGCACTATTAGTGTGAGCGCCAATAGCTTTAATTATGCCCAGGCTACTGGAGCAGGTAGCATAAATGGACCGGCAAGCCAGGAGCAAACAGCGCAAAACTCTAGCCTAAATACCTGGGTAAACATTGAAAACAGCCAAATTAGTAGTAGCGCTACAGCTAAAAATATGACCAGGGCGGACGGCGTTGTTCTCTCAGCCTTAGGTAATGGTCAAATTCATGCCAATATTGATAATAGTAGCATTGAAACAAAGTCTTTGGCGGATTTAGATAGTGTTACCAATGGCATTGTATTTGTGGCAAATGCAGCTCACGGCAAAAGTGAATTAACCGTACAAAACACCCAGGTAGCTGCCTTGGCACAAGCGGGTAGAAGTTACGATAGCACTGGAATTTATGCCGTGGCCATGGAACAAAACCTAGATTTAAAATTGCACAATAACCATGTTAAAGCCCAATCCTTAAGCAATTTAGGAGAAGGTCAACACAACCTAGACCTTGCAGATGCATCGGGGCTCTGGATAATGGGAAGAAATCTTAATGCCGAGATCAGCGACAACACCATTGAAGTGACTGCAAAAAGTCAATTCGGTGAAGCCCATGCCAGAGGTATACTGGCCAATGAGGGTCAAGGGTTAGGTCAAAGTTCTGCTGACAAGGGACAATTTCTCATTGAAAATAATGTCCTCAATGTTAAGGCCGATAGCTTGCTCTGGAATGCCTTTAGTACAGGCTTAGTTTTAGGCGATATCCATACCACCATCGGTAAAAATGCCTTTAACATCGAAGCTAATGGCAAATTTGCCGATAGCTCCAAGGCCGTCGGGATTTGGACTAATGCGTCACAGGATATAAAAGGTGATAATACCTTTGCTATCCGCGGCTTTTCGGTCCATAAAGATATCGAATATGTCTCTTCCTATAAGCGCAAAAAATAGCTTGCCATGGCCACATCTTATTCGAATCAGATGTGGCCATTTTGAATTATGAATTTGGTTTTTCCTAGGTTTACCTATAGAAATAGCTCAGCCTTAGGCGCAGACTTTAAGCACCTAAGTCTTGGCATCTAGCGCTTGAGTGAGGTACTTGACCTGCATTTCACTGGTTATTTACCCATAACCATCAAGCACTAGCAAACGGCTTGGCAGTAGGGTTACTTATTTCAAGCGTTGCTAAGTCGCTCAAGCCGTTTTTTCCCAAGCTTGTAAATGGCCACTTTCTATGCTTAAAACCCTATCCATGCGCTCAGCAAGTTGTAAATCATGAGTGACCAAGACAATACTCGTCCCCAGTTCCTTATTAAGTTCAAGCATGGCGGCATAGACTTGTTCGGCTGTCTTTTTATCGAGATTGCCGGTAGGCTCATCGGCAAGAATACAGCGCGGCTTGGTGACTAAGGCTCTGGCAATAGCCGTTCTTTGCCTTTCTCCCCCCGACAATTCACCGATTCTATGCTGCAATCTATCCTGTAAGCCAACTTTAGCCAATAAATACGCGGCCTTTTCCTTGGCAAGTTTCACTTTTGTGTTACCCAGCAATAAGGGAATGCAAACGTTTTCTAAGGTGGTAAACTCTGGCAGTAAATGATGAAATTGATAGATAAACCCAAGGCTATGATTACGTAGCTGGCAACGCTGCGTTTCGCTTAGGCTATGGATATCTCTTCCATCGAGAATAACTTGGCCTGAAGTGGGATTATCAAGTCCGCCAAGAATGTGCAACAGGGTACTCTTACCCGAGCCCGAGGCGCCAACGATGGCTATTTGTTCACCCCTTTGTACGTTTAAATTAACATTTTGTAAAACGTTTATCTTGGTCTTACCATCAACAAAGGTCTTATTTAGATCTCGGCAACTCAAGACCAGTTGAGAATTATTCATAACGTAAAGCCTCCGCAGGTTGAATACGTGCCGCACTCCAAGCAGGGTAAAGTGTTGCCAATAAACTAAATAATAAGGCTAGGCTAGATATCGTTACCACATCGTCAGGCTGAATTTTTGAGGGCAAGTAATTTACATAGTAAATACTTGAGGATAGCAATTGGACGTGAAACAGGTTTTCAATTAGATTTACCACCTGGGTGACATGCGAAGCCAAGAGTAGGCCACCTAATAAACCCAGCAACGTACCTATGATGCCTGATGCACTGCCTTGAACCATGAAAATTGCCATCACTTTCCGAGGTGTTGCACCCAAGGTACGTAAAATAGCGATGTCTGCCTGTTTATCAGTTACCACCATGACCAAGGTAGACACTAAGTTAAAGGCAGCAACCCAAACGATCAATAACAGCATCAGAAAAATCATCCTTTTTTCAAGGCTGATCGCTTCCGATAAGGCGCCATAGGTTTGGGTCCAGTCGCTAACCACAAGGTCACTGGGCAGCTCTTGACTCAAACGTCTTGCAAGTTCAGGTGCCTGATATAAATCCGCAAGCTTTAGTTGAATACTACTGATAGCTTGGCCCAACTTGAATAAGCGCTGACCATCTTGTAGGTGAATAAAGGCTAAATTACTATCAAAATCAAAGCCGCTGCCCACCTTAAAAACACCTATGACCTTGAAGGCTTTGAAACGCGGCAAAATACCCGCAGGTGTTACGGTAGCATCAGGCGTGATTAAGGTTACGCTATCTCCTACACTAAGCGCTAAACTATCGGCTAATTGTTGACCTAAAACAATGCCAAATTGGCCAGGGCTTAGGGCATTTAGACGCCCCTCGACCATTTTATCGGCTATGCTTGAAACTTGCTGTTGCTGGTTAGGTAAAATACCCGTGATGACGGCCGGATGATTTAAACCCGCGTGAACTAAGATGCCTTGTCCATAGACTAAAGGAGCACTAGCCACTACCCCAGGCTGATTCGCTAAGCGCTTTTGAACCGCCTGCCAGTTATTCATACGGGTAGATAAGCTACTGACTGTAACATGTTGTGCCATGCTGAACATCCGCTCGCGAATCACTTCATCAAAGCCATTCATAACGGAAATTACCGTTATCAATACCGTAACTCCAAGCGCGATGCCTATGATAGAAGTTAAGGAAATAAAAGAAATGAAACTATTTCGGCGCTTAGCCCTTAAGTAGCGTAGACCAATGTAAAGGGATAAAGGTTTAAACATGATGTCATCCAACTGGAAGCTTAAAATGGGTTTAATTTTGGCATTACCACTCTTCCCATGAAGAGTGTCGCTAGCATAACAAAATCAAGCTTAAAAGTAATCATGCTGCGGTAAATCTTTTACGTATAGAAACTTGCCCCTAGGTTAAGCGCTGCGTATAGTAAGTAGTTTCACAGTTATAAGGATATATCATGCAGCTCAAGCGTCTGACTCTAGCTTTACTTCTGGTTTCCGGTACGGCTCTAGCCGATGGCTTTCCCTTTCTACCCAAGGCCAGTTTAACAGGCACCTGGGGCGATGAAGGGGTAGGCCAAGCCGATGTCCTCATCCCCTTGGCAGGTGATAACACCCAGCTCTTTTACGGCGCCTTACAGGGTCGCTACAGCCAAGATGATAGCTGGAGTGGTAGCCTGGGCACAGGCTATAGACGCCTTAGCAATAACTCCCTCTGGGGCGGTTATCTGTATGTCGATAGAAATAACACCGCCTTAGGCGCACGCTTTTGGGACCTAAGCCCTGGCATCGAACGCTTGAGTGAAACCCTTGATTTGCGTCTTACCGGCTATTTACCCCTAGGCACCAAGCGCTGGCAAAGTCCTTGGCAGGCCGCCAATACCCTAGGCATTAAAGACTATGTCGTCTTTAGTGGCCATAGCCTTCAAGATAGACTCGCTGCCTATACCGAAGAGGCCGCTAAGGGTATTGAAGCCCAAGCCACTTATCATGTTAGGCAAATGCCAGGGCTTAACTTAACCGGCGGACTCTACCACTACCATTATCAAGATGCCGACAATGTCACGGGCGTAGGCGCTAGGCTTGACTATCCCTTAACCTCCTCGCTAGGGCTTATCCTAACCGACAGCTATGATAAAACCCAAGGCAATCAATTTGTCGCAGGCTTAAAACTTGAGATAGGGGGCGCTAAAGACAATGGCTTAACCAGACGCCTCACCGATACCATCAACCGGGGCCTGGGCGTTGCCAACAGTGGTGCCTTAGTGCCCACCGCCAAGGCTATTCGCATCTCCTCCCAAAGCCAGCTCATTGCCGATAACATTTGGTTCTTTAAACCCGCGGCAGGACAGGCCAATGCCTTAGCCGATGGTACCTTTGAGCATCCCTTCCAAGGTTTAACTCAAACGACTGTCAATCAGGCCGGGGAAAATGCCCAGCTATTTATCAGCACCGGTGACTATGGCTGGCAAGACCGTGTCTTTTTACAGTCCGGACAACATCTTCAAGGCCGTAACGATGACTTTACCCTAGCGGCCAACAGAGAGCTTCCGCTGCTGCACGGCCAGATGGGTATTGACGGCAAGCAGAATGTCAGCCTGGATAACCTCGCCTTCTTAGACCAAAGCTCAAACAATACGCCTACCCTGACCATTGAAAATGCCGATAATATTCAGCTCAATCACGTCAATATTCACAGAACTGCAGAGAATATGCAAAGGGGTAGCGCTAAAGCCATCGATATAGCTAACTCTAAGAAGGTCAATATCACCGATGCCGATATTGAGGTAGAGGCTACCGGCAATAGCATATCTGCTCAAGCTATTGCAAGTCAATTCAGTGATCTAAGCATTGCCAACAGTCATGTCCTTGTAAAAGCCGATGGCAGAGATTTTGTCTACGCAAGTGGTATAGACATACTCAATAGTGGTAACCGCTTAACAATACAAGACAGCACTATAGAGGTAAATGCCAATGGTATTAAATTGGCGTTGGCAAATGGCGTGGCTAATTCTGCAGGTGGCCTGCTACATCCCGACAATGTTGGTTGGGTCACGGTTAAAAATAGCCACATCATTAGCAACGCCACGGCCCAGGATAAAGCAAGTGCAAACGGTATTACCCTCGATGAGCACTTAGCCATAGGCCAAGTTCAAGCCAGCATTGACAATAGCCTTATTGAGGCAAAAGCCTTGGCAGACGTTGAAGCTAATGCAACTGGCATCAACTTAAATGGTGCAGCGCCCTACGGCCAAAGCGAGCTTAACGTGCAAAATACTCGCATTGATGTTTTAGCCAAAGCAGATAAGAAAAGTGAGGCCACGGGCATTTCCGCCGTAGACATAGATCAAGCTCTAAAGGTAAATCTCAAGCATAATCAAATTAAAGCTCATGCTTTAAGTGATGCTCAAGTCGAGGCCGCGGGTATTTCCATCAGGACGAGAAATCTTGCTGCAGAAATTACCGACAATGAGCTTGAGATCAGCGCAAAAAGTCAAGCGGGTAGCGCTTATGCCTACGGTTTAATTGTCGATGAGGGTCGAGGTTTTGCAGCGAGCTCCGGCTCTGAGCCACAAAAACTTCTCATTGAGAATAACACCTTCAATGTTTATGCCGATAGTTTGCTTTGGGATGCATTTAGTACTGGTTTGACTTTGAATGACGTTCGGGCCCAGATCAGCAAAAATGCCCTTAATATTGAAGCTAATGGCAAATTTGAAAACACTTCCAGAGCAATAGGGATATGGGCTGGGACACCACAGGACATAGCGGATGATAATAGCTTTGATATTCGTGGTTTTTCTGTGCATAAGGATATTGAGTATGAACGCCTAAAGAAATAGATTGACCGAGCTATATCTGGTGTTATGCGCCAGATATAGCGATTTAGTCTTTTTAAACTAGCAAAAACCCTGTTGGTACTTCCAAACCCCCGCTCACTTACCAACCCTTACTCTAGTGGCCAATTAAGAACTTGTGATCGGTATTGACTGTTTAAATCTTATCCCGCAATATGAAGTCTTCACTGTGCAAAAATGCAATTACCAACAGGTGTAATCCCATGTTAAGAGTCGCATTAGTACAACATCTAGGTTCTCAAGATCGAGCTCAATTTTTACAAGAAAGTATCAAGGGTATTCGTGAAGCTGCAAGCCATGGCGCAAGACTCGTCTTATTGCAGGAGTTACATACGGGCCTCTATTTTTGTCAAACCGAAAATCCGGATTTTCATGACCAAGCTGAAGCCATTCCTGGTCCTACCACGCAACAATTGGCTGAGCTTGCAAAAGATTTAGGCGTTGTGATTGTCGGCAGCCTCTTTGAAAGACGCGCAGCGGGAATGTATCATAATACCGCCGTGGTATTAGACACCGATGGAAGTCTAGTAGGGATTTACCGTAAAATGCACATCCCCGATGAACCTTGCTATTATGAAAAATATTATTTTACTCCGGGCGATCTAGGCTTCACCCCGATTCAAACTTCTGTTGGCAAGTTAGGCATTTTGGTTGGTTGCGATCAATGGTATCCTGAAGCTGCTCGCCTGATGACCCTAGCCGGAGCCGATATCTTACTCTATCCTACAGCCATAGGCTGGCACCCAACCGATTCTCAGGATGAAAAAAATCGCCAATTGGAAGCTTGGATCACCATTCAAAGATCTCATGCCGTGGCCAATGGCATTTATCTTTTGAGTTGTAATCGAGTGGGCTTTGAAAATGACCCGCTTAAACCTGGCGATGGCTTACATTTTTGGGGCAATAGCTTTATTGTCGGACCCCAGGGTGAGTTTTTAGCGCAAGCTCCAACAGAGAAACCCGCGGTAATTACCGCCGATATCGACTTAAAACAGAGTGAAAGAGTACGCAGGAGGTGGCCCTTTCTTCGCGACAGGCGTATCGATGCTTACAGCGATTTAGCTAAACGTTATCGTGACTAGAACGTGAAACTTGCCTTACAAATTACTTTTGTGCAAACACAATTGGCATTGTACTCGGCAAGTTGGTTTTTAAGTTTAGTGCACGACACCACGGGAACCCCCGTCATATTGACATTAAAATGTTCCGGACCAAAAGCTTCGATACTAATACCACCATTCCAGGGATTTTTAATTGCCGGCTTAGACGGATTAAAGTATTTAATGGGTAATAATTGCATGTTGACCAAAGTTTGAAAATTGAAATTACCATTATCAAAAGCGGGGTTAGTTTCATACCATTTAAAGCTGGCATCGGTAATCTCGTGTATCATGCTTACCGCGTTGTTAACCTTAGCATTTTCAGTTGCGATTCTAAAAAATCGGGTTGAAGCCAACAAAATGGTTGCGACAACTGTTAGCACCAGCATCAACTCTAACAAAGAAAGCCCTAGATGCTGCTTAAATAAAGACCGTTTAAAATTCATAGAGTTTTCTACCACCGGCGTAGCATTGTTAAACTTAGCTCACTATACTTAACAAAAACTTAAGTGGCTACCCTTTTTGCCAAATTTAGTCTATATATTAAGTATAGTTTTTGTTAAAAGGAAGGAAAAATGCGTATACTTTTGGTTGAAGACGATGAGCTCTTGGGAGATGGTGCTAAGACCGGTCTTATGCAGGTGGGTTATAGTGTTGATTGGCTAAAAGATGGTCTTAGTGCTAAATATGCTTTGGAATCCGAAACCTTTGACCTTATTGTTTTGGATTTGGGCCTACCTAAACTGGGTGGTCTTGATCTATTGCGCCATATTCGCGCTCAAGGCATAACAACGCCCATCATCATATTAACGGCTCGTGAGTCTGTGGGTGACAAGGTTAAAGGCTTAGATGGAGGAGCCGATGATTATATCAGCAAGCCCTTCGATCTAGATGAACTCTACGCCCGCATTCGAGCCTTGTTACGAAGACGCTCAAACCGCGCTCAATCCAGTATAGTTTTTGCTAATTTAGAGCTTGATCCAGCCTCGCACACCGTTACTCGTAACGGAGAATTTGTCCCTCTGCCTAGACGGGAGTTTGCTTTATTACATAAATTATTAGAGAATGCTGGCCATGTCCTATCTCGAGACCAATTGATGCAAAGTTTGTACAGTTGGGATGAAGAAGTCGATAGCAATACACTGGAGGTTCACATTCATAATCTACGAAAAAAATTGGATGCAGATTATATTCGAACTATCCGAGGCGTAGGTTACATGGTTGAAAAACGTTAATGCTACTCTCTATTCGTAAATTTTTACTCATCAACCTGTTTATGGCGGTGATCATCATTTCTTCACTGACCATTGTAGGCAGCTATTATTTAGCTCACAAGGATATAAGGCGTTATATGGACTCGCTTTTAATCCAAGCGACTCTAATTTGCCAAGGCCTAATTAATAAGGATACCAGTGCTGAACACTTAGGCGAAATTCAGCAGCAGCTTGATGCTATTCCTGCCCAAATAAGTCATTTTACTAAGGACTTTAATCACTATTCGGTTAAACGAGAGAACTCAAATCGTTTTCAGTTTCAAGTTTGGGATATGAAGGGAAGACTTCTGTTACATTCGGCCAATGCTCCTAAGAGCAAATTGTTTGGTGCTAAAAATGGCTTTAGTGATAGAACGATTGACGATGAAGACTGGCGAGTATTTACCGTGCATGATGAACAATTGGGCATCATCATTGTCTCAGCTGAACCCTATATCATCCGTAATGAATTAGCCAATCGCATCGCACGTGATGACCTTTATATTATGCTCCTGACCTATCCCATTTCAGGCGTACTCATTTGGTTTATCATTGGTCTAGGCCTGAGCAGCATTAGAAGAGTAGCCGATGAGATTGCCCATCGTGAATCCACTTATTTAGAGCCGGTGGACCTGCAATCTGTACCCATAGAGATCAAGCCCTTGGTCAATGAGCTCAACAAATTATTTTATCGGCTCAATCAAGCCCTAGAGCGTGAAAAACGCTTTGCTGCAGACGCTGCACATGAACTAAAAACACCCTTGGCAGCCCTTCGTACTCAGACTCAAGTTGCTCTTAGAACGACTAATGAACAAGAGCGCAACACGGCTTTACATAATCTTATTACCGGGGTAGATAGGTGTACCCATGTGGTGCAACAGTTGTTAACATTGAGTAGGCTTTTGCCTGAAGAGAACACCTTGGAAGACATCAAAAAGGTTAATCTACCGGCATTAACAGCCGAAATCATTGCTCAACTCTTCCCCGCCGCATTGGAAAAAAACATCGATGTTGCCCTCATCAATCGTAAACAAGTGGTTATCATAGAGGGTAATGCCATCGCCTTGGGGATTCTGATCCGCAATCTCGTTGATAATGCCATCCGCTATACGCCGAATAATGGTAAGGTTAAGGTTTATATAACAACCACTCGCAATCACGTTCATTTGAGAGTCTGTGATAATGGCCCGGGGATTCCGGCTGAGTTACGCGGTCGAGTTTTTGAACGCTTTTTCCGCATTTTAGGCAATCAAAGTACGGGTAGTGGCCTGGGTATGGCTATAGTCCAACAGATCACACTATTGCATAAGGCTCAGGTGAAATTAAACACGCCCAAATCAGGCAAGGGCTTAGAAGTTAAAGTTATCTTCCCTAAGTCACTTTCAAAATAATTAAGTTGCCAAATTTAGAGATGATCCCTATATAATAGATAACCATTTATTGATCGGCCTTTTCTATCATGCAGGCAGCCCCTTTAGCCTTGTTAGAACGCTTAACACCAAAACAGCTTATCATCACCGCTAACCGCCGCTTGGCCAGTTATTTACATGAGCAATACGGACTTTACCAGGTTAGCTTAGGTTTTAAAACTTGGCAGACCTTAGATATTCTTCCCTATCAAAGTTATTTAACTCGTCTTCATCAACTGGCTCTAGATAGTGGCTTATTAAAACCTGAATTACTGCTCAATGAACCTCAAGAGTTAACCATTTGGGAACACATTATTACCAGCAGCCAAGTTGAAAAACCTCTTCTACAAATACATGCGGCTGCTAAAGAGGCGAAAAGTGCCTGGCAGCTGGCATGGGAATGGCAATGTCCACTGAATCATCCCAGCTTTAAATTGACCGACGACTGCCTTTCCTTTCAAACCTGGGCAGAAGAATTTATGCAGCGCTTAGCTACAAAGGGTTGGTTAGACTGTAGCCGCCTACCCGAACGTATTTATGACCTTTTGCAAAACCAACCGCAGCTCATTCCAAAACACTCACTCTGGATTGGTTTTTTAGAGTTTACCCCTCAACAGCAAAAATTGCTCGATTTAATAAGCGAAAAAGGTGGGCATTATGAACAAATCCAGCCCACTTCAAACCCCTTATCTCTACAGCGCATGAGTTATGCTGACACCAGCCGCGAAATACATCACATGGCTCTTTGGGCTAAACAACTTGCCAAGGACCCTTCGACGCGCATCGGTTGTATTGTCCCCAATTTGGCAACCCTTAGAAAGGAAATATTCCGAACTTTTAGTGAGGTGTTTGAACCCAAAATACTACTCGATCCCCGTGAACATACGACCAACTTACCGTTTAATATTTCGGCGGGTTTAAGTTTAACCAGTTATCCTCTCACGCATGCTGCATTCATGGCTTTGCAATTAAATCAGCAACATATACCGGCAACCACTCTAAGCTTTTTATTGCGCTCCCCCTTCTTTGCTAAACCCGCCGAGTTATTCATGCACATTCGCCTGCAACAATATTTAAATCGATTTGGGGAACATAGCCTAAGCCGTAAGCAGTTATTGGCTTGGTTACAGTCGCAAACCTTAAAGTGCCAATGGTTAAACAATTTACAAAAGTTGCTCGATTCCTTAGAACAGCAGCCGTTTACACAGACCGCATATGCCTGGGCCAATACCTTCAACTCGCAGCTTAACATGCTAGGCTGGCCGGGCGAACGCAGTTTAAACAGCGAGGAATATCAATTGCTGCAAAAATGGCAGGAGCTCTTATGTCAATTGGCCAGCTTTGAGCAATTAGACTTAAGCTTAACGGCGGTAAAGGCCCTGCAGAAGCTGCATCATATCATGGCCATGACTACCTTTCAGGCCGAAGGCAAACCTAGTAATGTACAAATTTTAGGTGCCTTGGAAGCGGTAGGTCAAAACTTCACGCACGTTTGGTTACTGGGACTAGACGATAGAAGCTGGCCAAATAAGCCTTCTCCGAATGCATTTTTACCCCTGAGTCTGCAGCGCGAACGTAATATGCCACATGCCAGTGTGCAACGAGAAACCCAATTCTGTGCTAAATTGTTAACTCATTACTACCAAAGTAGCCAACAGGTTTATGTGAGTTATCCAAATGCCGACGCAGTTCAATTATTAAGACCCAGTCAACTGATAACCCATTTACCTGAAGCCTCACCTGCTGAAATCCCACAGGCCGAGGCTACTCATTTAGCCCATCTCATTTATACAAGTGCTAAACTGGAAGTTATCGAATTAACGCTTCCCCCACCCGTTAATGACCAAGAACTTGTTAGGGGAGGAACGGGTATCTTTAAAAGTCAGTCAGCCTGTGGCTTTAAGGCCTTTGCCGAGTATCGCTTGGGCGTAAGGGTTGTAGAAGCCATGGAGCTTGGCCTAGCGGCAACTGAACGAGGGACATTACTCCACCACTGCCTAGAAAGCATTTGGCGAGAACTAGGAAATCAACGTTCTTTACAGAATTTAACTTCTCAAACCTGTCAAACGCTTATCGATCAAGCTATAGCCCAAGCCTTAAGGATTCTAGAAAAACAACGGGAAGGCACACTTTCGGCAGGTCTTATTCGGCTTGAAAAACAACGCTTGAGCAAACTATTATTTGCATGGCTAGAGCTTGAAAAACAAAGGCCTGAGTTTGAGGTCATTGCCATGGAGCAAACCGCTGAAGTCGTCTTAGGCAAAATTCCACTTAAATTGAAAATTGATAGAATTGATAGGTTAAGCAGTGGTGAATACCTCATCATTGATTACAAGACCGGCAAATCATCAGTCGATTGGTTAAGTGAACATCTAACCGAACCTCAATTACCGATTTATTGTCTTACCAGCCCCTACCCCATTGCAGGCTTGAGTTTGGCACAAGTACGCAATGATGAAATGAAATTTCATGGGCTCGGTGCTAGGGAAGGTTTGTTGCCAAAGCTTAAGCTACATGAGGATTGGCAGAGCTTATTAAATAAGTGGCAGCAGTTATTAGAGGGACTTGCGGATCAATTCTTAACGGGTCACGCTGCCATTGCCCCTAGAGACAAAAGAACCTGTGAACTATGTAAACTTGAACTGATTTGCCGAATTAATGCCTAAGCATTTTTTGATAGCTTAGTTCACTATGCATCGGGTTTATGCCATCGTAAAGTAACTGTTATCACTTTAATTAGTCTCACAGGGTGAATAGTCCTTGATGGTATTGCTGACTTCATTTAATACGGTTATTTGAGTTTTAGTCAACGAGGCTGTAACGGCCAAATCAATGTCAGCCTTTTTATAGCGGTTGGCATAATAAGCTTGGGCGAAGTGCAAGTAAGCTTGTTGGTATTTTAGCCAAGCTCTTTCTATATTAATCAATTGTTCAGGTTCAGTCTGATTGTTTTTACCAAGCTCTAACAGCCTCTTATAGCTAGCATTGAGTTGCTTGTCTAGGGCCATCACTTCACTTGCTTTAGGTATATTTAAGGTTTGTTGAGCTAAAATTTGGATTTGTTGTTGAAAATTATTCTCTAAATTATCTTTGGCCGGATTGCTATACTGCATGCCACTCAAGGTTCCAAAATCGGCAGCCACACACGGCATAGGATAGTTTTCATAAAAGCGCTTAGTATAGACATTATACTGCTGCCAAACTTTCTGAAAAGCCCTAGCCTGCTCTTGCGAAAGCTCTTTAACAAAGCTCGCCATCTTATGTTCTGTAGCAAAGTGTAAGATTTCTGAGAGATAATCAAAGCTTAATAGATCAATGGTATGGCCTACATCTACACCTGCACGTAACTCTAGGTAATTTAATTGATCGGCTTGTTTATTTTCAAGCTTAGCCAAAAGATTTTCTTGACTACAACCCAGCTCTGTTTCTTTCTCAGTATGGTCAATCATCTGCCGCGCATAGCGTTTAGCGGCTTCGATATCGGCCTTTTGCCCACCTTCTCCTCGAGCCGTCATCAGCGCCATTCCACAATAATCTTGGTTTTTTACATAGTGTTGCCAAACTTTTTTACAGTCGGCTGTATCACCCTTATAGGCTAAATTCCCATCTATATATAACTGTGGGCAGAGCTCTAGAGGATTTAGAGTAGCTGAAGCTATTTTAGAATTAGCCATGGATAGCGAGGATAGAAATAACCCCAGCAGGTATAAACCTAATTTTTTCATCGATTTTATTCACCTTTAAATTTTTTCTTCATAGGCAGAATATTGAGAGTGTCTAATTTCGCCTAGTGGGCAATATGAGTTATCAATCTCTTATACACTTTACGTATTAGGTTAAGCGGTATTAGCGAAAATTGCTAGCCTAGGCGTCACTTTACTAGGCTTTTATCTTTAAAGGGTTAAAAGCATGATTCAGCCGGTCGATTTAAATTCAACCTAGGGTTTTCCCTAGGTTTACTACTTATAATTCAGCATTCTCATTTAGGTGGTTTCCTAGTTTAATATCTTTGGTCAATCTAATTGCTAGTATCACTGGATTTATGCAAGGGCTGTAAAACTTACAGGGTAAGCTGTAGGGTCTTGGATGATAGAATTAAGCTCTTGCGTAAATTCTTTCATGAAGTATTAATAAAAAGAAGGGTGTCATGAATGCATATTGAGAACAAGCAATTTAGGGAAAATCACACTATTTTTGAGAAATTGTTAATTTCCTATGACGGCAAGGAAGTAAAATTTGCTACCGATAAAGTTATCAGTAAACCGTTAAGACGAGGTGGGAGAATCTTCATAAGCTATTCATCCCATGTATCTTATATTAAGATACAGCGATTTGAAGAAAACAAATTTTGCAATTATCTAACGATAAGCCTGGCTAAAATTCAGTTATTATTAACCCAAGCTTCTAACTCAAATCAAAATTTAATTTGGGAACAACTTGAGCAGGAGGTTATCAATATATTGGTTCATAGCTATAACCATAGCTTTCATATGAAAGCGGTAGGGTTATTTAAGGCCATCTAACCCTTATCAAGCTTTAATAAATTCTTAGCTTTAGGTTAATTAACCAAACACAAGCCGCGGATTATGCTAGAATTTCTTTTTACGCCGGCTCAAACTAACTTTATGTCTTTACAAACGGAACTTAAGTTAATAACTCAATCCTTACACCAGCAAGTGGAGCAACATGAGCTGTTTAGAAAAATCTTGCTTAAGACCATAACGTATGGCGAATACATTTTATTGCTCAAAATTTTATACGGTTTTTGGTTGCCTCTGGAAAATGATTTTAGCCAGCTGAAACTCAAAAATTTTCCTTGGCCACCCATAACCAAACACTTATTATTACATCAAGATCTAGCATTGCTAGGCATCAATTTATCCTCTATTGCAAGCTTACCGCATTGTACAAGTTTGCCATCCATAAAAAATCAGGCGACCCTCTTGGGGTGTTTATATGTCATGGAGGGTTCCTTGTTAGGCGGACAAGTAATAGCCCGTTTGTTAAACAAGGTTCTAGCTCTTAAACAGCATAATGGTTGTGCTTTCTTTTATGGCTATGGCTCAAAAACTTACGAATATTGGCAAGTTTTTTGCCGTTATTTAAATGGCGTTTCCTTAGCCTATGAGAAACAAGAAGTTATTGATACGGCTCTGCAAACCTTTAGCCTATTTAGCAATTGGATCAATAATTACCCGAGTAAACTTAAATGTCATTTCAATTAAGCATGGAGGCTCCAAAGAATTTCTGTGATCAACAATCCTTGCAATCCCTGCAAACCATTCAGGCCTATGGTGCATTGTTAGTCATTGATCGCAATGATTTAACCATCGTTCAAGTCAGTAATAATGTTGAAAAATTATTAGGATTTACGCTTGCTAGTTTACTCAACCATAAATTAAGCCAATTTCTATCAGCTGCCGCTAATAAAGATTTTCAGACCCATTTACGTCAAACTGTTAAGTGCTTAACCCCTATTACCTTACAGCTTCAGCACCTACAACATGTGATAGATTGTTGGGCGCGTGTCTATGATCATGAAGTTTACCAGATAATAGAAATAATACCCACTGACTCTGGACATAAACCCATGTTTTTGGAGGCTTCCAAAGAGCTAGAATTTGGTTTTCAACAGATCGATCAAGGAAATGATATCCACTCAGTATGCCAAGCTATCGCTACTTTATTTAAAAATGTAACTAGCTTTGATAAGGTCATGGTGTATCAGTTTGATGAAAAATGGTGTGGCTCCGTGGTCGCAGAAGCACTGGAACCCAACATGGAAAGTTATCTAGGCCTAAAGTTCCCCGCCAGTGATGTACCAAAACCAGTGCGAGACTTTTACCAGCAGGCGAAATACCGCTATATACCTAGCATCCATTATGAAGCAGTCCAACTCATTCCTGCTACCAATCCTATTACACAGCAACCCTTAGATCTAACTCATTGTCAGCTACGAGCAGTGGCACCCGTGCATTTAGAATATCTGCAAAATATGGGAATACAATCCTCAACGTCATTTTCATTGCTTAAGGATGGGCAATTATGGGGATTAATTACTTGCCACCATCGTAAACCCAAATATTTATCCCCTACAACTCAAATCAGCTTAAATTTATTAGCAGAACATGCAGCCGCACGGCTAACCATAGTTCAAACCAGAGAACAACACCTGCGTAAAACCAAAATCTTGACGGCTCTTACCAAACTAACTCATTTTATGCTGCAGGCTCATCAGCAAGAAAAGGATTTTACCCAAGGATTAATTAAGTATAAGCCAGACCTATTAGAAATGGTTGCAGCCACAGGAGGTATTATCCATTTGCAGGGTCGCTATCAAGCCATAGGAAATATACCTGAACCAACAGCCGTTTATGAATTGATTAACTGGTTACAGCATAGTGTCACGGAAGAGGTATTTGTTACCGACTCACTCATGCAACATTTTTCGGCCGCAAAAAATGTTGAACATGTGGCCTGTGGGCTAATTGCCCTGCAAATAGTGCCCAAGACGGATAATTATATTTTATTATTCAGGCCAGCCATAACTTACACCATCAAATGGGCAGGCAATCCTAATGATACCGTCAAAATCGACGCCGATTCCAGCGGCTATCATCCACGCCTTTCCTTTAAATTATGGGAAGAAACCGTTAAGGGAAAGTCGCTGCCTTGGGATACCATAGAAATTGAAACAGCCGCTCAACTTCGGCTGAGCATTATTGACCATATGTTACGTCAATTTTTACAGCAGCAGGCCTATGATTTAGAGCAACAGGTAAAAATACGGACTGCAGCTTTGGAGCGCTCCAATGAGGAGCTAGAGCAGTTTGCCTACATTTCATCACATCAGCTTAAGGAACCCTTACGCATGGTAGCCAGTTTTAGCCAACTGCTAGCTCGGCGCTATCAACATGCTTTAGACAGTGAAGGACAAGAATTCATTGAATTTATTGTTGATGGCGCCATACGTATGCAAGAGCTGATTGATGATGTACTTACCTTTTCCAAAATTGGTAAGCAGACTACCGATCTAGCCCAGGTGTCAATTGAACAAGTATTAAAATTGAGCTTAGAAAATTTAAAGCTATTATTTGCCGAAAATGCGGTTATCTTAACCCAAGATAGCTTACCCGTTATTAAGGGCGATGAAACTTTGTTAACGCAATTGTTTAGTAATTTAATAAGTAATGCGATAAAATTTAAAAAACTAGACCAACCTTTAGTGATTCATATTGGAGCGAAACCTCAAGACAGGGAGTGGCTATTTTCCGTAAGGGATAACGGCATTGGTATAGAGCCTCAATATTTTCAACGCATCTTCAAATTATTTTATCGCCTGCATAGCATATCGGACTATCCAGGTACAGGCATTGGTTTAGCGGTTTGTAAAAAGGTTGTCGATTATCACGGTGGACGCATGTGGGTAGAATCAGAACCCAATATGGGTTCAACCTTTTATTTCACCATAGCTATTGATTAACCAGAGATAAGGCAATGCAAAATCGGTTGAAAACCATGGAAATTTTATTGATCGAAGATAATCCAGGCGATGTGCGCTTAACCCAAGAGGCTCTAAAATTAGGCCAGATTAGCAATAGATTATCTTGGGCAAAAGATGGAGAGGAAGCGCTGGCATTTTTACGGCGGGAAGAGCCCTATCAGCAATCACCAAGACCCGATATCATTTTATTAGATCTTAATTTACCTAAGCATAGTGGCCAGGAAATTTTAAAGATGATAAAGAGTGATGAAAAAATTAAATCCATTCCCGTGATCATCTTAACCTCTTCAAAAGCAGAGGAAGATATTCACCAATGTTATCAAACTTATGCTAATTGCTACATTAGCAAACCAGTTGCCATTGATAAATTCATCAAGGTGGTACAGTCTATAGATTTATTTTGGCTAACTATAGCCACCCTACCCCAATGATCCATGAAAATTTTACTGATTGAAGATAATCGAGGCGATGTAAAATTAGTTGAAACCATGCTCAAAGAGCAAAAGGTAATTTACCAACTCAATAGCGTAGATACCTTAGCCCAAGCGTTACAATTATTGGCTAGAGAAAAACCGACGCTTATTTTACTAGACCTCATTTTACCCGATAGTTACGGTCTTGAAACTTTTACCCAGATTCAATCCATTGCAGCGCAAACCCCCATCATTGTCCTAACTAATAATACCGATGAATCTATTGCTTTAGCTGCAGTAAAAAAAGGCGCACAGGATTATTTACTTAAAAACAATTTAGCGAGCCAGGTGCTAGTAAAGGCCATACGTTACGCCATTAAAAGAAAACAAGCGGAAGAATTGATACGTCGCTATCAGTCAGATGTCGCCAGAGTAGAACGCACTAACTCCATGGGAGAGATCGCCTTGACCTTGGCGCATGAGCTAAATCAACCCTTAGCAGCGATAGTTACCTATACCCAAGGTTGTATACGAGCCTTGCAGGATCAAGATTTCTCTAGGTCCGAAGTCATCGGTATTATGGAGCAAGCGGTAAGACAGGCAGAAAGAGCCAGCGATATTTTGCATCGATTAAAGAATTTCGTTTATAAGGGCCAATTAACTTATGAGATTGTAGATATCAATCAGCTGATCCAGGCCACCTTACCGCTTTTACAGCCCCAAATAAAGGCGTATACAGTCGATATTGAAATGGATTTAGCCAATGCACAAACCCATTTAAGGATTGATGCAACCCAAATTCAACAGGTAATTTTAAACTTATTGCGCAACGCACTTGAATCGCTGGCCAGCATTGAGTGTCAAAATCCCAAAATTACTATTAAAACGCGAGTCCTGCCAGAAAATAAGTTGGAAGTACATATCATTGATAATGGCCCAGGTTTTGCTGACCCGGATATAGAGAAGTTTTTCAAGCCATACGTTACCACTAAATCAGGTGGATTAGGAATAGGTCTTGCAATCTGTCGCACCATTATAGAAGCTCATGGCGGCAATTTTTACACTAATCCTATGCAGCAAGCTGGAGCTCACTTAATATTTAGCCTGCCCATATTATAAAATGAGAACCCAATGGAATTTAATGCAACAGTTTATGTAGTTGACGATGATGAACAAATAGGTCAGGCCATCCAATGGTTATTAAAAACCGTAAAATTACCCAGCAGAGTTTTTACTTCCAGTGAAGACTTTTTAAACAACTATGATCCACTTTGGCGCGGTTGCATACTGCTTGATATTCGGATGCCCCTATTAAGTGGTTTTAATGTTCAAGAACGTTTAAATCAATTAAACAATCAATTGCCCATCATTTTTTTAACAGGTCATGGCGATGTACCCATGGCAATTAAAGCCTTGAAAAATGGTGCCCTGGATTTTTTATTGAAACCCTTTAACGACCAAGTTTTATTAGAAAAAATCCACCATGCTTTACATATAAATGATCTTCGCGCTAAAAAATATGAGGTCGAACAAATTTATGCTAAACGCTTAGAATCGTTAACTTTACGTGAGCAGGAAGTATTTAAACTCATTGCGCAGGGTAAACTCAATAAGCAAATAGCTGCAAAACTCAATATCGCAGTTTCAACCGTTGAGTTACATCGCGCTAACTTAATGAATAAAATGCACATTTCTTCGGTGGCAGAGCTGGTTGCAATTTATTTATTGTTTAATCCCTCACCCTTATGGAGCTGATTAAAAATGATTTATTTGTAAGCCAATCGACACGCAATACAACTCATTAGAAGCTCCATAGGCCAAACTTGCGCTCTAGCGATTAATCAAGAATTAGCGGCCTCCGTAATTACTACTCATGGCGAAACATCGTCTAAATTGCTAATATTTAAATTCGCAAAATCAACTTTTAAATCATTATGGCGTCTCAAACTCAAGCCTTTAATTTTATTAACCGTGTTTACCGTGAGGTCTGGCAACCTTATGATGCCAAAGCACTGGGTAAATACTATGACCTTAAGCTGAAGGCACACTCATTAGAAGAAAGCTTTTGCTTCAGCGATTTCTATGAATTACTCAAGTGTAATGCCGAGCAACTCAGTCACATGCAAGTTCAATTTCATAGGGTTATTGTTGATGGCTGTAACAATCTTGTTGCCTGGTTTACGACCTCTCATTTCGGCAATGACTCACAGAAAATCTATCATTTACAAACCATGGCTAATTATCAAATTAAAGGGGACAAAATCATTCAAGTTGAATTTATGTGGGATAAACCCACAAGCTTTGTGATGAATCAAGCGAGCCAGCTCCAAACCATTAGCAACCCAAAGATTGGAAAAACCTTATCCAAGCGTGAAACCCAATGCTTCCTCTATAGTCTCAAGGGATACTCAGCTAAGCTTATCGCTAATAAACTCAAGCTTTCAACTCGCACGGTTGAAACTCATCTTAACAATATTAAGTACAAACTTGATTTAGCAAACTCTCGAGAGATCATTGATTTTGCATTTGCCATGGGATATTTACACTTTGCCCCTCTTTTAGCCACTTTTTTTGAGGAATGATAATGCAAACCCAAGCCAAGGATTTTATTCAAAAGATCGCCGCAATTTGGACTCAAGGTCAAATTGAACTTCTAGCCGATTATTATTCTCTAGATTTTCAGGCAAACTTTTATGGTTATGAGGTAAATTTTGCGGCCCTGATTAAGCGTTTGCAGTATATGATCCAGCATCAAAAACAGCGCCAAATGCAGGTTCTCGATGCCATAGGGCAGGCTAATAAATTGGCAGCACGCTTTCATTATACTGCCATAGACAGCATTAACGGCAAAATTGATTTGGAATTTCTAGGCTTTTACCAATTAAATGCCGAAGCTAAAATTTCACGAGCTTGGGCCTACGCTAATCAAGCCGTCGATTATCGCTATTGAACTTATTCTTGGCCTTTTAAATTTGCATATTACCTAAAGGTGACTATTTTTTCACCACCGGGTATTCCACAACTTATCCACAGATTGCCCCCAGCTTATTGGCTTGCAATTTTTAGCAAAACCCATTATCTTGTGGTTATGATTAATAAAAAATCAATATATTGTATTTAGCTTATTCCTGGAGGGAACATGCAAGCAGAAGCGTCACTTGAAAATGCGCCTAAAAATGAGGCCTCTTTAAACGATTTGTCTACCGACTTTGCCATCCAAACAACTGAGCCAGGCTATCTTAAAGTCATTCGCCGCAATGGCAAGGTTACCCCTTACGATGATAGCAAAATTGCCGTCGCCATGACCAAGGCCTTTTTAGCCGTTGAAGGCGGAAATGCCGCAGCCTCCAGTCGCATTCACGATACGGTGGCGCGCCTAACTCGCCAAATCAGTGATATCTTTCAGCGCCGAATGCCAGACGGTGGCACCATGCATATCGAAGACATTCAGGATCAGGTTGAGCTAGCCCTCATGCGTGATGGTCAGCACAAAGTGGCTAGAGCGTATGTATTATACCGGGAAGACCGTAGAAGGGCTAGGGCTGCTGAGGCTAAACAAGCTTCTGAACAGCCCGTACTCTATGTAACTCTAAGCAATGGCCAGCGCCAACCTCTAGATCTTGCAAGAATAAGGACCATTGTCGCCGAAGCTTGCCAAGGCTTAAGCGATGTTAATGCCGAACGCATTATTGAAGATACCCTGCGTAATCTTTACGATGGCATTCCAGCCAATGAGGTCAGTAAAGCCCTGATCATTTCAACCCGTCCCCTGGTAGAGAAAGAACCCAATTACACCTATGTGGCCGCTCGTTTGCTGTTAGATGAGTTACGCAGCGAGGCCTTACAATTTTTAGACTTAAGGGATAGCGCCACTTATGCAGAAATGGCTGAATTTTATCCCGTTTATCTGAAAAGCTTTATAGCAAGAGCCGTTGAACTTAAATTACTTGATTCACGCTTGCTTGAATTTGATCTAGAGCTGCTTGGCCAAGCTCTTAAGCCCGAGCGCGATCTCCATTATAATTATCTTGCCTTGCAAACTCTTTTTGACAGATATTTTATTCATTCTGCAGGTAAGCGCTTTGAGCTACCGCAGGTATTCTTAATGCGAGTTGCCATGGGTCTTGCGATTGAGGAAAAACAAAAGGACGCTAGAGCCATTGAGTTTTATAACTTGCTCTCCTCGCATGATTACATGACCTCTACGCCAACCCTGTTTAATTCTGGTACTTTAAGACCTCAATTATCCAGCTGCTTTTTAACCACAATACCCGATGATTTAGACGCAATCTTCAGTGCAATCAAGGACAATGCCTTGCTCTCCAAATTTGCCGGTGGTCTTGGCAATGATTGGACGCCCGTACGTGCCATGGGTGCAAGAATTAAGGGCACCAATGGTAAGTCTCAGGGAGTCATGCCTTTTCTTAAGGTTGCCAATGACACATTAGTCGCAGTCAATCAAGGTGGTAAACGTAAGGGAGCCGGCTGTGCTTATCTGGAAACCTGGCATTTGGATATAGAAGAGTTCTTAGAGGCTCGTAAAAACACTGGAGATGAGCGTCGTCGCACCCATGATATGAATACCGCCAACTGGATTCCAGATCTCTTTATTCAACGTGTCTTTGAAGATGGTGAATGGACCCTGTTTTCGCCCGATGACGTACCCGATCTACATGATATTTACGGCCAACAATTTAATGCAGCCTATGCAGCTTATGAGGCCATGGCTCAGCGCGGTGAAATCCGCAATTTCAAGAAAATACCAGCCGTTAAGCTCTGGCGTAAAATGCTATCTTTGATATTTGAAACCGGTCATCCCTGGATCACTTTTAAAGATCCCTGCAATCTGCGCTCACCACAACAACATGTAGGCGTTGTCCATAGCTCTAATTTATGTACAGAAATTACTCTGAATACCTCGATTGATGAAATAGCAGTTTGTAATTTAGGCAGTATTAATTTACCTGCCCACATAGAGAACGGCCAACTTGATCAAGCAAAATTAAGACAAACGGTGCAAACTGCCATCCGTATGTTAGATAATGTAATTGATATCAACTACTATTCTGTGCCACAAGCAAGACGTGCTAATTTAAAACATAGGCCGATTGGCCTTGGCATCATGGGTTTTCAAGATGCACTCTATAAAATGGGTATTTCTTATAGCTCAGAGCAAGCGCTGGAGTTTGCCGACAGATCCATGGAATTGATCAGCTATTTTGCCATCGAGGCTTCCACTAACCTAGCAGAAGAACGCGGCACCTATCAAAGCTTTGAAGGTTCATTGTGGAGTAAAGGCATTCTGCCAATAGATTCCATAGGCTTGCTACACAATGCGCGTGGTCAATATTTAGAGCAAGATCGTAGCCAAACTCTGGATTGGAATACATTGCGCGAACGTGTCAAGACCGTGGGTATGCGTAACTCAAATGTCATGGCCATAGCACCTACTGCCACGATCTCTAATATTTGCGGGGTTTCACAGTCCATAGAACCTACTTATCAGAACTTATATGTAAAATCCAATCTTTCGGGTGAATTTACCGTGGTTAACCCGTATTTGGTCAATGACCTTAAAAGAGCAGGGCTTTGGGATGAGGTTATGGTCAATGACTTGAAATACTATGACGGTAGCGTTCAGCCCATAGACAGAATACCTGCCGAAATTAAAGCCCGCTATGCCACGGCCTTTGAGCTTGATCCTCAATGGCTGGTAGAAGCGGCATCACGTCGCCAAAAGTGGATTGACCAAGCCCAATCTTTAAACTTATATATGGCGCAACCCTCCGGTAAGAAATTGGATGATATTTATCGCCTAGCCTGGATTCGCGGCTTAAAGACTACCTATTACCTACGTACACTAGGTGCTACTAGCACTGAAAAGTCAACGGTAAATCAGGGTACTCTCAATGCGGTTAAGGTTGATATTGAACCTAAGGCTTGCGCCATCGATGATCCAACCTGTGAGGCTTGTCAATAATGCAAGGCCCCGCTTTAGCGTAAAAGATAACAGAGGAAATGAGTATGTCAGAATTAACATTTGAACAAGCTACAGCTGCCAAAGGTGGCGCTACTGGCTTAGAAAGCATTGAAATGGGTGCGGCTAGAATTCAGGTTGATGATAAAAAGATCATCAATTGTCGTGCTGATTTAAATCAACTGGTGCCCTTTAAATATCGCTGGGCCTGGGATAAATACCTGGCAGCCTGTGCAAATCACTGGATGCCAAATGAGATCAATATGTCGGCTGACATTGCCCTTTGGAAGGACCCCAATGGTTTAACCGAAGATGAGCGCGTTATCATCAAACGTAATCTAGGCTTCTTCTCAACGGCAGACTCCTTGGTCGCCAATAATCTGGTACTGGCGGTTTATCGCCACATCACCAATCCCGAGTGTCGCCAATATTTATTGCGACAATCCTTTGAGGAGGCTCTGCATACTCATGCCTATCAATATGTGGTAGAGAGTTTAGGCATGGATGAGGCCGAAGTTTTCAACATGTATCGCGAACTACCTTCGGTAGCTCGCAAGGCGGTTTGGTCATTAAAATATACCCAAAGTTTAGGCGACCCAAATTTTCAGACAGGTACACCTGAAGCCGATCAGCGTTTATTGCGCGACCTGATCGCCTTTTACGTGGTATTTGAAGGCATTTTCTTCTACGTGGGCTTCACCCAGATCTTATCCATGGGAAGGCGTAATAAGATGACGGGCACTGCCGAACAGTTACAGTATATTCTGCGCGATGAGTCTATGCACATGAACTTTGGTATCGATGTCATCAATCAAATCAAAATTGAAAACCCTCAGCTTTGGACGCCAGCTTTTCAACAGGAAATGATAGCTTTAATCAAAGAAGGCACCGAATTGGAATATCAATACGCGGTTGATACCATGCCTCGCGGCATTTTAGGGATGAATGCCTCCATGATGAAGGAGTATCTACACTTCATCGCTAATCGTCGTCTAGCACAAATTGGTTTGGGCGAACTCTATCCGGGCGCAACCAACCCCTTCCCTTGGATGAGTGAAATCATGGACCTCAAAAAGGAAAAGAATTTCTTTGAAACCAGGGTTATTGAATATCAAACCGGTGGCGCCTTAAGCTGGGATGACTAAATCTTTAAAACCCACCTAAAGGTGGGTTTTTTATTTGGTTAACTCCGTATTGGTTCAATATTGCAAGAATGCTGAAGCGGGTAGCTTTATTTATGCTCTACCCGCCTCGCGTCTACTAGCCCATGTTTAAATTCACGATGCCGAAAACTTTTTTATCCTCTATGGAAAAGCTCTAATCAGTGTACATGGCCAAGGATTCGGCCCCATGTTTGGTTAGCTCTAGCTCTTCTACTACCTTGTTCATGATGGCAGCAGCAATCTTGCGAGAATCAGCATAGAGTGGGCCCATACGATACAAAATACTACCATCGCCATCAAAAGCTTCTCGGGCGATTCATGGAAGGTTTAAATAAACAATTTTCATGGCCTGCTAGTTGCTTAATGAGATTACCGTCTATGGAACGAGTATTATTATAGACCGCTAAAAATGTATCATTCTTTGCTCAGCTTGGTTGATAATCAGAAGAATGATTTTGATGATCATTTACAGGTAAATTGATATTCATGAACTGAAACTCAACGGGTGTCGAGAACAAGGAAAAATAAGACATCGCATAATTTGTTTTGGGCGGCAAAATTTGCGCTTGCTGAGAAGAGGTTGCAGGTATTTCTCGTTGCTCGGACGCTGGATTTTGGTTGAGAAAATTTTGTAACAAAGAGAGTAGTTCTCGCCCATTCTCGTTAACAGAGCTACCCTGCTCTTGCAGCAAATATTGGTAAATGCTGTTAAAGAGCTCGCTTAACCGTTGTGTTGTTGTTTTGTCAAACTCAGCAGGTTCCCTAAGCAGGGCCAAACAATAAGTTAAACGCTTTCCCTCATCATTTAAAAGTTGTGACATGAAAATTTTCTGCCCAGCAGCCAGATTATTTTTAATAGCCTTTGAGCCCTTGATGAGTCCTAAGTTTAAGGCTTGCTTAAGCAGATTATCTGTAAACCTATCTTGCTTGAGCTGGTTGGCTACCAGCTTGGCTAAGGTCTTAAAATCACATTGGCCTGCTGAGAATTTAAAATGTTTCTGCTGGTTTAAAAGCCAAGTTTCTAGCTTGCTAGCAAAAATAATTCGTTGGCTTAAACTTAAAGTAGAGGTATGCAAAAGGTTTAACAGCAATTGTTTCATGGGATAATCATTTAGACTCTTAAGTGTTGTTTCCTGCCCAACCACTAAGCTTGCAAGTGCTTTTTGATAGGCTAAAAAAATAGGCTCTAGCTCTCGTTGCAACACTGTTAAGCTTGTTACTTTAAGCTCGGTAAGATCCTGAAATTTTTGTGCAATGAGTTGATTGGTTTGAGCCATTAACTCCTGAGCAGCAAGCTCTTTGATAGTTGTATCCCTGAGCTCAACCAAGGGTTTTAAGGCCAATGTCAAAATGGCTGATATTTTGCTGATTTTGCCATACTTAAGCTTGATCACCTGAAATACTTGTTCAATATCTGCCCTTAACCACTGCAATCTATCCTCCAAACTACTTGCGCTAGCATAAATAGAGGCTAGGGTAGCAGTAGAATAAAGGTTAGCCAATTTAAGCCCATAACGCATAGCAAGAGTTGGCGAAGTTTGGATAATTTCGCTGTATTTGGGTACAAATAAACTGAAATAAGCCTCTAAATTTTGTAATACTTCTAGTCTAGATTTTGGTACTTCTAGAGAATAGTTTTCCTGAAGAAGATTGAGACCTTGCAACACTACAAAAGCTGAAAAATGTTGCTTCATGCTTAGTACAGTTTCATAACAGGTTGCAAGCATTGGAGGAGGCTCACCATATTCGGTAACAATTTCACAGATAGTATGAAAAAATTCCGGCAAGGTATGGGTGATATAGTCCTCGTATTGACTAAAATCTATGCTCTCCAGGCTTGCCACTAGGTTATAAAATAATGGCTGATGTGCTTTCTCAATCAATAGATAAAAATCTTGTCTATAACTAGCAAGCTGTTTTTGTTTAAAATGACACTGCAGTTTGACATAGTCCAACTTTATGCTGTTTAAGATGTCTGAAAATTTTCTAATGGTAACCGAGCTAAGTTGTTGCTGCTTAAGCAAAGTATTAAGCGCTTGCATACTAGATTGAAGATGATTGATGATGGGTATAACCTCTCTTTGATACAGAAGCTCCCCACCGAAATTTTCTGCTAGCTCAAGACATTTTTCTAGAGTTTCGAACTGGCCGCAAGGCTTGAGAATGACCAAAATAGCCCTTAATAATTTTGGATATTCGTTATTCAAGCAAGGATTAACCGTTGAGTAATTAATCTTTACTAAACTTCCATGCAGATACTGAAAAAAATGTTGATCGCCTTCAACGAGCTCTTGGTAAAACTGCCTGACCGACTTGTGTTTAGCCAAGCCATGTTGTTCTATAAGGGAAAAGGCTTGTTGATAGTTAAGGTAAATTCCCTCTAGACACTCCATAATCCAGGGTAGGTCCCTTTCAGTAAAACCCTTATGTTGATAGTGCAAGGTTAGCTTGGCCATTATACTTTGAACAGTTTCATGAAAATGATTCAGCACTGATAACTCTTGTAGATGCAATTGCTCAGAAGGACACGCTATTGGCTTTTTTTGAAAAATTCGCATAACTTTAACTCGGTTCTGACATGGATTGACAAGAAAACAGCCGTAGTTTAATTCGGTAGAGTTAGTAACTATAGACTATCTAACATATTTTTTCGCTAAATTATATACTTAGCAAAATGCAAGCCGTAGTTAGCTTAAGTCAGCAAAAAACCTATAGCATGTAACAAAATAAAACGATAATCCCTAAAAGTGCTATTAAACCATGTCCAATAGCCAATGATTTGGGCAACGAAAGTCCTATAAGATCGCGCCAAGCTAAAATCAAACCACCCATGGCAGCAACAACAAAGATCGCGGCGGGCATTAATAATTGAATCTGGTGAAACAGCGCATAAACGATCAGTGCTAGCAGTCCCAAGGTGGCAAAAAAACCATGGCTAAACACCAAGGCTTTAGGCGTATTTTTATTTTTCAAGATATAAAGTAATAGGGTTAGACCTATTATCACTGCTGCAAGTAAAAATAAAACACTGGCAAAATTCATCCTAACCTTCCTCCTTAGAGAACAGCTTACGCTTTAAGGGTTTTAAGGCTGGTCCCTCAATAATTTGCCCCTCAATGTCAAAACGGCTACCATGGCATGGGCAATCCCAAGAGCGTTCGGCATCATTCCATTTCACTATACATTTCATATGGGTGCAAACAGCCGAAACCCTATGCAATTGATTATTCTCATCGCGATACACCGCCCATTTCTCACCTTGTTCTTCGATGACCTTGCCTTCACCTGCCTTAACACTCAGGTAATCCTGAGTTTCAGTATTCCCGGGATAATCACTTAAATACTGGCATAACACCTTGCTGTTCTCTACCGTGAACTTGACGGCAGAGGCTTTGGGCGTAAATCGAGTAGCTTTAAATATTGAGTACCAAGGATTGCCCCTTGCTTGAACTAGATCAGCTAACAATATACCGGCCACTGTACCGTAGGTAAGACCATCGGCTGAATAACCCGTTGCAACAACGCAATGCTTACTTTTACGAGAGGCAAAACCCATATAAGGCAATCCATCGGCAGGTTGATAATGCTGAGCAGACCATTCGTGAGTCACTTTAGCTCCTGAAAAATTATTTTTTAAATAAGTGCTTACAGTTTGCAGATGACTTCTATGGGTGGCCTCACTCGCTTGGCCCGTTTTATGACTGTTGCCGGCAATAATTAGAGTATCGAGTTTATCGCTAGAGAGACTATGTGAGCTTATGGAAAAATGGGGAATATCCATATCCCATAGTATGCCATTGGGATAAAAATTATCGGCTAAGTTTGCCGCTACTGCATAGGTACGGTAAGGGTAAGATTTCATTTGTAAGGTATTAAAGCCCAAGGGTATATGAGTAGCAATAATGAGTTTACGGGCTTTAATACGGGCTTTTGCAGTATGGACTTCACAGTGATCCTTATGTTCTTCATAATGAGTTACAGGCGATTTTTCATAAATTTCACTACCATTTGCAACCAGAACTTGGGCTAAGCCATAGAGATATTGTAAGGGATTAAAGCGCGCTTGGTGCTCAAGTTTAATTGCCTTGGTAAATTGCATGGGCATAGGCAACTCATCCACGTAACTTGCAGGCATACCACAATAATTTAACGCCTCTAGCTCTTGGGAAATTTTTGCATTTATCGGCGCTGAACGAGTAAACATATACCAAGGTCTGCGCGCAAACGAGCAATTTATGGCATGCTTGTTCACCTGCATTTCAATGTAATCAATAGCGGATTTGCGCGCTTGGGCAACTTGACTTGCGACTCGCTTTGAAAACTTAGCAGCAAGTTGTTGATATAAATTTTCAATGGGAACATATAAATTTGCAGTTGAGTGACCCGTGGTACCGCTGCCAATAGTATGAGCCTCAAGTACGGCTACTCGTTTACCCTGCGCTTGCAAGGCTATGGCACTGGTAAGTCCGGTAATGCCCGCGCCTATGATCACGACATCGACTTCAAGTGGAGAAAGGAGAGATGAATAAGATTGAACGGCTTGTAAAGTTTGAGGCCAGACCGATTGCATAATCATCAGTAAAATTCCTTAAAGTAACTTACTTTCTGCTGGAACACCTGAGGGACTAGCTGTTTAATTTGCTACACGATCATGAGCAATTATTGTATAATTACATTATAAGGTGGTTTAGATTAAAGTTTCAACTTAAGTTAAGCTAACTCACTTTAAAACCATAGTAATAGTATCTTTTTTTCTGCTTCACTCTAAGCTTACTGAAAGGAGGTTCCTATGGAAAATTCTAAATTAATCAAAGATCTATGCGAGTTAGCTCAACTTGATATAGATGCTATTCGAGCCTATGACCAGGCGCTTGACAACATTGATCATCCCAGTATCCATACTCAGATCAGCAGCTTTAAAGCCGATCATGCAAGACATGTCAATGATCTTAACTCGATTATCCGGCGCCTCGGTGGTGAACCGCCTAGTTTTTCGCCTGACCTCAAGGGTTTTTTTATCGAAGGTTTCACGGCCATTCGTAGCTTGACAGGTACAGAGGGTGCGCTTAAAGCCATGCGTAGTAATGAAAAGCTTACCAATAAAAGTTATGAAAAGGCTCTGGGCTGGGAATTACCAGCCGATATCCGGGCAACTATCGAGAAAAATTTCGCCGATGAAAGAAGGCACTTGGCCTATATTGAACAAGCCATTGAAACTAAAGCCTGGGAAACCGAGCAAGTTTAATTTTGCTTAAGTAACCAAGGGCTTGTAGCAATTATTTAATGCTTCAACTCTAAGTTTGGCAGCTGATTGATCTAGAATTCATTTTGAGTTGCCAAACTTATTATCAGGAGTAATTGTGCATTAGCTTTAAGGGGCAAAGAGTGAAAAAATTTCTGTTGATCATTTTACTAAGCTTAGGTGCCAAGCAGGTAGTGGCAAGTGAAATAGTCGCCGTCAACTCAAATACCTGTCAAAAAGTAGCCTCTCAAAACCAAGCCTTTATTTTGGTACTTAAGCGAGGAGAGAATGTTATAGATGCTCTGTTAACATGTGCTAAAGACGCTCAACTTACCAGTGCTTCGCTGAGTGGATTGGGTGCTTTAGAAAATCCCACACTTGCTTATTATAATTTAGCCAGCAAGCAGTACCAAAATAAAAATTTTTCTGGCATTTTTGAGCTTAGCAGTTTAAATGGTAATCTTGCCCAAATCGATGGTAAAACTAAGGCTCATATTCACGTAACCTTGAGCGATAAAGCTTATCATTTGCTTGGCGGGCATTTGACTCAGGCCTTAGTAGGCGCTACTGTTGAACTGACTGTCCTACCTTTACCTGGTAAAATTAGCAGAAAACATGATGACAAAACTGGCTTAGACTTGATATCAGCCCAGGCCTAAAAAAATCTTTTTTGAATTTATAAAAAAGTTAAACTTCTACTACTTGGCGCTACTAAGCATAACCCTCTTGCAAATCTCCAGTAAAATTAATTGTTAAACATTGCTTAAAATTGTTATCCATGGCATTTTATACAACGATTCCAGTTTAACTTAACAACTAAAGTAGTCTTATGCATCAACATCTTCTTACCTTAGGCCAAAGAGTGCGCTTTGCTAGACTTAACGCGGGTTTTACTAGTCAGGAAGCCTTAGCGAAAAAAATTGGTGTTAGCCAACAATCATTAGCACGTATTGAACTTGACCTTGTCCAAAAGCCCCGAATTTTAACTGATATTGCTCAAGCGACTGGCTATAAGACCGAATGGCTAGCTACTGGACAAGGCCCCTCGGTAGATGGCGTCACTCATCATTTCAAGCATAGAACCAGTATTTTGGACCTCGTTGACCTGCCCACCTGTTTAGATCCAGAAAAAGCCCAGTTCTTTCAGCCTAAACAATCGCTGGTTTTGCCGATAGAGGTGGCCGAAGGTTATTTATTGGTTAAAGTTGACGGCGATTCTATGACTTCGCCTTTTGGCAATGAGTGTTCATTTAAAGATGGTACCATTATTATTGTGGATCCTGATCGGGAGGCTAAAAACGGTAATTTTGTCATCGCTCAATTTGATCATGTCCAACCCCCTATTTTTAAAAAATACCGTGAAGACGCTGGGCATAAGTACTTGATGCCTTTAAATCCTCTTTACACTGGTATTCGAGTTGATAACAATCCGCATTATAAAATCTTGGCCGTGGTCGTCGCCCATCTTAACATTGACTTGTAGTACGCTCTCTTTTTTAACTCATTTAACACCCAGAATTGTTGACTTTACTGCCATAAAGTGTGATAATAGTTACATGTAAAACGACCTCTCCACCTAATCCTTACTCCGAAGCTCAAGATGAGCTTTTAGCATTATCTTTAACTATTTTTTAACCCGTATGTTTGTGACCTAGGAGGATAATATGTCTGATGGCTACTATCAGGATTTTGATGACAACTATTGGGAATGGGCTTATCAATTGGAATTAGAAGCAAAGCATTATTTAAGTGAACGGGAGAACCATGATGCGCACAAGTGATTCAATTACTAATCTTGCCAATGCCTTGGCCAAAATGCAACCCGAACTCGGCACCATTAGTAAGAGTGGGGAGAATAAATTTGACAAATATACCTATGCAACTCTAGAAGATTACATTAAGGGCACTCGAGACATTATGTCCAAACATGGCTTTTTTATGGTGGCCTCGGTTGAGAAGTTAGATCAGCTCAGTGATAGATCTACCCGTAATGGGGGTATTGAGCATGCTGTACAAATAAGTTTAACCGTAAGGTTAATTCATCAAAGTGGTGAATGGCTAGAAACCAATTGTATAGGTGAAGGCCAAGATAGGGCCGACAAGGCAGTTTATAAAGCCATCACGGGAGCCAGGAAATATGCGATTGCCAGTTTACTTGGCCTGGCTACCTCCGATGATCCTGAGGCTGATGAGCAAGTGGGGCTCAGCGATGGCCCTGTGAATAAAAAGGCCAACAAACATATCATTGAGGACATGATAGGTAATATGCGTAAATCTAAAGACTTGGATGAGCTTAAGAATAGTTTTGAAGCCGCGATGGAAGTTGCTAAGAATACTTACTTACAGCCCGAGTATTTAAATAAAATCATCTTGGCTAAAAACCATATGAAAGAACAGTTGTTAAATGGAAAGGAGCATTGAAATGAGTCACCTTGCCCTTTATGAAATTACTGCTGAATATCAACAACTTTTTCAAGAACTGGTCGATATGGAGGATAATGATGAGCAAATCGTGCGCGATACACTAGCCCATTTGCAAGATAAGGTTGAGGTCAAGGCAGTCAATGTGGCTGCCTATATTAAAAACCTAGAAGCGGAGGCGCTGGCTATAAAAACTGCTCAGGAAAAGCTGGCACTAAAACAAAAACGTGTGAGTAGCAAAATTACATTTCTGAAAAACTATCTTAAGGATAATTTAAAACACTGCGGCATCAATAGGGTTCATCATCCCTTGTTGAACATTAGCTTAGTTAAAAATCCACCTAAGCTTATTATCAACAATGTCGAATTGATCCCTAGTGAATATGCTTATGTTGAGCAGAAGGTTGTAATTGAGGAACGCAGGCTAAAACAAGCACTTAAAGAAGGTTATCGCATCCCTGGATGTGAATTATCTCAAGATGAAAGTATTAGAATAGGGTGATAACTATGGCAAAAAGCATCAATAAGGTTATTTTAATTGGTCATCTGGGCTCCGACCCTGAGCTTCGTGCCACCGTGAAGGGTACGTATGTCACCAATGTTAGTTTAGCTACCTCCAATAGCTGGAAGGACAAACATTCAGGTGAACTACAAGAGCACACTGAATGGCATAAACTAGTGTTTTATAATAAATTGGCAGAGGTGGTCGGAGAATATTTAAGCAAAGGAGATAAAATCTATATTGAAGGTCATTTGCGTACTCGCAAATGGCAAGACAAAGGCGGTCTGGAGCATCATGTAACCGAAGTCATTGCTGATGAGCTACAAATGTTAACCAATAAGGCATTGGTTAAGAATACTCATTATTCCACGTGGCAAAATCAAGCCGCAGAGACTCATAACACCAGCTGGCTTGATTAACCCTGCTTAGCCTTAAGGGTAAGTTAGCAAACTTCGTAACACCTATGCCCTTTATTACCTTCCAAATCAAAACTTATGCTGTAAGGCTCCAACTGAAAGCTTCATCTTTGCGGGTCAGTGACTGTAAATACGGATTATATCTTAGCCTGTAGAGTGTATGTTTAAAGCTCGCTTCGTCCCTTCACTAGATACCATGGTTTTGGGAACCCGTCTATAGGCTGCCAACTACATCTTAGACAAATGCGCTTACTCAGTATTAGCCAATTCCGCTATGGCCTTGGCCAAGCCATCGACAACTCGCGCAGTGCGACAATAATCGATTTTATCGGGCGTATCTTTATCGGTATGATAATAAGGATACCGGTATGAGGCCGTATCTGTGACCATTAAAGCGGGATAACCTTGTTGCCAAAAGGAAGTGTGATCTGAGGCACTCACTCCAGGCAGCCAAGCAGGTGCAGCAATACCTTCGGAAGGAAATTCGGCATTACGTCGAAAAGCGCTGACAGCCCGTTTAACCAGTGGATAAGAGGCAACATTTCCCACAAAGGCGATGAAATTGGCAGTACTTGGATACCATAAATTAAGTCCTGCTATGGGATAGTTTTGACTGGCATCCTCATCCGAATAATAACCCAAGGTTTCAAGTGAAAGCATGCCTACGATCTGCTCTTCTTTTGCCTTAAGTTTACTGGCATAGACAAAGCTGCCCATATCCAAACTCGCAAAAAATGGTGGCTCTTCATTGACAAAGGCCACAAAGCGTACAGTGCGAGTTAATTTTTCTTTAGCCAATAGACGCGCTATCTCTAGCAAAGCAGCGATTCCTGAGCCATTGTCATTTGCACCCGGAGAGCCTTGCACCGAATCATAATGAGCACCGATAACGAGAATTTCCTGAGCTAGGCTAGTGCCAGGTAATTCGATTTCAATATTTTGCACAGTTTTAGTCTCGGCTTCGTATTGCTGCGTTTCTGGCTGATAGCCCTCGGCAATAAATCGGCGACGTATATAGGTGGCTGCTGCTTGCAAATTTTCATAATGCCAAATATTACGTTCGCCTAAGCTGCCCGCTAAATGTTGAATAGATTGTTGCAAGTGTCCGGTGATTTCAAGTTGCCTAGGATTTAAAGGAGGTAAAGTTCCAGCAAAGCTCTGTCCTGGTATTTTTAGCATAGCTCAAGACTCCCTGCTAAGCATACTACTAGATTATCAAACGCCGCCTAACGTCTGCTGACTATTGTACCATTCCTAAGGGGAGCCAAATCAAGTAAATTAACTAGCCCCTACTAAATATGATATTATGTGAAGGTATTCTTTCTTGGAGCAAAATCATGGGTTTAACGATCCTTCAAGCGGGTGAAACAGTTTTACGCCAAGTTGCAAAACCGCTTAGCCATAAGGATATTCGCAGTACTTTTATCCAAACCCTAATTCCACAAATGCGCGAAACCATGTATGAAGCACCTGGAGTGGGCCTTGCCGCACCACAAATTGGCGAAGGCATACAATTGCTCGTGTTGGAGGATAGAGAGGAACTATTACAAACCCTGCCCGCTGCCCAACTTGCCGAAAGGGAACGCAGGCCCACCCCATTTCAAATTATTATTAATCCCAAACTTATCATTGAAAACACTCAGCAGGTTGAATTTTTCGAAGGTTGTTTAAGTACCAAGGGCTTTATAGGATTAGTTCCACGTTATCGCCAGGTAAAGGTACACTGTTTAAACGAGTGGGCAGAACCTACTGTCATTGAAGCCAGTGGTTGGCACGCACGGATTTTACAGCATGAAATAGATCATTTAAACGGTATTTTATATTTAGACCACGTTAGACCTCGCTCTCTCATGACGGTTGATAACTATATTAAACTTTGGCGCGACAAATCGGTTGCCTGTATTTGTCAAACCTTGCACATTGAATAGACGCTTATTGTTAAGCCTTAGCATTACGCGTATAATAAAAAATGCCACAAAGTTAATTTAGATTGACGCCGAGGTTGTTAGCATTAACTGTCAATTTTGGCTTTGTCTTCCAAAACGCTCATACATAACTAACTTTTACCATTGAAGAGGTGGATTATGAATCATGCACAATTACAAGGTAACTGGCAACAACTACAGGGTAAATTTCGTGAACAGTGGGGCAAATTAACCGACGATGATTTAACTCAAAGTCAGGGCAGGGCCGAGGTCTTGATCGGTAAACTGGTTGAGCGCTACGGCATGAAAAAAGACGAGGCCGCGCAAAAATTCAATCAGTATTTAGAAAAGCTTGAAGATTCGCATCATCCCCTTAGAGCCATGGCAGCTGATGTGGCCGATATGGCTCATCAAGCTTCGGATAAGGCTGGTGCCATGGCAAGAGAATCATGGCAATTTGCCAAAAAGAACCCCTTGGCAACAATGGGAATTGCCGCTCTCATGGGAGCTGTATTAGGGGCACTGTTCTTCCGTCGTTCGTGATCGAGAACCTGACTTGCGTCTATTTTTACTCTAGACGCGAGTCTTAATCCTCAAGCAAGCGCCTGGTAAATTTCGGCTGAAATCTCTGCGTTATGATAAACTCTTTGCACATCGTCTAAATCTTCAAGCATATCGATCAGCTTGATGACCTTTTCTGCAGTTTCTTGATCAAGCGTAATATAATTAGCGGCCAGCATGGTGATTTCGGCTTGGACGGGTTCAAGTCCCGCTTTTTGCATGCTCTCCTTTACCTCGGTAAAACTATCTTGAGGGGTAATAACTTCAATAGAGCCATCATCGCTAAGCTGTATATCGTCAGCACCTGCTTCAAGTGCAGCTTCCATGATGGCATTTTCATCGCTTTGAGGAGGAAAAATGAGCAAACCACATTTATTAAATAAATAAGCGACAGAACCATCGGTGCCTAAATTACCACCACATTTGCTAAAGGCATGTCGTACCTCACTTACCGTGCGATTGCGATTATCGGTCATACACTCTACATAAACGGCGACACCACCCGCTGCATAACCCTCATAGGTAAGCTCCTCCACACTAGCACTATCGACATCACCACTGCCCTTTTTAATGGCCCTGTCTATGGTATCGCGAGACATATTATGGCTCAAGGCAGCGGCGATCGCTGCTCTAAGCCTAGGATTATTGCTGGTCTCAGCTCCACCCATGCGCGAAGCAACCGTAATTTCACGAATTAGCTTGGTAAAAATTTTTCCTCGCTTTGCGTCTTGGGCATTTTTGCGATGTTGGATATTCGCCCACTTACTATGACCGGCCATACTTACCTCAAAATTATCCTCTGATAAAAATCCTAACGCTCTCAATGCTAGAAATACTATTTGCCTTCCACCTTTCTAACCCGAATATGCAATTCTTGTAGTTGCTCGGCCTCAACTTCTGAAGGAGCATTAGTCAATGGACATTGTGCACTTTGGGTCTTTGGAAATGCTATCACGTCGCGAATCGAGGTTGAGCCCGTCATTAACATCGCTAATCTATCAAGCCCAAAGGCAATGCCACCGTGAGGTGGACAACCATATTTTAAGGCACCTAATAAATGGCCAAATTTTGCCTGAGCGCGTTCTTCATCGATATTGAGCAGATGAAATACCGCCATCTGTAGCTCCATGTTATTGATCCGGATAGAACCACCACCTATTTCAGTGCCATTTAAGACCATGTCATAAGCACGGGAAACACAGGCTCCTGGATCCGCATTTAATTCAGCAACGGTTGCGATGCGAGGTGCGGTAAAGGGATGATGCAATGATTGCCAATGCCCCTTATCATCCTGTTCAAACATGGGAAAATCTACAACCCAAAGTGGTTTCCAAGTTTCGGCCATTAGGTTCAGATCATGGCTAATTTTAACGCGTAAAGCACCCAAGGCATCGTTGACTATTTTGGCTTTATCAGCGCCAAAGAATAATATATCACCGACCTTAGCATCAACCTTTTCCAACACCTGAGCAATCACCTCTTGAGGTAAAAACTTGATGATGGGAGATTGCAAGTCAAAGTTACCGTCAGGACCGGTATTGACTTTAATATAGGCTAAGCCTTTAGCTCCATAGGTTGCCACAAACTGAGTATAATCATCGATCTGCTTGCGGCTTAACTCCGTGCCAGCGGGAACTCTTAAGACTGCGACACGTCCGTCCTTACGCTTAGCTGCTTCTGCAAACACCTTGAACTCAACGGTTTGCATTACCTGGGTGACGTCCACCAATTCCAAAGGACTACGTAAGTCGGGCTTATCAGAACCATATCGCCCCATGGCCTCGGCGTAGCTCATGCGCGGAAATGGATTTGGCAGCTCAACATTTAACAACTGTTTAAAGACTTGACGGATCATTTCTTCCATCAAGTTCTGAATATCTTCTTCAGATAAAAATGAAGTTTCGATATCAAGCTGGGTAAATTCCGGCTGCCTATCGGCACGTAAATCCTCATCGCGAAAACAGCGTACGATTTGATAATATCTATCAAAACCAGCTACCATCAATAATTGTTTAAAAATCTGCGGTGATTGAGGCAAGGCAAAAAATTGGCCTGGATGAACGCGGCTAGGCACTAAATAATCGCGCGCACCCTCAGGCGTTGCCTTGGTCAAAAAAGGCGTTTCAATATCAAGAAATCCCTTATCATCCAAATAACGCCTCAATAATTGAGCGAGTCGGGTGCGAAACAACATTTTTTTTGCCATTTCAGGGCGACGTAAGTCTAAATAGCGATAACGTAATCTTGACTCTTCTCTTACGTTTTCATGCTCGTCCAATTGAAAGGGGGGCGTTTCAGCGGCATTGAGTATGGTTAAGATTTCAACCACCACCTCAACTTTACCACTGGCAAGATCGGCGTTTACAGTGCCTGCAGGTCTTTCAGCCACGCTACCGGTTAATTGAACCACGTATTCATTGCGAATGGTTTCGGCAACTTTAAATGCGTCTGGGGTTTCAGGATTGATAACAACTTGTACCAAGCCCTCACGATCCCGAAGGTCAATGAAAATAACCCCACCGTGGTCACGGCGCCGATGTACCCAACCACATAATTGCACGGTTTTACCAACCTGTTGCTCGTTTATATGTCCGCAATAATGACTACGCATGCTAATGCCCTGTATCTTAATGAATTATAAAAAAGTCGATTATACCCTAATCAGACGCTTAGTGAAGTACCGATAGCCAGGTTTCTTACGGGACATGTGTTGGCTTAAGATTGGCGGGTTGAATCACGCCTAGGGAAATGACCATTTTAAGCGCATCATCCACACTCATTTGTAATTCAAGCACTGCATCTTTAGGCACCACAATTAAAAAACCAGAGGTTGGATTTGGGGTGGTTGGTACGAATAAGGTAATAAGCTCCTGGCCTACTTGATCGCGTAACTCCATAGTACCACTTCCCGTTTGAAAGGCGATGCTCCAACAACCCTGGCGCGGATATTCAACTAATAACACCTTGCGAAACGCCTGGCCATTCGAAGAAAATAAAGTTTCTATCACCTGTTTAGATGAACTATAAATACTTCTAACCAATGGAATTCTGGCGAGGATTTTTTCCCAAAGGGCCACTAATTTGCGCCCTAAAAAATTGGTCACCAACATGCCGGTTAAAAATAGCACCAACAGTGATAAGACCACGCCAAATCCAGGAATATGCATGCCCAGCAATACATCGGGCCTGTATGAGGGTGGCAAGATATTAACGGTCTGGTCCAGTAGGCTCACTAAAAAACCTATCACGTATAGCGTGATGATAATGGGTAACCAGACCAGTAACCCAGCAAGAAAATAGCGCTTTAGCTGCATGCTAATTTAATCAGTAGTGGTAGAACTGGCGCAGCTAGCCGTAGTTGCGCATCCCCCATTACCACAGTTTGTGGCCTCAGCTGGTTTTTGAGTGGCTTTATTGCGAAAATCGGTGGCATACCAGCCATTACCCTTGAGTTGAAAACCAGCTGCAGAAATGAGTTTTTTTAAATTGGGCGTTTGACACTGGGGACAATCGCTCAGTTCAGCTTCACTAAACTTTTGTAGTACTTCATGACAACTACCACAGTGTTGGCATTGATATTCATAAATTGGCATAAACTCCTCCACGAAAAACGTTATCTTTTCAATGGCCTTATTATACAACAAAAATTGATTTTTAAATTATCCTTATTTAAGTTGCCTCAAAATGATACCGTAACCTCTTTACAGCTAACACTTTGTTTGAGGATAAGTTTAACTTCGGATAGAATCACGGTTTTGCTTTCACTTAGGAATAATAATGGAAAAAACCGCCATCACACCCACCCGAGCTCAGGATTACCCCGAGTGGTATCAACAAGTAGTGACTGCCGCCGATTTGGCGGAAAACTCCCCGGTGCGAGGCTGCATGGTCATCAAACCTTGGGGTTATGCGATTTGGGAATTTATTCAAGAATCATTGGATAAACGCTTTAAAGCCACGGGCCATGTGAATGCGTATTTTCCGCTTTTAATTCCCTTGAGCTATCTTGAAAAAGAGGCTCAACATGTGGAGGGATTTGCTAAGGAATGTGCAGTTGTAACCCATCATCGTTTAAAGGACGATGGCCAAGGTAAACTCAAGCCCGACGGCGAACTTGAAGAACCCCTGATCATTAGGCCAACCAGCGAGACCATTATTGGCGAGATGTATGCCAAATGGGTTCAATCCTATCGTGATCTGCCCATCCTTATCAATCAATGGGCTAATGTCATGCGTTGGGAAATGCGTACTCGCTTATTTCTGCGCACTTCAGAGTTTTTATGGCAAGAAGGTCATACTGCTCATGCAACCGCCGAAGAGGCCATGCAAGAAACAAGGATGATTTTAGATCTTTATGCCGACTTTGCTGAAAATGTACTGGCCATTCCGGTGATCAAGGGTGAAAAAACCCTTGCCGAACGTTTTCCGGGAGCTGTGAATACCTATTGCATTGAAGCCATGATGCAAGATCGCAAGGCTTTACAAGCAGGTACATCACACTTTTTAGGCCAAAACTTTGCCAAAGCCGCCAATATTCAATTTCTCAATCGCCAGGGTCAATTGGAGCACGCTTGGACTACTTCTTGGGGTGTTTCCACTCGGTTGATAGGCGGCCTCATCATGACTCATAGTGATGATAATGGTCTAGTACTTCCTCCTCGCGTCGCACCGCAACAAGTCGTTATTCTGCCGATTTATCGTAATGACGAGGAAAAGCAGACGGTACTCGATTATTGTCAGCGCTTGCAACAAGCCTTAGCCCAAAAAACCTTCCATGACCAACCTATCCGCGTGCAATTAGATCAACGCGAAATGAATGGCGGTGAAAAAAATTGGCATTGGATTAAAAAAGGTGTGCCCATTCGCTTGGAAATTGGACCTAGAGATGTGGCCAAAGACAGCGTCTTCATGGGCCGAAGGGACTTAGCACCTTCTGAAAAAAGGAGTCTGCAAAGTGGTGAGTTTATTCAGCAGGTCGCCTCCCTTTTAGCCGATATTCAGACTAATTTACTGCAACGAGCCAAAAGCTACAGGGAACAACATACTCGGGAAATCCATAACTTAGCCGATTTTAATGCCTATTTCACCCCGCAAAATTCAGCCAAGCCCGAAATTCATGCGGGTTTTGCCATTTGTTACGCGGTTGATGAGCCCTGCATTGAAGACTTTCTTAAACCCTTGAAAGTCACAGCACGCTGTATTCCACTTGAACAAAGTGGCGCAGTGGGTAAATGCATTTTCACCGGCAAAGAAACCGATAAGCAGATCATCTTTGCTAAGGCTTATTAAAATCTAGAGACTGCTGCAACTTTAAAGGCTTGGCCATTATTTCTGCTTTAAATCATAGTAGAAGTAATGGCCAAGCCTTATCTAAAAATCTATCGATTTTTTAGGTCGCCGATGGTAAGGGATAAGACCTGCTGCAAGATTTACCCTGAAATTCAGCAGTAAGCCAGCCTAGAATAATTAGACAGCCTAGTCTATATCTGCTAGTTTTTTTTACGGGTCGATAATATTTTCATACAGCACTTACGTAGTAGCAGTTTATCTAATAGCGAGTTTGGCTATAAGCAAAAATGTGCTAGGGTTCGATAAGAGGCTTTTGCTGTAGCCTTTTCCCAATCCCGTTGTCTATGTTTATCCGCTCGCTCTCTTAATTGCTCTATAGCTTGCTCCTTTGTACCCTTAAACAGCAGCCGTGCCTTAAGCCAAGAGCCCCCATGCGCTCTATAGGCTGTTTCAAGCGTGGCTTTATCTAAAGACTCAATCATACGCTCTTGCAATGCATTAGGTTTAGCTAATGTATGCAAGAAATAGCTTAAAATAAGGCAGGCTATATCGAAAGGTATAATGGCTTGCTTGGTCAAGGACAGTATGGGTAATAACACCCTAGCAAGATTGGCTTCACCATTATTCCCTACCTCCATATACAGCTTGGGTTTAAGATGGTGGGCTGAGTTTAGCAGTGCATCTCTGCTTTTAGCGTTCCTTTTAGTAAACAAACCATTACTTTGCAAATCGATAAGGGCTAAGGTCTGGGGAAGGGCCTCAAACAACAGAGCGAATTCGTCGTCTTTTTTATTACCAAGTTCATTACTACGAATGTTTAAGTGAGTCACTGTGGCGGGAATAGCACGCAAGACCTCTGCAAGCTCTGTAGCTGTTAGATTGCCAAGTTCATTACTACTGATGTCTAAATGAGTCACTGTGGCGGGAATAGCGCGCAAGACCTCTGCAAGCTCTGTGGCTGTGAGTTTGCCAAGTTCATTACCACTGATATTTAAATGAGTCACTGTGTCAGGAATGGCGTGCAAGACTTGTACAAGCTCTGTAGCTGTTAGATTGTAAAGGCCATTGTTACTCATGTCTAAATGGGTCACCGAAGCAGGGATAGCACTAAAAATTTCTGCAAGCTCTGCGCTTTTTTTCATGTAAAGAGCATTAGCACTAATGTCTAAATGACTTACCGAAGCAAGAATAGCACTAAAAATTTCTGCAAGCTCTGCGCCTGGTAGATAGCCAAGAAGATTATGACTAATGTTTAAATGAGTCACTGAAGCAGGGATAGCGCTAAAAATTTCTGCAAGCTCTGCGTTTATTAGATTGCAAAGATAATTATGACTAATATCTAAATGAGTCACTGCGGCAGGAATAAGACTTAGTTGAGCCTTATACGATTGAGAATAATTGAACTTTAATCTATAAACCATGGAACATATTCCTTAATTAGTGACAAGCGGCTGCTTGTGATTTAATAAGCTGCGATAGCGCTCTTATCGCCAATATCTGGTCATAACTATACTAGATAAAAATTAAGCAAATCTTAAAGAGTAGGAAAATTTATCCTTTGGCTGCCTATAGGGCGAAATTTGCAATCAAGGAATAACTAAACCTGTAACTTGCCGAGTTCCTATTATTAAACGCAGGGCAAGCGATTGCGCAACTGAGGAAACGTGAACACAATTTTGTAGGCACCGCGCATCCATGCAACAAAGGGTTTACATACTTGCTGATTCTGCGGTCATTGTTAGGTTAGATGAGCTTATCCAAAATTCAGGTTATAATACATTTTACTTATATCCAACTTCTTTCATTAAAACGCATGGCAATCTCTAGCATGACGCTTATAACTATAGCAAGTAGCATGAATTAAATGAATGGCTTTTTAAGCACGAATTCCCAGATTTCCCAATGCTTGCCTGTTACCTTAGAATCTAAAACAACTTTTTTAAGATACAAGATCTCATAGGGTTGCATTAGACAATGTAGCTGCTCTGCCGACAAGGTTGTGGTATCTGGAATACCGGCATAATCATCATTTTCATCCAGCAAGCTACCGGCAAACAACCCACCGGGACGCAAATGATTAAAAATTTTGCCCCAAATCTGGATAAAATTCTCTGGCTTAGCAAAGGGTAGCGCTAGGTAGGAATTTATTAAATCAATTTGTTCGGGCAGCTGCATGGTTAAAAAATCACTTACCTGTATCTGCGGCAAGGGTAAGTGCTCGGCATGGGCGCGGCTTTGAATGATCGCCAAGGCTTTTGGCGAAAAATCTATCGCCAGTGTCTGCACATTGTGAGCCAGCAAATAAAGCGTATCTCGACCCGTTCCTGCCCCAATATCTACAGCTAAACTTGGCTTAAGCTCATGCTCGGCTAAATAATCTAGGGCAAAGATTAACGAGGCATGTGGTGTGCTATCCTCTTTAGTATTATCGAAGTAGCTCGACCAAGCGGCAGGTGATGAGTCGTAATGCTTAGCATATTGAGTTTGTGAATGCTTAATGGCTGACAAATTTAATAATTGTTGGCATGGCTCATCAGCCCTAGCAATAAGACTTATCAATAATAGACAAGCCAGTCCCCAGACGGAGATGATTTTTTCTAGATATTTGCCCAAAATGCTCTGACTCCCTGAGATCGAAGTTTAAGTATACCAAAAAAACAGTTGGCTTTTTAGTATACTATTATTATCGCGACCCAAGATAAATTTTGCTACTACAGGTTAAGGTTGTTGTTCAAAAACCCTGGTTTAAAGCCAGCAAAGTTTTCTGACTCAGATTTAGATTTTTCAGGAGCAGGCTGAAAACTACTATAACGATTAGATTTTTGTTGAGTTTCCGCCATTAATTCCTTTGCCATGGCCTCCAATTCAGGATCAACTTCTGTGGTTTGTTTTGTTTCCTCAATGAGTTCTCTTGCCAGGTCTTTTATTTCTAATTTTTCTACTTTAGAAGTCAGTGTTTTAATTACCAGGCCTTGCTGTTGGGTGGTTTGCTCTAGTTGAGATACCTTGGTGGCTAAAGATTGAATCATTTTCAGCATTTCATTTAGATTGGCATTACCATCATGTGCTTCTGAGGGCATATTGATATTATTTATATCTCTTAATAGGTTGCCGGATGTATTATTGTGTTCACTCTTAATCTTTGCTTGCGCATTCATAAGCTTATTGATCAATTGCTGACTCTGCTCTCTAGACGTATTTTGAATAATCCGCTCAAGGGTTTCATTCCTAGTTTCGCCAAGCTCATCAACATTGATATGATTTAAATCCCTTAACCGGCGGCTAGATGCTATATCTGTCTCTCCGTTAATCTTAATTTGTTGATTCATAAGCTTATCGATTAATCCCTTGCGATCCTCTTCATTCATATTTTGAATAATTCGCTTATAAGTTTCTTCAATGTCGCTTGTTTCACGTTGATCAATTTTGTTTAATTTGTTTTGCATACCGAATCCTAAGCTGTTGAAAAAATTACATTATAAACTAGCTTGCTTAACAAATTCTTAACATTCTGACTTGAGAGAACGTTTTTTTACGGCTTTAATGGCGTTAAACTTAAATTTGTTTTATAAGAGAACAACCATGAGCAAACCTATCGCCAAGATTTCTAAGCCCAGAATTGGAGTAAAAGCCGACACCGCGGATCATATTGCTCAAGCCAGAGCCATTGCTGCCCAGTTACAACTTCCATTGATCGAGGAAAGTGAATTTAAAGCTTATGATTTTCAGCTTTTAGTTCAAGAAGATTACCTAGGCTTAGTCGATAATGCCCAGCCCAAGACTAAACCCTTGTTGATTGATTTTTTATCCGCTAAAAACCTTTGGCGCCAAAAGGCCGGAGGCCAAGAGCTATTAGCAAAGGCAGTGGGTTGCAAGGGTAATCATAAGCCATCGATTATCGATACCACGGCAGGTTTGGGCCGCGATGCATTTGTGCTTGCCAATCTTGGCTGTTCAGTATTGATGCTGGAACGATCCCCAATCATGAGCTTTTTACTTCAGGATGGCTTAAGGAGGCTGCAATCCGTAGCAAACTTTGTCCATTTGCGCCTTCAACAAGCCGATGCCCAAGATTATCTGGCAAAACTTGCCGAGGCGGATAGGCCTGAGGTCATTTACTTAGATCCCATGTATCCTCATAGAAGCAAATCTGCCTTGGTAAAAAAAGAAATGCGCATGTTGCGAGCCTTGGTGGGTGATGATCAGGATGCCTCATCTCTGGCGGAACTTGCGTTGCAAAAAGCATGCAAGCGAGTTGTCATAAAGCGCCCCAAGCTTGCAGAGCCTCTGCTCCCTAAACCTCAGATTCAATTCAGTGGTAAAACGAGTCGGTTTGATGTTTATCTAAAGTAAGGCCCAAAGCTATTTGGGCCCAAACAGTTAGGCAGGATTATCTTCTTTAACCGCATCGATGATCAGGCGTTGATCGGCTTCAGTTAACTGTGGCCAAATCTTCATCAGTGTGGAACCCGCTAAGCGTTCTTGTTTAACAACTCGATGTGACTCCCATGGCGCCTCATCATTGATATACAAGGCTATCATCAAGGCTGTCACCACGGTAATGGCCAAGGATAAAAATACATTTTTCCAATGAAACCAATTAACAACCGCAGTCATGCGCTTAACAATATGTGAAGAGGTCTTTTCAATTCGTCGACAGCTGTTTTCAGCATATTGTTTGAAATCCTCGGCCCTAAAAGTAGCTAGCGCCTCAGAAATTCCACTGGCAGCTTGTCCAGATACTAGATTAAATTGCTGGCAGCTTACAGCAATAGATTGCTGAATCTCGGCATGGACTTCCTTTAAGGTTTCGATATGTTGCTCACCCGTCTTAAAGAGCTTTTCCATGTCGCGTCTTAAATGTGCGGCATTGGTACTGGTCACAAGCTCTTTATAACTTGTCATCTCAGTTGCCAACATTTGAATTTGCTCATCAAAATATTTTTCAGTTTTAGCGAGCTTTTTTTCTATTTTTTTCTCTTGATTATCTATTTGTTCCGTTAATTCAATAGCCAGCTCTTTAAAATGCGCCAAAAAGTCATTTAATTGTAAAGCCAGATAATGATTTGAACTTGACTCCACATTTGATTTCAAATCAATTACATTTGTATCCATGAGTAACAGCTCCTAAAACTCTGGGTGTTCGAACCATCCTTGCCTTGTGAAAGTTACTAATTATTTTCTTTAATAATCCACGCACAGAATTTGTAACTAGAATGATGATTAGAAATATTTTTTTCCAAAAGCGCTTGTTAGGCTTCAATCATTTGATGCACGATCGTTAATCTATCATGAACAGCGAAAAAGTCAATTGACAGGTCAAGGCTTTTACAAAAATTGACGGCAGGCCTTATTCTATAAGGGATCCACCTTCTTATGCTTAATGAGCGAGCCCATAAGTCATGACAAATATTTTACTACGTTATTTTAGCCAATCTGCTAAACTTAAACTTAAATTCTTGAAGGAAGTATTTTTAATATGAGCCATGCAATGCGTTGTGTTTCATTTTGCACTGCTGATCGCTACGACTTACAAGCAGTGGCTGCTTTTTTTAAAAAACAAGCTTATCAAGCGCAATTTTACCGCAATGTATTGCATATTTGTGATCCCGGAAGTTCTGCTAATTTATTTTTTTTTACTCAAGGTTGCTTTGTCTCCTGGGGACTAAAAAAACGTAATGAACAAAATCTAATTCGCGATTTAAAACCCTTTTGTATTGGCTCGCTCGAACAGTTTGAAACCGACCATTTTGTGTATCGTTATGGTCAGGAAACCAAGCTGACCTCACACGAAAAGCTCAATATGGATATCATAACCCTGGACTCGGACAACATCCGCCTGAAGTTAGCCATTTCTTACGGGTTGGCGCAGTCGATTAAACTGGAATACTATGAAGCGCTGATTCAAAGAACCATTCAAAACAATGGCCATATTCCTCTGCAGCTTGCCAAGCACGGCAAAATTAAAATGTCTCGGGCAGCTATTTCCAAGCGCATGGGCGAAATTTTTATGCAACGCAGCCACGTTAACCTTAACAGTGAATTTCTCGATGTACCCGAATATTTTTGGCGCTATCCCAGCATGGAAACCTATTATGTGATGGTCAGCAATTTCTTAGAAATTCCCCATCGAGTCGAGGCACTTAACAAAAAACTCGACACCTTATATGAAATTTTTGGCGTGTTGACCAATCAGCTGCAGCACAAGCACTCGAGTCTATTGGAATGGATCATTATCTTATTGATCTTTTTAGAGATCATCCTCAGCTTATCCTACCACGTGTTTTAAAAGTACAAAAAGTTCATGAGCGGGAGCTATTTCAAAGTCAATACATGAATGCTCCCGTTACAACAAACACAGCGAATAATAACTCTAGATTACAAATCACAAGGGTCCCTGCTATACCTATTTCAAATTAAACAAACTTTTCAGCATAATTAACAAGGACTTAAGGTTTGTTCGTGTCAGCTCTACTAGGTTTTATTAGGGTAGCAGGTGATTAGTTGTTTAAAAGTTATCACTTTCAGATATCATACCGATATACTTAAATGACTGAAGGGTGATACAGTGAGCAATTAGACTCTCGCAAAAGCTCACGAAACCTATAATATTGCCCATTGGAACCCAGGCATCTTGCTATTAATGAACAGGGGATGTGGTTGCCTTTTGAGACAAGCTCTGCTCGCTTTTTAGCCGATACAATTAAAGCAAGCCGAACTTAATCCATTCAGCTTGAGCAATATCTTGTTGAATTAGCTGCGGGTTTGGATGATATACTTATCTTGAGGAGTGATGATGTTAAGTTTTTTACCTAAACCACTGGTAGGCATTATTGCCATCTGTTTATACACCCTAAATTTGTCCTTTTGGTTTACGCTGCTATTGTTAACCGCCCTGGGAAAATGGTTAATACCCATGGCAAAATGGCGTCGCACTTGGCAACACCTACTGGATAAGATACCACCGGCTTGGGTAATGGGTAATAATTTCATTATGTGGCTCACTTCTCGCACCCGCTTTGAAATTACCGGCCTGGAAAATTTAGACCCTAATACTTGGTATCTTTTACTTGCCAATCATCAGGCCTGGAGCGATATCTTAGTGCTATTTAGAGTCTTCGCTAAGCGTGTGGCCCCAGTACGATTTTTTTTAAAAGAAGAGTTACGTTGGCTACCCTTTGTAGGCCAAGCCTGTTGGATCTTAGACTTTCCATTTATGAAACGTCATAGTTCCAAAGCCCTTGCTCGCCACCCAGAATTACGTCTGCAGGATATAGAAACCACTCGCAAAGCCTGTGCAAAATTTAAGGACCTGCCTATTACTTTAATTAACTTTGCAGAGGGCACTCGCTTTCGTAGCCTTAAACACCAAAAACAACAGTCGCCCTATAAGCATTTATTAAAGCCCAAAGCCGGAGGAATAGCCTTTACCTTGGCCGCCATGCCCGAAAAGTTACAGCAAATTTTAGATGTAACCATCGTCTATGCGCCCCATAGAGCTAATTTTTGGGATTTCTGTTGTGGCAAAATTGAGAAAGTAACACTTGCCATCCGGGTATTACCCATACCAGGCAGTTGGCGAGGAGATTACGTTGAGGACAAGGTCTTTAGGCAGGCCTTCCAGGCTCAGATCAATCAGCTTTGGCAAGAAAAGGACGTTGAAATCGATGAGTTATTGAGAAATTAGCAGGATTTAGATTTTGCGTGGGGATGAAAAAAAATGTTAACTCGAGTTAACCTTATTGGCTATACCTCTACTGAGCAACAGCCCGATCTCTTCAGCAAATTTGCTCAGACACCCGTATATAAACGTCTGGCCAAACAAAAATTTTGTTTCACCTGGCACGCCATCATTAAGGCCACTGGCAAAAGCCATGAGCTTAACCTCGCCGAAGCTAACAGGCGTTTGGCTAGGTATACTCAAAAGTTAGTTTGTGACCAATTACGTTTCTTAGTGCTAAGTGATGATGAGAATTGTACCTTTGCAAGTTGGGGTGGTGCTCAAACCGCAATTAAGCACCATGGCAAATTTGGCTTAATTTGGCTTTGTGCTGAACCTAGCTCAGCAGTTAACGCGTTGATAACAAGTGCTGAGGCAACTCCCATAGTACAGCCCAAAAACTTATGTTTAGTAGGCCTACATCAGCTATCTAAAGAGCAGGAAGCTCGACTTTTACAACATCAAGTGCGAATATTTTACTTAGAGGAAGTTAAACAACGGGGTTTAGCCGAGGTTTTAGCCGAAGCACGCCATTTTGCCAACCAAGAGACCGTAGGATATGGTTTATCACTTAATTTCAATGCCATTGATTTAACAACGCTATCATCTCCCGCTCAAACCGCTGTCAATGGGCTTTGTGCTAAGGAGTTGAGTGCAAGCCTAGCAATTTTTAGTCAAGATAAACACCTACTCGGAATAACCCTGACCGATTTTGATCTCAAGCACGCCTCTTGTCAAACCAGTACCAAACTCTGTTGTAACCTCATTGAGATTTTATTTAGCCAGTAACTTAAGGATTCAGCATGCAAGTTTATCTTGATTTAGAAAATCGTTATTGTGCTCACAATTATCACCCTTTGCCCGTGGTTCTAACCAAGGGGCAAGGTGTCTACGTTTGGGATACCGATGGCAAGCGTTACTTAGACATGATGAGTGCCTATTCTGCTGTCAGCCATGGCCATTGTCATCCGCGATTGCTGCAAGCTCTATTTGATCAAGCTCAGCGACTCACCATTGTTTCAAGGGCCTTTTACTCTGACAAACTCGGAGCCTTTTTACAGCGGGCTTGTGAGCTGACAGGCATGGAAATGGCCCTACCTATGAATACGGGTGCTGAAGCCGTCGAAACTGCGCTAAAAGCGGCTCGCAAATGGGGCTATGAGGTTAAGGGCATAGCAAAGGACCAAGCAGAGATCATCGCCTGCCAAGGCAACTTTCACGGTCGAACTACAGCCATTATCGCCATGTCGAGTGAACCGAGTTATCAAGCGGGTTTTGGCCCCTTCCCCTCAGGGTTTAAACTCATTCCTTATGGCGATGCCTTAGCCCTTGAAAAAGCGATTACACCCAATACCGCGGCATTCTTAGTAGAACCCATTCAGGGTGAAGGAGGAATTATTTTGCCGCCCGAGGGTTATCTTAGACAATGTGCAGCCATTTGCCGTAAACATAAGGTTTTATTGATTTGCGACGAAATCCAAACTGGGCTTGGACGTACTGGTAAGCTATTAGCAAGCGAGCATGAAGGCGTGGTTCCTGACGGTTTAATCTTAGGCAAGGCTTTGGGAGGCGGTCTATTACCCGTTTCACTATTTCTTGCTAAGCACGAGGTTATGGACGTCTTTACACCCGGCGTACACGGTAGCACGTTTGGAGGCAACCCCTTGGCTGCTGCTGTGGGCTTAGAAGCGCTCAACATTCTGATGGATGAAGGTTTCGCAGAGCGCTCAGCCGAACTGGGCCAGTATTTATTAGCCCGCTTACAACGATTGCGAAGTCCCAAGATAAAGCACGTTCGAGGTAAAGGCTTGTTCATTGGAATTGAAATAAATCCTCAACTGGGAAATGCTAGGGCTATTTGTTTGGCGTTATTAAAGCTGGGGCTTTTAACCAAAGATACCCATGAGACAGTGATTAGGCTTGCACCGCCTCTTGTCATTACTCAAGAGGAATTAGATGAAGCCTTGCTTATCCTAAAAAGCGTCTTATGCTAAAAGCTTAGAAGTAGCTTAAACCGATTTTGAAGCTGGGTGTAGCACTTATTTGTTATTAACCTGGTGAGTAAGTTATACTTGGATCATTGCCCGTTGAGTATTGGATAAATATGAGCGTTACAATTCGCATCGCTACCCGCAAAAGTCCGCTTGCCATGCAGCAAGCCGAGTTTATCAAATCACAATTGCTAAAACACCATCCAGAGCTCAAGGTCGAGCTCAAGGGTTTCTCCACCGAAGGCGATAGATTTTTAGCAACTCCACTTGCAAAGATAGGTGGCAAGGGCTTATTTGTAAAAGAACTTGAGCAAGCCATGCTCAATAATGAGGCTGATATCGCCGTACATTCAATGAAGGACATGCCCGTTGAGATTCCTCAAGGCTTAAGTCTACAGGCCATTTGCGAAAGACACGATCCGCGCGATGCTTTTGTTGCCAACGCTTATAATTCTCTAGCCGATTTACCCAGAGGTGCCGTGATAGGTACCTCGAGCCTACGCAGAAGCTGTCAAGTCTTAGCGCTTAGGCCAGATCTCAAGCTTGTGAGCTTAAGAGGCAATATCAACACTCGCTTACGTAAATTGGATGAAGGTGAATTCGACGCGATTATTTTAGCTGCTGCGGGTTTAAAGCGCCTAAATTTTGCCGAGCGCATAAAACAGCTTTTAAAACCACCCGAATTTTTACCGGCCGTTGGACAAGGCGCCTTAGGCATAGAGTGCCGCAGCGATGATAATCCTTTACATAAGCTATTAGCAAAACTAATCCATGAAGAAACTACTCAGTGTGTCCTTGCGGAGAGGGCCATGAACTATTATCTCCATGGCGGTTGCCAAGTACCTATTGCAGGTTATGCTACCGTTGATGCAGGGCAGATTTGTCTGCAGGGATTAGTTGGCAAACCCGACGGTTCTAGGGTACTACGTAGTAAAATGCAGGGGCCCATCAATCAACCCGAACAATTGGGTAAACGTGTGGCCGAGGATTTATTGGCACAAGGTGCACAGGCTATATTAGAAGAGGTATATGGAACTACAGGCTGAGTTAAAAGATTACAAGGTATTGATTACCCGCCCTGAGCCGCAGGCTATGAGTCTAGCCGAGCGTGTGCAAAAGTTAGGCGGTATAGCCATTATTTTTCCTTGTATTGCCATTGTTGAGCCAACTGAAAAACAAGATCTGCTGCAAATTATCGCCAAGCTAAGTGAATTTGATTTAGCTATTTTTATAAGCCCCACCGCCGTTGAAAAAGCCATGCCTTTGGTGAGACACATCTGGCCTAATTCTTTAAAAGTGGGGTGTATAGGCGAAGGAACTGCTCATAGTCTTGCTAAGCACCAGATAAAAGTAGATTTCTATCCCAAACAACGCTTTAATAGTGAAGAGCTCTTGGCATTGGCTGAACTGCAAGCTATTAGGGGAAAGAAGGTCGTGCTATTTAAAGGAGAAGGTGGCAAACTCGTGCTTGAGGAAACCTTAAAGCTGCGTGGTGCAGAAGTCCACAACGCCATTGTATACGCTAGGGCCAGACCCGATGTTGCCGTCTCACCCATACTCGTCCGTTGGCAACGCGAGCAGTTCAACGTAGTAGTCAGCACTAGCCAAGAAGCATTCATGAACTTACTAACATTGCTTGGAGAGAAAGGATTTGCATTATTGCAAAATACTCCTCTATTGGTCATTAGTGAAGCCATGGCGCTAGCTGCCAAACAAGCGGGTCTAGACCAAGTTATATTAGCTGATAATGCTACTGATGAAGCCATTATTAATGCATTAAGACAACAGAGGAAGAGGTTAAATGACTGAAAATCCAGTGGAACAAACAACACAAACTACGGCCGACGCCTCAGATAAAACCACACAACCCCTTGACTCAAAATCCAAAACCTTACGTTATGGGCTTGGTACGGTTTGTGCCCTTAGTTTAGCGCTACTCGCTTTAGGTGCCTGTGGCTATAATCTTATGCTTAACTTAAAATTGCAGCGAACCCAACAAGCGCAATTTGGCCAAAAATTTGCCAATCTTGAGCAAAATCTTACTCAGTTAGAAGCTAAGCTTTCAGAGCGTCAAGGTCAATTAGAACAAAGGCTTGATAATTTAACTCAAGCTAAAGACCAAAATACCTGGCAGCTGCAAGAAGTTGTTTACCTACTGCAGCTAGCAGATCTCAATTTAAAGTATCAACACGATCCAGAGGCTAGTCTAGATTTACTTCTACAAGCCGATGCACTGATTGCTAAACTTAACCAGCCCAAATTCATCCAGCTTCGCCAAATGCTTGCAAGAGACATAACCAGCGTACGTGCAGTTCAAGCCGTTGATATTACGGGCGCTCTTACTAAGCTCCAAGCACTTAGCGAAGCGGTTAACAATTTGCCACAAAGGTCACCTGAATCCGATCAAGCTCTAGAGCAGGCTAAGTCTCCTATCACTACGCCACCGGCACCTACTCATTGGTGGCAGACAATTGCTCAACAAACCTGGCAAGTCATTCAAAGTCTAGTCACGATTAGACATTATAATGAAACCCATCATCCCGTACTCACTCAAGAACAACAATTTTTGCTCACCAGTTTGATCCAATTTCACTTGGCGCAGGCTCAATGGGCCGCCATCCACTATAACCAGGATCTATATCAGCAAAACCTACAGCGTGCAGCGCAGTTAACTCAAACAAGCTTTGGCAATAGCCCACAAAAAATCGCCTTTAGCACGGAGCTTAAAGAATTACAAAGCCTGCAGTTAACGGTTGTCATGCCAGAGCTAAGCAATACCATTGCCACGGTGAGTCAGCTTGCTGCTACACAGGGTCAAGGTCAGCAGAAGGAAACTACCTTGAATAAACCTAAAACCCTACCACAGGAGTCAGCCCTCGTATGAAACGCCTACTGCTCTTACTCGTTGTCCTCGTTGCTTCAGTATGGCTGGGTCTTAAAATGCAGCTTGATTCAGGCTACGTGCTAATTGCCTACGGCAAATGGACACTTGAAATGTCAATTTGGTTTGGTTTAGCCAGCTTGATTTTTCTGGCTTTTGTTACCTACTTACTGGCCAAATTATTGACTAAGCTCATCAAGGTACCTAAGGTTTTAAGCCATTGGAAAAAGCGTCATCGCCAGCTAGTAGCCAGACGTTTAACTAAACGAGGACTTATAGCCTTAGCAGAAGGACGTTGGCAAAGGGCTGAAAAGCAGCTTTCCCGCGGCGCGAAATACAGTGACATGTCCCTCATCAACTTCCTAGCTGCGGCCATGGCTGCTCAACAACAAGGGGCAATATTGACTCGCGATCAATATTTACAAAATGCATTTGCTACAAATCCTGAAGCTGGAATTGCCATTAGCTTAACCCAAGCTCAACTGCAACTAAAGGGCCAACAATGGGAGCAAGCTTTAGCCAGCTTATCAGGCGTGTTAAAACAAGCACCAGATAATACCCATGTTTATAAATTACTTTTACAGGTCTATTTGCAACTACAAGATTGGGACAATGTCTTAACTCTACTGCCTCAACTGCGGAAATATCAACTCTTACAGGCAAGCGAACTCGAGCAACTTGAAACACAGGCCTATTGCGCTAAACTTCGTCAAGCACAAACTCTAGATCAAAACAAAGTTCATCAACTTTGGCAGAAAATATCCCGCCAATTACGCAGGAATCCCGAGCTGATCCAGTGCTATGCCGAACTATTGTTGCAAGTTAATCAGCATGACGAAGCCGCAGCTCTACTACAAGACAGCATCAAAAGAAACTGGCATGAGCAGCTAATTCGACTTTATGGATTGGTCAAGAGTAATACGGTTGATAAGCAATTAAAAATAGCTGAGGAATGGTTGAATGAACATCCGCATGATCCAGAGTTACTGCTGTGTTTGGGACGTTTATCACTGGCTAACCAACTTTGGGGGAAGGCACGTAGTTACTTTGAAGCTAGTATAGCTGAACAAGCCAAACCAGAAACCTATTTGGAACTCGCAAAACTATTAGAAAAACTAGAGCTAAGGGAAGAAGCCATAGGCTGTTACCGAGAAGGATTATTAAGACTTGCTTAGCGCTATCAGGCAGTTTTAAGACTGCCTGATGACAAATTACTTTAACCAGGTTTTTAAGGTATTGATCAAGTCGGCATGTTCTATGGGCTTACCAATAAAGCCATCCATTCCAGCAGCTAAACAACGCTTTTTATCATTGTGAAAAACATGTGCGGTTAAGGCAATGATAGGAATGCGTTTTTTTCCTGCCTCTTGCTCCCGTATTTCAATGGTAATTTGATCACCCGTCATATCAGGTAGACCAAGGTCCATAAATATCAAGTCAAATTCCTGCTCTTTTAGCAATTGCAAGGCTTTTTCCCCACTATTGGCAACAGTCACTTTATATCCATGGCCTTCAAGCATGAGCTGTACCACTCGCTGGCTAATAGGCTCATCCTCTACCAATAAAATATTGGCTACATTTGTTTCTAAACTCGCCATTCTTAGCCTCTACCCTTTATGAAATGCTTCTTTAAATCTTACTACCATGACGTCACATTCAGCGCCATGTAAAATAGCATTGGCCGTAGAGCCTAATAGCCTGGCTAAACCGTGATGGCTATGACTACCAACAACTATCAAATCAGCTCCAAGCTCCTCAGCTTTTCTTAGAATTTGATGTTTGGTTAAACCTACTTCAATATGCTGATCCAGAGCAGCCACTTGTAAGCGCTGACCAATTTTAACTAGGGCTTGATTTACTTCTTCACGGCGAGCTTCTTCCAATTCGGCAATTTCAATATATCCATAGGTTGGAATGGGCTCAATAACGTGTAGTAGGCTTAATTTAGCCTGATACAGATTGGCTAATTCGCGCGCTTTATCTGCAGCTGTTTCACCATCTTTACTCAGATCTGTTGCTAAAAGAATATGTTTATACATAAGCAGCCTCCTTCTTACCTATTCGTATATGAATGATGAGTTTCACTAATAAGCTTAACCCAGAATTACCAAAATTGCACGAAACTGATCAAAAAAAGCTATAGCGTAGGCCTAAGGATAAGGCATTTGAGCCACTATTACCTGCGCCATAAGTACCAAAAGCACCTGAGCGATGGTGGATCCTGCTTACCAGTTGCCATTCCGGATGGGCAGGCAATGCCACTGTTGCTTCTAAGGTTAAAAAGTTGATTAAATGTTTGGTAGGATCGCCCTGCTCTTCAGCATCACGAGCTTCTTCAACTGGGATGCGCGTTGCATAGGAGATACCCTCGCCAATGCCAAAACTGGTAAGCAAATGCTGATTCCAGGGAAATTTATTCCAGCGAAACATCAGGAAGGGATCGATCTCAAATAAGGGATGAGAATTATTGCCGCCGGTAATATAAGCTACGTTACCCGCTAGCTCAATTTGGTGTACTAAAGGACCGAATAAACGCCGAAAGGGATTCTGATCGGCTAGGCGATAATCAACCTCAAGAGCGTATAGTTTAGCGCCCGTAGCCTCATATTTACCCTCTAATATTTGTCCTAGAGTCGTTTTAGTCGGCAAACCATAATAGCCAAGCACAGCCCAGGTGGGATCTGCTTGACAACTTTCTTGACAAATCTCATTTGCAAACGCTTGACTTGTTATGCTTGCCACTAAACCTAAGGTTAGAATAATTTTACGTATCATAATTGCTTAAGCTCTCTTTTTCATTGTAATACCACGCCTGTGTAGCGCGTCCTCAACCTCATCGAGGGTTGAATTCTCCGCTGCCCAATAGCTTCCCTTGCTCTTAGTTGGATAATCAATAGAGTGTTGCCGACATATAAAAAGCACCTCTGAACAATCTATAACCTGTTCGGCGCCCGGTTTAATCTCTACACATTTTAAGCTAAAGGAATTCCTATCTAGCATTAGGGCAGTCCATTTTTTTGGCATAAGCTCAGTTGCCCAACCTGCGCTTGCCGAGATTTCATCGGCTTCATGGTTAATCCAAATGACCGTTGAACTATTATTTTTGATCCAGAATAACTGCTGCGGCGCGGGTTTCTGAGTTTGCTCAAAGTGAACAGCTTGATCGATAAAAGCATAACCCTTTTTATAACAATAAAGTGGCCACTCTGGTTGGGTTTGGGCATGAGCGATGCTAAAAAGCCCTAAAAACCATAGACCAAACCAAAATAGTTTTCTCTTCATAAGCTTATGCCTTAACAGTATAGAGCTTGCAGTTTACTGAAAAATTCACCGTGGCAAAACTCTTTTCTTAATCACTCACCATTCAAACTCCGCGTAGAGCGCAGTATGGTCAGACAGATTAAGCCAGGGTTTTTTAGCCAACACCTGGCAATGCAAAGGTTTCAGAGCCCGGTAATAAATTCTATCAACGCGTAAAACCGGTCTCCAGATCGGGAAGGTTTTTGCATAATCGCCGGTTAAAGTTTGAAACACTTCTTTAACATCTAAAAAAGTTTCCAAGTAGTCTTTGGCATGAATCCGCCAGTCATTAAAATCACCGGCAATAACGAGAGGTTCATGATGTGGCACTAAAGCCTCGATGCGCTGACTTAAAGCCTGCAATTGATAAGCTCTTTCCTTTTTAAAAAGTCCTAAATGAATACAAATGATGTGCAATGGCAAGGGAGTATCTGGCAATTGGAGAACGGCATGCAACATGCTGCGACTCGCATTAATTTGATTAGCTAAGTTGATGTTTTCCCAGGCAAGTAAAGGAAGCTTACTTAAAAAAGCATTTCCATGGTGGCCATGAGGGTAGACAGCATTTTTACCATAAACATAGTATGGCCAAGTTTGGCTTGCTAAAAATTCGGTTTGTGAATTAGCAGGCCATTCCTTAATTCGACGCTGTTGTCTTAAATGCTCTCCCCGTACTTCTTGCAAAAAAACAATATCTGCATCAACCTGCGTAATTGCTTGCTGCATCGCTGGCAACATAAATTGACGATTTACATTGAAGCCCTTGTGAATATTATAGGTTAATACTCTCAATCGGTTAAATGACATGATCAAAACTAGCTAACTGCTTAAGTAGGTCGGGCAGCTTGGGTAAAGCAACCACTTTATATCTAGATGTTTGGCCACGAACTAAAATTACCTTATGGCTAGGTAGTTTAAAAAACTTAGCCAAAAATTTAATCAAGGCTCGATTAGCAGCCCCATCTATGGGCAGGGCATTTAAGCTTATGACCAAATTATTATCCTCTATGCCTAAAATGGCTGATTTTTTAGCATTGGGCTTTATCTTACAAGCAATGGTAACTGTATTCTCTTTAGTTTGATACCATTTCATCAATAACTTAATTGTAAATCAACTTGATATTCCGAGTGTCCCTCTTTAATAATGAAGCGTCTTACCTCGGTGTGGGCGTTAGCCGGCAGCGACTCACCCTTATTGGTTGTATTTGGCATACTCCAGGCGCTTATCAACTTTCCGTGATCATTCTTGAGCTTAAGTTTAATATCACCCAATAGATCATCCAGCTCCCAGGGAGTATAGTCCTCTTCAATTAGACTAATGATAAGCTCAAGAGATTCACCTTCCTTCAGACTGTTGTGCCAGAGAGTGAAATTTTGTACCTTAGCCAAATGCTTGGATAAAAGGTGAATTGGTTTTTCAGGAATTCGGTAAAATTGCTGCAAGCCTTGTTGATTATACTCAGCAATATCAAAATATAATTCATCTTCACCGCGTTCTTGAATTTTATGCGGAACTATTTTACTCAGGGCTAAATTGATATTTAAGTCCTTTGCTAATGCGGGTAGAGTTACCAGCAAACTCAAGCCCAAAGCTATTAAACGCTTCATTTTGAATTCCTTAGGTTAAAAAATCAGTATACAATTGTTTAGAAAAAAAAACAGTCACCAAGCGGATAAATCCCTTGACCAAAACGAGTTAGATGACCCTAAAAACTAACTCACCGTTTTCAAGTCCAACCTCAATGGTATTACCCGGCAAAAACTTACCCTTTAAAATATCATGGGCCAAGGGATTTTCTAATTGCTGCTGAATAGTGCGCTTAAGCGGCCTTGCCCCATAAACGGGATCATAACCAGCCTCGGCCAATTTCGAAAGAGCCTCTGGTGCAACCTTAAGTGTCAGATCCTTAGCCTGTAACCTTTGCTGTAGCAAACCAAGCTGAAGTTTGGCAATGGCTGCGATTTGCTTACTGGCCAAGGGATGAAAAACCACCACCTCATCGATGCGATTGATAAATTCCGGCCTAAAATGCTGGCTGACAACTGCCATTACCGCAGCTTTCATCTCAACATAGTTACTTTTTCCCGCCATCTCTTGGATCAAATGTGATCCTAGGTTAGACGTCATGACAATAACACTGTTGCGAAAATCCACGGTGCGGCCCTGGCCATCGGTTAAGCGACCATCGTCCAAGACTTGCAGTAAAATATTAAATATATCCGGATGAGCCTTTTCAACTTCATCCAAAAGAATAACGGAGTAAGGTTTGCGACGTATTTGTTCAGTTAAATAGCCGCCCTCTTCATACCCCACATAGCCAGGTGGCGCGCCTATCAAGCGGGCGACCGAATGTTTTTCCATAAATTCTGACATATCTATCCGTACCATGGCCTCATCGGTATCAAACAAAAAGTTTGCTAAGGCTTTACAAAGCTCGGTTTTTCCTACCCCTGTAGGCCCTAAAAATAAAAAGGAACCGATGGGGCGATTTGGATCGGCAAGCCCTGCACGGGAACGACGTATGGCATTGGCAACCACAGCCACGGCCTCCTCCTGGCCAATAACCCTTTGCTGCAAAACAGCTTCCATTTGCAATAATTTTTCTCGCTCGCCTTCTAACATTTTCGCTACAGGAATATGAGTCCATTTAGAAACCACCTCGGCAATTTCTTCTTCGGTAACCTTATTGCGCAGCAGATGAGTTTCGCCAATGGTTACATCACTGGCCGTACTGAGCTGTTTTTCAAGTTCTGGAATTTTGCCATATTGTAGTTCAGCCATTTTACCCAGATCACCATTGCGCTGAGCTGCCTCTAGCTCTAGCTTTGCCCTTTCCAAGGCTTCTTTAATGTGTTGGCTACCCTGCATGGCGGCTTTCTCGGCCTTCCAAATTTCTTCCAGATCCGAGTATTCGCGCTCTAATCTATCGATCTCTGTCTGCAAATCCTGCAAACGCTTCTTTGAAGCCTCATCGGTTTCTTTTTTTAAAACCTCACGTTCAATTTTTAGCTGGATCAGGCGTCTTGCTAATTTATCCATTTCTTCAGGCTTAGAGTCCATTTCAATGCGAATGCGACTTGCCGCTTCATCAATGAGATCGATGGCCTTATCAGGTAAATTGCGATCGGTAATATAACGGTTAGATAGGGTCGCAGCAGATACGATGGCAGAATCTGTAATTTCAACCCCATGGTGTAACTCATATTTTTCCTTAAGGCCGCGTAATATGGCGATGGTGTCGCTGACATTGGGCTCAGCCACTAAAACCTTTTGAAACCGCCTTTCCAAGGCCGCATCCTTTTCAATATACTTACGGTATTCATCTAAAGTTGTAGCACCTACGCAATGTAGCTCGCCGCGAGCTAAGGCGGGTTTTAACATATTACCGGCATCCATGGCCCCTTCAGCCTTACCTGCACCCACCATGGTGTGGATTTCATCGATGAAAAGGATGATTTGTCCTTCTTGTTTAGCAAGGTCATTTAAAACTGCCTTGAGCCTTTCTTCAAATTCACCGCGATATTTGGCGCCTGCAATCAAAGCGCCCATATCAAGCGCTAACAAACGCTTATTTTTTAGTCCCTCCGGCACCTCGCCCTTGATGATCCGCTGTGCCAATCCCTCAACAATAGCGGTTTTACCAACCCCAGGTTCACCTATGAGCACTGGGTTATTTTTGGTACGGCGTTGTAATACCTGAATGGTACGGCGAATCTCGTCATCGCGACCAATAACTGGATCAAGTTTACCTTCTTCGGCACGCTTAGTCAGATCAATGGTGTATTTCTCTAAGGCTTGGCGACCTTCCTCGGCGTTAGCATCATTAACAGTTTGCCCACCCCTCATCGCATCTATGGCTTTAAGTAAAGCGTCTTTGGTGACACCAGCCCTTTGAAGTAAATTTCCCCACTCACCCCTATCCTCCAAGGCAGCCAAGAGAAATAACTCACTGGAAATATATTGATCCTTACGTTGCTGGGCAAGCTTATCGGTAATATTGAGAAGTCGATTTAAATCGTTAGAAATATGCAGTTCACCCTCTACTCCCTGCACTTTAGGCAGTCTTTCAAGTGCGGCGTCCAAACCGCTATTTAAGCTCGCTAGGTTAACGCCAAGACGTCTTAATAAATGACTCAGAGTTCCATTTTGCTGCTCTAATAAGGCTTTTAAAACGTGCAAGGGTTCAATGAATTGATGATCCCTGCCAACGGCAATGGATTGAGCCTGGGCCAATGCCGCTTGAAAACTGCTGGTAAGTTTATCGAGTCTCATAGTGTCACCTCATTTTGGGTCATTGATCACTAGATGAGGGCAAATCCACATAATTTCAAGCTAATCAGGTGAGACAAGTGTTGGCTCTAAAGGACGAACTTGTATCACTGAATGATTAGAGGCTACTCTATTACTGTAAGCTAAATGCTGTTGTCCGGCAAAAAGCAGCTGACGAAATAGCCCTGCATGCCGATTATCCAAGTCAAATAGAGCCTCATAATAGGTCTGACTGGAGTTATGCAAAACTCGCTCCTTTAAAAAAATAGCCTCATTCGGTAAAAGTTTGGCATGGGCTTTAAGCTTGGCATAAATTTCTATGAGAGTCTTCTTTGTCCTAAGTTCACTGCAGATGCGCTGTGAGGTTAAATTACTCAGTACGAACTGGCCATTCTTTACCCCTTCTATTAGCTTTAAATTACGTAGCTTATCAACCATGGCATAGGAAAGTTCAACCTGACTATCATTCTCAGCATAACCTAACAGTTGCTTTAATTCGGCAGGAGTCTTTCTTAAATCAACTTGATAAGCAAGATTTAGGCAACTACTGCCCGTGATTAAATTACCTACTGGAACCTTGATTTTATTTAAAAGCGGCGCTGGATCATTGGTTAATTTACGCCAAACTGCTGACCAAAAAACAATGGGATGGCGAAAAAAATTTTTTAACCGTATGGGTTCAGATTTCCAACTTTTAGATAATTGCTTAGAGGTTGCCATACTATCTTCTGTTTGATGCAGATGCTCGTTGCCATCGTCTAAATTTTCTTTAAAACGAGTCAATGTGTTTAGCAAACTTTTATAGACTCTAGGATTTTGCCGATAAATTCGAGGACCTACCACGCCCGGGGTATTGACCGAGGTTAACTGAGTGTAGGCTGAATTTTGATGAATGACGATTTCTAACTCCTTAAGCTTTTGCCTATCGGTTTTGGAAAAAACACAGGGAAAGTGGCCATATAAAGACCTAAATTGCAAATAAGCCTCGTGTTTCATCTTGGTACGAGTGGTTCTATCTCGGCTCTCATTGCACCAAATATCATAGGGAATTCTTAACTTATCGTTAATACAGGCCCAAAGGGCTTGGATATGAAAATTTTGCTCAGCTGAGGCCTGATATACGTGGTGCAATTTGCGAAACATCAAATAAAGATAATATAGCTCTTGCTTAGGCTTGAGTTTTGCAGCTTTTAATCTGGAGATAAAAAGTTTATTGCTTTGATTTAAGATAGCTTGCATTTCTTGTTCCGACAACGATAAACGTTGGTTTACCCTATCAAAAAAGCTAACTAAATAGTCGGGATTTACCGAGCGGTGTCTTTGAGTTTGGTTTGAATTTCTAGCAGCCAAGTTTCGCTGATTTAAAACCTCGATATCCTTAGCCGTTAAGGCGCGGGCTAAATTAGTGCCATAAACTTGAAAATTGATCCGAAATTGACATTTGAGCGTCAGGGTATCGTCACCCTGCGGTAGGGTTAAGACCATGTGCCGGCTATTGAACAAGGCTATCAAAGGCATGATTTCCTTGATCTGTTTACTTTGTTGGCTGCTGTCAAAAAAATTTGCCAAGGGGAAAAGAGGTGAGAACAATGAGCAAGTAGACACCGGTATGGGAATAACATCTCTGTTTCTTGTCACTAGTTCTGGATGAGAGGCAAGATATTGCCTTCCCACAAGCTCTAACCATTGATAAAGATTTTCATAAGTTGCCTTTCTACGCCCAACCGGCTTCCTAAAATCCTTGGCCCAAAAAGAAGCGTGATGGATGGTTTGAGTATGCACCACTTCAGACTCAGCCATTTTTTCGCCCCGTGTTTCCTGCCACAAGTTAGCAAGCCCATAGCCCTTTTCAAAGCAGCTCCCGCCGCGGCTCAATAATTCGTATTGCTTTGCGCTTGGTAAAAGCCTTAGGTAATTGTATTTTGTTTTCAATCGGCTGAATTGCCGCGCTGTTAAATGCTGAATAGGAGTTAGTCTATGAAAAAAGCGTTTTTGTCCCTGATTATATTCGGTGTAAATAACGTTTCGGCCCAACAAACGCAGGGCTTGTTGACGACAATCAAAAAGCTCGTGGCGATTAGAACTGATCTTCTGCTCTAGAATAAGCTCTACCAATTCATCGGTAAGCTGTTTTGTCAGAGAGATGGGATCTTTAAGCTCTGGTTTAGAGAGCTCGGTTGTCACATACCGCTTATATTTTTGCCAATTAGCTTCCAATAGACTTAATCTTTGCAGCAAATTTTGTTTAAGTTGCAGATCGCTCTCCTCGAAGTAGATCTTATTGATGAGTTTTGTTAAAAAAATGGGGGTTGGCTGCTGTCTTTCAGTCTCGGTGATCTCTAAAAATAAATTGGCATAGTTTTGCAGCGAGGGTTCAGATTTAAACAGGGCGATGACAGCTGCTTGAATGACAGCAGCTCCACTTTGAAGTGCATGTTTAGTTTGAAAAGTAAGGCTAGAAAGATCATCATGAGCAATAACAGAATTTGGCATAAGCTTATATACCATCATTATTACCAAGACAATAATAATAGCATGTGGCTTAAACTACTGGCAACTAGAAATTACCCTCTGCATTGGCTAGACACCAAATTAGACTTAATTATTAAAGTTTATTTAGTTATACTAAATTCTCGATTAACTTAATGAGAGCAAGTATGTCAGATCAAACTAATAATCTTCAATGGGAGCAGACCGTTCTCAAAGATATCGCCCTAGAGGCCATCAAAGAGCAAAGGCGAAAAAGACGCTGGGGAATATTTTTTAAATTTTTATTTATCCTTTACTTTGGTTATTTTATTTGGCTCACCGCTGCAGATAGATACACATCGCCTGCGGCCATTACCAAACCCCATACCGCTCTTATCGATATTAAAGGTACGATTTTTGACGATGGAAATACCTCAGCAGCCGACACCATAGGTACATCGCTACGCAATGCCTTTAGTGATAAAAATACCAAGGGTGTTATTTTACGCATTAACAGCCCTGGTGGTAGCCCCGTTCAAGCTTCTTATATCTACAATGAGATCACACGTTTAAAGCAAGAACATAAGGACATCAAGGTTTATGCCGTTTGTACCGATCTTTGCGCCTCTGCTGCCTATTATATAGCCGCTGCCGCTGATGAGATTTATGCTAATCCCGCCAGCATGGTAGGTTCAATAGGCGTCATGTTCAATGGCTTTGGCTTCGTCGATGCCATGCAGAAAGTTGGAGTTGAGCGGCGTTTATTGACCTCTGGCGATCATAAAGGCATGCTAGATCCGTTTTCACCCGTGCAAAGTTATGATAAAGAACATTTGCAAACCATGTTGAACACTGTGCACCAATTATTTATTGATGACGTCAAACATGGCCGAGGCAAGCGCTTACACGAAACGGCGGATATCTTTTCTGGTACCGTATGGGCAGGAGTTCAAGCCAAGGAATTGGGTTTGATAGATAACTTCGGCAATACTCGCTATGTGGCTCATGAAATTATCAAATGCCCAGAAATCGTCGATTACACCGTTAAACCTAATTATCTTGAAAAATTTGCCAGCCGTTTTGGTGCAAGCTTTGCCGCTGAATTGACCAGCAAACTGGGCTTACATGGCTTATCATGAACCATAAACTTGGCAAGATAGGTTTTAGCTTGCTAGAACTTATCATAGCCTTGGCAATTGTAGTCATTACGGCTGCAATTGCCATTCCCTCCTATCAAAGTCATTTACTCAAGGTCAGAAGAACGGATGGCGAGGCGGCTTTATTGAGTCTTGCCGCAAATTTAGAGCGCCATTATCTCTTTGAACATAGTTATGCCAATGTTAAGCTTGCTGATCTGGGCGTTAGTGAATACAGTTCCGAGCATTTCTATAGACTTGAAATCACTGCCCAAACAGAAAACACCTTTCAATTACAAGCCATTCCACAGGGATCACAGCAGCAAGATACAGCCTGCGGAACTTTAGGTCTTTCTAGTACGGGTGAAAAATCTGTTACCGGTACTCAAGATCTGCAAATATGTTGGGGAAGTAATTAATATCCAGCCTAAATAATTCAAATTGAGCTTCGAATTTAAGATTACGTTAAGCTTTATAGTGCATACTAAGTCAGATTTTTAAAGATAATCTCTGAGGTTACTATGCCAAAAACAACTAAAAAATTCGAAAAGGCCCCTGCTACCGTAGACTCATCTTTAACCCATGATAGCCATAAAAAATCTAAGCCAACAAAAAAACCCAAAAAAACGAAACATAATTTAAGACCCGCTACTCCAAAAAGTTTAGGTTATTTGAGCCTCTTTTTGCAGGCAATTGTCACACTTGATAAAAACAAAGAGCCGGTATCCCATGAGGATATTATACTGCAAATAGAAAAGGAAGCTGAAAAACAACAACTTGCCATCAGCAATTGCAGTAATTGTTTTTCAGATCACTTTGGCAGACTCAAAGCAAATTGGGAGGGGATAAACTCAAAATTTAATGCCCATGACTATCGTTCCAAGGATTCACTTGAAGTTATTTTAAAAGCTTTATTTCCTAAGCGCGTCATAGTTATCGATAAATTAGACGCATTTATATCCAAATATATCAAGCAACTTAAATACGGCCGAACAGGTGGCCAGGTTAAAAGAATTGAGAATCCAGAAAAGGCAGAACTAGATGAGCTTTTTATTAGTGTGCCTAATCAAGGTGAAATTAATTTTTTTACCACCTCAAGAAATTTACTGGCAGCTACATCAAGTTCCGTTCAAAAAGCTGAAACTCCAAATCAATCTATAACTAGCTCTAGCAGTCAGGGTGAACTAACCCCTGTAGCGCCATCCTCAAACGGGAATAAGTCTGCGCAAACATTTCAAATAAATATCAATAGTGCCTATGATAAATTCTGTTTGTTTGGCAAAACTAATCCTCAAACCCGGCAAATCCAGCAATTGTTTGAGCAATTAAATCAACAAACCCAAGCTCCTGTAAAAAAAGCGGAAAACAGCTTGAAATTAAAGCATTGAATCAAACACCTTAGGCAGAAACTATTTCTGCCTATTGAACAGTGGGATAATTTTGCTCATTATCATTTTCTGGCGTTAAGCGCTGGACAATGGTTTTCAACCTTTTTACTTCATCGGGTGAAAACTCCTTATAATAAGGCGTACCGAAATTTAAACACAAATATACATGCTCACCTAGGCCTCGCACGATATCCCAACCCTTGAGCTCTACAAAATCGATTTGGCCTGCATGTTCGCCTATCCAAACCTCTAAGCGGGCTAAACTGTCAAACACTGGAATAAAATAGTGGTCATCCTGCTGGGTAAATAGCGGAATAAAAGGCTCAGCGTCTTCCTTCACAGGTTCAGATTGTTTACGAGTAGGTAAAAACAAAGTCGTTTTCAATAATTTTAAATATACCTTATTAACTTGCTCTTGCTTGCCCTCAGAGGCAAAAGCAGCAGCAATAAGTTGATCAAGTTCTGTCATAGCATTCTCATTTGGCTTAAACCATGAAATAATACCAGAAAACCTACTGAGAATAATATGTCAGATTTACTTAATGATATCCTGATCCGGGCTCTGCTAAAACAACCCGTACCCCATACCCCCGTCTGGCTGATGCGCCAAGCCGGACGTTATTTGCCCGAATATAGAGCCACACGTCTTAAAGCCGGTAATTTCATGAATTTATGTAAAAACCCGGAGCTTGCCTGTGAGGTAACCCTTCAGCCATTGGCAAGATTTGATCTGGACGCCGCGATCTTATTTTCCGACATTTTAACCATCCCCGATGCCATGGGCTTAGGTTTAGAATTTAACCAAGGTGAAGGCCCCATATTTAAAAGACCTATTCGCCGCTTAGCCGATATCGAAAGGCTAGGTATTCCAGATCCCGAGGCTGAATTACGTTATGTAATAGATGCGGTACGCCATATCAAAGCTGCTCTTCATAACCGCTTGCCACTCATAGGCTTTGCAGGCAGTCCCTGGACCTTGGCCACTTACATGGTTGAGGGCGGCAGTAGTAAACAATTCAGTATCATTAAAGCCATGCTCTATAATGAGCCCAAGGCATTACATGAGCTACTTACAAAATTAGCCACCGCCGTCACCTATTATTTAAATGCGCAGATTAAGGCGGGCGTTGACGCTGTCATGATCTTTGATACCTGGGGAGGTGTTTTAACCACTCGGGCTTACCAGGAGTTTTCCTTAGCCTATATGCGGCAAATCATCCAAGGCCTGCAAAGGCAGGTCTCAGGTAAGGCAATACCCGTCATTTTATTTACCAAGGGTGGACAGCAATGGTTAGAAACCATTGCCAACAGTGGTTGTGATGCCATAGGCGTAGATTGGACCATAGACATAGGCGAGGCTAAGCGCCGTGTAGGTGATAAAGTTGCCCTGCAAGGTAACTTAGACCCTGCCATTTTACAGGCTAAACCCGAGATCATTCGCCAAGCTGTTAAAGATATCGTTGAAAATTACGGCAAACAACCTGGCCATGTGTTCAATTTAGGCCATGGTATAACACCCGATGTGCCACCGGAACACGTTAAGGTGTTAGTCGATGCTGTACACGAATTTAGCCGTTAAATAAACATCGAGCTTACCGATTCGGCCTCACGAATACAGCGAATGGTTTTAGCCAGCATTTTGCTAAGGCTTAGCACACGTATCTTGCTACAAGATTTAGCCTTAGCATCGAGCGAGATGGTGTCGGTTATTACCAATTCATCTAAGGGCGATTGTTCAATATTTTGAATGGCATTACCCGAGAGAATGGGATGAGTACAATAAGCTCGCACGGTACTGGCCCCTTGATCCTTTAAAGCCTTTGCCGCATGACACAAGGTACCTGCAGTATCAACGATATCATCCACAATGACACAGTGACTGCCTTGCACTGGCGAGCCTATGACATTCATCACTTCTGATTGATTGGGGCCTTGACGACGTTTATCGATGATCACAAGTTCCGCATCGTTTAAACGCTTGGCAATGGCTCTGGCACGCACTACACCACCCACGTCAGGAGATACAACCACCAAGTTCTCCAGATTTTTTTCCTTAATATCATCGAGCATGGCGGGTGTGGCATAAACGTTATCAACCGGCATATCGAAAAAGCCTTGAATTTGGTCGGCATGTAGATCTACGGTCAATAAACGATTAAATCCCACCAGGGAAATCATATCTGCAGCCACTTTAGCCGTTATAGGGACTCGTGCCGAACGCACCCTTCTATCTTGTCTTGCATAACCAAAATAAGGCACCACTGCGGTGAGTTTAGCAGCTGAGGCACGGCGCAAGGCGTCGGCCATGATAATAAGCTCCATCAAAGAGTCATTGGTTGGAGCGCTGGTAGATTGAATGACAAAGACATCGCGACCTCTGACATTCTCTAAGATTTCAACCATGGTTTCGCCATCGCTAAACCGGCCAACTACCGCCTTGCCCAATTTTAAACCTAAGTGTTCGGCAATTTTAGCGGCTAATTCGGGATTGGCATTACCAGTAAATAACATAATATCAGACACACAAAACTCCTTGTTTTAACAGGATGAAATCGAATGATATATTCCACAGGTTACATACTGGCATTAATTTTTTCTTATTGCATATAAAACTGGCTGGGGCGCTAGGATTCGAACCTAGGTATGCAGGGATCAAAACCCTGTGCCTTACCGCTTGGCGACGCCCCATTAGATGCGCGATTAAAATTAATCGCTGCGTTAGGTTGGTTATTTTGGCCTTTGTAATCTCGATTGTCAATGACTTATTATCATTTTTTTACGTTTAAAAACCAGGCTAAAAACCTTCTAAGCCCAAGGGTTTACTCTTTATTAGTTAACACCTGGTGAATTTGTTCTTGCACTGCACGTCTGAATGCCAGGGGATCATCAATGTTCTTAAAGATATCCCGTGAACCACCGGTACCACAGATGGTAATGGTGCCAAAGTTAAAAATTCGTCCCATAATACCCTGCGAAACCTGTAAACCTTCAATTTTTTGCAGCAAGGTTTCCAAGGTATTACGGCGAATGAGGCCCACCTTGATGATCACCCGCTTATCGGTCAAACCAAACTCAGAGCTTGCAAAGGTAATGGTGGCTTGCAGCCAGGTGATAAGCGCTGCAATTGCAAATAAATAACCCACCAGGGTAAAGACAGGATTATATTTTATCGATAAGCTGTAAATTGCCAAACCCGACCAAAACAAGGGAAATAAAAATATAATCCAATGGGCTTGAGTTCGATACAGCACTCTTTCAGAGGGTAGTAAATTATCGTCTATATAGCTCATGGTCTTTCCTGAATTTATGCATAAAATTTAACTCCCTGCTGAAAGCCTCGCGGCAATTTGTTACCACGCTTGGCGCGCTCACCTCTATAATTGGCTAAATCACTCGGCTTTAAAGTCAGTTTACGTTTACCTGAAAGTAAGACCAAATCAGCCTGAGGATCAATGATACGCAAGTCACTGACAAATTCCTCTCGTTTGGCCAATTTAGCAGAGGATATCGCTATCATTTTATTTCCCTTACCACGGGGCAGCTGCGGTAAATCAGCCACGGGGAAAACCAATAATCGCCCATCATTGGTAAGAACTGCAATTTGCTCAGTGGCCGTATTGAAAACCCGCCTTGGTGTTACCACCTGGCTCGCTGGCGGTAACTTCAAAATGGCCTTACCGCTGCGATTTTTAGTCAATAATTCACCGAATTTGACAACAAAGCCATAGCCAGCATCGGAGGCCAATAACCAAAGCTCTTCCGGCTCGCCCAACATGACTCCTACAAAATCAACGCCTGGCGGTGGATTTAGGCGCCCTGTCAGGGGTTCCCCTTGGCCTCTGGCCGAGGGCAAGCTATGTGTTGGCAAGCTATAGCTTCTACCCGTTGCATCCAAAAATATCGCCCATTGTGTTGTGCGTCCCTCCGCCTGAGCAAAAAGACCGTCCCCAGCCCTATAGCTTAAACTGGAGGCATCAATTGCATGCCCCTTGGCTGCCCGTACCCAACCCTTAGTCGATAGCACCACGGTCACGGGCTCACTGGCAATGACTTCAGTTTCTTTTAAGGCCTTAGCCTCACTACGCTCTACCAAGGGTGATTTACGCTTATCACCGTATTTTTCCATGTCGGCAACCAGCTCTTTTCGCAGCAGCTGTTTAAGTAATTTAGTAGACGCTAGGGTTTTTTGCAAATGGTCGCGTTCTTTGGCAAGTTCTGCCTGCTCACCCCGGATTTTTTGCTCTTCCAACTTTGCCAAATAGCGTAATTTTAATTCCAAAATGGCTTCGGCTTGTTCATCTGATAATCCAAATCTTGCCATCAAGACGGGCTTGGGCTTATCTTCTTGGCGAATGATGGCGATCACCTCATCGATATTGAGATAAGCTATCAACAGGCCATCGAGAAGGTGCAAGCGAGTTAAAACTTTTTGTAAGCGATGGTTTAAACGCCGGGTAATGGTAGCCAGGCGAAAGTTTAACCATTCTTGTAAAATGGTGAGTAATCCCTTGACCTTAGGTCTGCCATCTAAGCCAATCATGTTCAGATTGACGCGATAACTGCGCTCCAAATCCGTGGTGGCAAATAAATGTGCCATCAATGATTCAACATCAATCCGATTGGAGCGAGGCACAATCACCAGCCGAGTTGGATTTTCATGATCAGACTCATCGCGCAGATCAGCCACCAGCGGTAGTTTTTTAGCCTGCATCTGAGCGGCGATTTGCTCTAATACCTTAGCGCCTGAAACCTGATAGGGTAAGGCCGTGATGATAATATCACCATCCTCTTGTTGATAGACCGCGCGCATTCGTAGTGAACCCTGGCCCTTGCTATAAAGTTCAAGAATGTCATGCCTAGGCGTTATGATCTCCGCCTGAGTTGGAAAATCAGGCGCTTGAACGTATTGGCAAATCGTCTCCAGTGAAGCGTCAGGCTCATCTAATAAATGGATACAAGCCTTAGCAACTTCGGTTAAATTATGCGGAGGAATATCGGTAGCCATGCCAACTGCAATCCCGGTGGCTCCATTAAGTAAAACATTGGGCAATCGAGCGGGTAGAATTGAAGGCTCATCCAAGGTACCATCAAAATTAGCAATCCAATCCACCGTACCCTGCTCAAGCTCTGCCAGCAGCACTTCCGCATAGGGTGAAAGTCGTGATTCGGTATAACGCATGGCTGCAAAGGATTTGGGATCATCAGGCGAGCCCCAATTGCCTTGGCCTTCTATCAAAGGATAGCGATAAGAAAAATCTTGTGCCATCAACACCATGGCTTCATAACAAGCCGTATCACCATGGGGGTGAAATTTACCTAAGACATCCCCCACCGTGCGAGCCGATTTCTTATATTTAGCACTGGCCTTGAGCCCAAGCTCAGACATCGCATAGACAATACGCCTTTGGACCGGTTTTAAACCATCACCTATATGAGGTAATGCCCGGTCTAAAATCACATACATGGAATAATCAAGGTAAGCTTTTTCAGTAAAACTATGTAAGGGCAAACGTTCTGCACCCTCGGGCGTTGTTGTAGGCAGGGTCATACACTTCTCTCGTTCAACAATGCCTTCATCATACCATAGCTTTTAAATCCATTACCACGTTTGACTACTAGTTAATAGCAAGCCTTGGCTAAAAATTATACCCGGCTAATTTTAGCGTCTGCCCAAGCAAAATTTTCTTTCAACCTGCTCTAAGCTCTGGATACGCATTTAGCAATACTTGAAGGGCTAAATATTTTATCCAGTTAAGTTTTCCTTAAGGTTCTTTTGCTAAACTTATATTTGTCTTCAGTTAAAGTAAGCATTCTAAAATAAATCTTAACTCCAAAATAATAAATAGCTTACTTAACTGTGGGCTTTAGCAAACTCCTTTAACTAATCTCATAAATGCCCCGCCAGCGCGATAAAATTTAATAGCGTATGGGGTAACTCTACTATACCTTAGCATAGGCGATATCTTAGATAACAAAGTCAGCTGTTGGGCTAGTTATCTTGCAGCAAACTAATTATAATGAGGCCAGTTAATTTTTGAGGCTTTCATGTCAGAACAAAAACCTGCAGGCCAATTGGTCATTCGCACTCTTGCCATGCCAGCCGATACCAATTATAACGGCGATATCTTTGGCGGCTGGCTGGTTTCACAAATGGACGTTGGAGCTTCAACCTTAGCCCAGCAGCGCTCTCGCAGCCGGGTAGTAACTGTAGCCATCGATAAATTGGCTTTTATCAAGCCGGTGCAAGTAGGCGATGTCGTGTGCTGTTATGCCGATTTGCTTAAGGTAGGAAATACATCCATGACCATTAAGCTTGAGGCTTGGACATTAAGCAATAACTTAGTTGACCACCAAAAGGTCGCGGAAGGTATCTTTGTATTTGTAGCGATCGATGAAAACCTTAAGCCAAGACCCGTCGATAGGCTAATTTAATGAGGAGTAGATATGACAACACAAAAGGTGAATTTAGAAACTCGTAACGAAAAGGACAGCATGGGCAATATTGCCGTGCAAGCCGATAAATATTGGGGTGCTCAAACTCAGCGCTCGACCCATTATTTTGCCATAGGTAATGAAGCCCAAGACAACATGCCGCTTGAGGTCATTTATGCCATGGCCATCTTAAAAAAAGCCGCGGCCATGGCCAATCAGGAATTAGGCTTGCTCCCCAGTGATAAAGCCAAGCTTATTATTCAAGCGGCCGAAGAGGTTATCGCCGGAAAGTTAGATAAACACTTTCCCCTGCGCGTTTGGCAAACGGGTAGTGGTACTCAAACCAACATGAACGTCAATGAGGTCATTTCCAATCGAGCCATCGAGCTTTGCGATGGAGAGCTTGGCAGCAAAACGCCCATTCATCCCAATGACCACGTCAACATGGCCCAGTCTTCCAATGATACATTTCCAACCGCCATGTATATTGCCTCAGCTCTGTCGGTAAATAATAAACTATTACCTATGGTACGTGGCTTAAGAGAAGGGCTTTTTGCTAAGGCTCAAGAATTTGCGGGTATCATCAAGATTGGTCGCACCCATCTACAAGATGCTGTGCCCTTAACTCTAGAGCAAGAATTTTCCGGTTATGTTGCTCAATTGGATTTTGCCATCGCTCATATTGAACAACAGCTACCCGGCCTTTTTGAGCTTGCCATTGGAGGCACTGCCGTAGGAACGGGCCTAAATACTCATCCGCAATTTGCCGAAAAGACTGCTCAGCATATCGCCAGTTTAACTCAGCTACCCTTTATAAGTGCTAGCAATAAATTTGCAGCGCTCGCCTCTCACGATGCCATGGTAGCAATGAGCGGTGCTTTAAAAACCTTGGCCTCAGCGCTCATGAAGATCGCCAACGACATTCGCTGGCTAGGTTCAGGCCCACGTTGTGGTTTAGGTGAATTGACCTTACCGGCCAATGAGCCAGGTTCCTCCATTATGCCTGGCAAGGTTAACCCGACCCAATCGGAAGCCATGACCATGGTTTGCGTACAGGTGATGGGAAATGACGCGGCCGTAGGCTTTGCAGCCTCACAGGGTAATTTTGAGCTAAATGTCTTTAAGCCGGTCATGGTTTACAATCTGCTTCATTCGGCAAATCTCTTGGCTGATGCCAGTCGTTCCTTCAATGAACACTGCGTGGCTGGGCTTATTGCCAATCGAGATAAAATCGATTATTTCTTACATAATTCCTTGATGCTGGTAACTGCTTTAAATCCCGTGCTGGGTTATGACAAAGCGGCGAAGATAGCTCATCAGGCTTTACACGATGGCAGTACCTTGCGTGAAGCTTGCGTTAAGTTGGGTTATTTAAACGGTCAGGAGTTTGACGAAGCCGTAAAACCCGAGGAAATGTTAGGCCCTAAGGCTTAAACTACAAATCACGCCTCCTTATCCAATAAGGGGGCGCAACAAGGAATTGCCATGTCTTTTTCGCAAATCGTTGAATTTTTCTTTAGCTTAGGCTTATTTATCAATGCCGGTCTCTTTATTCCGCAAATCATTCAATTGTACCGAACCAAAAATTCGCAAGGCTTGTCGTTGTTAACTTTTGCGGGCTTCAATCTAATCCAATTATTTGCCGTTTTACACGGCTTTATTCATCAGGATAAAATTTTGCTCCTTGGCTTTCTGCTCAGTTTAATAACGTGCGGAACCGTGACAATTTTGCTAATATGGTACAGAATTTCCCCGATTAAAAGTAAGCAATTATGACCGATCCAATGCAAGAGTTAGAGCGGCTGCGTAAAGAATTAAATTATTATAAAAAACTATTGGCCATTATGCCGGGCCATATTTACTGGTTGGATCGAAATAATGTGTTTTTAGGCAGCAATATTGGCCATGCTAAAACCGCGGGTTTAGAAAGCCCAGAGCAATTTATTGGTACAACACCTTACGATCATACCTCCTCCGACTATGCCCAAGCCGTCTGTGAAATAAATGAAAGGATTATGGCAACGGGCCATGAACAAGTCTTGGAAGAAGTGGGCGCATTTTGGAATGGCGAAGAACGCACTTATCTCTCGCATAAATTGCCCATTGAGGATGATGACGGTCAGGTCATTGGTTTATTGGGTGTTTCTCTAGATATCACCGAAAAAAAGCGTCTAGAACAAGCCTTAAGCAAATCTTATGAAGAAGCCCAAAAAACCTCGGAAATGCTGAGCAATATCATCGATCTTATTCCTGGCCATGTTTGTTGGACAGATCGTAATAATATCGTTAGAGGTTGTAATCAGTATACCATTGATAATATGGGGTTAGCCCATAAATCGGAATTCATAGGCAAAGACCTTTACTCCTATTTTCCTCAAGCCGATGCCGATGCGGCAACTGCAAATAACAATCGAGTCATGGCCACAGGAAAAGCGGAAACGCTGGAAGAGGTAGGTCACTTTAAAGGGGTACTACATAATTTTCTCACTAAAAAAAGACCCCTATTTGACGAGCAGGGCAATATCGTTGGAGTACTAGGCGTCTCGATAGATATCACCACCGAAAAGCAGTTGAGCCAAGCGTTGCAACTTTCGCAACAGCAGTTTAATGAAACCCAACGAACTTTGGAAAACATTCTTTCGCTTTTGCCTTGCCATATCTATTGGAAAGATCGCGAGGGTCATTATCTCAGTTGTAATGAACTACAAGCGCAAGCAGCAGGCCATGAAAACAGCGTTAGCTTCATAGGCCGAACTGATTTTGATGATCTATCCTTTGAGGATGCCCAAAAAATCCGCGCCATGGATTTAGAGGTTATGGCCACCGGTAAAACCTTGACGGTAGAAGAAACGGTGTGTTTGCCTTCGGGGGAAACCCACACCTACCTGTCACAAAAAACTCCATTTCGAAATAGCGACTCCGAAATCTTAGGCATCTTAGGCATTTCAATTGATATCACCGCCCAAAAGCATTTGGCACGAGAATTACAAGCGGCTCAAGCTAAGGCGCAGCAAACCGAGTCTACCTTGGATAATCTCATCGCCCTACTTCCTGCCATGGTTTATTGGAAGGATCGTAATGGAGTTTATTTAGGCGCCAATGACCTTGAAGCGGTTCTTGCTGGTTTTAAGCATAGTAAAGAGCTGATCGGCAAGTCCGATCATGACATGGCTTGGAAAGACTATGCCGACGCTTTGGCTGAAAATGATAAGCAAGTCATGGCTGAAGCTAAACTGCAAACCTTTGAGGAAACCATTATCCTGGCAGGCGAAACGAAAGAGCGAATTTTCCTTTCGAATAAGGCGCCTTTACGCAATGCCCATAACGAGATCATTGGGGTGATGGGGGTTTCATTTGATATTACCGAACGTAAACATTTAGAACAAGAATTGTACTTAGCCAAGCAGCGGGCCGAAAGCGCGCTAGAACACATTATCGCCATTATGCCCGGCCATGTATATTGGGAAGACAAGCAAGGAATCATCCTAGGTTGCAATGACGCTTTGGCTAAGGCACTAGGGCTTAGCTCAAGAACTGAGCTCATTGGCAAGTCCATTTACGCTTATCTAACTCCAGAACAAAAAGCTCAGGAAAAGCAGAGTAATTGGCAAGTCATGCACACCAATACCTCTATTACCACGGAAAAGCAATTTATCAACTCGGCGGGTAATGCCTATACATTACTCTCACAAAAAACACCCCTGTGTGATAAAACGGGCCAAGTTTTTGGTCTGCTAGATACGGCTGTTGATATTACCGAACGTAAACACATGGAAAAAGCCTTGCAAGAGGCTAAAGAAAATGCAGAAATCGCTAATCTGGCTAAAACCGATTTTATTGCCAGTATGAGCCACGATTTTCGTACTCCTTTAAATGGCATCATCGGTCTTGCAGAAATCTTGTTGATGCGCATTGAGAATTCGGAATATAAGGAATACATTAAAAATATTTTAGATTGCGGTAAAGTCATTGCAAATCTAATTGAAAATATTTTGAATTACGCGCAAATTGAATCCGGTCGCTATGAACTGCAAAATAAGTCATTTAATCTGCGCGAGCTTATCGAACATATTATAACCATCATTGCACCACAGGCCCAACAACGAGGGATTGAACTAATAGTATCTTATCCTATCACCGTGCCTGCTTGGTTTGTCAGTGATCCTTTAGCACTCAATCGAATTCTCATTAATCTAATTGGCAATTCATTAAAATTTACCGAAAAGGGCCATATCATTGTCAAGGTAGCAGCCGATACTCAGCACACGGAGACGACCTCACTGACAATTACCGTAGAAGATACGGGCATAGGGATAGCTCAGGATAAAATTCCCCATATTTTTGAACGCTTTACCCGCAGCGAGCCCTCGTATGTCAGCAAATATAAAGGTAGTGGTCTTGGGCTTGCCATAGTTGAAAAATTGGTCAAGAGCTTAGGCGGCACGGTTACGGTTAGCAGTGAACTAGGTAAGGGATCTTGCTTTACCCTGACGCTTCCCCTGCGCTTAAAAAAGCCGGCTAAATTTAAGCCGAATATTACTGCGAAGACCGTGCTGGTGATCGATACTAACGCAGTGAGAGCAAATTTATTAGCCGAACAGCTCATGCCAGCAAAATGTTTGGTCTCGGCTCAAATTCCTAGTCAATGGACCGACTTTACCATGGTTATTATTGATGCAGATATTTTAAATCCGGCTCAAGAAACATTGCTACAACAGCTAAGCTTAGTTAAACCCAAAAAGTCATTGTTTATTTTGGTAACCCATCAATGCTCGCTTGAAGAGCGCAACTACTATCAAGCCTTGGGGTTCAATAAAATTTTGCTAAAGCCGTTGCATTACAGCGAATTAATTCGCCTCTTGGATAAACCTTAACGACAGGGAATGCTAAACCGCTGGCCGTCTTCAAGCCGCATGGCGATCAAACAGCCGCCCCACACACAGCCGCCATCTAAGGCAAACACGTTTTCGGCTTGAACATTGCCTTTTAAAGCAGCCCAGTGACCAAACAGGATGCGCAATTCCAGTGATTTGCGCCAAGCTATTTTAAACCAAGGCTGGTACCCAAGCAAAGCCATGCCCTCGGCCTCCTTAGTCATTAAATCTAAACGCCCCATTTCGTCACAAAAGCGGATGCGAGTTAATACGTTAGTAATAAAACGCCAGCGCTCGATACCGCTTAAACCAGCTTGCCAGAGATCAGGTGTATTACCATACATTTGACTTAAAAATTCACGCCGCAAAGGGCCTGCTAATACCTTCTCAACTTCGCGAGCACAACTTTTAGCTAATTCTAGGTCCCACTGGGGCACAAGGCCCGCGTGTACCAAAACGTAATTAAGCTTGGGATCGTGATAGAGTAACTTTTGTTGGCTAAGCCAAGCAGCTAATTCAAGGACATCCGGCGCCTGCAGCAAAGGTAGCAAGGTATTATCATTGGTCTTAGGAGCTATCACGCCTTCTGCAAGTGCTAAGAAGTGTAAGTCGTGATTGCCTAAAACCATTACAGCGCCATCTCCCAGGCTCTTGATAAACCTTAGAGTGGCCAAAGAGTCGGGACCTCGATTGACAAGGTCACCCGCAAACCAAAGTTTATCTGATTTAGGCCTAAATTTGATGTGCTGCAATAAGGCTTGTAACTGAGTAAAGCAGCCTTGCACATCGCCTATTGCGTAAGTAGCCATGGTTTAGCTATATATCTGTCTTAGTGCAGAGTACGAGGCTTGGCAAGACTAAAGGGGGCTATTTTTACAGTAAAGCGCTTACCATCATCGGCCAACATTTGATAACTACCCTGCATTTGGCCAATCGGTGTACTCAACACGGTGCCACTGGTATATTCATATTTTTCACCGGGTTTTAAATAGGGTTGTTCGCCTACAACACCCACCCCATGTAATTCATGCACATCTCCCTTGGCATCGGTAATGATCCAGTGTCGCTCTAAGAGTTTAGCGGCTTTAACGCCTTTGTTGTAGATGGTTACGGTATATTTAAAAACGTGATGGTTGTATTGAACAGAAGATTGTTCAGTGACATAGGAAGCACTGATGAAAATATCAATGTCATGTTGATCGTTATTCATAATCGCATACCTAGGCTATTAAACACGTACAGCTAAAATATCGCATGGCATGGCATGCAATAAGGCATTAGCTGTTGACCCCATCAGCAAAGCTAAACCCTTTTGGTCGTGACTACCGAGCACCAAAAGATCAGCATTTAGCTCTTGTACCAATTCGACCAAGGCATCTTTAGTACTACCATTTCGGATGAATTGCTGAGCAGCGGGTATACCCAACCTTATACCTAGTTCGGCTATTTTTTTTTGAGTTTCTTGTTGTAAAGTTTCTTCTAGCCCAACATCAAGCGGAATGGCAAATTCACCCCCTCCATACATCAAGGGTGTAGGCTCGATAATGTGTGCAATGCTGAAAAGCGCACCAGCCTTGTTGGCAATTTGCAATGCCCGTTTAGCCACTGGCTCACTTTCTGCCGATAAATCAGTTGCTAGCAACACATGGGTATAGTCTTGCATATGATGTCTCTTAAATATAACTGGCAATATATTGTACCATTTTATAAACTAAAAGTCAGTTTTTGCTTAGAGCTTTCATCATTCCACGTTTTGAATTTGCTCACGCATCTGCTCGATCAATACCTTGATCTCAATTGCACACTGTGTCATGCGAATATCGTTGGCCTTAGACCCCAAGGTATTGGCTTCACGGTTAAGCTCTTGCATTAAAAAGTCTAGGCGTCTTCCTACTCCCTGACCTTGAGCTATAAGTTCGTTGACCTGCTTAAGATGTAGACTCAGGCGATCCAATTCTTCAGCCACATCAAGCCTTTGGGCAATTAGGACCATTTCCTGCTCAAGCCTATTAGTATCCAGACTTTGCTGAACTTCGGCCAAGCGATTGAGTAGTTTAACCCGCGCCTGCTCTAAAACCTTAGGTAAACTAGTTTTTGCCAATTCCACCTGCTGTTCAATGGCATGCGAGCGCTGCTTGATAAACTGGGCGATAGCCTGCCCCTCAGTCAGCTTGGTATGATAAAAATGCTGCATGAGTTTGGTAAAAAGTGCCAATAAATCAGCTTGTAAGGGTTCAAGGTCAATTTCTTGGGATTTATATACCCCCTGCCAAGTCAATAATTTAGCAAAATCAAAGCTGGCATTGGCAACCGTAGATGAATGGGATTGATAGGCTTGTAAAATACGCTGCAGCAAGGCTTCGTTTAATACTGAAGTTCCTTCGGTGGATTCAGTAAGCGCTAATTTTAAACTAAGCTCGATCTTACCTCGCTTGGCATAGTGCATGACTTCACTACGTAATTGCGGTTCTAAATAACGCAAGGACTCGGGTAAGCGTGTGCTAAATTCCAAATACCGATGATTGACGCTGCGCACTTCCCAGCTGGCACTTCCCCAGCTAAACTCACCACCTTGGCGAGCAAAACCCGTCATACTGATCAACATAGGGATCCTTGTAAATAAAATGTCCGTATTATAAAAAAAATCCGCGCCTTTCCCTAGAACTTTCTGCCATTGGCTTTTATTCGCAGCGATCTATCGCTATACTGAGAAACAAATTTTAAGAAAAGGTTAAAACATGCGTCCAAGTAAACGAGCCCCTAATGAACTCAGAAAAATTATCCTAACCCGTGACTATACCAAGCATGCCGAAGGTTCGGTCCTGGTTGAATTTGGTGATACCAAGGTAATATGCACGGCCAGCGTCATGCCTGGCGTGCCCCGATTTTTACGGGATAAAAAACAAGGTTGGCTTACCGCAGAATACGGCATGCTACCACGCTCCACCCATGAGCGTATGGACAGGGAAGCCGCTAAAGGCAAACAGGGTGGGCGCACTCTAGAAATTTCGCGGTTAATCGGCAGAGCCTTAAGGGCGGCTGTAGACCTAAGCCTTTTGGGTGATAACACCATTCACATTGACTGCGATGTCATCCAAGCCGATGGCGGTACACGAACCGCGGCCATTACCGGTAGCTGTGTGGCGCTTGCAGATGCTATAATATATATGCACCAAAAGAATTTGATCAAAAGCAATCCCTTACGCCACCTCATCGCCTCGGTTTCAGTAGGCGTCTACCAAGGGGTTCCGGTATTAGACCTAGACTATCAGGAAGATTCCCAGGCCGAAACCGACATGAACGTGGTGATGAATGAAGAGGGCGGCTTCATCGAGGTACAAGGCACGGCTGAAGGCAAGGTGTTTAACCAAGAACAGCTCAACGCTATGTTAGAGCTTGCCAAATCGGGGATTGAGCAGTTGCTAAACGTGCAAAAACAGGTTCTAGGCCTAGAAAAAATGGGCGAATAAAAAATATTTTCCCTATTAAGAATTTGTTAAGGATTAAGGTCTATAATGTAAGCTAAGTAAAACTATTGGGTTAATGCTATGCCGCACTATGCAGTAAAAACAAGAAACGACGGTAATTGCTTATTTGATACCGCAACCTGCGGTGTCCTTGAATTTATAAAGCAGAGCAATATTAATACTCTTGCCAAGCAAGCGCGGTATGATGAGTTTTTAACCCTTTGGGGTGAAAGATATAAGCAGAAACAACCCCAATTATCCGAAATTCCCTTATCTGAAGAAAATAGAGCCAAGTTATGGAAGACCATTGCGCATTTTAGTCAAAATAACCCCAAATCAATCTTCTATGAGAATTTTTCGCCACTCATGCGCAAATTGGCGATAAAAACTCTGCAAGAAAAGTATGACACCACTTCCTTTTTTCAAGCCACTTGGGAAACTGTTCTCAATGAGTTTAATAACTTTGTCAGTGGCAGGGAAACCGTTGGTCCTGAATTTGGGCGCTTACAATTTATAAGAGACCTGTTTAATCATCTTGCCACCGGCAATTATGCCCAACTTACGCCTAGCTTACAGCTTGAAAATTTAGATAAGCTTTCGGCAGAAGATGTTTTAAATATTTGGTGGCAAACCCATGGCTTTAACGAATACTGTCAAGAAATGGCTCAAGATAAAGTTTGGGGTGGCAACTTTGAATGGCAAGCCATTTCAGCATACTTTGGGATAAATATTGGCTGCTTCCAAGATCAAACCCTTGTTGCGCGCTATGCGGCTTATGATAAATTTGACACCAGCCTATTAGGGCCAGAAGAAAGCCAAACCTTAATTCAGCAGCTTATAGACTGGGAAATTCTAGACAAGAATTTACAAAATTCAGCCGAATATGTTTTCAATTTAAATGAGAGCGAGAAAAAGTTACAACGGTTACGAGCCCTTGCTATGGAGAGCAAAATTGAGATTGGACTTCGCGAGAAATTTACGCTAATCCTTACTCAATATGAGCAATGCCTTGCAAAAAATGCAAATACATTTAACCTTGTTGCGCAAAGAGTTAATGATAATCATTGGCAATATATCACCCAAACTGCTGAGCTTTTTCCCCATAAGGCTCAAACTAAACAGTCTAAAAGAAAAGCTTTTAATAATAAAGAATCTCTGATTGGTTTTGCTAATGACTATTCAAGTATTTATGTATGTTTTGCTCAAGCACTCAAATCTTTACTCGATAAAAAAGAATTATCTGGGGCTCTGCCAGAAAGATTAAAAAATGTTCTTGATAACTTATACAATAAAAATCAGACCAAAAGAATTTCTTTCGCAACATACGAAGATTTAGCTAAATTTTTGTTAGAATTAAATAAAAAACAATTAAACACTATTTCATTTTTGGAAGATTCTTTAAAGAAAGTAAGAGTACCTACTTTAACAGATCCTCATCCCCATGCGCTTATTGCTAATCTAGCCGACGATTTAAATTTTAATTACTCAATTACATCAATTAAAAATGCCGAACCCACCCCAATCCCTTGTAGCAAAAAGGGTAGCCCTGTTAACCGCAATAGACCAAGTATATTTATCATAGAAAAAATACAACCTAGTACGCAAAGTAAAGAACATCCTTATGAGTTTGGCACAGCTAATATTGCTATCACTAACTATCAAAATCAGATGTTAAAAAAAGCTTCAGCTCAAAGTAGTTCACAAATGACAGATTTAAAGGGAACTACCACCAAGCTCACTAACAAGACTCAACAAATTCCGGCTAAAAAATCTTCGCTATTCGGTAGCTTTGTAAATGGACTCACTTCGCTGTTTACTGGCAACACCCAATCTGATTTAACGTCCTCTACCGAGGCGTACTCCACGTCTGCGGTTGAACCAGAGCCTGCAGATTTGGGATCAACACTGACTAGCAGTATAGAATTTGATATTGATCACAATGAAGCCATTGCACTCACTGAGGAAGAACAAAATTTTGCCGCAGTTTTGAGTAAGGCCTTCGCTGTAAGAGTTCAAGTTCTGGTTAAAAAGCAGAAAGATTTTCAAGGCAATTTACCACAAGCATTGCAAGAAGTCTTGCCTGAGACGATCACCTCTTGGGAAGCGCTAGCACAAAATCCTGAAGCTATCACTGCCGTCATTCTTAACAAGCTAAAGGAAGAAAAACAAGATGCTCAAGAGCTAAACACTGAACTCAAAATTGAGGATTTTGCCCTAGAGATTTCAAGACTATTTGGCATAAGCCTAGTCGTAGTCGATGCTGAGCCGACGCCCATAGCTAATCTTGAAACCGATCAAGATGGCATCGTTTTAAAAAGAGCCGCAGCGAATGCCCAATGGGAGTATGATCCAAGTCAAACCTGGTCTGACTTTCAGCCTAAACCCATTAAAACTGAAGACGATGAGCAGTTAGAGTTACTTGAAGCTCAAGTAGAAAACGGTGAAGAAATCCACGACGAGCCAACGACTGAGGAGCAGGATTTAAAAAGTTTAGAGGAAACTATTCAAAATGAAGCCACAACCTCTATAGATCCCGTGGTTCAAACCGAGTCAATTATTTCTCGGCAGTCAACACCTGTCTCTGAGGAAAAGCCGGCTTTAGATGAAAGTTCTTTTGAACATGAGGCTCAAAAAACAGCCACCGCTGAACAAGTTAAACCATTGATTACAGAGTCAGTTGAAGTGGTTTCATCCTCGACAACGTCAGTCGAAGAAAAACAAGACCCCACTGTTTCTGAAATTCCTAAACTACGAACAGAAGAAAGAATGGAAACTGAAACAGATGATTTAGAAAATGACCATACCCTCTCTGCAAGATCTCCAGAACAAGAGACTATAGCACCACCTATTGAACCGGTAAAAGCTATAGAAACATTTGTCTCTCAACCAGAAATTATGCAGGAGCCAAACCCAGTTGAACCCATGGTCCATTATTCTGAAATTTTAGAAAATGCGACTGTCGTGCATCAAGATGTTGTAGAACGCAGCACAAACATGAGCTCTCCACAGCGAGAAGCTACAGAAAGTGAAATTCTAGCTTCTGAAGATGTCTCAAAGCAAGAGCTTAAACCACAGCCACCTCAATTTCCAGAATCGCGAGATACAATGGATCCCATTATTGTTCAAAGCATTTCTGAACTTGAGTCTACCACTTCACAGCAGCAAACTCTGCCAGGCCATGAACGGGACTCAAGTTCTAAAGTGGATGAGCCACCTGTCAGCACCGATGTTGAGCAGCCTAAATCTATGCAACAGGAAAAACCTGTGGCCCAACCACTGGAAGGATCATCTGAACCAGAGCCTCTAGTCTCCGCCGAAGTAGTTGACCTGTTGTTACAAAATCCTTCTTCTAATATTAAGACACCTGAGATTGTTAAACCCCTTGAGTTTGCGCCAATGGTCACTTCTACTGTAGATCATGGCTTAAAATTTAATGAATTTTTTAATAGCTTAGGGCAACAAGCCACCCCCAGTAATAGGAATGAACTGCTGTTTTACACAGAAGCATTAAAAGGCAAAGTCAACGAGCTGCAATTACCCAAAGTTGCTGGAACTGATCTCACTGCAATTAACTCAGAGCTTAGAAAAATAGTCTTGGCCTTTGAAAGTATAGTTGTCACCTATAGAGATTCGGAGGGTAAAGCTGATAGCGAATTTGTGCAGCAAATCAACGCGATTCGTGAGCTTTTAGTTACTCAATTAAATCAAGTTCCTGTTCAGCATACAGACAATGGTTATAATGAATTCAACCGTTATCACAATTATTTTAAGATGCCCGCTTCCAAAGTTGCGGCAAAGACCGAAACCTGGTTTAGCTATTCTAAATTTGAGGGTTTCATCCTAACTCCACCGGTAGACGAAAAATCATTCTCTTTCGAGGCTACAATTGTCTCTACACCTCAGCTTAAAGAGGATTCATTGCCCGAGCCTTCAACTCATGAGTTGGAAGTTGAGCAGTCAGAGCCGCAAAACATAATCCAAGAACATGAGCTTCGAGATATTGGGCGCTTAGAAAAAGCCGTTGCTGAGTTTGAGGAGTTAACCATATGGCCCGAAGATTTTGAGGATGTTAATGATACGATAGAACACATTATAAATTATCACAATACTTTAACTACAAACTATAAAAAGCAGCCTCAGTCCTATTCAACTGGTTTTGCTGAGAAAATGGATGCGGTTTTAGTTAGTTTGGCAACAAAACTAGCATCCTCTCAAACCAACCTTGGCGCAGATGAGCGACCTCTTACCCAAGAGCAGACCCTTGAGTATCAAAGATTTGGGGATTTTTGTAATTATTTGGCGGATAATGCCTCGCGCTTGAAGGATAATTTACAAAATTGGCAAAGCTATCATGACTTTGCTAAGCTCGGAATAATCCTTCCTGTTCAACTACAGCCTAGTGTATTATCCTCAACGATATTTGAGGATAAACCAATTGATTTACAAGAGTTTGAAAGTCGCTATCAGCAAACCTTGGCAAATGAGCGCAACTTAGTCGCTTTAATCAATAGTTTTTTGCAAACCAGCATCGATGACTCTACGACAACTGAAACTCTAAAAGCAGCAGTTGCCAAATTTGAGGAACAATTTCGTTATCTCTTAGAAGAGGTTAGAACAGCTCTACAAGAATTAGAACCTAAGGATCAGAGATTTCTCCAAATAAAGCAGGCTTATCTGCAAATTGCTTTATCCATAGAGAACTCTCTTGCAACTTTACCCATGATCGTTTCTATGAAACAGCAAGCTTTGGATCAACGGCTTAAGCAAATTGAGATCCAATATACGGCCTGCAAACAAAATACCGGTGCCATCCTCGATAATCTTAAAGCTCATACCCATAAAACAAGTGTAGACTTAAGCTCCCTAAGTTATGGTGAATGTGAAGGTTTAATCAAAGAAGCGCAGGATTTGCGAGAAAAGCTAGGCACTCAAAAGGAAAAGTTAGCTGAATTCCAAGCGAAGCTTAATCCTATACAAGACCCTGCAGTAAGAGTCTATATCGATACACTTAATCAAGACTTGCAGCAAATAGAGTCTGGGCAAAACACTATTGAGCAACGGTTAATAGAGCTGCAGATTTCTCACAACATAGCTAAATTTAACCTTGAATATTTGAGACATTATAATCAATTTGCTGCAACACCAGTCAATCCCTTGACCCTAAACGGTATAGAAAGGTGGGTAGAATTATTGCAGCGTCAAATAGGTGTTTTGCAGGCTGATATTAATAAAATATTAACTACTCAGGCTTCCGTACTTTCAGAAAGCAGCCGCCAACAATGTCAGAGTTTTTCGAAAAGATTGCAGGAGCAATTAAAAAATATTCAATTGTTAGCCGCAGAAAAAAAACGTGATTTACTACAGCTTTTGGGAAATAGTGTAACCGAAAAGTTCAACGTTCTCAGCCAAAAGATCACCAATCTGCAAACCTTAATGGCATGGCCAACAGACGACTTTGCATCATTTAACCAGCAAATTGGCGCAATTATAACTGAGCATAATCAGCTGGTGGCTGAATATTCAGCACATGGTCAACCCCATGACTTCCCTGTTTACATCGATTCACTTCGTCAAGCTCTTGCTATAAGTCTACTAACTAGCTGGAATAATTTGCTTAACGCAGATAATAGGCCATCTGGCGATTTGAATACCGAACCTGAATTCAGTCAATTTACTCAATATGTAGGCTATATCCAAGATCCAATTTCAGCTTTAACCAACAATGCAGACTGGCATAGTATTGATAGAGTCTCTACAAGATATACTGCGCCACTGAACCCCGTATCGACAACTGTACAGACTATTGTCCAAACTCCAACTATTACGCCCCCTTCTACAACCAGCAACAACTTCATGGCAGTAGAACAATTAAACCAATTGTATCAAGACATTACTAGAGAATGGCAAATACTCAATAATCAGATCAACGATTATAATCGTCAGGTTATTATTGTTCCTGCAACTGACATAGCTTACATAGAAACGCAATGGCGCACTTTGTCCAGTGCTCTTCATAGTCTTAGAAGCAGAGCCGCCGTCAATATTCCCAATGCCAATGAGTTTGATAACCTACGACAATCATTCGCCCAACTTGATCATGATATGGTGCAAGCAGGTGAACAATTAAATGAGGTTTATCAAGAAAAACAAAATGCCTTACAAAACCGTCGTGCGGCCATCCTCAACCATGTGAATGCATTGATCAATACTACTGCAGGTATTAATACTACGGTACAAACCCATCTAGTTGAACCTGCGGGTAATAATTTTAATAGTCTAAGACTTGATGATTATCCTCGCCTAATCCAAGCTGCCGGCTCATTACAGAATCAGTTAGCTAATCATAGAAATAAAGTGGAACCCTATTTAAATCAGATTAGACTTATAACTGATCCGGCTGTAAGCCCTAACATCGCCCATCTTCAACATAGCCTAAACGATATTAACAACCTCCAGGCGCAAATGAAGTTACGGTTTAAAGAGCTTGAAATTCAACAAGAAGTTGCCAAGTTTAATAACCAATTTTTAACTGCTTATAATGCATTTCTTAATCAACCCGTCACTCAGGCTCAAACGTTGGCAGATTTAAACCAAATAGGAGTTGATCTTCACAATCAGTTAAGACCTATCTGGACTAAAGTCAATGAACTATTAAATCAAAGAACTGAACTTACTGAAGATCAGCAACAAAGATCGCAGAATTTTATGGCTCATATACAGCCATATACAGCCCAAAATATCAATCAAGCTGTTGCGGATAAACAACGGCAGCTACAAGAGTTGTTTGTAAACGATACTCAAACTCAGGTCAATGCTATTAGGCAAAGACTTATAACGCTAGGTAATAACGTTAAGGCTTATATAGATACAACTATTATGGCCACCACCGATGCGGATTTACAAGCTAAAAAGCTTGTTTTAATTCCTGACCTTGACGCATTACAAAGAGATATTCAGGCTCAATTAGGTTTGCTAAATCAATACACCGAACCCAGTTTCCTTCAGGCTAGAGGTAATGTAAATACTGCCTACAACCAACATCTGCACCAAATCAGAGAATTTAAATTAGCTATTGAAAGTCGGATTTTCATTCAAAAGCTACCCATAGATTTTCTACGCGCCCATTTTGAGAATAATTTAGCCTATCAAACCTGGGTTAGCCAATTATCGCCGCAAGATCGGCAACAGCTTAACAGCTGCATAAAGGCTATTTTCAACGCAATCCCAGAAGCAGCCAGGTCTAAATTCAAAGAGGCCATTTTCGAAGCCCAAGAAGGTAAATTCAATGTCTTGGGTGAAATTTTAGCCAATAATGTAGGATTAAAAACTGCCTTTACCAACCATGCAGTCTTATTAAATGACTTCAATCAGAAGTGGCAGCCAGATGCCATTTTTGATAATTATAAAACCTCTACTTTTGCCAAGGCCTGTAGCAGTAAGAATGCAATGACTTTCTTTAGAGCCAATGCAGAGGTCAACCGTCTTCTTGATGCCAACGCCAATGAAAATATAGTTGATGGCGTGGTTAATGCCATTACCGAGGCCTATCAACAACGTAAGGTTGATCATTTACTAAATAATGCCAATTATGAAGACTATTTGCAGGATACTCCGCAAAATCGACTCCAAAAAACTCGGTTTACCAGAGCAAAAGGAACACTTACAGCTGATGCGCTTAAAGCTAAGACGTTTGAGGAGGTTGCTCAAGAAGAATTAAGTAAAGAGGTTAAAATCAAGGGACCTGGAAGCAACCCTTAACGCTGGAAAAATTTCGCGAGGCTCTGCTCATCATAGTCAACGATGAGCGGAGCATGGTCAGAAAAACGTTGTTCCTTATAAATGCTGGCGTTTAGCACCGCATTGCTTAATCCGGGCGTCACCACTTGATAATCGATGCGCCACCCCACATTTTTCTCCCAGGCTTTGCCACGATGTGACCACCAGGTATATTGCTCAGCCTCCTCGTTTATCTTACGAAAGGCATCGCAAAATCCCGCTTGGCTAAACAATTCATCTAACCAGGCACGTTCTTCGGGTAAAAATCCGGAGTTCTTCTGATTGCTGCGCCAGTTTTTAAGGTCAATGGGCTTATGAGCGATATTAAAATCACCACAAATGATGTATTCACGACCGTTGCCGGCTAAAGTACCTAAATGTTCGCGATAAAAATCCAAAAATTGGTATTTAATGGCTTGGCGCTCCTCGCCACTCGTGCCTGAGGGTAAATAGATAGACGCCACACTCAACTGGCCAAAATCAGCCTGAATATACCGCCCCTCCATATCGGCGGTATGCCAATTAAGCCCCGTAACAACGCGATCGGGTTGCTGTTTGGTGTAGATTGCAACTCCACTGTAACCTTTTTTTTGGGCATCAAAAAAATAACTGTGATAACCTGGAGGATGAAATATGGAAGCATCGAGTTGATGTCTATGCGCCTTGGTTTCTTGCAAGCATAAAACATCGGGCTGCATGGTTTGCATCCAAGTAAAAAAACCCTTATTAGCTGCAGAGCGAATGCCATTGAGATTAGCCGAGATAATGCGCATTTATTAACTTTTCCTCAGTGATTGGTAACCTATCTTAGCTGATTTTAACTAAAATCTACACCATCCGCGTTTTATAGCTAACAATTAATACTTATCTACACAAACGACTTGGAGCTCGGCACCGCGTCCTGTCAAAAGTAAGGCGACCTACCTATAAGGACCAACCCTGTTTTACAGGAAGTAAAACTGGAGCTACAAGGATGTATTTATACGTGTTGGTCCTTACAGATACACTCTTCAACCCTCAAGGCAGGGCAGTATATCTATAAGGACCAACCCTGTTTTACAGGAAGTAAAACTGGAGCTACAAGGATGTATTTATGCGTGTTGGTCCTTACAGATACACACTTTCACCCTCAAGGCAGGGCAGTATATCTATAAGGACCAACCCTGTTTTACAGGAAGTAAAACTGGAGCTACAAGGATGTATTTATGCGTGTTGGTCCTTATAGATACACACTTTCACCCTCAAGGCAGGACAGTATATCTATAAGGACCAACCCTGTTTTACAGGAAGTAAAACTGGAGCTACAAGGATGTATTTATGCGTGTTGGTCCTTATAGATATACTGTCCTGCCTCAGATATGCCACCCTACCTCCCTAAAATGGTAGGTTCAATCCAGAATCTATTGCCAATAGTTGCTGACGAAATTGGGCCTGAATCCGCTCCAAGGCTAGTTTATCATTCGCCTCAAATCGCATGATAAGACAGGGAGTGGTGTTAGAGGCACGGAGTAATCCCCAACCGTCGACAAAATCGACCCGTAAACCGTCAATGGTAGTCAACTCGGCTTTAGGAAAATTAGCCCGTTGCACAAATTGCTCAATAAAGCTAAATTTTGTCTCCTCGGCAATGTCGATCTTAAGCTCGGGCGTATTAACGCTATCGGGCAGCTGATTGAAAATAACGCTACTCGCTCTGGTATCCGCCGCTAAAATTTCCAACATTCTGGCTCCCGCGTATAAACCGTCGTCGAAGCCGTACCAGCGCTCCTTGAAAAAAATATGCCCACTCATTTCGCCAGCTAACAAAGCGCCGGTTTCACGCATTTTTTTCTTGATCAGAGAATGACCGGTTTTCCACATCAAGGCCTGACCATCCTTAGCCTTAATGGCTGTGGCCAAATGATTACTGCATTTAACATCAAAGATAATGGTGGACTTGGGATTACGAGAAATGACGTCTTCAGCAAACAAAATCATTTGTCTATCAGGCCAAATGAGCTCGCCTTGTTCGGTCACAATGCCTAACCTGTCGCCATCGCCATCAAAGGCTAGCCCCAAATCAGCCTTGTGCTGCTCTACCGCTTGGATGAGGTCTTGGATATTTTCCAATTGGGTTGGATCGGGATGGTGATTGGGGAAATGACCGTCAACCTCGCAAAACAACTCTATTACCTTGCAACCCAAGGCTCTATAAAGCGCAGGCGCTATTTTACCCGGAATTCCATTGCCACAATCAACCACAATGGTTAAGGGCCGTTTTAATTGAACATCCTTGGCAATCGTTTCTATATAACGAGGGACTATGTCTTCAGAAAGCAATTGACCTTGGCCACTGCTAAAATCCTGCTCGACAATGCGCTGATATAAGGCCTGAATGGTCTCGGTAGCCAAGGTTTCACCATTGAGAACGATTTTCAAGCCATTGTAATCTGGCGGGTTATGACTGCCGGTAAGCATGACACCCGATTTTGTGCCCAGAATATGGGTAGCAAAATACAGTAAAGGGGTGGGTACCGCGCCAAGATCTATAACCGTTAGACCTGAGTCCAACAAACCTGCTGCAAGCGCTTGACTTAAACTAGGACCCGACAGCCTGCCGTCCCTTGCGATTGCAATTTGAGTTTCACCCAGTGCCAGGGCCTGGCTGCCAATGGCTCTGGCAATAGTATAGACCACATTGGGCGTCAAGGTTGCATCGACGATACCGCGGATATCATAGGCTCTAAAAATGCTGGCAGAAACCTGATCTGCATTCAGTAAGTGATAAGTTGTCATTAGTGTTTTCCTGAATGGCCAAAACCGCCCTCGCCGCGCTCCGTGGGAGCAAAATCTTCCACCAGCTTAAGCTCAGCGCGAATAACGGGTAAAAATACCAGTTGAGCAATGCGCTCACCCGGTTGTATGGTAAAGCTCTCCTTACCTCGATTCCAGCAGGAGATCAGCAGCTCACCCTGATAATCGGAATCGATTAGTCCCACTAAGTTACCCAAAACAATGCCATGCTTATGGCCAAGTCCAGAACGGGGTAAAATAGTCGCTGCAATGGCAGGATCTTCAATATAAATTGCCAACCCGGTGGGAATCAGTTGAGTTTCACCCGGCGCCAATTGCAAAGCCTCTTCAAGGCAGGCTCTTAAATCAAGTCCGGCCGAACCCTGGGTGGCATAAGCAGGCAGCGGAAATTCGCTGCCCAGTTTAGAATTTAAAATTTTCAGTTGAATCTTCTGCACGCGGTGCTCCATCTAAGGCTATAGGTATTGAGAGAATAGCTAGATTGAGCCGGGATTGCAATCTTCAAAGACGACTACAATCCCCAGTTATTAGAGAGTAAAGCGTTGGCTAAACTCCGCTTCAAGATCCTCAAGCAGGTATTTCTCAACGGCCTGCTCAACCCATTGGATATCCTCCTCGGTAATACGGTTAGGCCAGGTCAATTGCTTTAAACGCTTGTCAAGCTCTAGATCATAGAATTCGGGTTTGGAAATTATCCAATACGCAGGCAAGGGGAGACGTCCGAAAATGTGGTGTAACCAGCCTGCTGAAAGAGTATCCCCCTGTCGAAAGCCATTCAACAGGTAGTGCAAACATTGAGCCTTATCACCAGCGATCGCATAGATTTCGGCGAGCTGTGCATCATAAGAGCGATCGGGCGAAATTGCCTGGTCAAAATAGGTCTTTGCCTTTTCAGGATCTTTGGCATAGCCATGCAAACCTTGTTGGTAGATGAGTCCCAATTGAAAATTACACTCGGGATTATTTAATTTTATCCCTTTTTGCATTGCCGCTATGGCTTTTTTCATATCATAACAAACCAGCTTTGGATCGGCATAAAGCTGAACCAGTTCTTCAGCACACTCGCTATCGCCAAAACTGACGCCCAACTCAAGATATTTACAGGCCTTGTCTAAATCCTCGGCTAACTCTGCCTTGTTTAGCTTACGGATATCAGTATTTTTAAATATTTCATCACTAGCCAGGGCTTTGGCCAAAGATTTAATCGCCCAAATTTCACCTTGGCTGGCGAGTAAATTTACCATTAACAGCTCAGTTGCCGCCTCATCGGTTAATTTATATTTAAGTTTAAGTTCGGTTAAAATATTTCTTTGTTCCTCAGATAAACACCCTATAACGACCGGCAAGCTTAATTTTTCTCTGGTAAATAAATCGAGCAAAATTTCTAAGCCATTTTTATCATTGGTTTGCACGAGATCCTGCAAATAGCAATACCCAGCACTGCTATCCAATTCAAGTTCCTCGGCCAAATCAGCATCCTCAAATAATGCCAGTACTAGCAAATGTTTTGCGTCGTTATGTCCTTGATCGGTAGCTAATTTTAAAAGCCTAAAACCCTCGGTTCTATTCAAAAATTTTTCTTTTTTGCAACCAAGATAAGTATAGGCTAAGAGATAAACGGCGTTAATATCGAGTCTGCCCTGTTTTTGGCTTAAGGCCATAGCTTTTTGAAGTAAGCTTATCCCCTCTTCAATCCTAGCACAGATAAAATCCTCAAGCGTGGCCTCGGCTAGTTGAGCCTCATCGGGGTCGGGGTAATAACCTAAAACATACATCTCACCCAGCAGATAACAGCTCCAGGCGTTGTCCTCTGCTTGGCTCTGCAGTTTAAAAAATTGTTCGGCATGTTCAAGATATTGCTTAGCCTTTTGTTGGTCGGCGGGAAGTTCAGATGTACCGAGTTTTTTACCTTGGGCATGACTATAAACCGCAATGAACTTAGCCCGGCTCAGTTCATCTTCTGCTATATCGATCCCGTAGTAAGATTGTAACAGCTTAACCCAAAAAATAGGTTCTTGCTGAAGCGAGGCTAAGGCTTTTTCAAGCCTGGCTAAATCAATAACGTTTTCCTTTTCCAAAAAGGACAAAATATTAAAAACGATTTCGGGTGGAGTATGTTTAAAAAATTGGCTAAACGGCGTTGTAGGCATGAGTTTCCTCGTTAGGTAAAAAAAATCAAGCCTAATTTACCACAATAAAGCTTAACAAAACCTTAGGCACTGGTCAGCAGAATAAAAATTTATTTAGGCTAGGCTTAAGCTGCCTAGCCTACCCTTTAAGCTAAAATAGTTTGGATTTGAGCCATTACATCTTCGGTTAACTTATCCTTAACTTGTAAAGCCACTAGATTTTCTAAAAGTTGCTCGACCCTAGAGGCTCCAGTGATAACCGTGCTGACCTGTGGATTTTTAAGACACCAGGCCAGAGCTAACTGCGCCAGGGTGCAATCCAGTGCCTGGGCTACCTCGTTCAGACGTTTAACCTTTTCTACCCGCTCGGCAAAGTCTTGCGGAATCAACCAGGCTTCGCGTGCCAAACGACTTTCCGTAGGTATGCCATTGTTATATTTACCGGTTAACAATCCTGAGGCCAGGGGGCTCCAAATCGTGGTGCCCAAGCCATATTTTTTATATAAGGGCGCATATTCCTGTTCGACTCGCTGGCGGTGAAACATATTGTATTCGGGTTGTTCCATACTGGGCGGAATGCAATTGAGCTCCTTAGCGGTTAGATAGGCCATCTCAATTTGCTCGGCACTCCACTCCGAAGTTCCCCAGTACAAGGCATAGCCATTGCGAATGATATAATCCATGGCCAACACGGTTTCCTCGATCGGGGTGTTGGGATCGGGACGATGACAAAAGATTAAATCGACGTAATCGAGCTGCATACGCTCTAAGGAAGCCTCTGTGCCCTCTAGCAAATGCTTGCGGGATAAACCGGTATCATTTGGACCATCGCCACCCCAAAAAAGCTTGGTCGAGATCACCAGGTCTTCGCGGCGAAAGTCTTGCAGTGCCTCGCCCATTAAGATTTCTGCCTGACCCTTGGCATAAACTTCGGCATTATCAAAAAAATTGATGCCGTGCTCAAAGGCCGTGCGCATACACTGTTTAACCTTCTCAACATCCATCTGTTTACCAAAGGTAACCCAAGAGCCAAAGGATAGCTCGCTCACCTTGATACCAGCCTTACCCAATCGATTGTATTGCATAGGATCTCCTTATAAGTAAACGTCTGTGACGAAAAAACACCTTCTTAGCATAGCATTCAAATTGCTCAGATGCTAAAACACTCAGCCCCATAAATCTATTGCCAAGCCATAGCATTACCTTTATTATAAAACAATTCTTACTCGATAAACAAATTATGGCTATCACCGATTGGCCCGAGAATGAAAAACCGCGTGAGAAGCTTCTTACCCATGGAGCCCAGCGGCTTTCTGATGCAGAATTGATGGCCATTGCCTTTAGAACCGGTGTCAAAGGCGAAACGGCGCTTGACTTAGCCAGGCGTTGTTTGCAGCAATTTGGCGGCTTACGCAGGTTCATGGAGGCCGACTATAAAACGTTTTGCGAAGTTAAGGGACTTGGCAAGGTTAAATATGCTCAGTTACACGCTAGCTTTGAATTAGTACGTCGCCATTTATATGAAACTCTTACGGTCGATGGAATTTTAGCCAGTCCCAATGAAACCAGGGCTTATCTTACCGCGAAGATGCGTGGTTTTGGCCATGAGGTTTTCGCCTGCTTATTTTTAGATGGTCGACACGGCATTATTTGTTTTGAAGAAATGTTTCATGGCAGCTTAACTTGTGCCAATGTTTATCCGCGCGAAATCGTCAAGCGAGTTCTATTTCACAATGCGGCCAGCGTTATCTTTGCCCACAATCATCCTTCGGGAATGGCCGAGCCCAGCCAGGCTGATCTTGATGTAACTCAACATCTAAAACAGGCTTTAGCACTGATTCAGGTTCAGGTATTAGACCATTTTATCATTGGCAACGGTCAGGTGGTTTCCCTGGCGGAATGTGGCTTGTTGTGACTGCGTCTAGATCTTTTGCAGCGATTACCCATTGAAATCAGCAGCTGGCAATGAAAAGTTAGGTCTTGCTTAAGGATAAATAATGCCTGCTGAGAAAGCTTGGAATGGTGTGCCGAGCGTTGCAGAATCTGTAACTCTTGGCTAAAGTGCAACAGCTGCAAAACCATGGCTAAAATCCAAAGCAAACGTTTAAATGGTTTTTTCCAATCGACTTTAACTTGCATGTTCATGATGATCTCCCTGTTAAATTTATACAGCAAATTTTCTATTTGCTCTCTCTATCATAGAGAACAAAAAGAGAACAAACAAGAGGTATTTTAGCCATATGATTTTAAAAGCCATGGTCTAATGCTCACTCCATCATCCGAAATTTCTTGCTAATCGCTTAACCTAAGCTAAGCTTGCAGACATAGCCCTGTAAAATAGGTTAGAATAGAGAGAGGTATAGTTTAATAATATCTTTGACTTTGGGTCGATTATTTGCTATAAATTTGCCTCTTTTCATTTTGCATTCCAGGTTTGGAGAAGAATTATGTCCAGAGTTTGTCAGGTAACCGGTAAAGGTCCTATGACTGGCAACAATGTTTCACATGCCAACAATAAAACACGGCGCCGTTTTCTGCCTAACTTACAAAAACGCCGTTTTTGGGTTGCTGCAGAAAATCGCTTTGTAACCCTGCGTGTTACCACTAATGCGATGCGTACCATCGATAAAGTTGGGATTGATAAAGTCTTAGCTGATTTACGTGCTAAAGGCGAAAAAGTTTAAGGTGATTTATGGCTAAAAATACAAAGATTGAGAAAGTCAAGTTGGTTTATAAGGAAGGTGAAGGCTCTGAAAAGCGCTTTTACTATACCACTCGAATCAACAAGGCGAATATGGAAGGCAAGCTAAAGTTAAGAAAATATCACGCGGGCCTAAGAAAGCACGTGGTATTTGAACAAGAAAAAATCAAATAATTGAAAAACCCGTTTTCGTGACGGGTTTTTTATTGCCATCTGGCTTTTGCCCTAATGAAAAAGATCACTTTTATTGCAAGTGTTGGTGCAGGCCTTGAATACTATGATTTTGTCATTTATGCGCTTTTAACAAGCTATCTCAGCAAAAATTTCTTTCCACAAACCGAGCCAAGCCTAGCCTTACTGCAAACCTTTGGTATATTCGCTGCAGGTTATTTTGCCAGAACCCTAGGAGGCCTTATTTTTGGGCTGATCGGTGACCGCTATGGTCGCAAGCAAAGTTTTTTGCTGGCTATTTTGCTCATGGCTTTAGCAACGTTTGCCATTGGCATATTACCGACTTATCAGCAGCTTGGCAGTACAGCAAGTTTTGGCTTATTGATCCTACGTATTGTACAAGGCATTGCCTTTGGAGCCGAATTGCCGGGTGCCATTACCTTTATAACCGAACATGCACAACATAAACATCGAGGCCTACATTCGGGCTTTATGGTTGGCAGTCTTGGGCTTGGTGCCGCAGCGGGTTCGTTGCTGATCTTGTTTTTGAATGAGTTATTGACGCATAGCCAAATGCAGGATTTCGGCTGGCGCATTCCCTTTCTTTTAGGTAGTACTCTGGGCATCGTTGGCTTTTGGTTAAGACGCTATGCGCCTGAAACTCCTTATTTTTTACATTACCGGCAAAGCCATCCAAAACCAAGGGTAAGCCTAGCCTTCTTGATAAAAACTTATCCTAAACAATTATTGCAAGGTCTTGGTATCATGCTCTTTACCGCCTGTTTTATTGTTTTTGGTCTAAGTTTGCCCGCGTATCTACACGAATATTATGGTTATTCACTTCAAGAAATTTACCGTGCCAATACCATGGGTTTGTTATGGTCAGCGTGTTTATTACCCATTTGTGGACTTATTTCCGACAAAATTGGGCGTAAACGCCAATTACTGACACTTAGCTTACTGTTTGCTCTAGCCAATTTTCTCTTGTTCAAACTCTTGGACTTGCAGCATTTCTGGGCATTACTTGGGTTTAATTTAGTTTATCAGACCATCATTGCGGGTACAGCAGCTTGCTATATTCCCTTACTCGCGGAATTATTTCCTACTTCAGTACGTTATACTGGCATAGGCGTTGCTTATAATTTAGGTGGAGCACTCTCTGGATTGACTCCCTTGTTGATAAGCAGCATCATGCACTATACTTCGCAAACCCTATTTGTCAGTTTATTTTTTAGCTTATTAGCCAGTCTAACGGTGTTTGCTGCGGCAAGCTTAAGCTCGAAAACTGATTTGCAGTGATAAAAGATGAAATATAATTTTTTTCAACCCAAAGCAAAACGCTCGGATTATCAGCAATACGAGAAGGCGGCTTTAAGAGCCTATCAGCAAGGCGTTAAGCAAAATTTTTTGCAGCAGTTAGAGCAAGCTGCTGAGGCTGGAAGTATGCATGCCGCACACTTATTAGCCAATGGTTATGATGGTAATCACAGTGATGGAATATGCCTACCTTTAGCCGATAAAGACTTGCCTCTTTCAAGCGTTAGCTTCATTCCTTGCAATACGGAGCATGCTTATTATTATTTTCGCCTAACCTATATGCATGCCTACGCCGAAGATCATGAGCTTGCTACCAGTGCCTGCGAAGGTATAGCCTATTTAGGCTTTATTTCGGAAGCTGTAACACGGCTAAAAATTCTGGTGCTTGAATTTCATTCTAAAAAGGCAATGCAGGCGCTGGCAGAAATTTATACTCCTTCAATTCAGCTGAGCGGTTATCTGTTGTATAAAGATTTTAATTCAATGGCTATCCAAGAGTCACGTCAGCAAATTCGTCAAGTTCTGTTAGAACTTTGTCAATGTGAAAGTGAGGCCATTACCAAACTTGCCAAGTCAATCATGCAAAAAACCCCCTTTCAATCTACAGCTGATACCACACTGAACCAGGTCGCAACATATTCACCCTTGTAACACTTTAGCCAGAATTATCATTGTCCCAAACACCTTAGGCTACCCCAAGGATAGAGGATAACTCTCAGCCGCATTATGGCTGGCTAAAAGGCTTGTAATTGCTGGATTTGCCAGGCTTTGTAGAAACTCACGAAAACTCTCGCTTAGCATTAATTTTTTAAAGGTATTGGGACGTATTTGTGCAAGTTCCGAAACTGCCTTTTGATATAGACTTTGGGTTGCTAAATGCGCAGTTACACCTCTTTGGTGGAGCTCTGGCCAGGTACTCATTTTTTTTGCCTGCAGAAGTAAAATTTTTTCCAAGGGTAAAACCTTATGGGAAAAATTTTCGGGTAACTTGGCTAACACCAATAAGGCCAAAGGGAACCAAAGCTTATCGTTAAAATCCGCTTTTGCCATTAAATCGGCATAGAGTTCAGCATTTTCAGCAAGCTCCATAAGTTCAATCTCAGTTAAACCCGTGACCGCATTATGGATGGCTTTTGGAAAATAACAAAGGTGGATATTGGCCAGAAAATGCTGTGCATAATCAATTAGAACCCGCTCATCTGTTCCTAACCAGAATAACCACAAAAAGCCATTGACTATTCCCTGTAGAATTCTCCTAAATAACCTCTGTTTAGTAACAAATTTATCAAGAGGCTCTCTAGGTTCATCTCTAAGTCTTAAGCTGTACTTCAAGGCTATGGAAAAGACGCGGTCAATGACTTGATTAAACTCTCCTGCGGGCAATTGGCTTGCACTAGCTAACTGTTTGACAAGCATTGCTCGACAGTACTTAGTCGATTTTTGACTATTGAGAAGAGTATGGAGCTCATTTAGATTAAAGGCGCCTATTTCCGCAAAAAATTTGCCGCTCAGCAAATTGGCCGCGTCACAGCGCTGATTAGAGGTGCTAAAGAGCTGCCGCCATTCCTCACGGGTATAGTTTGTACCCGCTACAGCCTGATAGGTTTGAGTGATGAATTGTAAAAAGTTGGCGAATTCTTCACGATGGTTAAACCAGGTTGCATAATTTATTTTGGCTTGAAAAAAATCCTCTTGTAAAATTTTGTGATTATTTAACACGATCTGCGTCTTAAATAAACTCAGCTCAAGCTGTGCGGGTAAACAACTCGGTAATCTGATCCCAGCACAATTTAAATAAAGGTACCAGCCCATATAAACTATTGTGAGACACAAAAGATTTTTGATGCTATAAGGCTCAAATAGAGAAAAATTAATCCCTAAGATTAAATAGTTTAGCAAGGGTAGGCCTAGGATCAAAAAGCGAAATTGAAGCTGATTTGAATGTAGGGCAAAACTTAGCCTGTCCTTAGCTTGTAGCTGATTGATATCATCTAAAGCTTGTTTTAATTTTAATCGACTTACCCTTGTGTTTTGCTGCAGCCAAACTTCACGGTTATCACAAATGGTTTGAAAAAATTTGCAGCTAGCGCGCAGTGGCTTTAATTCAGAATAGTCTGTAAAAGAGAGAATGTATTCCCATAATTCATTAGGCAATCGATACTCGTTAATTTGTTGTGGATTAAAAAGTTGCTGCTGCTCCGATAAGGTCACCTTGTCTTCATCAACCCTGGGCTCATCTTGCATTTCTATCATTATAAAGGGCTGCTGAGTTATTAGGTTTTTTGGCATGCTACTTACCTCAATAAACTAAAACGATAAAGTCTAGTTCCATAGAGTGAGTATTTATTCCTTTGGATAGTGATGCTAGATAATGACTTCGGGACAACCTTAGATGGCGCAATTAAAACTCTGACTGCTAAATTTTATTTAATATCCAGCTGCTGGATAAGAACAGATAGCTCATTTTTAGCCCGAAATTCCTTTAAAAGCAAGTTTTTTAACTGCAGATCAATTATCATAAAGTTAAATGCTGCATATAAAATCATTCATTAGAAGCCTAGAGCAACCATTTTAAAACCCCTCTTAGTGCTCAGCTTGTCACTTGCACCAAACTCTCTTTAGCTTACCCATATGAGGTAATAGATTGTATTTCATTAGGTTGAATAATTCATTTACAATTTTGCTTAAAATTAAAATTTTATCTTGCCTGCTGCTACTTGGCCTATTGGTTGCGCTTCCCGCCATTGCCTTTTGAAGCTGGACTTGCAGTTTATTTTGGCCAAGAAACCGTTTGTTGAGGATAATGAATAAGATTGTGGAAGCTTGCCATGGTTTTAGTAAGGTTTCGATAACCATGGGGTTGATTGGCCTGAAAACGCAGCCCCGCTCCCGACTTTATTGGTTGCCATTTACCCTCGAGCAATACCTCAATACAACCTTCAATGACAATAACATGCTCAATCACGCCGGGTTTATGAGGGGGTGATAAATGTTCTGAGCCTGGTGCTAAGTGAATGATAAAAACTTCACAATTCAGCTCTGGGTCAAAGGGAAATAAAGGAACAACTTGGAGTTGATCGTCTGGATGCAGCGCTTGAATATAGCCTGGTCTATAAATGGCTTGATTGGCATTGATGGGCATGACTTCAATAAAAGTAGAAAACGAAGTTTGAAAACCACTGGCAATTTTCCATAGGGTTGCGATCGTTGGACTAGACTCTTGCCTTTCGATTTGACCTAACATGGCCTTACTGACTCCAGTTTCTTGAGCCGTTTTATCTAAACTCCAACCTCGCTCATTGCGTAATCTTTTTAAGGTTGCAGCAATGTGTTTATAGAGTTCATCCATCATTTATTGTCTAAAAACCCCTTGTGCGTTATAACGCCCAATGTTAAGATATCCTATTATGCGCTATAACGCACAACTTAGGAAGTTATTTATGTTTAATGAGCATAAGACTATTTGAAAACAACGGACAGCAGGTTTATCTTGGCAATGTTTTATTTAGAGTTTGCTAAAACATTACCCAAAGAATGGAAAACTTTTCTTCTATATACATATTAACCGAGGTATAGCATGAACGAGCAATATTCACTCAGTAAAAGCGCCCAAAAAATCCAAGCCGCTTTAGTTGAAAGGGGTTTGGCATTAAAAGTGCTTGAGCTACCCTCAAGCACGCGTACTGCCATTGATGCCGCCACCACACTTAACTGTGAGGTGGCACAAATTGTCAAATCACTGTTATTTCGTACTCATGCCACCCATCAACCCATCCTGATATTGGTGAGCGGCAGCAATCGAATAAATGAAAAAATGCTTGCGGATTTGGTAGGAGAAAAAATCATTAAAGCCGATGCAGATTTTGCTAGACAGATAACCGGATTTGCCATAGGTGGCATCCCACCCATAGCCCATAAACAAACCATTCAAAGGATATTCATCGATCAGGATTTACTAAAATTTCAAACCCTATGGGCTGCAGCAGGTACTCCTTTTGCAGTTTTTGCTCTAGAGTCTAAAATTCTCGAGTCTTTAACAGGCGGCACCGTGGTAGCGATCAATTAAAGGATAAACATGCGAAAGGTATTTTGGGATAATCCCTATCAAACAAGCCTTACAACTCAGGTTACCGAAGTACAAGACCAACGCATAGTGTTAGCTGAAACCATAGCCTTTGCCTTTTCGGGAGGTCAGGAAAGCGATGAATCCTCTATTAATGGCCTGACTGTGATCCATTCCGAGATCATTGGCAATGTTATCTATTATACGCTTCCCCAAGGACACGGATTACTAGCCGGTGCTCAAGTACAGCAAAAAATTGCTTGGCCAAGGCGCTACAGAATCATGCGTTTGCATTTTGCTGCAGAATTAATTTTTGAACTTGTGACCCGTAAACTCAACCTTGAAAAAATAGGTGCCCATATTGCCGAAACCAAGGCTAGAATAGATTTTCTCGCTAAGGAAAATATATCAACTAGCTTTGCCACTATTTTGGCTCAATATAACCAAATCATCGCTGCCGATTTACCCATCCTCACCGGATTTTCTGAGCCTAAATCTCAAAGGCGCTATTGGGAAATCAGTGGTTTTTCTAAGGTTGCTTGTGGTGGTACTCATGTTAAATCCACCGCTGAAGTAGGTAATATCAGTTTATCAAGAGTAAATCTTGGCAGTGGCAAGGAAAGGATTCAAATTCGGTTGCAAGATCCAGATCAAAACCTTGTAACGCAAGCCAATACTGAATAAACATTGAAGGACATAAGAAATTAGAAATTCACAGCGGGGTCTATCAACCTCGCCGTGAATCATCGAGAATGGTTTTATTCGGTGGTTAAGGTATAACCCTTGATGTAGGCAGCAAAATTGCGCAGGGTATCAATACCCGCAGCTTCTGCTTGCTTGCACCAAGCCTGTAAGGCTTCAAGCAATTCCTTTTGAGAAGCCGTGCTTCTGGCCCAGATTTCTTGTAATTTAACACCTTGCTGATAGACCAACTGCAATTTGTCATGTTTTTCAAGCAGCTGGAGTAGACGTTGTTTACTCGCATGGTCGATCAAACTGTTTTCTCTCGTCAATAGCGCCTTGGCCCTTTTAAACAAACTGCGTGTCGCCTTACCCGCCTTTTGCTTTTCCAATTGCAAGACCGGCAAAATCACCTCTTTGCTATAATCAGACATGACTTGGAAACGACTGGCAATAATGGCTCTTACCGTTTCAATATCGATCACGGTTTTATTAGGTACAACCTTTACCTTAGGAGGTAGGCGTTTTACCTTGGCCAAGCCTAAAAGGCTAAACAGTTTGATATAGGCCCAGCCTAAATCAAACTCCCACCACTTTACCGAAAACTTGGCAGAAGTTGCAAAGGTATGGTGGTTATTGTGTAACTCTTCGCCACCTATCCAAAAACCCCAGGGACTAATATTGCGTGAGGCATCCTTGCATTCGAAATTACGATAACCCCAATAGTGAGCAATGCCATTGATAACGCCAGCAGCATGAAATGGAATCCAAGCCATTTGGATAGCCCAAATGGTGATACCAGGAACTCCAAATAACAGTAAATCAAGCAATAGCATCAACACAATACCCTTGGCGCTATGTTTGGTATAAACATTTCTTTCAATCCAATCATCGGGTGTGCCTTGACCATAGCGTTCTAGCGTTTCCTTATTCTTAGACTCTTCTCTATAGAGTTCAGCCCCTTGCCAAAGCACTTTCTTTAAGCCCTTGACTTGTGGACTGTGAGGATCCTCTGCCGTTTCACATTTGGCATGGTGTTTACGGTGGATGGCGGCCCATTCTTTGGTCACCATACCCGTGGTTAACCATAACCAAAAGCGAAAAAAGTGACTTACCAAGGGGTGAAGCTCTAAACCGCGGTGAGCTTGATGACGATGTAAATAAACCGTTACCGCAATGATGGTAATATGGGTTAAGACCAAGGTGACAAGCACATAACCCCAAAATGATAAATTGAGTAAGCCGTACAGCATAATGAACTCCAAAAAAATAACTAGCCCAATTATAGCCTAAAACCCTTCCTCACAATAGAGTGGTCACTGACTATTTTTTGTTCAAATCTAAAATAATTCTTCATCGGTGGTAGTGGGTTGAATTAAATCTCCCGTTTGTTCTTCCGGTGCACTTTCCTTAGGTACGTTATCGGCAATAAAATTTTCAAAAATGGCATTGGTTTGCTCGGGTCTTGCCAAGAAGCCTGTTTGAGGGTCAATCCGCACGGTAACAATATCGGGTGGCTGCGGCAATGGTTGCTCCGGTTTATACTGTAGAGCTTGTTGCATATACTCTATCCACATGGGCAAAGCTGCCTCGGCACCATATTCAAAGGTAGTGCGTGGTTTATCAAAGCCAACCCAGGCAATAGTCGTGATCGTGGGGGTAAAGCCAGCAAACCAGGCATCGATTTTATCGTTGGTCGTTCCCGTTTTACCCGCAATATCGGAGCGATGCAAGATACGAGCCTTAGTAGCCGTGCCCTGTTTTATCACATCCTGTAAGGCTGTATTCATGAGGTAAGCAACCTGTGGACTTATCACCTGCGGAGCGCGATTTTGCTCAAGTTCGGTTTGAGCAATGATGTTTTCAATATCACCGCAATGAGTACATGCCACCGCTGGCTTAGCCTGAAAAATAAGCTCACCCCTTTCATTAATGACCTTTTGAATGATATACGGTGTCACCTTATAGCCACCGTTGGCTAAAATGCTATAGGCAGCGGCGTGTTGCAACGGGGTAACGCTGGCTGTGCCTAAAGCTAAGGATAAACCCTGGGGCATTTTACGGGGATCAAAACCGAAATTCTTTAAATAGTCGATGGCGGCTGATATGCCCATGGCATCTAGCAAACGAATCGAAACCAAATTGCGTGATTTGATAAGGCCTTCTTTTAGGCGGGTAGGACCGTAAAATTGGCGCGTATCATTTTGTGGGCGCCAGGGTCCATCCAAGCTGGGATCATTGATGACTATGGGGGCATCGTTGATGATACTTGCCAAGGTAAACCCGTGAGCCAAGGCTGCACTGTAAATAAAGGGCTTAAAGGAGGAACCGGGTTGTCGCTCTGCTTGCACAACCCGATTAAAATTACTGGCTTGATAGGAAAAACCGCCTACCAACGCTTCAATGGCGCCATTTTGCGGATTAAGTGACACCAAAGCACCTTCAATTTCCGGCAGCTGGGCCAAGCGCCAGCCGGTTTCGGTAGCACTGATCCTAACGACATCACCCAGCTTTACCACATCTGCAGCTTGCCTGGGGGCAGGACCTGGATATTTACTATTACGCCAGGGATGGGCCCAAGCTAGACCCGGCCAGGAAATTTGCTCACTGCTTCCATCTCCCAATAACACCTTAATGGATCTGCTTTCAACTTCCGTCACCACGGCTGGTAGTAGGCCATTGATGGCCTCCATATCTGCCAATTGAATTTGCCATTTAGTTTGTAGCTCAGGACGATATCTTCCCCAATTGGCCTCAGGTCCACGATAACCATGGCGCATATCATAAGCGAGCAGTGCATTGCGTAAGGCATCGTTGGCCGCGGTCTGTAAGTGACTGTCGATGGTAGTATAAACCTTATAACCTTCGGTATAGGCAGTTTCACCAAACTGTTCAAGCATGGCGTTGCGTACCATTTCTGCCGCATAAGGCGCCTTAAGTTCTATTTGCAGACCGTGGTAAGAGGCATTATCCGGCGTGGTGCTGGCAATTTGATACTCTTGCTCATTGATATAGCCAAGCTCTGTCATGCGCTTTAAAACGTGATTACGCCGCTGGGTGGCTGCCTTAGTATTCACCAGAGGGTTAATACTAGAAGGCGCTTTGGGTAGCCCAGCCAGCATGGCCATTTGTGGAAGAGTTAATTTATCTAAGGTTGTACCATAATAAACCCAGGCAGCCGCAGCTATGCCATAGGCACGGTTACCAAAATATATTTTATTTAAATAAAGTTCGAGAACTTGTTCCTTACTAAAGGACTGGTCAATTTTTATGGCCAATAGCATTTCCTTTAGTTTGCGGATAAAGGTTTTTTCGGGCGTAAGAAAGTAATTTCTAGCCACTTGCATGGTGATGGTGCTGCCACCCTGGGTTCTAGCCCCGGTTAACAACAGCTGCTTACCGGCCCTGCCAAGCCCGATCAAATCAATTCCAGAGTGTTCGAAAAAACGTGAGTCCTCGGTGGCCAATACCGCATTGATAAACAACTTTGGCACATTGGCAAAGGTTACCGGCGTACGTCTTTCGGCACCAAATTGCGCTATAAGCTTGCCATCCGAACTATAAACTCGCATGGGTTGTTGCAACTGAACTTGGTCAAGAATTTTGGTGTCGGGGAGCTGAGATTCTAAATAAAGTAGTATCGCGCCTAGAATGAAAATGCTCATAAGCACTAGACTAAGCAATGACCATAAACCTCTGCGAAGAAAAAAACCCAAGCGTTTCATAAAATAATTAATATCGCTATAATCGTTAGCTTGGCTAATACTAGGTTGCTAACTGGTGGAAATCAATAAAAATTTAGTCTTTTTTAATTAGGTGAGCTAAAACATTCGATTTACAGCCTCAGTGCTTAGATATATTTCCATTTAATGCATAAATTTTATTTATCATTGGCCTCATTACATGTAATATTCATAACCTAGTAAAATATGCCCATATGGGAATCTGTAAGTTGATCAATAGGAATTGTTGTGGTGTTTAATTTATTTCGGGCAACGGCACCCATACTGTTAGGAATAGACATAAGTCCAGCCTCGATTAAGCTGCTGGAGCTTAATAAAACAAACACTAACTATCGCGTCGAAAGCTTTGGTGTGGTGCCTTTACCCGCTAATACCATCGTTGAGAATGTGGTGAAAGATCCCCTTGCTCTTAGTCAAAGTATCAAGCATCTACTTGCAAAGACCAATCCCACCTCTAAAAATGCGGCGATCGCTATTTCTGACACCATGGTTATCACCAAGGTTATTCAGCTCAATGCCTCGCTGAGTGAGGCGGACATTGAAGACCAAATTGCCATGGAGGCGGAAAAATATATTCCCTATCCCTTACAGGAAATCAATCTTGATTTTTCCGTATTGGGACCTTCGGCCAAAGATAAACAAGCCATTGATGTTTTGTTGGTTGCAGCTCGCTCGGAAAATATATTGCATTCGGTTGAAGCACTTGAACAGGCTGGATTAGCGGTTAAAGTTGTTGACGTACAAGCCTATACTATTGAACGGGCTAGCCAATTGCTTAAGCACCAATTGCCAAATCAGGGCCAAGACAGAGTGATCGCCATTATAGACCTCGGTGCCACGTCTACCCATTTGACCATTCTTGATAATCTTAAAACCGTTTATTCACGTGAAGAGCCCTTTGGTGGCCAACAGCTTACTGAGAATATTCAGCAGCGTTATGGCTTGACCGCTAGCGAGGCTGGATTAGCTAAAAAGCAGGGTGGCTTACCCGATGATTATCAAACCGCGGTTCTGCATCCATTTAGGGAAACTATTATTTTGCAGCTACGGCGTGCCCTGCAATTCTTTTTTTCTGCTAGTCAGTACAATGAGGTGCACGCAATTGTTCTGGCTGGTGGAACGGCAAAGGTAGTGGGTCTTGCCAAATTGATGGAAGAGCAATTAGGCATCCCTACGACGGTAGCCAACCCTCTGGCACAGATGACGGTACTACCCAAGATCGATAGTACTGCATTGCTGCATGAGTCATGCTCCTTACTTGTTCCTTGTGGTTTAGCAATGCGGAGTTTTAACCTTGGCTGATATTAATTTACTTCCCTGGCGAGAGCAGTTACGCGAAGAGCATAAACGTCAATTTATCTTTGCCATGATCATAAGTACAATTTGTGGATTACTCGCAGCGTTTTTAATTCACCTTGCAATCGCTAGGTTTATCAATAATCAAGAATTTAATAATAATTATTTACAAACTCAGATTGATGTTCTTGATCGGGAAATTAAAGAAATCAGTAGCCTAAAAGCAGAAAAGCAACGTCTCTTAGCCAGAATGAGCATCATCCAACAATTGCAGGGGGGCCGCCCCTTTGTTGTTCATCTATTTGATGAGATGACAAAATTGATAACCAATGGAGTTTATCTTGAAAGCATTAAACGTGAAAACGACTCCATCATTGTTACGGGTAAGGCCGAATCTAATTCACAAATTTCTCAATTTATGCGTAATATCAATACTTCCGATTGGTTGACTAGACCCATGCTCAGTGAAATAAGAACTAGCAGTGACGATCAACAATATAAAAGCGATTTTAAATTGGAAATAAAGGAAAAACATGCTAATTCCTCAATGAGGACGGAGCAACAAGGTGAAAATTGATATCAATGATCTGACATTTGAAAATCTAGCCAGATGGCCAGTGGCAATTAGATACCTGGTGCTAGGTATCATTTTTCTCCTAATTCTAGGCTTAACTTATACCTTCCACTATAGACAACAAATTCGTAGTTTAGATAATGCCAAGCAAAAAGAAATCGAGTTAAAACAAACCTTGGTTATTAAGCAGCAACTTGCTGCAAACTACTCTGCCTATAAGGAGCAATTGGTTCAAATCAAACGTAGTTTTGGCAATATGTTAAGACAACTTCCCAGCACTACCGAAGTGCCCGGGCTACTTGAAGATATCTCTCAAGCGGGTATTGCCAGTGGTTTAACTTTCCGCTTATTTAAACCCCAACCCGAGATAAAATATGAATTTTACACCGAGCTACCGATTCAAATTCAGGTGGTGGGTAATTATCATCAATTAGCTGAATTTGTAAGCAAAATTGTAAATCTTGATAGAATTGTTACACTACACAATTTTAATATTGTAAAAGAAACACCTGCCGATAAAACGGGTAGCAGTAATCTGATTATGGATATTACGGCAAAAACCTATCGTTATACCGAAAGCAAGGATAACCCATGAGCAAAAAAGCCAACTTATTTAGCTTAGGCTTAATAGCTTGTCTGATGCTACTAGGCTGTGATAGGGATAAGAAAAACCGTGAATTGCAGAATTTTGTAGCCGAGACTCTAAAAACGCCGGCTCAACCCATTGAACCCTTGCCAATTATCAAGACCGTAGATAAATTTAGCTATCCAAATGACGCTAAGCGCAATCCATTTGCTAAAGTTGTGGAACGTAATTATAAGGGTTTGCAACCCGATACCAATAGGCCCAAGGAACCCTTAGAAGCCTATACACTCGACTCCTTAAAAATGGTCGGTGTTTTGACTGAACAACAGAAAACCTGGGGTATCATAGTTGCTCCTGATAATACCGTTTATCGGGTTCGCGTTGGCAGTTATCTGGGGCAAAACTATGGCAAGGTGGTCGCCATAAACCCTAATAAAATTAAAATTTTGGAGATTGTCCTGCAAGATAATGATTGGCTTGAACGGGAAAGTTTCTTAGTACTAAAATAAAAGTTATCAATTCCCCATGGAATTGGATCAGGAGATGTGTTTTGTTAACTATGAATTTTTTTGGGCGCTTAAAATACCTCGTTATTCCCAGCACCTTAGCCGTGATATTTTGCTATGATAAAGTGTTTGCAAGCACGGGGCATGTAGAACTGCAAGCTGCGAAAATCAACAAGCCTAATCCTCAACAGGTACAGCTTGAGTTAGATTTTTCTGCACCCTTGACCACAACTCCCAAGCACTTTCTAATCAACAATCCTGCTCGTGTAGTTATTGACCTACCTAATGTAGATAATAAATTGCCAAGCCAGCACCAACATTTGGCTAAGGATGGAATTGAAGATATTCACATTATTACCACCGCCGATCGAACACGTGCGGTCATTGACTTACAACAACCCTTAGCTTATCAGCTCCAGCAAGTCGGTAATAAATTATTGGTGAACTTTAATACCTCTCAACCTATATCTAATACGGTAGGCAATCAAATCAGGCAGGTTAATTTTCAGCATAAAAACGGTAAAGAAGCAGAAATTAGTGTCGAGTTAGCTAAATCCGATAATTTGGTAGAGCTTCATAAACAGGGTAACCAATTGTTAGTACAATTTAGCAATACTTCGATAGCCCCAAAGCTGCAAAATATACTTGATGTAACAAGTTATGGTACGCCGGTTACGAATATTAACATGAGTCAAAATGGCCAACAGGCCCAATTGCTGCTCAACATTAATGGTGGCTATAGTTATAGTGCCTATCAAATTGGCAAGCGTTATGTACTTGCCGTTTCTCCGCAAACCCCAGTTACCGACAACACTAAGCCAAATATCGAAAAATCTTATCAAGGAAAACGTATTTCGCTTAATTTTCAGGATATTAAGGTAAGAACGGTATTGCAACTCTTGGCCGAATTTACGGGCATCAATATTGTAGCTAGCGATGCGGTTCAAGGTAGCATGACCTTGCAATTAAATAATATTCCCTGGGATCAAGCCTTAGACATTATTTTGCAAACCCGAGGTTTGGATAAACGTCAGGTGGGAAATGTCATTCTCATAGCCCCGATTGAGGAGTTTGCCAATCGTGAACGAAGAGAGCTTGAGGCAAAGCAGGATGTCGCCTCCTTAGAGCAACTTCGCTCTGAACTCATTCAAATAAATTATGCAAAAGCTCAAGATATTGCCACTTTGCTTAAAGATCGGGGTAACTCACTGCTATCTACTCGGGGTAATGTCAGCGTAGACACGCGTACCAACACCGTTTGGGTCCAAGATGTTCCCTCGCGTTTAGGTGAAATTCGCCAGCTCATTAAACGCTTGGATATCCCCGTCAAACAGGTATTGATAGAAGCCCGTATCGTTAATATAGACAAAGGTTTTGAACAAAACTTAGGTGTTCGCTTTGGTGTTAGCAATCCTAATCACGTTTCAGGCACACTAGAGGGCGCCAATGCTATAGCGGGTGGCACAAGTCCCGCAGCCACGACACTTGCTGACCGCTTAAACGTCGATCTACGTGCGCCCAACATTGGCGCGGCTAAACCCGCAACTATAGGACTAGCACTCGCCAAATTAGGTAAAAATACTCTTCTCGATTTAGAATTATCAGCGCTAGAGAATGAGGGAGCAGCAGAAGTGATTTCTACTCCCCGCATCATTACCGCCAATCAAATGGAGGCAAAAATTGAGTCGGGTGAGGAAATCCCTTACCAGGAAGCGACCTCAAGTGGCGCCACCAGCGTTTCCTTTAAGAAAGCTGTCCTAAGCCTGAATGTTACTCCACAGATCACGCCCGATGGTCGTATCATGCTTAATTTAAAGGTTAATCAAGATAAGCGTGGTTCTGGAAGCATCGCGGGTGTCCCACCCATTGACACCAATAATATTCAGACCCAGGTGCTAGTTGACAATGGCCAAACTGTGGTTTTGGGTGGAGTTTATGAGCAAGAAAAAAATAATCAAATTACACGCGTGCCATTTTTAGGTAAACTACCTATAGTAGGCGCCTTATTTAGGCAAAAACAAAACGTCGATAAACGTACTGAATTATTGATTTTTGTTACCCCGAAAATTATTAAACAAGAAGTAAACATATAAGAAAGTAATGAGCAAATTACCCAATATTTTTTTAATAGGCCCGATGGGCGTTGGCAAGTCAACAATAGGCCGGCGCTTAGCGGATGAATTAAAACGTGACTTTTATGATTCCGATCATGAAATTGAAGTGCGTTGTGGCGTGGACATCAATTGGATCTTTGACCTAGAAGGCGAAGAAGGTTTCCGCCAGCGTGAACAACAAATCATTGCTGACCTTGCCAATATGAGTGACATAGTGCTTGCCACAGGCGGTGGTGCCGCGGCTTCGGCTACGAATCGAGATATTCTAAGTGCTAAAGGATTGGTCATTTACTTATATGCCTCGATAGAGCAACAATTAGGCCGTTTATCCAATGATACTAAAAGACCCGTATTACAAAGGGCTGCCGACTTGCCCACCGCAGTCCGGGCACTTCATGAAGAAAGGGATCCCCAATATCGCTCGATTGCGGATTGGACCTTCAACACCGATGGGCGGAGCATTAAATCGGTGGTTGATGAAATCATAGACACCGTGGTTTATAAAAATGTGGCTTCTTAAGCCAAGTCGATGAAATGCCAGAATGTATTTTCGTTAATACCCGGTCACATTCTTATCCAATTTATATTGGCGAAGGCCTATTAGCTCAATCTCAATATCTTATTCAGCATATAGTAGGTCAGCAGGTAATGATTGTGACTAATCAAACCTTGGCGGGTTTATATTTGCAGGAGCTACAAAGTCGGTTAGCAGCGCTGCAGTGTGATGTGGTTATCTTGCCTGATGGTGAACAGTATAAAACTTTAGCGACCTTGGATGGGGTTTTCAGCCAGCTTATCTCTAAACAACATGGTCGCAATACCACCTTGCTTGCCTTAGGAGGAGGTGTTATCGGTGATATAACCGGCTTTGCAGCAGCCTGTTATATGCGGGGAGTTAATTATTTACAGCTTCCAACCAGCTTACTCGCGCAAGTTGATGCGGCAATTGGTGGAAAAACGGCCGTAAACCATATTTCCGCTAAAAATTTAATTGGCGCTTTTCATCAACCCTCGGCCGTGCTAATCGACCCCCTCACCCTTGCCACCTTACCAGAACGTGAGTATTGCGCGGGTTTAGCCGAAGTTATTAAATACGGGCTTATGGCAGATGGCGAATTTTTTATTTGGTTGGAAAAGCATCTTGCAAAAATAAAAGACCGCGATCCTCAGACGTTGCACTACATTTTACAGCGTTGTTGTCAACTTAAAGCTCAAATCGTGAGTGAAGATGAGTATGATCGTGGCAAAAGAATGTTATTAAATTTAGGCCACACCTTTGCCCATGCGATAGAAACCCATTTTAACTATCAAACTTATTTGCACGGTGAGGCCGTGGCAATTGGTTTATGCATTGCGACTATTATTTCTCAGCAATTCAATGGTCTAAAGGAAGACACCTTTCCGCGTGTTCGAACCCTTCTGTCTGAACTTGGACTTCCCACGCGTTTACCTAGCAGCTTAACTATAAAACAGTTGCTAAGCTTAATGACACATGATAAAAAGGCTAGTCTAGCCGACTTTAACTTAATTTTACTCAAAAATATTGGCTCAGCCTATTTTGCGCAAAATATTGCTTATGATTGGCTGGATAATTTTTTAGCAACTTGTAGGGAAATTGGAGGCATTTAGCATGGTCGAACAAAATGTTTGGCGTAATTACCAAACCAAATTACTTGGAGGCGGCTTGCTGCTACTCCTCCTCATAATAATTGCCGCTTTGCTAAGTCATTATAATCATACTCCCAGCAAAAAGAAGGAAATTGAATTATCCTTAGAGCCGCAAACTATCAATTCTGCTACAACTCATGGCTCAGAGGGTCCCGTCACGACCATAGAAATTGCTAAACCACAACTCAATTCAGCGCCTGCCGTTGCCGATGTTAAGCCAAGTGAGAGCCAAATAGCGGCATCCTCCTCTGTAACGCCACCCACCCAAGTGCCGACGCAACCCGCTTTAACCCCTGCTCCTGAGCTTATGCCTGCACCTAAAGCAGAGGTAGTAAATACTCAGCCCATACAGTCAAAACCCAGCATTGCTTTAGCAAAACCCATGGCCAAGCCTAAAACCAGTGCTTTGACAAAACCTGCCCAGCCAACTGCCACCGCTTCTCAAAAACCTGTGGCAAAGTTGACAAAGCCTACCACGGCTTCACCTTATAGCGAAGCTGAAAAACGCATTCTTACTATCCCTAAGGACCACTATACCATTCAACTTTCTGGTGCTAATTCACCTAAAAACTTACAAGCCTTTATCAAAAAATACCGTTTACAAAATAAGGCCTCTTATTTTCAAACCTATAATAAGGGTAAAGTTTGGTATGTTATCATCTACGGCAATTATAAAACCAAAGCACAGGCTCAGGCTGCTTTGAAAAACCTACCCGCTGACCTAAAACAGATTCATCCCTGGATACGTAGCTATGCCAGTCTACATGAGTCAATTCAAAGAAAATTAAGCTAATAACTGTGGCGATGCATCAGATGACATCGCCTTGATCAGATGTCCATGGCTGGATCTATATCATTAACTCATTTCTATTAATCAATGATCCTCTTAATGACCGGGGGCTCGGCGCCACCGTCCTGTCAGCTGTGTCTCCCCATACGCACGCAGCTTACGAGCACGAATGGAGGAACACATCTGACAGACCGGGCTGCCTAGCCCAAGTCATTTTTGGAGAAGGACTTTAGAAGAAATGGCCAAATAGCCAAAAAAGGGCAAGTAAACTTACGGGTACACCTAACAGCCATGCAATAAAATATTTCATAGTATTTCTCCTGCTCAGCTAATTCATATGATCAACAGCTCAATTATACCAGAAAATTAGTCTCTATGCAGTAAGCTATGGCTTAGCTTTACCAAAGCGCTTTGCTAAACGTTGTTGAAACAGGTCCAAATATACATAAATGACCGGCGTAATATAAAGTGTCAGCACTTGAGATACTAATAGTCCACCTGCGACCGCTATTCCCAAGGAACGTCTGACTTCACTTCCCTCGCCAAAAGCCAAGGCAATCGGTAGCGCTCCCATAAAGGCGGCGCAAGTGGTCATCATAATGGGTCTAAACCGTACCAGGCAGGCATTATAGATCGCCTGCAAAGGAGGCTGATTTTCCCTGCGCTGCACCTCCAACGCAAAATCTATCATCATAATGGCATTCTTTTTAACGATCCCTATTAACATAATGATACCTATCAAGGCATAGAGGTCGAGTTGTTGTTGACAAAGGATCAACATAACCAGAGCACCGATTCCTGCCGAAGGAAGACCCGATAAAATGGTTAGGGGATGGATAAAACTTTCATATAACATGCCAAGAATAATGTAGATCACGGCTATGGCTAAAAATAATAATAAATTAAAATCGCTAAACGATTTTTGAAAAACTTGTGCATTGCCTTGAAAGCTGGTGGTTATCTGTCCTGGCAAATGCAACGCCTGCTCAGCACTTTTGATACTCGCCATGGCTTCGCTCAAGGCAACACCAGGGCTTAGATCAAAAGACAAGGTTACCGAAGGTTGTTGATTTAAATGATTGATAGACAAAGGACCCACGCCCCTACTGAAGTTGGCAAAAGCAGTAAGTGGTACTAGCTGGCCACTTACTGCCCTCACGTGCAATTGGGCTAAACCACCCAGATCTTGCTGATATTTAGGGTCAATTTCCAACAAAATGGGATACTCATCATCAGCCGTGTAAATGGTTGAAATTTGTTTTGAGCCAAAGGCACTGGACAAAGTATTTTCAAGCTGGCTAAGTGAAACACCCAACGAGTTGGCCTTGTCTTTGTCTAAACTGATTAAAATCTGTGGACTATTGACCTGTAAATCGCTGGCTACATCACGCAGCACGGGAATTTCGCTGAATTTTGCCTTGAGCTTTTGCGCCCATTGGTAGAGTAGCTCTAAATCGTTAGCCTGAATAACATATTGGTAAGTGCTCGTGGTCTGTTTACCCCCTATAGACAGGGCTGGCATCCCGTGAGCTGAAAGTTTTAGACCAGCAATGGTTGCACCTGACTTACGTATTTGTTGGACAACCTTATCTAGACTCTCTCTTTCATGCCGAGGCTTGAGCCGAATGATAAAGCGTCCCTCATTGCCATCGCTTACCGATGACATAAAGGCCGCCACAGCCGGATTTTTTTGAATGATGGCCGCTATTTGCCGTTGTTTATTTACCATTTGCGGGAAAGCCGTATCTTCGGCAGCCTGTGTATGGGCAATGATCATTCCGCTGTCACCTGCTGGCAAAAATCCCTTGGGCACAATGACAAATAAAAATCCCACCAAGATTAAGCTGAGTAAAAAACTCACTAGGGTAAAGCGTTTATGTTGTAAAACCCAATTCAAGCTCAATTGATAAAATTCCAATAGCTTATTAAATCCATGCTCTGTAAGCCTATAAAATTTGTTTTCAGGTAGAGGCTTAGTTGGCTTTGGTTTTAACAGAAGGGAGCTCAACATGGGCGTTAGCGTAACTGCAACGATTCCTGAAACAATGATGGCAAGGCATATGGTCAGGGCAAACTCATGGAAAATGCGTCCGAGTATGCCCTGCATAAATAGCACGGGAATAAAAACGGCAATCAAGGATAAGGTCATAGAAACTATGGTAAAACCTATTTGTTTAGAGCCCTTTATTGCGGCCGTCAACACGGGATCACCATGCTCAATATAGCGATAGATATTTTCTAGCATCACGATCGCATCATCTACGACAAAGCCCACTGCCAAAGTTAGGGCCAATAAGGAAATATTATCGAGGTTAAATCCCAAAAGAGCCATGAAGCCAAAGGTAGTAATGATGGTTATGGGTAAGGCAAGGCTTGGGATAAGAGTTGCCACAATGTTGCGTAGAAAAAGAAAAATCACCAGCACCACTAGGCATGCGGCAAGCACTAAACTAAATTGAACTTCTCGTACTGAGGCTCGAATTGACTTTGACCTATCATATAAGGTATGCAGTTGTATTGCCGCGGGTAACTGTTGAGTGAATTTGGGTAGTAAAGACTGAATTTGGTCTATAACTTTGATGGTATTAGTTCCAGGCTGACGCTGTATTGCTAATACTATACTGCGCGAATTATTGAACCAACTGGCCTGTTTATCATTAGCAACACTATCCTGGACTTGACCCAACTCTTGCAGTCTTACCGGCGCACCGTTTTGATAACTGATGATCAGAGGTCGGAGTGTGGCTGCATTGGTAATGGGTTGCTCAATTTTAATATCGGCTCTTTGTAAATTACCGTTTAGGCTACCGGTGGGTAAATTACTATTGGCAGCTTGAACGGCCTTGCTGACCTCATCAAAACTTAAATTGCGGGCCTGTAACTTCTCAGGATTAAGTTGAATACGAATCGCATAACCCTGTGAACCAAATACCAAGACCTGCGCCACACCATTCAATTGTGAAAGCGACTGAGCCAATTTATTTTCTGCATAACGGGCAACTGTGGCCAGAGGTAAAATGTCAGAACTTAAGGCTAGGTAGAGAATGGGCTGTTCTGCAGGATTGACCTTGCGATAATAGGGAGGTGTTTTCATATCGGCAGGCAAACGTCTTGTAACCGATGCCAAAGCAGCTTGAACATCTTGAGCGGCAGCGTCGATATCTCTGTTAAGCTCAAATTGTAAGGTGATCTGAGTGGAACCACTGCTGCTGGTCGATGTCATGCTGGCAACACCCGGGATGGTGGCAAATTGACGCTCTATGGGACCTGCAACGATGGCGGCCATGGTTTCAGGTGTAGCGCCTGGCAACTTCGCGGTCACCTGAATGGTAGGAAAATCCACATTTGGCAAGTCACTGATGGGTAAAGCAATATAGCCCATAATACCAAATAACAAAAAAGCCATGGTTAATAAAATGGTCATTACCGGACGCTGTATGAAGACTGCTGAAATATTCATACTGCTGCCGCTTTATTTATCTGCACCATTTTTCCAGGTGTCAATTGAAATTGACCCTCAACCACGACCTTGTCACCCGGTTTAACGCCTTGCAAGATAACCGTTTGGTTGTCGACACTGATGCCCGTTTGAACGGGCTGATAATGGGCCACTTGCTTTGTATCAATAACATATACGTGTGAGCCCTGTTGGTCTTGTTCAATGGCTTTACTTGGCACAACCATGGCCTGAGAATATTTTGCTAAAGGCATACTCAAGGTAACAAACTGGCCTGGCCAGAGTAAATTATCCTCATTGGCAAAAGTAGCCTTGAGCTGTAACGTTCCCGTGGCCGTATCAATGGCATTATTAAGCGAAGTAAGCTGGCCGTGCTGCCTCAAGCTCTTGTTATCACCTATCAGAGCCGTTACCTGAATAGAGTTTTTGGCCAAAATTTGCTGAATTTGGGGAAGAAATTGCTCGGGTACATTAAAGTTAACCGTAATGGGCTTAATTTGATTGATAACGACTAATGGAGTGGGATCGTTATCCTTAACTAAGTTGCCTTGATGTAAAACCATATTACTCGTGCGTCCACTGATAGGGGCGCGAATGGTGCAATAATCTAATTTTAGTTGAGCGGCTCTAACAGCAGCTTGATTGGCGGCTACAGTAGCTTGCCAGGCTGAGACATTACTTTTTGCTTCATTATAAACATCTTGCGAAACAAAGCCTTTGCCAATTAATTTTGCATAGCGCTCGTAAACTGAGCGTGCATTATCATATTGGGCCTCTGCTTTAGCCAAATCCGCTTTAGCTTGTTGCAATTCAATCTCAAAGGGTCTAGGGTCTATTTGAAACAATTCTTGATCGGTTTGAACATCCTTGCCCCCTTCAAAGGAAACATTGGCAAGAATACCACTTACCTGAGGTCTTACGGCAACAGATGCGTAGGCCTGTACAGTACCAATGGCCTGAATGGTCTGTTCCACGTCTTTTAACTCCACGACGGCAACATTTACGGCCACGGCTCGATTTTTTAATTGATGGACCTTGGGCTGAAAAACATAATGAAAAATCCCATACCCAATGCTCGCCATGGCTCCAATTATCAGCATTTTTTTGCTGCTAAATTTCATCCTCTGTGCCACCTCTTCTAAAAGTTCATTTACAATCGCTGTTGGGTAACTGCTAAACCGAAGTATAATAGTGAGCTAGTATTCCCAAAAATATGCTAAGCCCCACCCACTGATTATTTAAAAAGGCCTTAAAACACAACTGGGGATCTCTATTCTTAATCAAATATTGCTGATAGATAAAGAATCCTCCAGCAACTCCTAGGCTTATAAAAAACCACTGATTATAACCTAACTGTAAGCCCAAAAAGGTTAAAATACTTAAAACAGCCGTTTGCAATAAAAAGATAAGTAAACGGTCGTAATGAGCAAATAAAATGGCAGTTGATTTTATGCCTGCTTGCAAATCATCTTGTCTATCGGTCATGGCATACTGAGTGTCATAAGCAAGTGGCCAAATGACCCCGGCTAAATAAAGCCACCACATAAAATTAGGAAGCTCATCGTTAATGGCAGCAAATACCATGGGGATGCCCCAGGCAAAGGCTAAGCCTAAGACCAGTTGCGGCCAATGAGTCACACGCTTCATAAAGGGATAAACCACGGCTAGCAATAGGCCTATGCTCGAAAGCTTAAGCGCAAAAGCATTCAGTTGTAAAACCAATATAAGTGCCAGTAGGCATAGAACTAGAAACAATATAAAGGCTTCGCGAAGAGAAACTTGGCCTGTGATCAAGGGCCTGTTCTGGGTGCGTCTCACCTTCCCATCTACATGCCTATCAGCAATGTCGTTGATCACACATCCTGCCGAACGCATGACAAAAACTCCCGCAGCAAAAATGAGCGTAATGCCAAGAGGCGGATGACCTTTGCCAGCTATCCAAATTGCCCATAAGGTTGGCCACAGTAATAGCAGGCTACCAATAGGCCTGTGCCAGCGCATTAACTCACCATATGCCCTCAGTCGCTTTGCCCACATAAATTAATTTACCAAGGGTTGTCCCACTACGTTTAACACACTTCCTCCGCCAAACATATGTTGGCCTAGAAAAGCGGGTTGTTGGTAGTAATAAATATTACTGGTATCAATAGCTTCGGCATTTAAAATTTGCTTTGCTGCAATATCGACGCGGGCACAATCTGCGGTGCGCACATAGGCATTAGTTGTGGCTAAGTAGCGAGCGTTTAAACTACTCTGCTTTGCCATGTTTGCATGTAGGTTTTCTACTTTACCTCCCAACAAAATTTTAGTCTCAGCACTAGCCCAGACGTTTAGTTTTGGAGTATTTACCCAGTAAATATTGATAAAGCCTTTGCCCTGGGCACTCAATTCTTTTAAGCCCACGACACCCTGGATATCAATGTCACCTTGATTTTCGCTAAACAAGTAAAATTCCCTGCTGTGTAAATTTGTGATAGTAACTTTATTTTTACCCTTGACTATCAACGAGTTAAGCGTTGGTACTTGGATGATCAACTTGGGTTTGAATCCATCTTTACAGCAACTGCCTCTTTGATTGATGGTTAGTTCCTGCTGCTTAACAGTAAAAAAGACCGTACTTAACTGACCAGAAGTAGCCTCAATTTGCAGTTTGGGAACGGTTTGGCCTGCCTTTACTTCAACCTGCAACTCACCATTGAGCTTAAGGCTATTGAAATGGTCCAGGGGGACAATGGTGGTCGCAGCCCAAGTTTTGCAGGCTAATCCAAACAACATCAAGGCCCACCCAATCGATCTTTTATTCATCATATATCCTCTCCAGAACACCGCTCTTCTCAACTTGGCACGGGTAACCATTTGAATACTACACCAATTTGCAAAAAGATCACCAAACAAGCTCCCGCCAGCTCCAGCAGTAACAGGGGTTTTCCACCCGGTACCCTAAATGAACCGGTTAGGTTTTCCACGTAACGACCTCGCCAAACCATGAGGACGGGTAATATACCAAATAAGATAGCCACAAAAACCCCAGCATAGCTTAAGGCAATGATAAAACCATGAGGGAAGAACAGTGCGAAGGCTAAGGGTGGTATTATGGTTTGGCCTAAAAGTTTACAGCGGCCACCAAGGTCTTTCTTAATTGCAAAACCGTCGGCCAAAAAGTCTGATAGGCTTAAAATCACCCCCACAAACGAGGTTGTTAGGGCAAAAAATGAAAACAGACTAACGGTAACCGCAATCCATGTTAAGCCCAAGCCACCCTGGAGAATTTTGGTTAATTCGGCAATGGGGTGCTCGCTAACTGCAAGCACTAGCAGATTATGATAGGGCACAACACCCAGAATAACAGTCTGCCAAATGATATAAAATACCAGTGGTATTAAACTACCATACCACATTACCTTGGTGAGCGTTTTCACGTCGCTGCCCAAGTAGGTGCGTAAACTTGGCAGTATGATATGAGAGGTAAATGAGAGAACCACCACGGGGACAGCTGCCCACAAATAATGAGGATCCCCATTACTGAAGTTTGCGGATTTTAAAGAGGGAATAACTAGAAAGACCAGTAGTAAATAAGAGCCTATCAGTCCTATCATCAAAAATCGATTAAGATAATCTATATAGTGCGTGCCAAAAAATACCAGTAGGCCAAATAAGAGGGCAAAAATTAAAATCCCGGCTTGGGTTGGCATAAGAACCTGCAGTTTTGCAGGTAGAATTCGCATAAACAGTGAACCGCCACCTGAGATATAAGCCGCTGCGACCGCATAAAGTAGTAAGAGAAAGCTTATCCAAGCGACCATTTGTCCCCACCGGCCTAATCTTTCCTTGGCAATGGTCACAAAATTTGCCGAGGGTTTGTCAGTCCACAAAATGGCTTCCAACAGTAAGAATAACGACAGCAGCATGAATACAAAACAAATGGCAAACAACAATAGAGTATATCCGTATCCCCCTGCCCCAGTAGTGAGTGGCAATGCTAGCATACCTGCGCCGATTGAGGTACCCGCTACCAGCATAACACTGCCATAAGTTTTTCGCTTAATCATTTATTTTTCCAAAATACATAAGTAACTAGCTACTGGTTCATCGTCTTGAAAACGGGCGGTAACGAGTTTCAATTGTCGTAACTTAAACTGAGTTTTGTTGACAAGCTCAAGTAAATGCCGCTTATTATGGGCATAACGACCGGTTTCTTGCAATTGATAATCATCCTGTTCGGTTATTTCCGTGGTAAAGGCAAACAAACCACTGGGCGTTAAAGCCTGATAGACATCGAGCAAAATGGGTTTCAATTCACCAAAATAAACCAAGACATCGGCAGCGATGATAAGCTCCCACTCGGCCCTTTGAGTTGCTAAAAACAAGCTGAGGTCGATTTCATGTAGCTCATCATAAAATCCTTTGGCCTTAGCTATCGCTAGCATTTTACTCGATAGGTCAACACCGGTTAATTTTGCGGCTTTATCGCGAAAAAAGGGGCCGCAAAGTCCCGTTCCACAGCCTAAATCCAAAATACGCAGGCTTGCCGATTGAGTCAGTAATGGCTCAAGCTCACTTGCCAATAATTTTGGCGTTTGATACTGCAATTCTTGAACTAAATGCTTATCAAAAAATCCAGCATAATTATCAAAAAGGCCTTGGATATAGGTAGTGGGTGCAGCGGGAGGAATGGTAGCTCCTGTTAATGCACTAAACATGTAATTTGCGGTGGGTTGATCAGGATCTATGGCTAGCACAGACCTATAATGATCTAAGGCTTTACCACGTGCCCCCATTTTAAGATAAATAGCTGCCAAATTAATTTGAGCGGCTATTTGTCCAGGTTGCGCTTGTAAAACGAAATTGAAGTGTTCAATGGCCTGGTGAAGGTGACCTAATGCCATAAGAGCTGTTCCCAAATTATAATGCGCATCAGTGTCTTGGGGAGTTATCTCAAGTAGCCTTTGATAGTGGGTCATGGCATCTTCAAATCTATCAAGCTGTAGAAAGGTGGCCGCTAAATTATTTAATGCACTGGCATGTTTACTATCGATATTTAATACCTTAGCAAAGCTTTTAAGGGCCAGCTGTAATTCATTTCTCTTTAAGGCTATCACGCCTAAGTTGTTCAGAGCATCGGTATTATTGGGCTGTAATGCTAAAACCTTATGATAATACTGCTCAGCCTGCGGTAATTCATTAAGCTGAAGGCTTATATGGGCTAAATACTCCTGGGCGCTTAAATTATCAGGATTTAAAGCAATGACGTTTCTAAATTGTTTTTCTGCCGCCACTAACTCATTCTGACGCAGAAAGACCAGGCCTAAGTTAAAATGAGCCTCAACATAGCTGGGTTCTAATTGCAGAGCATGATGAAAATATCTAATCGCTTCATTAATTTGGCCTTGCTTGTAGCAAAGTTTACCCAGATTATTATGGGCTTCGGCATAATCAGGCTTAAAACCAATGGCTTTTTGATAGTGTTCCTGGGCTTGGGCCATCTGTCCTAAGCCTGCATAAATATTGGCAATATTATTATGATAAACCACATTGCTAGGTTCTAGGGTTAAAGCCTTAGCTATCCATTCAAGCGCCTGTTGCGGTTCAGCTTGTTGCACCAAGATGATGCCCAATAAATGCATCGCATTTGCATGGTTGGGCTGTTGCTCTAATAGGGCAAGACAATGATCTTTAGCCTGTTGATAAGAACCGTGGTTAAGGGCTACCATGGCTTGTTCAAAGCGCGGGAAGGAATTTTTACTCACTGACCAGTTACCCTATGCAGAGATTATAAATTTGCGACATTTTTTAGCTATTCGGTATATAGTTTAGCGGGATTTAGCCACCATGCAACAAAATAACGCTTAGCTCATGGCATAGAATAGGCCTTGGTAATACTAGTTAAAACTGGTATGATTTGCGTCTCGCATTCATGCTAGCAAAATCATGCAAACGCCTATATCTCAACTACGTTTATACATTTTATTTGCCGCTATCATCATAATTTGGGGATTAAGTTGGCCTGTGAGTAAATTGGGGGTGCAGTATATGCCGCCCGTCTGGTTTGCTGCAGCTCGCTTGATCATTGGCACGGTATGTATGTTTGTAATCTTAGCATTTTGCAAAAAGCTGAAGTTGCCCTCTCGACAAGATTTGCCCTTGATTTTTTGGATCGGCCTATTACAGATTGGCCTGTTTTTGCTATTTGTCAATGTTGGCCTGTACTATACGGGTGTCGGCCATGCCGCCATTATAGTTTACTCAACACCACTTTGGGTAACGCCTATAGCAGTCTTGTTTTATGGTGAGCAATTGTCGCCCTTAAAATTATTAGGCTTATTATTAGGTTTAGGCGGAATGTTTATGTTATTCAATCCCTGGGCACTTGATTGGCATAACAAAAACGTCCTTTTGGGCAATGGCTTGCTGTTATTAGCCTCAATATGTTGGGCGGTTGCCATGCTGATATCACGTTATTCAACTTGGCATAGCTCAGCATTAGCCCTTATACCTTGGCAATTATTAGTAGGTACTCTACCCACTGTTCTACTAGCATGGATCATCGATCCACATCCGCAAATCGAGTGGCATATCAGTATGATAGCAATCCTTTTCTACATTGGTGTCTTGGTAACAGCTCTTGGCTATTGGGGTACCATGTTAATCAGTAAAAGTTTACCCGTAATGACAACTTCCCTATGCTTTTTAGCCGCACCTGTCTTGGGCCTTTTATCATCAGCATGGTTTTTGCATGAACCCTTAACATTTGAGCTCATTGCAGCTATGTCACTCATCATTACTGGACTTATCTGTATAGCACTTAGTAACACAAAAAGCATACGTAGGGCTAGAAAATAACGTTCGAACTTGATTTACCGCTTGGCTTGAGCCAAGCGGTAAAAAACTACTCTAGTCAGCAGTTTCATTCTAACCTTAATCTTCGCCACTACTGTCTTTTTTGCGGCGACCGCCTCCATGTGAAGTTTTGCCACCTTTAGCTCCCATTTCACGAAAGGCATTAGGGTTACTCGCCTTACGTGTTTCAGCGGCTTTTTTAGCTATACGAGATTCTTCTTCGGGACTTTTAGCATGACGAGCTTGCGCACCTTTACGGCCAGCGTCAGAGCGACTCATTACCATAATACACCCCCTGGATTCTGATTTAACGGATTTTTTTTAAATCAACTCCGGAGTTAACATACTCTAACAGGATAACGCTATGAGATTAATTTTACAAGCTTAAATTTAGCCAATGACAAAAAAACCATAATAAAAACAAGCACATAGCAATGGCGAATTTACTAATAGTTTAAAAAATGCTAACATAAATTCACTTGAGTTTTTTTTCAAAATTTCGTTTCGTGCCAGTGTTTTCATCAATTAAAGGAGGAAACATATGAGCCAGCAACCACCACAACATCAAGATCAACAACCTGGGGTCGAATCTCAAATGACTCCTAAGCCAAAGGCTGAAAATACACATTATCAGGGCAGCAATAAACTAAAAGATAAGCTTGCCATCATTACCGGTGGTGATAGTGGGATTGGCCGCGCCATTGCGCTTGCCTTTGCTAAAGAAGGCGCAAACATCGTGATAGCCTATCTAAATGAACATGCCGATGCTCAAGAAACCCAACAAAGGGTTGAGGCATGTGGAGTACGTTGTTCAATTATTGCCGGTGATATCGGTAATAAACAGCATTGTCTGGCTATCGCTAATACGGCAATTCAGAACTTTGGAAAAATTGACATTTTGGTAAACAATGCTGCTGAACAACATCCTACGGAAGATATTCAGGCCATCAGTGAGCAGCAGTTAGAAAGAACTTTTCGTACCAATATTTTTTCATATTTTTATATGGTACAAGCTGTTTTATCCCATATGAAAAGTGGGAGCTGTATTATCAACTCAACTTCCGTAACTGCTTATAAGGGCAGCCATCATTTATTGGATTATTCAGCCACCAAGGGCGCTATCGTAACTTTTACGCGCTCTTTAGCCATCAATCTCATTCAAAAAGGTATTCGGGTTAATGCTGTAGCGCCTGGCCCCATTTGGACACCTCTTATCCCCGCTTCATTTTCAGAGGAAGAAGTAGCCAAATTTGGTGAGCAGGTCCCCATGCAGCGCCCAGGCCAGCCCGAAGAAATAGCCCCAAGCTATGTTTTTTTGGCCTCTCAAGATGCTAGTTATATGTCAGGTCAAGTCCTTCATCCCAATGGAGGGGTTGTAGTCAACGGCTAAAAGAGGAGAAGTATAATGAATATTCTTGAACTCTTAGAAAGGGATCACATCAAGGTAAAGCAAATTTTACAGCAAATGTGTGAAACCACTTCACGGGCGATTAAAAAGCGCCAAGAGCTTTTACAACAATTGATCACTGAATTGCAAATGCATGAGAAAATCGAAGAAAGTATTTTTTATCCACCCCTAAAAAATAACACTAAAACTCGCCAGCTTACTTTAGAAGCTTACGAAGAGCACCACGCTGTCGATGATCTGATCAAAAAATTAAGCAAGCTTGATCCAAGTGACGAGCGCTGGCTTGCTGTACTAACGGTTATCAAAGAAAACCTGCAGCATCATATTCAGGAAGAAGAGGATAGATTATTTTTAAAGGCTCAGGAGGAGATAGATGAGCAAGAGCTTAGCACCATGGCAGAATCCGCTCAAGAAATGAAGCAACAAGAAACTACAGCTTAAGTTTATTAACCTTAAGGAGGTATATTATGTCAATAGGCAAACATTTTACCTGTGAAGTGGTAACCATCGATAAAAACGCTGCGCTAAAAGTCGCAGCACAATTGATGTTTGATAAAAATACGGGCTCTGTGGTTGTTACCGAAAATGAAGAGCCCGTGGGCTTATTCACGGATCGCGACCTTGCATCTTGTGTGGTGAATGAGCAAAATATCAATGAGTTAAAAGTAGCCGACGCAATGAGTACTGATCTGTTAACAATTAAAAATACTCAGGGCATGCAAGATGCTTTAGAAGCCATGGCAAAACAAGGCGTGCGCCGTGCACCTGTGGTTGATGACAAGGGTAAACTGGTAGGGATCATTACTACTGATGACGTGGTTAAAATTTTAGCCGACGAGTTTAGTAAGCTTTCACAAATTGTTCATCAGCAAGATGCAGTCACTCATTGATAGCGATGTAGGTGGTCAAACTGTTGGCCACCTAATTTCAGTCTAAAAATGAACCCTGGCGCATTGAACTCAGACATTAAAAGCCGTTATTTCCTAAAGCCAACTTAGTTTATTGACTTTGTCAAACAAAGAAACTTACTTTGGCTTAAGGCTGATGTAGCTATCTAGTGCTAAATAAAAAGGCTCAATTTGCTTTCTTAGAGACAGCTGCAGTCACTATATCGTTATTCCCCTCTAGAAATTCTACTAATTTGCTTTCAGAAACGTCTCCCATTAGCTTTTTGTTCATATTGTTTTTATAGGTTGCAGGCACGCCTTCATATTCCTTGCCACATACGGGTGTGTCATCATTATGTTCTTTAATATAAAACTTCCAATCCTTATATTTCGCTTGATCTGACTGCGCCTTATACTTTGGCATAAAGTTTCTACTATGAGGACACCAATCTGCATAAAACAGAACCACGGTTTTAGGATCTTGGAGCTGGGCACAATCTTGTAAAGGTAATACTTTTGCATAAGTCATAGGAATCAAAAGAGCGTTACAAGAAGAGGTTACGAGGAATTTCATGAGTTTCATATACGCCTCCTTTAAGTAAAGCCATTACTTAGATTATTGGCTATAGGATGTCTAAAGGCTGAGTATGCATACTCAGCCTTTTTGCTAACAGATATTAAACAATGTGATAAGTAACGTTTAGGGCAAAATTAGCACGTCTTGGATTAACAGTGCCTACAGCCTGATCGAGCTGTCCGGGGATATCAATTGAGCGGTAATTGGCATAGCTAAAACGCGCGCCAACTTGCCAATTGCAGTTTAAGGCTAAATCCATGCCGACACTGGGAACAACTGCCCATTTGTGAGTATCAAAAACGTCGTGATCGGCGTTGCCGGTACCATTAATTAGCTTAAACCGGCTATTTTCAGCACCCAGACCTACATAGACCAATGCCTGAGGGCTTGCCAAATAACCTAATTTAGCCGTGGCACCATAGGTATAAGGTGCTTTGATGGCATAATAATAATCATCGCCTATGCTGACGAGTTTTTGCTTACCCACTTCAGCTTGGCCATAAATTTCGGCCCCAAAGTAGGCTCGATTGGAGAGTTTGCCAAAGCCCGCAAATACCCCGCCACCCCAACCATCATGGCCAGCGTAAATATCTACGTTTCTAAGGTGGTCATCAGCAATAACGGCATTATTGATGGTGATCTTATCGTTGGTACTACGGTAAAGACCGCTGACACCAACATAAGCACCGCTGAAATAATCACAATTGGTATAGTTCATATCTTCTGCTAAGGCTACTAAACTAACAGAAGCTAAGGATGCACTGATTAAAATTGTTCTTAACATCATGACGCCCCCCTAATTTGTGAAAGGATACCCGTAAATTGTAACATATGCCGACTCTTGGCTCAATGTTTCCAAAATGCAGGGGTAAATAGCACTAATAAGGTGAATATTTCTAAACGACCCGCCAACATGCCAAAAATCAACAAGCTCTTGGCATAGGCGTTAAGATCGTTAAACCCATTGGCAATATTACCTATGCCGGTACCCGCATTTGCCAAGGCAGCTGTGCCTGCGCCAAAGGCAGTACGTAAATCTAACCCCGTAGCCATTAAGGCCAGAAGTAACAATGCATATAACAAAAGAAAAACCGCAATAAAGCTCCACATTGCTTGCAACACGTGCTCTGGAAGTATTTGTCTACCAAACTTAATGGTTAAAATTGCATTGGGATGCAGCAACCTTTTAACCTCTCGCACGCCTTGCTTGCTTAACATCAATAAACGAATGACCTTCATTCCTCCTGAGGTCGAACCACCGCAGCCACCGATGATCGTGGCCAGCATGATAAGTACGGGGACAAAGCTTGGCCAGGTATCTAAGGGCGCAGCGGTAAAGCCTGTGGTAGTGATCAAGGAAACAACCGTAAAAATACTATGAGTCACTGCCTCATGATGTTCGCGATAGATTTGATGGGCGAATAACATACAGAAAGTCACTGCGGATATGCCTGCCAAAATATAAATGAAGGCACGAAACTCCTCATCTTGCCAATAACTGCTTAAAGATCGGGTCCGCAAAGCTACAAAATGTAGGCTAAAATTAGTTCCACCCAAAATCATAAAGACCACGCCTACCCATTCAACCGCACGACTATCATAGTATTCAAAGCTATTATCATGCATGCTAAAGCCTCCAGTGGAGGCAGTGCTAAAGCCCTCGCCGATGGCATCAAACCAATGCATGCCTGTAAACCAATAACAGAGGATGCAAGCTAGAGTTAAACCAATGTAGATAAACCATAGCATTTTAGCGGTTTCGGCAATGCGAGGAGTTAATTTTGCATCTTTGATGGGGCCTGGGATCTCGGTGCGATAAAGCTGCATTCCTCCTATGCCTAGCATGGGTAAAACGGCAACGGCCAAGACAATGATACCCATTCCACCTAAAAAGCACAGCTGCTGACGATAATACAATACAGCCCGGGGAAGTTGATCTAAACCGGATAAAATGGAGGCACCGGTAGTAGTCAACCCTGAAACAGCCTCAAAAATTCCATCCAACCAACCCACGGGAGGATTAGTTGCGATAACAAAGGGCAAAGCGGCGAAAAAACTCAGTACCGACCAATATAGACTGGCAATTAAAAATCCATCTCTGGCCTTAAGTTCCCTTTTATTATGCCGAAAGGGTAGCCATAAAATAATTCCGGTACCTAAGGTTAAAGCAAAACTTAAGATAAAAGTATGCCAAACTCTTTCATGATAACCAAAAGCCACTAAAATTGGCGGTAGCATGCTTAAACTAAATACCATTAACAAGAGGCCCAAAATACGGAAAATAACTTTATATTGCATCTAACTACACCATAAAAATAGCTTGGGATTGATTAAATAAATGTCACATCAACTTGAAACAGCTGTTCAACTTCATAAATTCGACTTTTATCCAGTAAGACCAGCACAAGATGGTCCTGAGCCTCTATCACAGTTTCGGGCTTTGCAATCATAATCTTATTTTCTCGAGCAACCGCGCAAATGCTTACGCCCTTAGGCAATTTAATCTCATTCAGTTTGCGGCCTACAACCTTTGAGGACTGCGAGTTACCATGGGCAATAGCCTCTATGGCCTCTGCTGTACCACGTCGCAAGGCATTGACACTGACAAAATCACCGCGACGTAAATGAGTTAAGATAGAGCCAATGGTAAGTAGCTGTGGCGAAATGGCTATGTCTATTTGCCCACCCTCTATAAGATCGACATAAGCGGTTCGAGTGATCAGAGACATGACTTGCTGCGCGCCTAAACGCTTAGCTTGTAAAGCTGAAATGATATTGGCTTCATCATCATTGCTCACGGCGCAAAAAACATCAACCTTCTCCACGTCTTCGCTGAGCAATAACTCTTTATCCGCGATATCACCCTTTAGAACAATGCTGTTTTCTAGATTTTCGGCTAGATGTTGTGCCCGCTCGGCGTTGTGTTCAATCACCTTAACCTGATAATCATGTTCTAAAACCTCGGCCAAGCGCTTACCAATATGACCACCCCCTGCGATCATGACCCGCCGATTTAATACATTTAAACTACGGAATGCCGCCATAATATCCAGTACGGCAGGAGTTGCAGCCACAAACAAGATCTCATCATATTTTTCAAATTGAGTTTCGTTAGTTAATAAGACTGGTTTATTATTGCGAAATAACGCGGCGATATAGACATTGATACCCGGCAAATAAGCGGGAATATCTGCTATACGCTTATTTACCAAGGGTCCATCACAAAGTCGCATACTCACCAACTTGATGGCGCCAGTGGCAAAGTCTACAACTTGTAAGGCGCCCGGGTATTCTATCAATAGTCTCACGTGCTGCGTTATTTGTTGCTCTGGACTAATACAAAAATCAATTGGAATGGCTTTTTTATCAAATAGTTCTTGATAGGCCAAATAGCGTGGAGAGCGAATGCGGGCAATCTTGGTTGGCGTATTAAAAATGGTATAGGCCACCTGACAAGCTATCATGTTGGTTTCATCATTGCTGGTTACTGCAATGACCATGTCGGCATCCTCAGCCCCTGCTCGGCGTAAAACATCAGGGTGGGCAGCAGGCCCTACGATGGTGCGGATATCCATACGACTTTCTAAGTAACGTAAGCGCTCGCCATTTAGGTCTACCAAAGTGATATCATTGTTTTCTTGTAAAAGATTCTCAGCCAAGGTAGCACCGACTTGACCAGCCCCTAAAATGATTATTTTCATATTGTTACCACACCCTCGTAAACGCTAGCTGCAGGCCCAAGCATAATAGTTTCTTGTTGAGCGTTCCTTTCAATCCACAGCTCACCACCGGGTAAACTCACCTTTACCTTAGCAGCCAATAATCCTTGTAATTGTCCTGCAGTTACCGCAGCACAGGCTCCGCTCCCACACGCCAGGGTCTCGCCAACTGCCCTTTCATACACCCGCAGTCCTATGTGTTCCGGAGTGAATATTTGCATAAATCCAACATTAATGCCTTGCGGAAAATGAGAATGCTGATTTAGAGCCAACCCCCAATGACTAACAGGGGCGTGCTTGAGCTCATCTACCCGGATTACCGCATGCGGATTACCAAATCCCAGCGAGAAAAACTCAACTGAATGCTGTTCTAACTGCAGTTGTTCTTTACCTCTAAGGTAGGAAGGCTCACCCATCACAACCTCTATTAAACCGTTGGCTAAGAGCTTAGTCAATTGTAGACCTTTTTGAGTACCGATTTTTAATAGCTGTTTATTCGCCAAGCCCTTGTCATAAATAAACCTTGTGATGCAACGTAAGCCATTTCCACATTGCTCAGCTTCATTCCCATCGACGTTAAAGATTCGATAAAAGAAATCCATCTCAGGCCCTCTGGGTTTCTCGATCAGCAGCAGTTGATCAAAACCCACGCCTCTATGCCTATCTGCCAACTGAGAAATTTGTAATGCAGTTAAGGAAAAAACTTGGCTTCTAGCATCGACCACCATAAAGTCGTTACCAAGCCCATGCATTTTTGTAAAGGAAATTTTAAGCATGATTAAAATGAATACACCAAGGAAAAGGTCGTGTTAGTATCAAGGTTTTTCTTATTTTGACTTTCCGGCGGGATTTGCGAATTACGTTGCACGGAAACTGCGGTTTCAAAGCTTAGATTACGGACCAATTTAGTTTTCAAACTAGTTGTGGCTTGGGTATAGTTATTTTGTGAACCAAAATCGTTGAGTATTTCTTGCTTAAAACTCACCATAGAGTTCAACATAGCGCCAGTCCAGGATTTAGTCGCGGCCTTAGCCATAGGCTCTGCTGAACAAATCATTGAAATCATGGCTAAACTAATCATCCAACCAAGTTTTTTATAAATTATCATTTAGTCTCCTGTGGATGGTTTAATTGCTTTTGCGGAGGCAGGTATAAGTCCCCAGATTGACCACAGCCGCTTAAAAAACAGCCACAAAATATGAAAAATGCGATAAAATAATGCTGCATATATTTACTCAACTTATGGAAAAACTATGTCTCAACCAAAACTCGATGCCATTGAAATTAATCCCAAGCAACCTGCAGATGCCAGTATCATTTGGCTACATGGGCTTGGTGCAAGCGCCGATGACTTCTTGCCCATTATACCACAGCTTAACTTGCCACACGACCATAGCATGAGGTTTGTCTTTCCCAATGCTCCCATTCAATCTGTGACTTTAAACGGCGGCTTTCCAATGCCCGCCTGGTACGATATTTATGGACTTGCCGGAGATGTAAGACAAGATGAAGCGGGGATCAGACGCACCGAGGGTTTAGTTCAAGCCTTGATTGAAAAGGAGCAGCAAAGAGGCATTGCAGCGGAACGCATTATTCTCGCTGGTTTTTCCCAAGGAGGAGCCATGGCTCTGCACACAGGTCTGCGTTATCCTAAGAAGCTCGGTGGTATCATTGCACTTTCAACTTATTTACCACTTGCCGATATGGTGGCCAATGAATTACAAGCCATGAATAAGAGCATTCCCATTTTAATGATACACGGTCTTTATGACAACGTGGTGTTACCTGAATGGGCGGAAATTTCGCGTAATACCTTGCAGAAACTGGATTACCATGTCGATTGGCATACCTTTGAAATGGCTCATAGTTTTTGCCAAGAGGAATTAAGCGTTATCGTAAATTGGCTACAGCAAGTACTAAAATCATAAAATTAAACGAACAATTTGCTACTAATTTTTTTACTGATCTGGTGTAGGTTTTGCTGGGCTGAACTTTTTAATAAACTGAATTTATAGAATTAGTAGCTGCTAAAGCAAATTATGAGCTAAGACTTAGCTTCAAAGACTAGACGCCCAGGATAGTTTTTCTGCATTCAGCTGCTTATCTTGGCAAAAAACCCTAGTTTTAGAGTAGGGAAACTTCCCTTGAATGCTATGCGCTTAAATTAAAGATCAGCTGCTTTTCACGAACCAACTCACGCATGCTATAAGGAATGCCTCCAACACCTAAACCCGATTCCTTATAGCCACCAAAGGGCATCCAATCGGTACGAAAAGCCGTGTGGTCATTGATTAAAACCGTTTTTGCCTCTAGCAATTCGCTGAGCTTAAAAGCCGTATTTAAGTGTTGGGTAAAAACAGCTGCCTGAAAGGCAAAGGGAACCGCATTAGCCCGCTCAATAGCGCTATTCAGATCTTCATAAGCATATACGCAAATAACCGGACCAAAAATCTCCTGGCAAGAAACGGCACAGTCGGCCGGTGGATTGAGTAATACAGTAGGTGCGTAGCATGTTTTCGATAAGGGCTTACCACCACAAAGCAAAATAGCACCTGCTTGTACGGCTTGTTTAACCCAATTATCAATGCGTATGACTTCCGTAGGTCGAATTAAGGGTCCTACTTCGGTATTTAAATCAAGCGGATTATCTACTACCAGCTGGGTTGCAGCTTCCGCCAAGCCCTGTGCCAAATTTTGCACCATCGAGGCATGAGCAAAAATGCGCTGCACCGAAACACAAACCTGGCCGGCATGATAAAAGCCACCTTTCACCAACAGCGGTAAAGCTTGGTTAAGCTCAGCGTCCTCTGTCACGATCACAGGCGCGGCTCCACCGTGTTCCAAGGCACAGTGAACGCCAGGAGCTAATAATGAACGCAAAGACCATCCCACTTTTCCGGAACCAATAAAACTTAAAAAACTCAACCTTGTATCAGCCACTAATCTTTGGGTGAGATTATTTTCGCTAAGCAATACCTGACACCAGGCGGAAGGGAGCCCTGCTTGATACAGTAGTTCCACCAATTTTAAACATGAAAGCGGTGTATCCAGCGCTGGTTTGATGAGCACGGGACAACCCACTGCCACAGCGGGTATAACCTGATGAATGATTAAATTTAAAGGATGATTAAAGGCGCTTATTCCTAATACAACACCCACAGGCTCACAAAGCGTAAACGCTAAACGCTTATCACTTGCGGGCGTTAATCCCATGGGAATTTGTTCACCCTTTAACTGCCCCAAGGCCTGAATGGCTAACTTCACACCTTGAATAGCTCTAGCAACTTCTATTTCCGAGTCAATAAGCGGTTTGCCGCCTTCCCTGGTTGCAAGTTCAGCCAGTTCGCGGCTTTGAGCTTGCATAAGCTGTGCAAGCGACTCCAAAATGGCCATTCTTTGATAAGCGGGAAGACGAGCGGTCTTATTTTGTGCAAGCGCATACGCTTGGGCCAACAGCTTTTCAGCCTGGGCTTCGGTGTGAAATTCAAGAATTTGAATCAGGCTTTGATCATAGGGTGAATAAACGTTTAATTTCGCCATGGACGCCTCTAATTTTTAAAGCCTAGTTGCAAATTATAGTGCAAATACTAAAGCCATGATAGGATTAAACCACAAGAGCTTAGTTTTTAAAATTATGACCACACGTTTTGAAGGTAATTCTAATTATAGCCATGATAATCCGGTGCCCCTAGGTATTTTACTCACCAATCTAGGTACACCCGATGCCCCCACCCCCAAGGCTTTACGGCGCTATTTGGCCGAATTTTTAGCCGACCCCCGAGTCGTTGAAATTCCCAAACCCATTTGGTGGCCGATCCTCTATGGATTGATATTGCCATTTAGGGCAAAACGCTCAGCCAAGCTCTATCAGAAAATTTGGACAGACCAAGGCTCTCCCTTGCTTTTACATATGCAGCAGCTACGCGATAAACTGCAAATCTATCTCGAGCAACAACTCGAACAACCGGTGACAGTTGTCTTAGCTATGCGCTATGGCAAGCCTTCAATTGCCCAAGCCATAAACCAGCTAAGCAAAGCTAATGTGCAAAAAGTTTTAGTTTTACCACTGTATCCGCAATATGCCTCTGCAACTACAGGCTCAACTTTTGTCGCCATTACAAAAATTTTAAACAGATGGCGCTTTTTGCCCGCGCTTCGATTTATCAATCACTATGCAGATTTTACCCCCTATATCGATGCCTTGGTATCTGCGGTAAAAACACATTGGCAGGCAACTAGCAAACAACGGCACCTATTATTTTCCTTTCATGGTATCCCCAAGCGCTCGCAATTAGCGGGTGATCCCTACTACTGCTACTGTCATAAAACAGCTAAACTTGTCGCCGAAAAGCTAGAACTTTCTCCCGAGCAATGGACCTTAGTCTTTCAATCTAGGTTTGGTAAGGCCGAATGGTTACAACCTTACTGTGACAAAACCCTAGAGCAGTTACCTAGCAAGGGCGTTACCGAAATTGACATCCTGTGCCCCGGCTTTGCGGTTGACTGCCTTGAAACCTTAGAAGAAATTGCCCTCCAAAATCGCGAGCTTTTTTTTGCTTCCGGTGGCAAAGTATTCAATTACATACCTGCACTCAATGCCTCTGAGGCTCATATCAAGGTCTTGGGACAATTGGTTCAGCATCAGACCCAGGGGTGGTAAACTATCGCCAGCATGGGACGATTTTTGTTTAATAAAGCAGGGTAATTGCTTATAATAAAATCTTAACTTAAAACTAATGGAGAGATAGTTATGGCCCGTTCAGTGTTTACTAGACGTAGCGATGCTATTCAAGCCCCTCAAGTTGATGATGACTTTGAAGCAGAAATGAATATTGAAGACATGATGATTTCTTGTGAAGCCCTTGCTGAAAATTTAAGACCCTTCGATATGCTTGATGAAAAACCTCCAAAACAATTCAAACCCCATTAGCCAGATAAGCGGCTGTGATCTTGCTCTAGATCGCAGCCAAAATTTGTTCTAGATTTTTATGTTTATCAATTCCAGTACCGTGATTTAAACGATACTAGGTCCAAAAAAATCAAGCCTATTCTTTTTTTTCTCAAGCCTCTGGCAAACTTTGCTACCCTAAACCGGAGTAATTTTGTATAATATTTAGACAGCTTTTAATCTGAGGAGGTTTAAAAATGGCTAAATCAGTTTTTGAAAGAAATGGTACCCGCAATCAATCCTTAAAAACCGATACTCTGTACGATCCCGCGCTTTCCAATGAAGCATTAGAGTCTGCAGGTCATGAACATGTAATCCGCGCTAAGTCCCCTCAAGATCGTAAACCCAATAAGGCCCTTGCTCAGGGTGGCAAACAACACATTCCTGAAAACCAATAAACTATTCTGCTTTATTAGAGGAGAAAAATCATGGCCATTTCAACATTGGAATCAAGGCGTAGGTTACTTAAAGCTCTACTTAAAGACTCTAAGATCAATCCCGAGGTATCTGAGCTTCCGGTACTTCCCATTAAGTCTGACAGGATCGTAAGCTCTGAATTTCCTCCGACCACACAGAAATTCAAGGCACTCTTGAAAGCCGGAAAAATGCGTCACGGCAAATAAACTTTAACAGTCCTGTTCAAGCGCACTATGCTTGAACAGGACTGTTAGCAAACCCCTCATCCCGTTTTATTGCCCATGCGAGCCATGACTCCCAGGTCTAAGCAAACATCAATGTTAGTCAAGACAGCATTGAAAGCAGGCTTTGGTGTGCTATCAATAGGTACCGCAGGTTCTAGATCTGGCTGTAAACCGACCAAAAATTGCAAGGCTGACTTTAGCTTGATCATAATGACCTCAATTAGGCCACGCATTTTTGGTTTAACTCCTTGGGTTAATAAGGTTCTTTTAGCCTTGAATTGTTGCTGGAATTGGCGCAACTTATTTTTATCCGCTAGGCTTTCGTTGTGCAAAATAGATTGCATTTCCCCCATCGCCTTGATCTTTGTCTCATACGAGTCTCTAGCCTGGTTCAGACTAGCAAATGTCATGTCTTGGCCTTGAATACCAGGAGATTTTTGCTTTTCTAAGAGCTTAATTTGGTTATTGAGGTGTTCAACCTCCTGTTTGGCACAGTTGATATAGGCATCACAAGCCCTATCAATGTCCTTGATCAAGGTCTTTTCCAAATACGTTGCAAGGTAATCTTCCTTTAAGGTTAAAAGGATGTGCTCCTTTACCACTTGTGTAAGGGCAGGCTGCGTGTTCTCTAGTAAGTGGCCACATTTTAACAAGGCCATTATAATTTCCAACGCTTGTAATTCCTCAAGCTCCTCCAAACCGTATTTCTGCCGCATACTATTGATAAGTGGCTTAGGGAAATTTTTTTCCGCTGCCATCAACTCTGCCTCATCTATCAAGGGGTTGAGTAAATATTCAAACAATTTCGGACAATTATCCTGCACTAATTTTTCATGTTGGCTGTTCACAAAATACTGTGGCAAAAGCAGGGTTACATCATAGTTTTTTAGGAACTGCCTTTGCTTTTCTCCATAGATCAAGCGTTTTATAGGATCCATTTTATAGGCATGTTGGCGTTGCTGTTGTCTAGATTGTGCATAAAGTTCTAGCAATTGAACCGTTGACCTTGGGGTAAATTGTGTGGCTTTAGGCTGAAATTTCACCCCTCGCTTAGAAAAACACTCGCCTATCAAGTGCCGAGTTATACTAGCACTGGGCGCATCACCCTTAGCTACAGCAGCATGTGAACCGTGCAAGGGCAAGGCCTTATAGACCTCTTTTTTCTCGACAGCTTCAAGCTCCAAGGCCTTAAAACGCTCTCTTGGATCATCCATCGCTAAAATAGCTAACTGTTCAACCACATTCTGACCTATGCCTTTACAGTCTTGGTTTTCAGCCTTATCACAGAAATCGCTACCTCCCACTGGATCTATCTGTATTACCGAGACACTGGCATGAGAGCCTACGAATGATGCAGTTAACATATTGGCAATGATGCCTGCGGTTATACCACCTCGGCTCCAACCGGCAATTTGGATATCAACCTCGCAATTTTCCCAGTCAACATTGGGATCACAAATCAATTGGCCAACGCAATCCATGACATGTAGAACGTTATCTCTCAGACCTTGGCCCGAAATTAGAGCATTGAGAATAGCCAGTTGGCTATCACCCACTTCAGGCAGATGTAAGCCATGGGCCTCGTGGAAAAGTTCGGGATTCTCCCCTGTAGATTTATAATTCTTGTTTTGGTCTTTGGTTTGGCCAGTGATAGGGTTAAACTTGCCCGGGCGAGCATAATTTTCATTTGGGTTTGCACCGGGACCTGGCACATAGATTTTATAATGTTGCTCTTGCTGTTTGCCCGCAAACGCAGGCGGTGGATTAAACTGATAGCCTTTGTTAAGGGAATGAGCGTCTATGGCGTGTTCTAATTCGCCGACAATGCTTTGGTGCTGAGTATTAAACTTGGTACCGTCGCATAAAATAGTCAAGACTATTTTCTTCTTATTCGGGCTCATCTGACTATTATGGGTCATAAAACTTCCCTCCATCTCAGTTTAACTTAGCATAAGATCCTTAAGGCAATATTAAGCAACTGGGTCAATAAACTACAGCTGGTTGTTTAAAAAATATTTGATTTCAAGTAAAATTTACTTTAATTGTCCTAATAAGCGAATTTATTATGGGAACCATCCATGCCGCAGCATAATAACCATAACAATGATCGGTATAAACTTTTTAAACAGGCTGAAGAACAAACTAAATATTATCTACAGGCCTTTAACTTGGTTTATGACAAATTATTGAATGCTGAAGCCAAACATCCCCTATTGCAAAAGATAAAAAATGATAGTGGGCAAAAAAAGCGCCTTGAGCTGATTTTAGAAAAAATAACCAAACTCATTGCCGCGGATAACTTACAACCCTATTTTGAGTTTAAAATTCAACCTAATACCAAACAAGAAAATTCCCTAACCTATGCAAATCAAGAAAAACTCGATGGACTGCAAAGTATTTTAACTGAAATTTTACTGCGCAATGCCCTTTTAATAAAACTCATCAATACCAATCATAAATTTGCCAAATTGAGTCTTACTCAAGCGCATCTTAAAGAAGAAGATGTTTTCCTTATCAACGATATTTTGCAGAACCTCATCAGTCTCTATCTTGAACATCTCATCACGCCCTCCTCAATGGCAGGCTCTCTATCCTATAAATATGAGTAAAAACTATTAATAAGATCGACTTTTGCAGTTATCAAAAACTAACATAATGCTCTACAATAAAAGCTTGATAAAAACACAGGGATTTAAACATGGATAATCCATTACTCAAAACCACCGCTTTACCCCTTTTTAGCCAAATTAAACCCGAACATATTGAGCCCGCCCTAGACCAAATTTTAGCCGAAAATCGCCAGGGCTTGAGCAATGTATTGGCCCAAGAACCGCCATTTACCTGGGATAACTTAATGCGGCCTTTAGATGATATGGCAGAAAGGCTTGGTAATATGTGGTCACCCGTGGGTCACCTACATTCAGTGGTCAGTTCCGACGCCTTGCGCAAGGCCTATAATGCCTGTTTGCCCAAGCTTACCCAATATTCTACTGAAATGGGCCAAAATACTAAGCTTTATGAGGCGATCGCCAGCCTTGCTAAAGAGAAGATCTATCAGCAATTAAACACCGCACAACGCAAAATTATCGATAACGAGTTGCGTGATTTTCAGTTAGCAGGGGTTGCTCTTTCAGCTGACAAGAAGAAACGTTATCAAGAATTGCAGCAACGGCTTGCCGAACTTTCTACCCTATTTGAAGAACATCTTCTCGATGCAACCGATGCCTGGCAAAAACATATTACCGATCAATCCCTATTACAGGGTTTACCAGAACGAGCCTTGCAAGCCGCTGAAGCCGCAGCCAAACGGCATGATCTAAGTGGTTGGTTATTGACACTTGATTTTCCGAGTTATGATGCGGTCATACGCTACGCTGATCGTCGTGAGCTTCGCCAAGAGATTTATACAGCTTATACCACGAGGGCTTCTGAGCAAGGGCCTCTGGCTCATCAATATGATAATTCGCCCATCATGGCAGAAATCATTAGCCTAAGACATGAATTGGCTCAATTATTAGGTTTTGCTAATTTTGCGGAGTATTCATTGGCACCCAAGATGGCCGAAAATCCGCAACAGGTGCTTGATTTTCTCTATGACCTTGCTAAACGAGCTCGACCAGCCGCAATGGCCGATTTTCAGGCACTTTGCCAAATGGCTAAGGATGAGTTTGGTGCAGAGGATGTGCAAGCCTGGGATATCGCCTATTATAGTGAAAAACTCCGCACGCTTTTGTATGAGATTTCCGATGAACAAGTCCGTGAATATTTTCCCCTGCATCGAGTCTTAGAGGGCTTATTTACCATAGTCAACCGGCTTTATGGTGTTAACATAACTCCGGTTGATAATACCGATGTCTGGCATCCCGACGTGCAATTTTTTCACATCTATAATCAAGATTCTGAGCTCATTGCCCAATTTTATTTGGATTTATATGCCAGACCGCAGAAAAAGGGTGGCGCATGGATGGACGATTGTCGCGGCAGATATAGACATCAAGACGGCAGCCTACAAATTCCAGTCGCCTATTTGACGTGTAATTTTAGCTCTCCTTCTCAAGATAAACCCGCCTTGCTCACTCACGATGAGGTCATCACCTTGTTCCATGAGTTTGGCCATGGTTTACACCATATGTTAACTCAAATCGATTTTTCGGGCGTTGCGGGCATCAATGGAGTGCCTTGGGATGCGGTGGAATTCCCCAGTCAATTTATGGAAAATTGGTGTTGGCACAAGGAGTCGTTAGATCTAATCGCAGCTCATTACCAAACCGGCGAGCCCATGCCCACCGAAATGCTGGAAAAATTACAGGGTGCAAAGAATTTTCAGGCCGGTATGCAGGTGATCCGCCAGCTAGAGTTCAGTATTTTCGATTTTCGGCTTCATCTTGAATTTGATCCCCAAAGCGGCCCTAGAATTCAGGAAATCTTAGATCAGGTAAGAAAACAAATCGGCGTGGTACCGGTTCCTGCATTTAACCGCTTTCAACATAGCTTTGGGCATATTTTTGCTGGCGGTTATGCGGCGGGTTATTATAGCTATAAATGGGCAGAAGTTCTGGCTTGTGATGCCTTTAGTCAATTTTTAGCCAAGGGTATTTTAGATCCCGCAACCGGACGAAATTTTTTACATACCATCTTGGAGCAAGGTGGTTCCATTGAACCCATGACCTTGTTTAAAAATTTTATGGGCCGCGAACCTCGCATTGATGCATTATTAGCAGAATATGGTTTGATTTAACCCATGGCTTACGCCATAACCTAATTTAGTTCAGGTTATGGCGTAAGGATTGCTGTGTTTTGCTTAGCCTAGACTTCAACTAAACTACATTGATAAGCTGAAGGTCGTGCCATTATTACCTGGCCTTAACATAATGTCTAACCGTTGCTCAATAACCGCAAGATCCATTGAAGTAGCTAAATTCTTTCGAATAAGCCCTCTCAATTTGATTTCCGCAGCGACCGTTATTGCTAATTCAGGACCCTCCTCTTGCAGATCGCAATATTCAGATACTGCCCAGTCTAATGCTCTGGATAAGCTTTCATCCGAATGCGAATTTAAATTGGTTTGAGGCTCTATCCTCCATTCAGCTGAACCCATTAAATGGGTATTTAGACTCGCGGCACATTCTGAAGAACCTGCGGCTAAACCCATAATCGCCCAAGCAAAATAATGCACCAGCTTACCTTGCGTGGCATAAAATTCACTGATTTCCTTATATAGATTAGGGTCATTAGTTGCCGCTTTGGCAAAACACTCCGCTGCTTTTATGGCAAAAGCCTGATCACTGTGTCGCTTAGCATAATAGAAATAGCCTAATTCAAGCTCAGACTTAGAGTTACCTAACTGAGCTCCACGCTTGAAAGCTTGCTCGGCTTTAACCAGATCATAAAATCGGGATTCAGGATCCTTGTAGAGGCGACCTAAGCATAAGGCGGATGATTCATCGCCAAGATCAGCACAAATTGCAAGGTATTTAAACATTTGCTCATCATCAGCCGCGAGTTTAAGGTCGCAAATACTTCCTTCTTTGGTAAGTTGTATATATTTAGGATTCGCATATATATCAACCAATTCTTTAGCCGCCTTTAAATCGGACCGCGAAGCTTGTAGTTCATATATCAATATGAGTAAGGCATCGAATTCAAGCTCATTCTCCATTTCAGGAGTTATCAATTCATCTTCTAACTTTCTGAAGGATTTTAATTTCTGCTTGATGATGATAAAACGCTCGCTTTGAATGGGCGATAATTGGGCAATCACAATCGCTGGATCAACACCGAGTCTTGACATTAATGCTTTATAAATAGACTCTAACGCCGATAGCTCGCGACGTCTAAATCCCTTAAAGACAATATCTTTACCTAGAGCTGACATTTTATTGATAAAGAGCTTTTGGCCTACAAAAGTGTTAATGTCAAACTCTTGTATATCAGCGGGGTCAAATCTTAGTCCATAGAGTTCTTTTAGATTGTTTAGAGACTCAATAAATCTTTCATTAACATTACTTTCTCCTTCAGCTTGTTTTTGTAAATATGACGATAACATAATACTTGTACTCCATAATATGAAACCATATTTACTCAGGAGTGAAGAATTAGGGTATTTAAATCCAATTTTTAAGAGATTATGGACCAGCGCACTATTATTATGCTCTAGCATGGTCATAGCAGTTTTTAGATCCTCTAAACTACTATAAATAATGCCAAGTAATTCGATTGCATCCAGGCATTTAGGTATACCGCTAACCATATGATTGCCCTTAAACTCTAATCCGGTACTCGATTTCAGGATTTTTATACCATCTTCCAACCATTTTTCTTTAAGCTCTTGATCGGCTAGACTATCACCACTATAGGCTTTTTCAATCCCTACGCCATAGATATAACTTTTTGCCAATAAAAACTCACTCCAGATTGCATCTTTACTGGTTTTTGGCGAAGCTAAAAACAGATTGTGTAAATACTGCTGAAGATTAGCTGCCTGAAAACTATTGTTGGGAAAGGCTAATTGATACTTTTTGCTGGTTTGAAAATAATAATGCACTACCAGAAATTTTTCTAAACTGCGTTCATCGGCATCTGAGTCAATGCCATACTGATTTTTGAGCATCTGCTGCCAAAAAACAGGTGGTTTTTTTAAAGCTGCGAAAGATTTTTGTACATTGGCAGTTGAGCCAGCCTCATGCCCGGTTAAAAAGGCTAAAATCGATAACACGATTTCCTTGGGTACGGATTTAGAGAAAAGGGTAAAGTTTGTTTCTGGCATGATAATTCTCTTGTTAGTAAATAAGTAAGACTATTCTATCTCAAAATACTTAAGAAAAACTTAATTCAAACCCTTAAAAGGTAAAAAAAAAAGATTAATTTTTACTAACGGAGACTAGAAATTATCATCACTTGCTAATTAAATAGGTTGGCAAGATTAGCTGAAATACGCGCCAAGTTCCCTCAGCTCAACGCTAGGTTTGCAATTTAAGCCTAAGTTGCTAAAAAGCGGCTGTAAGGCTTGGTTGAGAATGTTCACAAGCTGCTGTCCAATGTGCTGTTTAACCTCTGTACTTCGTCCGGGCAATAGGCTAACTTGGAGAAGAACGATGGCATGCTGAGTTTCTCCCGTGCCCACATGGGTATTATTCAAGCACTCGGCCCAGCTTTTGCAAGATTGAATATCGGTGATCTCGGCTAATACCGCATGGACTTTGGTAAATATCTTGGCAAAATCTATGCCTTGTACATTTGGCGAATATTTTAAACTGATGAGCGGCATTACTTTACCTCTGCTATACCCTCAAAGGCCGAAAAAATAGCGTTAAACCATTGGCGAAATTCTAAACTCATCAGGGTAAAATCGGCATCTAATTGTTCTTCAGCCGTTTCCGCATGAGTTTCTTTACTCTTTTCCTGAATGAGATCTAAACAGCGGATCCGTTTGATGCTTAAGTCCTCGTGTAAGACAAAGGTCATCTTATCGGCCCAGGTTAAGGCTAGCTGCATCACCTGCTTACCTGCTTGTAAATGAGCTTGAACTTCCTTCTCGGTTAGATCATGGCGTTGGTATTTAACTTGAGCTTCACCCGTCTTGGGATCCAACATGGTACAGCTATCCTCAAGATTAAAGCCAGGAGACGCTTCTCCCGTCAGTAACCACTGCGTCATAGTATGGCCGGGGTTAGTCTTGACAGTAAGTGGAGCTAATTTTAAGCTGCCCAAGCTTTGTCTCAATAGGGCAACTAATTCCTCGGCCTTGTTACGGCTTGAGGCATCGACTACCAATAGATCCAATTTGGGATCGATATAGGCAAAGGTCAGCTTACGTTTGATAAAGGCTCTTGGTAATAGCTCAAAAATAGCTTGGTCTTTAAGTTCAGCCTTTTCCTTACGATAAACACTGCGTCCTTGTTCAGTTTCAATGCTGGCAATCTTGTCATTGACCGTATCCCGGATCACAGAATTGGGTAAAATCCGTTCCTCTTTACAGGCGGTAAATAGTAAACAGCCGTTACTTGCATGTACTAAAGCTCCCTCAGGTTTATTAAAGGGACTGCTCCAACCATAAGTTGCAAGTTCAGTAGTGCCACAGGGACGGGCTCTAGAGGTTGCCAAGTGTTCTTCAAGTTGCTCAGCACTCAGAATAAAGGGCTCGGTAAAATGAAATAATTGGATATTTTTAAACCACATAACTATTTTTTAAACCTTTGAATCAAATGAAAAATATAGGGTGGAAAACTCAATAGCACAAACCCTAACAAGAGCAGCATTTGATAGTGGGTTGGATTACCTACATCGATACCGGGTGGCGGCAAAAAGCCAATGAAAATTGCACCTATAGCCGTGATAGTGCCTACACTTGAGATCACCCACATGCCCCAATTACCACCTGGAATTTTATAGCTGCGTTTAACATCGGGTTGCTTATAACGTAACCAAATGGCCGCCACAAACATCAATACGTACATTAACATATATAATTGGGTGGTTAAGGCAGTTAGGATCATGTAGGCGCCGCTGATGCTGGGAATTAGGATAAATACCGCGCATAAAACGGTGAAGATCAATCCCTGTAAAATAAGTAAATTACGCGGTGAGCCAAATCTATTGGTTTTTTGCATCAGCTGTGGCAAACCATTATCATGAGCGGCGATCATCAATCCCTTGCTGGGGCCTAGGATCCAGGCTGCAACTCCACCGAAGCCTCCGATGATGATCATAGCAGCAATAACATGGGTCATCCACGACATGTGATAAGCATTAAAGAAGATACTGAATGCTTGAACTAAACCGCTGACCAATTGAATTTCGTGGCTTGGGATAACAATGGCAATAGCTAGCGATGAAAACACCAGGGTAAAAACGATCAGAACCACCGATATCAATGCTGCTCTTGGATAATCACGCTGTGGATTGCGAGCATCTTGAGCATGCGTAGCCGAAAGTTCCATGCCCACTAAGCTCAATAAAATAGCCGTAAGATAGGCAAGATTATCCAGATTGGTTAAGTTAGGAATAAATTCGTGGGGAGCAAAGCTGATCTGACTCTTGTTTCCTAAAGCCAGCCAGATAACTCCCAATAAGATAATAAAAAACATCGGTATCAGCGTGCCAAACAAAGCGGTGATGGAACTTACCAAGGATGATAAATGCATACCATATAAATTCAGCAAAGTTGCCAGCCAAAACAGGCCTATGATAACGGGTAATAAAATATATTTATCATTGGCTAATTGAGGATCAATGCTAAACAAAAGCGTACTCGCAATAAATGACATGATGGTTGGATACCAAATGACATTTTCAATCCATTGCAACCAAATGGCAAATAGGCCCCACTTGGGACCAAACGCTTCTCTCACCCAAATATAAATGCCACCATTTTTTGGCCAGCCGGTAGCAAGTTCGGCCGAAACCAGAGCACTGGGAATAAAAAAACAGATGGCTGCGAGCGCATAGTAGAAAACTAACGAAGAGCCGTATTCAGCCGCAGCAGGTACATTGCGTAAGCTATCAATGGCAATGACGTTGATCATGACGATCGAAAATACGGTCAAGAGGCGTTTTTTAGAAGCGGTTACCGCGCTCACATCTAACTCCAGATAATTTTTTAGTGCTGTAAGATTAAGGGCAAATGCAAAATTAAGCAAATTCTTTAACTAAGCCAACTTACACTTTTTTAATGGCAACGTGGTAAGTACTTGAAACCCTATGTTTCTCCTGAAACCAACCCTTAGCAGCATGAAAGCCGCGATGGATTCTACAAGGTATTACGAATAGGCCTTTGTTAAATTTGCTAAGCTTTGTTAGCGGCTTGACTAGCGTCATAGTAGCTAAGAGCATCCTCAGCAGCCATTAAGCCAGGCCCACCTCCCATATAGGCAGAGATGGTTACTATCTCTAATAGCTCATCCCGCGTCACGTGCTGGCGTATGGCATTTTCTACATGATAGGTTATACATTCCGAACTCTTGGCTTGGATGGCGATGCTTAAAGTACAAAGTGCCTTTATTTTGGCGGATAGGGCGCCTTCTTCAATGGCGCTGCTGGCTAAGGCTGAAAAATGTGACATAACTTCCGGTAAAGCCTGGGTTACCTTGGTTAAAGAACAACTCATATCATGGGCTAAGGTGCTAGGTTTTTCTGACATATAAGCCTCCTAAGCAAAATTTGTCTAAACATGATAAATGGCTAGAACAGGCCCTAGTATAACATGGTTAATCCACTAAGTTAAAAGCTCCTGAAATGATCCAAACCTGGGCAGAGCCCATGTCTAAACTAGCAAACCCTATTTGACCTTCTAGCCTTTGTAAGCTAAGTTGGCATCACTATATACTCTAAAAGTTTATTGTAGAAAGGTGGGTTTAGCTGTGAACCAATTACTCCTGATCGCCTTAGGTTCAGCACTAGGTGGAGCCTTACGTTATTTACTCAGCCAAGGGGTGCATTTAATCTTGGGACGCGATTATCCCTACGGCACCCTAAGTGTTAATCTGTTAGGCTGTTTTTGCATGGGTTTATTGTTTGTCTTGCTCAAAGAAAAACATCCTCATTTAACCCAGAGCCTAAAGCCTTTTTTATTGATAGGCTTGCTGGGTGGATTTACCACGTTTTCAGCCTTTGCCATAGAAACTCTCAATTTATTTGAGAATTACCAATTACTTAAGGCTCTAGGCAACGTATTGCTGACAACTATAGGTTGCCTTGCCATCACCTGGCTTGGCCTTTGGTGTGGCAGAATGTTATGGCATTCTTAATGTAAAGAGCTTGAAGTTAAAATAATAGGCTGCTTATCAGTGATTACCAAGCTGTGCTCAAACTGAGCTGCCCAACAGCCCTTGGGAATGCTTAAGGTCCAACCATCTTCAGCTTCACGCGCGTAACTGGCACCTATGGCTAAAAAGGGTTCTATGGTGATGACCATACCCTTGGTCAAAATTCGCTGGTCATTGCTATCATAATAAGGAGCTATGAATTCCGGATCTTCGTGTAAAGCCCTACCTATTCCATGGCTACCTAAATTATCAATCACTTGATAACCAAAACGCCTTGCCGCTTGAGTGATGATTTTACCGATCAGGTTGATAGGCATTCCAGCCCTTACCCTAGCTAAACATTCAAATAAGGTTGAACGAGTTGCCTTTGCCAAGGCTTGTTTTATGGGTGCAATCGGTGGCACGATAAAGCTATAACCGCTATCGGCAAAATAACCATCTTTTTCAGCAGAAACATCGATGTTAACCATATCGCCTGGACAAATTTGCTCTTCGCTGGGTATTCCATGCGCAATTTTATGGTTGATGCTGATACAAGTTGTACCTGGAAAATTGTAGATGAGTTCGGGAGCCGAACGTGCTCCTTGGCTTAACAGAAAATTTTTGCCAATCAGATCCAGTTCCTTGGTCGTCATACCCGGCTCTAAGCTACTGCCCATCACCTGAATGGTTTGTGCAACAATTTTACCGATCTGCTTAAGCTTGATAAGGTCTTCTTCGGTCTGGATGGTCATATTAACTCGCTTTCAATATTGACTAGGTTTTGTTCTAAAGCTGAAGCCTAAAACCTTAGCGGGGGATAAGGCAAGTTATTTTTTTACGCTATCGCAGAGCTTAGTTAACCTGAGTTTTGGATAAGCTTATCGAGCTCAAAAAAGCTTGGGCGGTTAGGAAACGTAAACACGCCGTGAACATGCCGCGGCATGCAATGCATATGGGCTCCAGCGCCGCATCCATGCGGCACAGGGTTTACGTTTCCCTAACCGCCCAAGCTTTCATACAATTTGCTTATCCAAAACTCAGGTAAGTTAAGGATTTCAAGCGAGTTTTAGTTAAATAAGGGAGAATGGGGACAACTTGCATGTATCATGGCACATCCACTGCCAGTTACCTTTCCTTAGGTGCATGCAAGTTGTTGGCTCTTCCTTGAGATACTTAGCCATCCCTGCTAAGTTAAAATCAGTATAACCCATGAGAGCAAAATGAGGTATAAGCGTTAGCGGAATACTTTGTCAGCTTTTGCTTACAGCTAAAAATTGGGGGTAGACAAAAAAATCATTTCCTGGCTTACGGGTCTATGCTTTAATCATATTCATTTTATTGAGCAGCAGAATTAGCATGTACGATTTAGGCATTCATTGTGGTTATCTTCTATCCATGGCGGAAGGTGGCACTGCGGTCTTAGAGCAACAATTTTTAACCATTCACGCTGGAAAGATCGTTGCAATAGCCCCTTGGCATTCCGAAGATAAACAGCGAGTGCACAAGTTTATCGATGCTTCAGCACAATTGGTGATGCCGGGTCTTATCAATGGCCATGCCCATTTACCCATGAATTTATTAAGAGGTCTTGCCGAAGACCAACCCTTTTGGCAATGGCTGCAAGAAACGATTTTTCCCGTCGAAAAACAGTTTGTTAAACCGGAATTCATCCAGCTGGGAACTGAACTTGCCTTAAGCGAGCTCATTCGAGCCGGTGTGACAACCGTATGCGATATGTATTATTTTGAAGATATTATTGCCGCGAGTGTTGATAAAATCGGGTTGCGCGCGGTTTTGGGTGAAACGATAGCCGACTTTCCCTGTCCAGATCAAGAGGATGCCTATCAGATTGTCGAGAGGATGGCCGAGCAATACAAATTCCATCCTCGCATAACGCCTTGCATCGCACCACATTCCCCCTATGGTTGCTCAGATGCTACCCTACGTAAAGTCATGCAGTATGCGGAAAAATATGGGTTGTTGATCAAAACCCATGTGGCAGAAACCCGCGAAGAAGTCGAAAGATCGCTAGCCGACTATAATATGACGCCTGCTGAACGTCTTTTTAGATTAGGACTCATGGATTATCCCAGTGTTTTTGCCCATTGTGTTCATCTTCAACCCGCAGACATTGAACTATTGGCTAAAACCCAGACTCGAGCCATTTATAATCCCAATAGCAATATGAAATTATCCTGCGGAATTGCGCCTATCCGAAGTTTACGCCAACAAGGAGTCATCGTTGGCATAGGTACCGATAGTGCAGCAAGCAATAATAGCCTAAACATCATCAATGAACTTGCAATAGGCTTAAAATTGCAAAAGCTTCATGATCCCGATATCAGCATTACTACCCAAGAAATGTTGAATATGGCTACTCTCAACGGCGCCAAAGCCCTAGGTCTTGAACAACACATAGGTTCACTTGAGGTAGGTAAATACGCCGACTGCATCATTCTTGATATCGATAAACCTCATTGGCAACCGCTGTACAATATACCCGCTGCGCTTCTCTATGCGGCTAAAGGCAGTGAAGTCGTCACGACCATTTGCCATGGGCAAATACTGATGGAAAATGGTTTTCTTACTACGATAGATGCTGCCAAGCTAAATGCGGATGTAAAACAAATGGCCTCTCAGATCTATGCTTATCATAGCAGTTTAAACTAGCTGGGGTTTTCTAAACTCAAGATACCCGTATTATAATCATAGGCAAAGATCTCTGCATATCGTCCCCAGTCGATCATTGTGGTTAGAACTTGCTCAGATTCTTGTTCATTTAAAAAGTCTTCAAGCTCATTGAGAAAACGCTCTTCACTGGCTCTATGGCCCGGCCTATCATCAAGCACGCGGCGAATATGTTGTGCCAGAGGCACATAGCGTAAGAGATGATTGGCAAATAATTGCTTACGCTTTAAAATATCGGCATTGGCAAATTCGCGCCCCGCCTCTGTTAATTCAATATCACCTCGCGACACCTTAGCAAAGCGTAAGATTTCCAACACTTCGGTAAGCGGGAACAGGTCATCTACACCCATAGATAAAAGATCGGCAAGCTCTGGTAAATCCATGCGCCCCTTGTATTCGGGTTCTGCCAGAACCTCTAATAAACCGGTAAGTTCAGAAACCGGCACATCGGGTAAATGATAACCCATGCCAATGGTTTTATGCCTATAAGCGGCTGAATGAGAGACATAGGCAGTGGTCATCAAGGTATAAATGTTATCAACGAGTTTTCTAAATTTTGGATCAACATCATTGCGTGGATGAGTTAAATCGATGGTCAACTCTGCCCTGACACGGCCTGGATTGCTACCAAATATTAATACTCTATCTGCCATCATGACGGCTTCTTCAATATTGTGAGTCACCAGAATGATCCCACTGGTTTTAGTTTTTTTAGTCTTCCATAGGTCTAAAAGGTCACTTTTTAAATTATCTGCGGTTAAAACGTCCAGCGCTGAAAAGGGCTCGTCCATCATCAAAATATCCGGATCAACGACCAGTGCTCTTGCAAATCCAACCCGCTGACGCATTCCCCCGGAAAGCTCTTTAGGATAAGCGGATTCAAAACCATCAAGACCGATGATATCGATGGCCTTTAAGGCACGCTGTCTACGTTCTTTGCGTGGCACACCCAGAGCCTCTAAACCTAGCTCAACATTTTGCAAAACCGTAAGCCAAGGCATAAGAGCAAAATTTTGAAAAACCATTGCAATTCCATGCACAGGCCCTGCTACTTTCTTATTTCGATAAATGATCTCACCACTGGTGCCGGGTATTAAGCCTGCGATGTGTCGCAAGAGAGTAGATTTTCCGGAACCCGACTTACCCAGCAGGGCTATGATCTCTCCTTCACGTAATTCAAGGTTAACGTTATCAAGTACCAGCAAATCTTGATTTGAATCCTTACGAAATGCCTTGGATAAGTTACGGATGGTTAAAATTGGCTCTGCTTTTGTCATATTTCTCATTCACCCCTTACCTTTTGCATCTCGCTATTACCATTTTCAATAGTTAATCTAATTTAAATCGGGTTTCTGCCAAGTTGTAGAGTGGTTGCCACACCAAACGATTCAGCACCAATACATAGATGCACATAACGCCAATACCCAAGGCAATCCGAGGAAAATCTCCATTATGGGTATACTGAGTGATATAGGCTCCTAAACCCGTTGCCTGAAGAGAAGTATCTCCCCAACTCACTACTTCTGCAATAATGCTTGCATTCCAAGCGCCGCCGACTGCAGTAATGCAGCCTGTGATGAAATAAGGCATCACGCCAGGTAAAATTAAACGCTTCCACCATAACCAGCCTTTCAAGCCTAAATTATCGGCAGCCAAACGTAAGTCCTTGGGGATCGCCGAAGTACCCGCTATGACATTAAAAAGCACATACCATTGCGTGCCTAGGATCATCAATGGAGTCAACCAGATCTCTTGATTTAAACCATATTTTACAATCAGCATCACAAATAACGGAAAAAATAAATTAGCCGGAAATGCTGCGCAAAACTGCACCAAGGGTTGTACTCGCTGAGCAATTTGCGGTCGCAAGCCTATCCAGACTCCTATGGGTAACCAGACCACTGAGCAAAAAATCAAAAGGGCGATGATTCTAAGACCCGTGTAAATTCCAAGAATAAAAACATGGCCTATTTCATGGACACTTACAGAATTATGGATAAAACGCCATAAACCAAAACAACCCATGCCAATGATGCTTATCAGTAACAGCTTGCTCAGCAGATTAACCAGCAGGGAAAATTGCGAGTTCTGCATGCTAACGGTTTTTACATAGCCCCTGTTAACTAAACGATTATTAATAAAACCATCGTAAGCTATGCCAAACCAGTTACCTATTTGGCGTAAGGCTGCAGTGCGCTGTAAGAGATCTACTACCCATGAACTAGGCTCATCTTCACTCGCCATGGTTTGTGCTTTAAATTTATCGGCCCAAACCATTAATGGACGAAAGAGTAACTGATCATAAAGCACGATCACACAAAGCATAGCAAAGATAGCATAACTGACTGCCTTAATATCAGCCTGGCTGATTGCAAGTGCAATATAGGAACCAATGCCTGGTAACATGATCTCCTGGTTGGCAACCGATATGGCTTCTGACGCTACCACGAAAAACCAACTGGCTGACATAGACATCATCATGTTCCACAGCAGGCTGGGCATGGAGAAGGGAACCTCAAGCCGCCAAAACCGTTGCCAAGAAGATAGGTGAAACATATCCGCTGCCTCATGTAAATCATGAGGCACTGTGCGAAGAGTTTGATAAAATCCCAAGACCATATTCCAAACTTGGGAAACAAAAACGGCAAAAATAGCCGCGCACTCGGGACCTAATAAACTGCCTCTAAATAAAGCCATAAACCCGGCTATGGTTATGGATAAAAATCCTAAAACGGGCACCGACTGCAACACGTCGATACTAGGAATGATGATTCTCTCCGCCGCTTTACTTTTTGCTGCCCAGGTACCCATTATCAGAGTGAAGAGCAAAGAAAATAGCATGGCAATCACGATGCGTACCGTTGAGCGCAGCGCATAATTTGGCAATTCGCTAGGCGCTAGCGAGATCGGCAATACCTCACCAATGTGATAACTAACTGTCATCTGTTTAGTTGTGAGAGCAAGCAGAGCAATGCCGCTTAGAATTAGGATCAATGCAAATATGTCAGAAAGATTAAATGGCAACTGAAGAATGTTACGCGGTAAGAGGTAATAGTTTCTTTTTGCCATTGGCGACACCATAAATCCAAAGCTAGTTGATCATTCAAACATTTAGCAAACTTTGTTAATTATTCGCAATAGCTTGCTTTGGCTAGTGTAAAAAAATTATTTAGTTTTGGGAACTTTTTCTTCTAATTTCCGTCTAATTAAATACAAGGTGGTAAAACTCTTGTATTTCTCTCTCTTAGCAGGAAAATCCGACTTACTTCCCTAAAGTCGGGTTATGTGGCTCCGAGTTATTGTTCCCTCCTTAGCATGGTAACTCGGGGTCCTTTTTATAACTCTTATTACTTTATTTCCAACCAGTCATTAAGTTTTTGCCAAACTTCTTCCAAGCCTTGTCGCTTTGGCACCGAAAAAATTTGGCTTGAAATCTGGTTTAGCCCCTTTAACTCCTTATTAACCTGTAGCTGGACATTTAAAGCCGCGCCTCGAGTTAACTTATCAGCTTTAGTTAACAAAATATGTAAAGGTAATTGGATATATTGGCTCCAGTTGATCATTTTCCAATCAAAGGGTGTTAAGGGATGCCGAATATCCATTAGCAAAATTAGGCCGCGCAGGGCTTTTCTTGTTTCAACATACCGAGTTAAGTTTTCCTCCCAACGCCTTTTAATTGCAGGGGGCACTTTAGCAAAACCATATCCAGGTAAATCAACTAGGTATTTATTAGCCTCAATTTGAAAAAAATTGATCAATTGGGTACGCCCTGGAGTTTTACTAGTACGGGCTAAACGAGTTTGATTGGTAATTAAGTTTAACGCGCTCGATTTGCCGGAGTTTGAACGCCCAGCAAAGGCAACCTCAAAGCCACCATCGACGGGTAATTGCTTTAAATCAGCAACGCTAAGTAAAAATTTTGCTTTATTGTAAGTGGCATGTGACATAGACTAACCTTAACATGTTTCCACCGAATCGGCGAGACATTAAAACTTATATTCTTGCAAAATATTGCCATTTCGGCTAAAAATTGTATTACTATACTTATATGAGATAATGGATCGCCGATCACCCTTGAGGCGAGTATATAAATAATTGCTAAAATCCATGAAATTTTTAATAAGTATAATTATTGTTCAGCTGTTACTGTTGTATAACAATACCTCAGTATATGCTTACGATAAAGAACAATGTATAAGCTGTCATGGCAACAATGGTCAGAGCATAATCCTCAATTATCCTAACCTAGCCGGGCAAAATAAAATATATTTGTTCAAACAAATGTTGGCGTTTAAAACAGGCCAAAGAGAAAATCCTGTCATGCAGGCTGTTACTAAAAACTTAACAGACCATGACATGGACAAACTAGCTGAGTTTTTTGCGCAACAAAAGCCACATTTTGGTACTGCCAAGCGCGCTTTGCTTAAAGCAGGCCAATTATTGTATAGAGGGGGCAATAGACAAAAGGGTATTCCCGCCTGCATGGCCTGTCATGGACCTGCGGGGGAAGGTAATTTATTAGCAGGTACTCCATCGCTAGCTGGGCAACATGCTAATTATACTCAAACGCAATTAGAGGCCTATAGAGCTAAAAAGCGCGTTACTGATGGAAAGGGCATTATGCCCGATATTGCTGCTCGCTTAACGGACGATGATATTATTGTCTTAGCCAGTTACCTAGAGGGTTTACACCGGGTGCATTAATTTAAAGAGATGTGTCAGTTTATGATTTTTTACCAGACATAGAAAGGAATTACCATGTTTCACCTACTAAAGCAGCGCTATTTATCGGAAGCTATAAAAGTAATAACTGATGGTGGAATTATTGCTTATCCCACGGAAGCAGTATATGGCTTAGGATGTGACCCCTTTAATGAAACTGCAGTAAAGCGGTTGCTAGCTATTAAACAACGTCCCATTGAACAAGGATTAATTCTTATCGCAGCAGAATGGCAACAAGTCGCCAATTTAGTCCAACCTATTTCAGATGAAAAAATGGCGGAAATCAATGCCACTTGGCCTGGGCCTGTAACTTGGGTTTTTCCCGCTTCTCCTTTGGTACCACCCTGGATTCGTGGCCAGCATCCTAGCATTGCAATTAGGATTACGGGCCACTCTATTGCTAAACAACTCTGCCAACGTTTTAACAAACCACTCGTTTCAACTAGTGCCAATCTTTCTGGCCAAGTGGCACTACACGATACCGTGGGTGTTAAACTGGCTTTTAGCAATAAAATTGACTATATTTTGCCGGGCCGAGTAGGGGGTAATCCCAAACCCTCTGAAATTCGTGATGTTTTGACTGGAAATATCATTAGACCTGGTAGCTAACCATGCAGGGTGAGGCTCGATTAAGACTTGATAAGTGGTTGTGGGCCGCCAGATTTTATAAAACGCGATCTCAAGCAACTCAAGCCATAAATGGCGGTAAAATTCACTATAATGGCCAACGGGTTAAATCCAGCCAGCGCGTAGAAATAGGCGCTCAAATAGCCATAGGCCAAACCATCATTATAGTTCAAGCTTTAGCTAATATTCGCAGAAGCGCTAAAGAGGCAGCAGTCCTTTATGTCGAAACACCCGCAAGTCAAGCGGCTCGCATAGCACTTGCCGAGCAAAAGCGCTTAATAAATGCAACTAGCAGTGGACCTAGCCAACGTCCTGATAAAAAACAAAGACGCCAGATCATTCGCTTTAAACAACAATTTCCTTAAAGCTGAATTACAAATTTTTTGTGGTTTCACAATCCTTAGAAGGTAAAACGTTCATGTGTCGACTGCCGGTAATAATAAAATCATTACCTTCGTCGGTTACCTTGATCGTTTTTTTAAAGGTGCCCGTTTGCTTTTGGCTTGCACGTCTTGCCTGAGCTTCTTGCTTGCGTTTGATAAAAACATCTACGGTTGCCGCACATACTAAATCGCCCCAAACGTTTACAACCGTACGGAAGCGATCCAAAATGCGGTCAAAGGGTAAAAGTAGCGCGATGGCAGAGGTAGGAATGTTGACTGAACGCAACACGGTTATCATGGTAACCAAACCACCCTCTGGAATACCCGTTGCTCCCATACCCGCCACAATGGCTGCAACAAATACGCCACATTGTTGCCATATGGATAAATGTAAACCTAAAATTTGGGCGAAAAATAGCGCCGATACGGCTTCATACATGGCCGTACCCGCAAGGTTGATTGTCGTTGCAAAGGGCAAAACAAACTTGGCAACAGGATCGCTGATGCGTTGATCCTTGGCGACAGCCAGAGTTACAGGCAGTGTTGCCATAGAGCTTGACGTACCAAATGCGGTCACCAATGCACCAGAAGCCGCACTCATATAATCGCGAGCATTGCGTCTAGCAACAATTTTTACTACTGCCCATTGCCAAAGCACATGTAAAAATAGACCACATAAAAACATCACCAAAAATAAGGCCATGCCCTTTACACTTTCTACCAAGCGATTTTGCTTTACCGCTTCAGCAACCGCTGTACCTAATAAGGCAAATAACCCCACGGGAGTTAAATGCATAAGCCAGGTGATCATTTTTACGAAGACATTACGTAATCCGGTGATAAACTCAACCACGGGCTTAGCAGAATCACCACAAGCTGTGCAACCTAGAGCAAAGACAATGCTAAAAAATACGATGGGCATGATTTCAAATTTTGCCGCGGCATCGATAATATTAGGTGGAAATAAAGAAAGTAAAAATGAAGTAAATTCTAGAGATTGATGTTCTTCTATGGGCCCATTGGAAAGGATGAGACTCGGGTCAATCCCTGCTCCAGGCTGCACCACATTCACTAAAACTATGCCTATGACAACCGCTACCGAAACGCTAAACATGACATAGGCGATGGTATACCCACCCACTGCACCTAATTTTCGCAAATCACCCATCGAGGCTATAGCACTGACCAAGGCCGAAAAAACCAAGGGCAATACGATAAGCTTTAACATATTCATAAAAAGAATACCTATCCAACGGATGGATAGCATCTGCTCAGGAAAAAAAATACCGCATAAGGTACCTAGTGCGATACCCAATAGAATAAGAATAAAGCCAAGATTTTTCATAATAACCCCACTATAGCTATTGATAGTGATGCAAGCACCAATGATTTAATAACTCTACCTGAGTTATAGTTTCATTTCCTTTGCCGCTAAACCATCCTGGTCAATCACCGATCAAAATGAAGATGCCAATTGTAAATGAACCTACCATTTACAATTGGCATTTCCACTTAAATTATATATAAAAACTATTATCCCTGTAACATTTCTTTTAACATCGCCAATTGTGCCCTGCCATGTTGCTGCCTTTGCTCAGGAGCAACCTGTACATCAAGCCCCTGCCATATAACATCATCTTGTGGCAACTCCTGTAGAAAACGGCTAGGTTGGCGCTCAATTTTCTCGCCATAGCTTTTACGTTGCTTAGCCAAGGTGATGGTCAAATGACATTTTGCTCGAGTGATGCCCACATAAGCCAAACGCCTTTCCTCTTCAATTTGATTCTGCTCTATACTGCTACGGTGCGGCAATAACTCTTCTTCCATCCCAACTAAAAAAACATTGGGAAATTCTAAACCTTTAGCAGCGTGCAAGGTCATCAACTGCACTTGGTTTAGGCTTTCGTCTTCACGCTGCTCCAGTCTATCTAGCAAGACCAATTTAGCCACGGCTTCACGAAGCGTCAAGCTATCGCTGCTATCGTCGGGTTGCAGCATACGTTCAAGCCATTTTAGCAGGGATTGTACATTATCAATTCGCCGCTGTGCTACCTTTGGATCATTGCAACTTTCAAAAACCCATTCCTCATAGTTCATGTCCTTTAACATTTCTCGGACACAATCCAATGAATTAGTACGTTGGCAACCATCTGCCACAAGGTTCAACCAGTTGCCAAACTGTTGTAGCTTAGCATAAACAGCAGGCTCTAGAATATGGCTAAGACCCAATTCAAAACAGCAGGCAAATAAACTCCTATTACGTTGTTTTGCATATTGGCCTAGTTTTTCCAAAGTTGCTGAACCAATGCCGCGCCTAGGTGTATTGATAATGCGCAAAAAAGCATTGTCGTCATCAGGGTTAAAGAGCACTCTAAGGTATGCCATCATATCACGGATTTCAATCTTGGCAAAAAATGATGTACCACCACTCATCTTATAGGGCACATCATAATTGCGCAGGGCTTTTTCAAAAATTCGGGCCTGATGATTACCGCGATACAGGATGGCATAATCTTGGAATTGGGCTCGATGTTTAAACTTGTGGCTTAAAAGCTCGCTTACCACTCGCTCTGCTTCGTGCTCATCGTCTTTGGTACAAATTATTTGAATTGGGTCGCCATAACCTAAGGCACTCCACAATTTTTTTTCGGTAAAAACATGGGGATTATTAGCAATCAAATGGTTAGCCGCTTTTAAAATTCGGCCACAAGAACGGTAATTTTGTTCAAGCTTAATGATCTTTAACTGGGGATAATCTTGTTGCAGCTGTACTAAATTCTCAGGACGAGCGCCACGCCAAGTGTAAATCGATTGGTCGTCATCGCCCACGACGGTAAAGGCGGCTCTTAGGCCTGTCAATAGCTTAATCAATTCATATTGTACAGCGTTGGTATCTTGATACTCGTCGACAAGCAAATAATGTAATTTATGCTGCCATTTTTTTAACCACTGAGGATGATTTTTAAATAACCAAACCGGCAGCAGGATTAAATCGTCAAAATCTACCGCATTATAAGCCCGTAGACAACGATTATACTCGCTATAGATCAGAGTTGCTTGTTGCTGTATCTTATCATTTTCCTGCGCCTGAACCTGATCTGGCATTTGCAAGTTATTTTTCCACTCAGAAATATAACGTCGAGTCTGCTCAATGACTTCATCATTGTGTGAGCCATATAGTTGTTGCATAAGCTCGCGCAGCAGGCTCCTACAATCATGTTCATCAAAGATTGAAAAACCCGCTTTTAGATTCAATTCGCCAACCGCTTGGCGAATAATTGTTAAACCCAGGGTATGAAAGGTGGCCACGATTAAACCTCGAGTTTCCTTACCACCAATACTTTGGCCGACCCTTGCCTTCATTTCTTGAGCAGCCTTATTGGTAAAAGTCACTGCAGCAATATGTGAAGCCTTGATACCACAGGTACGGATTAGATAAGCGATCTTTTCCGTAATAACCCGGGTTTTACCACTGCCTGCGCCGGCCAAAACCAATAGGGGTCCATCAATATAGTGAACCGCGGCTTGTTGTTGGGAGTTGAGTTTAAACACGGAATCTAATCAATTAACTAAGAGAGGGGCCATTATAAATGAAATAAGCTAAATAGCCTATCAACATAGCGGTCTTTTTATACTGTTAAGAAAACGCTTTAGCGAAAAATCAGACCATTCCCCGAGCTTCCTTGATTTGCTCATAGGCCTCTTTGATCTTTTGAGTTTTTTCAGTAGCGGTTTGCAATAGGGAAGCTTTGCCCAGTGAAATTATCTTATCAGGATGATAACGACTCATCAGGCGCCTATAGGCTTTTTTAACTTCTTGATTACTTGCCGCATTGCTGATGCCTAAGATTTCATAGGCCAGGAACAGGTTATTTTTTGAATTTGCTCTACCAGAATGCGGATTATCCGTATAGCCATAGTAAGTGGCATCAAATAACATAAAACCCAAACGGCCGGCAATGTAATCCAATAGCTGCTGTTTATTGGAACTTAAATAACCATCGCTGTTGTAAACCACCTTTAACTGTAACTCGATAAATTGCTGCAAAAAGGCCGTACTTTCATCTCCCAGTCTCAGCAATTTATACAAGCTGGCATCCAAATTATAATCAAGCTGCTTGCCCTGACGGAATAAATCCATGGCCTCACGTTTTTGCTTAGGGCTTAAGCTCATCTGCTGCATTACTTGTCTAGCCTCTAAGATAGCCTTTTCAGAAACCCGGCCATCGGCTTTAGCTAAGAAACCCATGATACTAAAAGTGGCTTCAAAGAAGGCCCTTTGAATGAGCTTTTCACCCCAGAGAGTCTCTCCTGAGGCCTTAGCCAAGGCTAAATCAAACTGATGGCCAGCCCAGCAGCCTAATAGAGCTCCCCAAATTCCAGCTATCCAGTAGCCAAAAATACAGCCCAATAATTTGCCCCACCAAAACATAAGCTATTCCACTAAATTGTTTAGTCAGCAATAAAATCACCGTGCCTCTGTACAAAGCACGTAGATCTATTATACTGAATTGCCACATAAAAGGCTGTACCGTTTGAAAACTTTTATTACTACGACTTGATTATGCGCTTTGTTTATACTTTATTATTTTATTTACTGCTTCCCGGCATTATCTTACGACTTTGGGGTAAATCCATAAAAATTCCAGCTTACCGCAAGCGCATTGCCGAGCGGTTTGGTTTTGTCCCTATACTTAGCCAGCCAGATAACTTATGGCTACACGCCGTATCTTTGGGTGAATCTATTGCGGCCACCCCACTCATCAAAGCTCTCTTGGCACGCTATCCACAGAGAAAGCTTATCATCACCAATATGACTCCTACAGGCTCAAGTTATATTGCTAAAACCTTTGGGGATCAGGTTATCAATACCTATGTACCTTATGATATTCCACTTGCGCTAGACCGCTTTTTAAATCGCATTAAACCCAGTCTAGTGATTATGATGGAAACTGAGCTATGGCCAAATACTTTTGCCCGCTGTGCTAAACGTAATTTGCCCATCATCATAGCGAATGCTCGTCTTTCCGAGCGCTCAGCTAAAGGCTATGCGAAAATTGCACCGCTGGTCCGGACTATGTTACAACAGGTGGCAATAGTTGCCGCTCAAACCAAAGCGGATGCAGAGCGCTTCATAGCTTTAGGACTTGATGATAGTAAGGCTAAGGTACTAGGCAATATTAAGTTCGATCTTCAACTGCCCGAGGATTTAGCGGACCAGGCAAAGGATTTAAGAGCCGACTGGGGTGCTCGGCGTCCCATTTGGATCGCAGCCAGCACTCACGATGGTGAGCACGAGCTGGTATTACAAGCCTTTACCGAACTAAGACGCATGATTCCAGACTGTTTACTGATCTTGGTGCCACGCCATCCCGAGCGCTTTAAGTTCGTAGCAGATCTATGTAGTAAAGAATATTCCGTTAGTTTACGCAGTCAGCACACCCGTCTTTCTGCCGATACGGCTATTGTTATTGGTGATACCATGGGTGAATTAAAACTTCTTTATGCGGCAGCTGATATTGCTTTTGTCGGAGGTAGCCTTGTGCCTGTTGGTGGACACAACCTACTTGAACCCGCGGCTGTAGGGCTACCCAGTCTAACGGGGCCGTACATGCATAATTTTGTTGAGATAAACGCCTTGTTACAACAGGCAGGGGTAGTAAAAACAGTCCATAATGCGAGTGAACTTGCAAACGCCGTTTGTCTCTTACTCAAGAATGAAACCGAACGTACTCATTTAGGGGCTACGGCTAAACAATTGGTGGCTCAAAACCGTGGAGCAGTGCTTAAACATTTAGAAATTATTGACAAGCTATGAAGAAAATTCTCTGCGGTTTATTGATTCTTTTTAGCAGCACGAGTTTTGCCGCTCATCTAGCTACCAATGTGGCCGAGCTTGTTGCCAAGTGTAGTTGTGAAAAATGTGATTTAGTTCATGCTAAGCTCACGGGCTTTGTTCTGGGTCAACAGCCCGCCGAAAAGCAGCAACATGATTATTTAGCCGAATGTAGTTTAGCTCAGGCCGACCTTTCATTTGTTAATTTAGACTATGCGAAGTTTATAGGTGCAGGCCGCACTTATGCTCTTAACATCAGTCTCAAAGGCGCAAAGCTGCACAATGCTAGATTAAAATACAGTGAGTTTTATCGTGTAGATGCGACCCATGCGGACTTTAGTCGGGCTAATCTGGCAAAAGCCAGCTTGGTCAATTCCGACTTTAGTCAGGCCAACTTTAGCCGAGCTAATTTAAAATATGTCACCACGCTTTACAAACCCTTAAACCTTGGCAGCAAAATGCTTAATGCAAATTTTCAGTTTGCCAATTTGAGCAATGCTGAATTGGATGCGACGCTGGACGGCGCTAATTTTAATCATGCCAACTTAACCAATGCCAGTTTAGATCCCGCCATCATTGAAATTCAAGGTAGCACTACCACGGGCTTTGCCGACATGGACTTCAGTTACGCCAATCTTAGTCATGCTAAACTTTATGAAACCACAAATGCAATGACTCCCTTTGCTAAAACCAATTTTTCTCACGCCAATCTTAAGGACGGAAAATTTTTCGTAGGTCATCGCTTTGGTGAAACTAAGCCTGCTTCACTTGAGGGAGCCATTTTTTGTCATACCATAATGCCCGATGGCAAAGTGAACAATCGTGACTGTAAAACCTCATCAAAAACCTAGCATTTTAATTACCGGCTGTGCCAGCGGCATAGGCCTACATGCCGCGCTCACATTACAGGCTCGAGGCCATAGAGTTTTTGCCACAGTTAGAAAAGCTTGTGATGTCGCTAAGCTAGAGGCGCAAGGATTGGAAAGTTTACAACTTGATGTTGATGACTCCGCTTCGATTGAAAATGCGGTTAAGGAGATTCTAACGAGAACCGAAGGCAGATTAGATGCCTTATTTAACAATGCGGGTTTTGCTCAACCCGGTGCACTTGAAGAACTCAGTCGCGAACTGTTACGCCGCCAGTTTGAAACCAATGTTTTTGGTTTAATGGAACTTACCAATCGCCTTATCCCTGTCATGCGTCAACAGGGTTATGGACGTATTATTAACAATAGCTCCCTGCTAGGTTTAGTTGCGATGCCTTACCGAGGTGCTTACAATGCTTCAAAATTTGCCTTAGAAGGTTTGACAGATACCTTGCGCCAAGAGCTTAGAAGCAGTGGCATAAGCGTGAGCTTAATTGAACCTGGACCCATTACGAGCCAATTTAGAACGAATGCTTACAATGCCTATGCTAAGGCCTTAAATCCCGACCAAAGCGTACATGCCAAAGCCTATGCAAAAATGGAAGCCTATTATAGCCAAAATCAAGGCCATGGTTTAATCACCCAATCGCCTGCAGCGGTAACGCGTAAGCTTATTCATGCCTTAACCAGCTCTCGTCCCAAGGCTCGCTATTATGTGGGCCTTCCTACTTATTGCCTAGCAATGGCCAGATGGCTGCTGCCTAGTAAACTATTAGACAGTATAGTCTGTAAATTATAGCCATCCTTAGAGATAGTTAGCTCAGTTTGAACATATTAAGTTCTGGTCGCTTCTCAATCCTCATAAAACCAGGTTGTTAAGCTTAAATGGCGATTGCAATATCAGGGCTAAGCGTTCAAAATAAGTGAAACTCAACTATTTAAAATTCGCATGCGCTATTTACACCTTACTTGCTTAGTCTTTTTAAGCCTTTTCGCCGTTAATCTGAAAGCCGCCACTTTACCTCAAGATTTAAACTGGCTCTCTGGCAGCTGGTTATCCAAAGGCCAAGCGGGCATTTTTGAAGAAAATTGGAGTAGGAACCTTAATAACCAACTGCTAGGTTCAGCCCGCTTTATTAAGCACAACGGTTCAGCAACCTTTTTTGAATTAATGACATTGACGCGAAAAGACAAGCAGTGGGAAATGCAACTCATGCACTTTGGGCGTAATTTAAGCCTAATGCATCAAAAACCCTTGGTTTACCGATTAGTTGCCGGTAATTCTAAAGAACTGGTTTTTAAAAACCAAGGCAATGACGCTATCCAATACATTAACTACCTACATCCAGACTCAAAAACCTTGCTGATCAGTCTAAAAACTCAGAGAAACACAGTTAAAAAACAATTTAAACTCTATAAAACAGCTCCAGCAGTTGTAGAAGTTAAACCCAATGGCCAAGGCTTAAAAAGCATTGAACCCTAAGGATAAGCAGCTTGGCAGTTAAGGTAGAGCAAATCTCTGCTAGCAACGTGGATGTATAACTATGCATTATATTATTGCAGGCGGTACAGGTTTTATTGGTCAAGCGCTCGTTTATCACTGGCTTGCACAAGGTCATAAGCTTACGGTAATAGGTCGAAACGCTGCAAAAATTCAAACTGTATTTAACCAAAAGGTCAAATCCCTGACTTGGCAGCAATTGGAGGCTGAGGGTGAGAACTCACTGGTTGATGCCTATGCCATCATTAACTTGGTAGGCGAGAACATAGGCGCTAAACCTTGGACAGCCAAGCGTAAGGAAACATTGCTCGCTAGTCGCGTTAAGCCCACTCAAATCCTAGCCAAGCTTTGTGCAAGACTAGGCCAAAATGGACCTGTGCTCCTAAATGCCAGTGGCGTTGGAGTGTATGGCTTACAAACGGAGATTACTGCCGATAACGCCTACTCTGAGGCCATACCGCTTGCTGAACCAGAAAGTTTTTTAGCAATTTTAGGCCAGGCGTGGGAACAGGCTTTAGCCCCTGCTCTACTTGCCAAGGTAAGAACCATAATGCTACGCCTGGGTGTGGTCATTGGTGCGGGTGGAGTTATAAAGCAACTCTTACCTATTTATAGATTAGGCTTGGGCGGCAAACTTGGCAATGGCAGACAACCTTTTGCCTGGATAAGTATTATCGATGTTTGTGCAGCAATTGATTTTATTCTTGCCAATCCCTCGCTGCAGGGCCCTGTAAATCTAGTTGCACCACAAACGGTCAACCAAGCTGAATTTGCCAAATCACTTTGTCAACGCTTACATAAACCTTGCTGGTCTAAGTTGCCCGCGGCAATATTAAACCTCTTTCTAGGCCAGCTGGCTAAAGAACTGCTTTTGCAGGGACAGCACGTGATACCCCTAAAGCTTGTAAACGCTGGTTTCACCTTTAAAGCACCAGACTTAAACACAGCGCTTGAAAGGCTTAAAATTTAGTGCTAAAAATCATAGAGGAAAAACTACATCTCCAGCTTGAATAACCCAGAGATTGTTTTGTCAATTTCGGTTTTAGCCAAAACATGCTAAAATAGCGACGTTTTTTCCAGGAAGGTTAAAATTTAAGGGAGTTAGATAGATGAAAAAACAATGGGTTCCAGCATTTTATTTTCCAACCACTACCCTCATTGTCGATGATAGTCGCGAATTTTTATCCAGGCTTACCAAGGAACTTGATAAAGACATAGCTTATCAAGCCCATACGTCACCTAGGGATGCGCTAAAGGCCATTCAAACAACTTCAAATTTGGATTATCTTACTAAGCGCTGTTTTTCAGAATACATTGATAATCCCGGCTATCCCCTTACCAACCATACGGTTGCCATCGATATTTCAGAGATCTACCATGCCATTTATATCCCACAGCGTTTCAATGAAATTTCAGTAGTCATCGTTGACTCTAGCATGCCAGGTATGAATGGTTTTGAATTTTGCGAATGCATTAACAATAGGGCAATCAAAAAAATTTTACTTGCCGACGGTTATCAAGAACGACTTGCTATCAACGCTTTTAATGCTAGGACCATTGATTTATACCTCAATAAGAATGATCCCTTTCTTGCCAAACAAATCAATCAGTATATTCACAGTTTGCAAGATCAATATTTTCAACAAAAATCAGCTCCTTTAAATGAAACCTTAGCCTATAGTTCTGCACAATGTTTATTAGACGAGAAATTTGCCCAATTTTTTAAATTACTCCGTGCGCAACATCAGATAGTTGAATATTACCTCATTGAAAATACCGGTAGCTTTCTCCTAGTCGATGCAAAGGCAAACCTAAGTTGTTTGATTGTAAAAAGCCGCCAAGATCTTTATTTGCATTATGAGCTAGCAGCCGATAATGCAGCTCCCAAGGCTATTTTAGAGCAGTTGCAAAATTGCCAAAGCCTGCCTTATTGTTGGCCCGAACACGAGTTTTGCCAAGTTGATAACGACGGCTGGCAAGCACGGTTATATCCTGCGGAAAAAGTATTAGGCAACGATTTATATTATTATGCTTTAATACCCGTTTCCGAGTCACAGGAGTTAGAACGCGATAAAATTCAAGCTTACGCAACGTATTTAAAACAGCAACATACCTCAAGTAGGATAGCTCAAGCTTGCGAGGCATTAACAGAGGATTGAAATGGCGCGCCCGAGAGGATTCGAACCTCTGACCTTTGGCTTCGGAAACCAACACTCTATCCAACTGAGCTACGGGCGCTAAATTAAGCCAATCATACCTAGATTACAGAGCTTAGTCTACGATCAATAATTTCGGCCAGGGCAAGAACATCTAAACAGTAAGCATCGATTTTAATTCTGCCCGAGAACTCGTATACCAAGCTCAGTGAGAAAGCTATTTGAGCCTCAACAACGCAAACCAGCCGCCGTCAATTCAATTAATCTTTACTATGCCTAAATCTTTTATCTTTAATGCTTAACAGCCAGATATTATTGATTTGGCAACCGCTATTTTGCTCTAGCCAAAACTCAGATTAGGTTAGCAATTCTGCCCCAGACTTACCCGTTCTAACTGATTTAGATCACATTGTTTGTCAAGCTTAGTAAAATTAGCCGCCTTCAATAAGGCCAACACAGCATCGGCCTGAGTCCAACCGTGCTCCAATAATATCCAGCCATCGGGTTTAAGTACCCGTTTAGCCTCAGGAATCAACTTGCGATAAGCCTCTAGACCATCAATTCCTGCCACTAACGCATTCTGTGGTTCGAACCTGATATCCCCCTGCGCTAAATGTGGGTCATCTGCAGCCAGGTAGGGTGGATTGCTGACTATCACATCGAATTCACCTTCTACCAACGAGGCCAGCCAATCTCCGGCTAAAAACTGAATATTAGTAAGCCCAAGTTGCTCGGCATTAAGTTTGGCTAACTTCAAGGCTTCTAGACTGATGTCAAGTGCATAAATCTGTGCTAAGGGTCGCTCCCTAGCAATTGCCAAGGCGATGGCACCCGAGCCCGTCCCTAAATCCGCAATTCTAACTGGATGTTGTTTAGGAATCTTGCTCAGCGCCAATTCAACCAGAAGCTCGGTTTCAGGACGCGGAATTAGGGTTGCTTGACTCACCTGTAACTCTAAAGACCAAAACTCCCTACGACCTAAGATATAGGCCACGGGCTCACCCTGCTGGCGCCTTGTCAGTAATTGGCTAAAATTTATCCATTCGGTCTCGGTTAGATGATAATCCGCATGGGTATAAAAAAAGCTCCGCCCAACCTTTAGGGCAAAGCCGAGTAAAAGCTCAATGTCTAGCCTTGGAGTCGAGCTATTGGTTAATTGAGTGCAAGCCTGCTTGAGTATGTCCCGAACTGCATGTTGCAAATCATTCACCCGCCATCGCTGCCAATAGGTCAGCTTGATGCTCGCGAATTAAGGGTTCAATCACATCGGCTAAATTACCCTCCATAACGTCTTCCAATTTGTAAAGTGTTAGGTTGATGCGATGGTCCGTCAGCCGGCCCTGAGGAAAATTATAGGTACGAATCCGCTCGGACCTATCTCCCGTGCCCACTAAATTACGCCGCGTTTCAGCTCTTTCGGTCTGTTGCTTACTCTGCTCGGCAGCCAATAATTTAGCCTGCAAAATCGACATGGCACGAGCTCGATTTTTATGTTGGGAACGTTCATCCTGGCATTCCACCACAACTCCACTGGGAATATGGGTAATACGGATGGCTGACTCGGTTCTATTAACGTGCTGTCCACCGGCACCCGAGGCACGATAGGTATCTACTTTTAAGTCGGCTGGATTGATTTCAATGGCGCCAATTTCATCGGCTTCTGGCAAAATAGCCACCGTACAAGTTGAGGTATGAACTCGGCCTTGCGATTCGGTCTCAGGCACTCGTTGCACACGGTGTGCGCCTGACTCAAATTTTAATTTAGCGTAAACATCTTGACCGGATATCCTGGCAATAACCTCTTTAAAACCGCCTCGCTCGCTGTGATTGACACTCATTACCTCAACTCGCCATCCACGGGCTTCGCCATAGCGCGAATACATTCTAAATAAATCTCCGGCAAAAATTGCCGCTTCATCACCACCCGCCCCGGCGCGGACCTCAAGGTAAACATCGCGATTGTCATTAGGATCCTTAGGCAACAGAAGCACCTGGAGGTGTTGCTCAAGTTCTTCCTGTTGAGCCTTAAGGGCTATGATTTCCTCATCGGCCATGGCCCTGAGTTCAGGATCACCCTCGTGGCGTAGTTCCTCTGCGCTTTTTATATTTGCCAAGCACTGGTTATAATCGCGAAAACAAGTTACCACCGGCTCTAAAAGGGAATATTCCTTAGAAAGGTCGCGAAACTTTTCCTGCGAATTTATGGTTTCACTATCACTGAGTAGGACAGCAATTTCCTCATGCCTTTCGAGCAGGGTTTCCAATTTTTTTTGAATAGAAGGTTTCATCTGTTGGGTTCAATTCCTAATAATTGTCTAGCAAAGTCTATTAATTCCGTCTGGCCTTCGCCAGCAGCTGCTCGCAATTGAATGCTAGGTTGATGCATGATCTGCTTGGTAAGCTCCCGGGTGATAACCTCTAGTACCAGGTAGGGATCTTTACCTTGCGCCAATAACCTCTGCCCTTTATCAAGATAAAGATTACGTAATTGTGCGATAGAATCTCGATAAGCTTTGATGGTATCGGCTACGCCAAGCGAACGTTGCCAACGCGAAAACTCAATGATTTCCAACGCAATGATTTCTTCAGCTTGTTTTGCCGCATCCAAACGACGGTTAAGATTTTGAGCAATAATTTGCTGCATATCATCGATATTGTACAGATAAACATCTTCAAGATTAGCAACTTGAGGCTCAATATCACGGGGAACGGCCAAGTCTATCATCAACATGGGCCGGCGCTTGCGAATTTTCAGCGCTTCTTCAATCAAGCCCTTACCTATAATAGGCATGGGACTTGCCGTGGCTGAAAATATAATGTCAGCCTGAGACAGAAAATTTGGCAGCTCCTCTAGAGTGAAGCCAATTCCTCCATAACTCTCGGCTAATCTATGAGCACCGCTTTCGGTTCGGTTACAAAACAATAAGCGGGTTAAACCCTGCTCGCGCAAATGCCTGGCTGCAAGCTCTATGGTATCACCCGCCCCCAGAAGTAAAACTGAATTCTCACTTAAGCTAGCGAAAATATGTTTAGCAAGTTGTACCGCTGCAAAGGCTAAAGATATAGGATTAAGCCCAATTGCAGTGGTGGTTCTAACTCGCTTGCTGACGGTAAAGACATGGCGGAAAACTTGGCTTAGATGGCTACCTATGGTACCCGCTTGGGTGGCATTGGCAAAAGCTTGTTTCATTTGACCTAGGATTTGCGGTTCGCCAAGAACCATGGAGTCCAGACCACAGGCAACGCGCAACATGTGTTCTAGAGCAGCTTCTGCCTTGTAGGTATAAAAATAAGGCTTAATCTCGGCTAAATTAAGTTGCTGATAATCACTAAGCCATGCCAGCACATGCTCCGGTGCCGTACCCACACAATAAAGTTCTGTGCGATTACAGGTTGAGAGAATAGCCGCCTCATGGGACAACGTGGTACGGTTTAAATCCTGTAGGGCCATGGCTAAATTTTGATTAGACACGGTTACCCGCTCACGAAGGGTAAGAGGGGCTGTTTTATGATTGATCCCACAGGCAATTAAACTCATGACTCTCTAATTAACATAAACAATAATAAAACGCTTCCTAAATAATGAAGCGTGCTTTTTTATAGGTGATTCATTATAACTCAAGTCTTATTAGCAAGCATCAGTAAAAATATTTGCTATAGTGTAAGAAAGGAAGCTAAAAGAGAATCAACATGGCAGCAGGGCAGGCCAAAGCTAAAACTATTTATCTTAAAAAAACCATGGTCATTACCATGATAGGGAGCCTATTGGCCGCAACCCTAGTTTTTATTGGTTTTGATTTACAAAGGGCCTATCAAACAGTACAGCAGGAAATCAGCGATAACCTTGAGATTATTGAGCCCTCTCTCAAGATAGCCGTTGCCACAAATGCACATTACAGTGCCAAAGAGCTACTAGCATCATTAGGCGCTTATGAACCCATACAATATGCCGCCGTTATCAAACCAGACCATAGCATCTTTGCTAGCCATGGAAAACCACTTTCGCTAAATACTAATTTTCTTTTCAGCCGAGTCCTCAAACGGCCATTATATTTTCATGATCATTTATTGGGAGTTTTACAGCTTGAGCTTAAATTAGCACCCCTATCCCAAGTACTTCAATATAAGTTGCCCGCCTTGCTGGCCCTAGTGGTTCTATGTGGAGTTTTTTTAAGCTTACAGTTCATGGTAATTAAAGCCAGAAGACCCATTGCCAAACGAAAAATTAGGCCTAAGGTTTTAAATGAGCCAAGGTCTATCGTTATGCCCATGAATTCAAATTTAATTCACGATCTAAGCAAGGCTATAAAAAAGCGAGAGTTTATTTTACATTATCAACCCCGTTACGACTTAGGGCTTGATAAAATTATTGCGACCGAAGCCTTGATCCGTTGGCAGCATCCCCAATTTGGCCTACTTTATCCAACAGAATTTATTCCACTCGCTGAACAAACCGATTTAATCAATGCCATAGGCAAATGGGTTATTGAAGAAGCTTGCCAGCAAAATAAGATTTGGCAGCAAGTGGGATATGCTGATTTGCAAATAGCCGTCAATTTTTCGGTAAAGCAATTACGCGCAAACTCCTTGGCAGGAATTATCAAACGCGCCCTAACTAATACTGGCTTAAATCCTCAGAGTTTTGAAATTGAATTAACTGAAACCTTTCTCATGCTAAATGATAAACCCCATCTCGCTATTCTTAAACAATTAAAAAATTTAGGCGTTAGGCTTGCAATAGATGACTTTGGGACTGGATATTCTTCATTGAGTTATCTCAGCACATTTCCCATAGACAATCTTAAAATTGATCAGAGTTTTATCAAGGGCATAGCTTCACAACATCATAGTTATACCATTGTTAAGGCTATTATTGACATGGCTCATAACTTAAGTCTTAGGGTCACTGCCGAAGGCGTTGAAGAATTAGCCCAATTGAAAATTTTGACCGCCAAAGGTTGTGATGAGGTACAGGGATTTTTAATCAGTAAACCGTTACCGGTTGCACAAATGACAGAATTATTGCAAGCTAATTATAAACTTAATTTGCAATAATCCCATGTTTAACGCCAAAAAATTTTTAATCAGTCTCATTGTATGCCTTATAACGGGCTGTAGTACCACTACCTCTTATCAACAGCCCAGCCTAAGTTGGGCTCAAAGACAGGCCCAAGTGCTAAAATTAACTCGGTGGTCAATTGATGGAGCCGTAGGCATTCGTAATCCAGAAAACAGCTGGAGCGCAAGCTTCAATTGGCACCAAGCTCCAACGGATTATCACCTACAGCTTTTTGCTCCTTTAGGAGCAGGTTCCTTATCACTTAAGGGTGATCAGAGTCTTGTCCAACTCATTACCTCAAAGGGCGAGCATTATGAGGCTCCGACTACTCAAGAGCTCTTAAGTGAACAAACAGGTTGGTTCTTGCCGGTAGAACTACTTCAATATTGGATACGCGGCATTCCGGCACCTAAACTTCCCGCCCAATTGAATTTCGATACCCGACATAGGCTTCAAAAACTAGCTCAGCAGGGTTGGGTCATCGAATATTCTAGCTACAACAGCGTCAATAACCTTGAATTACCAAGTACCTTAGTACTGCAATCTGAGGATCTAAAAGTTCGCATTCACATTAAGCACTGGAGGCTATAAACAGTATGCATACTCTCGCCCCACTCATTTATGACCTTGCCATTATTCTTGGTATTGCCAGCATCATTACCCTGCTGTTCCAAAAGATCAAGCAGCCCGTTGTATTAGGCTATTTAATAGCCGGTATTGTTTTAGGACCTCACACACCTTATCTACACATCAACGATAATCCCAATGTTACTACGCTCTCTGAATTAGGCGTTATTTTCCTAATGTTTTCCTTGGGACTAGAGTTTAGTTTTCATAAACTAAAGCGGGTAGGCCCCTCGGCTACGGTTACTGGCACAATAGAAGTTGTGTTCATGTTGCTATTGGGTTTAGGTGCGGGCATTTTAATCGGCTGGTCCTTTTATGATAGCCTGTTTTTAGGCGCTGCCTTGGCAATCTCTTCCACAACGATCATCATCAAGGCTTTAGATGAACTTAAACTAAAACGCAAACGTTTTGCAGAGCTTATTTTTGGAATCTTGGTTGTTGAGGACCTGCTTGCCATCTTATTGCTGGTAGGACTATCCACCGTGGTTGCCACCCAAAACATCTTTTCCAAGGATATGGCCTGGGCTGCAGCGAAATTAGTCATAGTGGTTGGCAGTTGGTTTTTAATCGGCTATTTTTTAATACCCTCCTTGTTCAATAAAATAAAATATTATGTAAATGATGAGACCCTGATCGTGGTCTCAATAGCGCTTTGCTTAGCTTTAGTGTGTATAGCCGCCCATTTTCATTACTCCCCGGCACTAGGCGCCTTTATCATAGGTTCTATTCTAGCCGAAACACCCTTGGTGCATAGAATCGAGCATTTACTCCACCCTGTGCAGAATATTTTTGGCGCGGTATTTTTTGTCTCCGTGGGCATGTTGATCGATCCTCAGGTCATCATCAGTCATTTCCCGACCGTCTTACTTATTTGTCTAGTCACCATCCTGGGTAAATTGGTTGTAACGGGTTTTGGCTCCTTGTTGACTGGCCAAAATGTCAACAATGCCATTCGTATAGGTTTTAGCATGGCGCAAATTGGTGAATTTTCATTTATCATAGCGGGCCTTGGCCTTAGTTTAAAAGCCACCAGTAATCAACTTTTTCCAATTATCATCGCGGTTTCGGCCATCACAACCTTTACCACACCCTATTTGATCCGCTTATCAGGTTATTTGGGGAAACAAGCTGAAACGCACCTACCCACGCCCGTTAATTATCTCTTAAGTAGCTATACCACCTGGTTATATCAGATCTCGGCTAATCGTAAGGGCCAATCGCTATATGGTAAAGCCGCCTTAAAGTTAATTTTAAATGGTATTTTGGTATGCGTTATTTTTAACTTAACCCAAGATTGGATACTCTCTCGATTAATAGATTTATTAGCTCATATCTGGCTCGCCAATGTCTTCACCTGGTTGCTCAGCCTAACGTTGGCCTCGCCGTTTATCTGGGGTATGCTAGTATCATTCAGTAAAACTCGTCCAACCTCCAGCCGGCAAATTTTGCGCACAACACCTGCTCCTTATTTATTGAGCTGGTTAGTAACCCTACTTGAAATCGTAGTCTTAAGCTTAACTCTGTTTGATATCTGGCCGATTGGACTCTTACTTTTACTCTTGGCAGCTGGGGTATTTGGCTTATTTTATAAGCAATTGGATAAATTTTATCATTGGTTTGAAAAGCGCTTGGCTAACAACTTACAGCAAAACAGCATGGCCCATCCTCAATACGAGCAATTAGCTCCTTGGGATAGTCATTTGCTCCAAGTTGAAATTCCCAGAAAATCCAGTTTAAGCAATTGCTCCTTGAGCGAATTACAGTTACGCCAACGTTTTGGTATCAATATAGTGGGGATCTATCGGGGTGCAGGAGCGATTCTAGGTCCTCGCGGTCATGAAAGGCTACAGCCCTTTGACAAGCTGATCGTATTGGGCAGTGACGAGCAACTAGAGCAATTTAGCCAAACCTATTTACAAACACAAGAAGAAGCTATGCCTGCCGATATTTTAGCCAATTTTAGCCTTAAGGCGGTTTTAGTCAATTCCGGGAGTCCTTGGGTAAATCAGCCCATCGCTAAGTCGGGCATTCGTGATAAATCCAAGGGTTTAGTAGTTGGTATTGAGCGTCAAGGTTCGCGCATCCTAAATCCTGATTCCAATCAAATACTTCTACCCGGTGATTTATTGCTAGTTGTTGGAGAAACCCAACATTTACTCAACTTGGAAAGCTAGAAAAACTTTATTAACATGTAGCTAAAAAACAACCCGCCTAACATCCATTGCCAGTTACTAATTGCACGTAGCTGGCCTTGGATACTTCGTGTTACTAAATAGACGAGAAAGCCGCTGGCAATGCCATAGGCAATAGAGAAAGTTAAGGGCATAATCGTTATGGTAACTAGCGTTGATGCCAGCGCGGCCGGATCACGCCAATTGACGCGACGAATATTTTGCAGCATTAAATAGGCCACAAAAAGCAAGGCTGATGCAGTTGCAAAACTTGGGATGGTTTGGGTGAGTGGAGAAAGAAATAGGGCTGATAAAAATAAACTACCGACCACAATAGCGGTGAGGCCCGATCGACCTCCCACCGCAACGCCGGCTGCATTTTCAATATAAGCGCCAACCGTCGCAGTTCCCATGCAAGCACCGAGTATTGAAGCTGAACTATCTACAGTAAGGGCTTTGGCAAAACGCGGGTCTTTGCCAGTCGTTGGCATACCTGCCTGATAAAGCAAACCCAACAAGGTGCCGGTTGAGTCAAAAAATGCGACAAAGAAAATACTGAGAACTATATTCCAATAATTGATATTCCAAAGCTCACTAGGAAAACGCAGGCTAAATAAGGTAGGGTTTAAAGAGGGAGGCAGGGATAATATACCATGATACGTTGTCATATCGTACAGCCCACCCAAAACCGTCAAACTCAACATGGTTATTAAAATTGCGCCTGGAACCCGAAAATAGCTAAAGGCGGCAATCAACATGACTCCCAAGTAAGTAAAAATAGCCGGTGGAGATAAAGGCTGATTCCATTCAATAAGCTTGCTAGGAACTATATTAATGATTTGAGCATTCTTCATGGCGATCATTGCAATGAAAAGCCCAATACCGCAAGTGAGAGCAATCTTCAAGCATTCGGGAATGGCCTCGATAATATAGGCACGTAATTTCAGCAGACTAACCAGCAAAAATAGAATTCCCGCAATTCCTATTGCACCCAGCCCAATTTGCCAAGAGTAACCCATTTGGCCAACAACCACATAACTAAAATAGGTTGCCATACTTAAACCCGGAGCTACAGCTATGGGGTAATTGGCATAAAGCCCCATGGCAATACTCGCTAGAGCGGAAATTAAACAAGTGGCCACAAAAACAGCCTCAGGGTTAAGGCCGGCATCTTTAAGCAACAAGGGATTAACCATGACGATATAAGCCATGGTCAGAAAGGTTGTAAACCCAGCAAAAATCTCTCTGCTTAAAGAAGCAACCTCAAAGTATTGTCTCAACCATTTCCCCATGCCTAATCCCGTGAACACCCATATAAATATGGCATCAGATTAATTGTAAACCCATTAATTTGCAACTTTAGTAGACAAAGCTTTAGGCCAAAGTGAAAAATCGTCGAATTAGACTATACTTTAAATGTTTATTAATGATCTCAAAAAAATTTTTACTTAAAAGGATAATAATTATGAAAAAAATTTTAACCCCAGGTCTTGTGGCTTTAGGTTTATTGGCAAATGCTCAGGTTATGGCAAATTCAGTTACCCTCATCGCTGACAGCAATTACTAAGGCAATATCATTACCTTTGAAGCCTTTGATAAAGGCATGCACAGCAATGTTGGCATAGGGATGATAGGACCGCATCCAGACCAACTTGTAAAGGAATTTGATTTTAAAACTACTGACCTAATAGATCCCGTGGCTAAGGTAGAAGTTCGCTTGGCAAAATATGGGGCTAATGGTAGTGAAAAGGTGTTCTGCTCTCAAAATGCTTACAATTTTGCTAGTCAACAGACCATGATTAATTTTACCTATCCAGACCAGGCTGAAAAAATACCCAATGGCTTTGTCGAGGGCTCATGTTCAGGTTAATAAAATTTTATACCGCTTTGCAACCCATGCCCTAAACCTTCATAATATAGCATTGAAAGTTAGAGGAGGTTTAGAGTATGGACCAAGAAAAGCTTAAGCAGCAGGCAGCAGAAGCCGCTATCAAACACATTGAAGACGACTCTATCATTGGTGTGGGTACCGGAAGCACGGTAAATTTTTTTATCTCGGCCCTGGCTAAAATTAAACATCGTTTACAAGGCGCAGTGGCAAGCTCCGTTGCTACAGAGCGTTTATTAAAAGCCCAAGGCATTCAAGTATTTGACCTAAACAGTGTTGATCAGGTTAATTTGTATATTGACGGAGCCGATGAAATCAATTCCCGCCTGCAAATGCTAAAAGGCGGCGGCGGTGCCTTGACTCGAGAAAAGATTTTAGCCTGCGCCAGTAAAAAATTCATCTGTATTGCCGATGCTAGTAAAAGAGTAGATTTGCTGGGCAACTTCCCCTTGGCCATTGAGGTTATTCCCATGGCACGAAGCTATGTGGGTAGGCAATTGGTTAAACTCGGGGGTAATCCTAGCTATCGCCAGGGATTTGTAACCGACAATGGTAATATCATTCTTGACGTTTATAATCTTAATTTAGCTGAACCCTTGCGTATGGAATCCCAACTCAATGATATCACCGGAGTTGTCTGCCACGGCCTCTTTGCCAGTCGAGCTGCCGATTTATTGATATTAGCCGGCGAACAAGGTATAACAGAGCAGGTCCATTTTTAATAGCGATTATGAAGCACCTTGTAATTTCATTATTATTTAGCCTCGTGATGGCGACATGCCTTGCAGAGCCACCGGCTATTTTAAGTTTACCTGATGCCGTATTTCTGGCTCTGCGTTATAACATCAGTATTAAAAGCGCTGAACTTGATCGTACTGTGCAAAAATTTGACCTTGCGCTGGCCTACCATGGCTTTGAACCTCAATATAGCCTATCGGGAAGCACGAATTACACCAATAGCAAAGCCAATGGAGTTAACTCAATTACCGAATCTTATGCTCTTACGCCAAAAGCAAGCTTAAAAACGGGATTGGGAACCGAGGTTAATCTAACCATGAACAACGGTTTTGATGGTTATAACTATGGGCAAAGTGCCAGCTTAGACATTACGCAGCCCTTGCTAAGAGGCTTTGGCCCTGCTATTGCCAAGCTGGCCCTATTCAATGCCATAGACCAAGAAAAAATATACCAACTTAGTTTAAAACGCCTAGTTACCGAGCAGGTCAAATCAGTCATTACAAAATATCGACAATTATTGTTAGATTACAATAGCCTGCGGATCAGTAAACTCTCACTGCAAGACAGCATTGATAGAACGCGAAGAACAGAGATAGAGGTTAAGTCGGGCCAAATGCCTGGGCTTGACCTATTGCAAAGTCAGGCTAGTGTTCCTCGCCAACAGCTAGCAGTTACCCAGGCGGAAAATCAATTGAGTCAAGACCAAAATGACCTATTGAATTTAATTGGTCTACAACCCGACTTTAAATTTACCATTCCGCATGACATTGAAATCAAACTTGTAAAACCTCCAAGCTATGAGGAAGCCGTAAAAACTGCTCTTGCCAATAACATCGATTATCAAATCAATAAGCTTAACCTCAAGGTGACAGAACGCGCTCTCCAAAAGGCTGAAGACAATGCACGCTGGAAGCTGGATTTAAAAGCCAATCTTGGCAGTGGCTCAATAGGCACTTCAGGCTCTGCAGGTAGTATTTTTGATGGTGCCAATAACACTCGAAGCATAGGCTTAAATTTAGAAATTCCTCTGGAAAAATTACAACTTAATAAAGATATAGCAGCTGCTAAAATTAACCTACAAAAAGCCCACATGGCACTTGCTCAGCAAGAACGTTCCATTCAATTAGAAGTTATAAATAAACTCAATGATCTAAAAAATCGCCAACAACAGATTCAATTGGCCATTGCAAGCCGAGATATCAATGCTAAAGTATTAAATGCCGAGCAAATAAAATTAACTCACGGCCGCACCCCTGTTTTTCAGGTCAATTTGCAGCAACGTGATTTAATTGAGAGTGAGCAACAAATTGTACAAAATCAGATAAGCTATTTAAATGCCTTGGTCGAGCTCCAAGCCCTGTTAGGCACTTTATTAGATGAATGGGAAATTAAAATTAGATATTAATATGGCTAAACTTCGCAAACTTATTCTTGTTGGTTGCTTGAGTTTATTGTCAATCGGTTGCAATAAACCCTTGGCTAGCAAATCTACACGGGGCGACCAGCAGGTCCGGACCCTTTCGATCGAGGTCAAAGCCGATGATATCGTGCTTTTTTATAAGGCTAAGATCGAACCGATTAAAGAAACCAATATCAGCAGCCCCATTGAGGCCGTGGTCAAAAAACTGCAGTTTAACTATGGTCAAAGCGTACGTAAGGGTCAATTATTGATGGTACTGAGCTCTGAGCAGTTGAAAAAGGACTACCAAGAGGCATTGACAGCCTTTCTTAAGGCCAAAGCGGAGTACCACAATCAGAATATCAAAAGCGAAGGTATTGAAGAATTATGGAAAATCCAGGCGCTTAGCAAAAATCAATATATTGAAGAAAAGCAGCAAATTACCAACTATTATCTAACCTATCGCCAGGCAGAACAGAAACTTAAGGAATTAGCGGGAAAAACCCATGACCTTAAATTAGAGGAACTCATAGGCCTCAATATCGATGAGATTGATAAGATTGAGCAAGCGCTAGCGGCCAATACCGGCGACATGCAAATAATTGCTCCTAATGACGGCATTGCTCTTTATCCAGAAAAACCCGCCAACGACACCAATGCGAGTTCACGCATTTTAGAAGGAACTGTGGTAAAGACGGGGCAAGGTTTGCTAGAAATTGGTGATATGTCTGGTCTTGCCCTTTATATTAATGTCAATGAAATCAATATCAATACCATAAAATCTGGCCAAAAAGTTAGTATTACCGGCGTTGCATTTCCCGGCGTTACCCTTCATGGCAAGGTAAAAGAGGTAGACATACAGGCAAAAAATAATATCAATAGCGGCTTGCCCACATTTCCTGTTAAAATTGAGGTTGCCAATATTACTAGTAAAGATTTACAAACCATACACGTTGGCATGAGCGCGGAAGTCAAGCTAATAATTGAACAGCCACCCTCTATCCGCATACCTCTTAATGCGGTGAGCAACCGCGACAAGCAAACCTTTGTTAAGCTTTTGGACGAGAAAAATCAGATTCACGAGGTCAGCGTTGTTCCCGGCAATACCGGTATCAATGATATCGCCATTTTAGAGGGCTTAAAGGCGGGAGATAAACTTGTCGTCCCTGATTGAATTACGTGAGATAAAAAAGCTCTATCAACTTGGCGAGCATCAATTAACGGTGCTTAAAGGTGTTGATATAAGTATTCAAACCGGCGAGCTCGTTGCCATTATCGGCGCATCAGGTTCAGGTAAATCATCTTTACTGAACATCATCGGTTTACTCGACAGACCCAGTTCCGGTACTTATCAGCTGCAGGATAAGGAGGTTTCCAGTCTTCCGGATAAAGAGTTGGCACGTCTTCGCAATCAAATGATAGGCTTTGTTTTTCAGGCATTTTTTTTATTGCCACGTTTAACCGCCCTACAAAATGTTGGGCTGCCTTTATTGTATCGAGGTACCAAATCAGCCGAGATCAAACATCGATCGCAAGCAATGCTGGAAAAAGTTGGCATGCTTTCTTGGGCCGACCATAAACCGAGTCAGCTTTCCGGTGGCCAGCAACAACGAGTTGCCATAGCAAGGGCATTAGTGGGTAATCCTCGAGTCATCTTAGCTGATGAGCCAACCGGCGCCTTAGACTCCAAAACTAGCCAAGATGTTATGAATTTGTTTAAATCCTTAAATAAGGAAGAAGGCGTTACCATAATCATTGTAACTCACGATCCCAAAGTGGCAGACCAATGTCAGCGAGTTATCAATATTCAAGATGGGTTGATTAGCTAAACATGGAATTTGGCCTTCATCTCCAAGAGGCTTTTGCCAACCTTATTTCAGCCAAGCTACGCTCGTTTCTAGCCGTACTGGGTATTCTGGTTGGAACTGCATCGGTAGTTGCCATGGTATCTAGTGGTGAACTTGCTACCCAGCACGCCCTACAGCAATTTAAGAAACTGGGGACAGATTTACTTTCCGTTTCCTTTTATCATGAAAGACAGGCTGACAATCAGACTCAGACTCAAACCCAAACGTTTGACCTTGAACAAGTAGAAAATTTACAAAAAAACATTCCAAAACTGAAACTGATTGCGCCTTATATTAGCCTTTATCAAACCATCAGTTATGCGGGTCATGAACTTGAGGGCAATATCATTGGCACCACCGCAAGCTTGCAAGATGTCATAAAACTTCAGGTTTCCCAAGGCCGGTTTTTAACTCCACTGGATGATTATGAATATTTTTGTTTCATTGGCCAGGGCATTTTTAATGCTCTTAAGCAACAAGGCTTAATGCAGCCGATTGGTTCTCGACTTGACCTTGGCGGTGAAATTTTTAGAATTGCGGGGGTTTTAGAGAGTTGGCCAGAAAATTCCTTTTTTAACAGCGACGTTAATCATGCGGTGATCATTCCCATCAATGCTGCAAAGCTACTTAGCCAACACACCGATATTAATAACCTCGTCGTGCGTTTTGATAAGGACGCCAATATTGATGAATTACAAAATGCCATTACCACTTATATGCGCGGCATATCGCCCAATTTACGCTTATTTTTTCGCAGTCCTAAACAAATTATCAACAGTATGGCAAATCAACAACGCACCTTTACCTTACTCTTGGGCTTGATAGGTAGCATTTCCTTGATTGTGGGCGGTATTGGTGTCATGAATATCATGTTGGTTTCGGTCACAGAGCGGCGCCGAGAAATTGGAATTCGAAAGGCCATTGGAGCTGATAGAGCCGCTATTCGAACTCTATTTTTAACCGAAGCCATCATTCTTGCCTTATTTGGTGGTCTCTTAGGCGTTATCGTAGGTATTGTCATCTCCTTGATCATTGCCTACTTTGCCCATTGGCAATTCCATTTGTTTTTACTTCCACCTTTCATTGGCTTTATTGTGTCTGTGGCCGTCGGGATCTTTTTTGGCTTTTATCCCGCGCACAAAGCCGCAAAACTTGATCCCATTGAAACATTGCGAGGCGATTGAGCCGTCACGGATCAGCCTAAGTTTTAACTAATCCTTTAAACTCTAAATCATCTTGATTGCCTATCGAGTACTCAGCTTAATTCGCTTGAATAACCGCAATTCCCAGGGTATTAAACCCTCCATGAGTTGTTAAAACAGGTCCAAGCTTGCCAAAAAAGGTCTTTTGTTGCCCCGCCCATAAAATTTCATTAACCTGCTGATAGAAATCTTGATACTCAGCTAAATTAGGCGTTGCCGCCATAACCACGGCTTGCTCCACGGGTTTAGCCACCTGTAGCAACTCTAAAAGTTTATCCAGGGCATGCTTGCGACTACGAACCTTGGCAATGGGTACAACCTCACCGTGTTCTATAGCTAAAATGGGCTTAATGCTCAATAGATTACCAATTAAACTGGTTGCCTTACCAATTCGCCCCCCTTTTTCTAAAAAGCTCAGGTTATCTAGAGCAATATAACAGCGCGTCCTAGCAATTGTGGCTTGAATCAAACTCAAGGCTTCCGCTAAGCCACAACCGCTGCGAGCAATTTTGGCAGCCTCAAGGACAATTAATCCCAAGGCCATGCCAGTGAATTGACCATCGATAAACTGAATGGGGCAAGTTAAATCCGCCAGCTGGGCACCCTGTCTGGCCGCATTTAGAGTACCACTGAGTTTGCTTGAAAGATGCAGGGAAATAATGGCATCGGCCTCTGGGGCCAACTTGCGATAGACCTCGGCGAAGATGGCAGGCGAGGGCTGAGATGTTTTGGGATGCACGCTTTGAGCGTTCAGTTGTCGGTAAAAATCATCGGCCAGAAAATTCTCATTATCTAGAAAAACCTGATCAGAAAAATTAACCGAAAGTGGGACCAGGCTGATGTCGGTATCTAGAACTCCCAGCTGCGTTAAATCGGTACTGCTATCCGTGACAATTTTGATTTTCATTTTATTCTATCGCAATAAAGTATGGATAATAGGGCTGGCCTCCCCAGACGAATTCTAATTCTATATCAGGATAGGCATTTTTAATCGCTTCTTTGATAGCTGTATTGGTTGCCTCGGTGCTGTCCTCTCCTGCATAAAAGGTGATAAGCTGTCCGGCCTCCAAAGTCGTGGAGCTCAATAAATTTAAAATCACCGTGATTAAGTTAGGGTCACTGGCAACCAATTTATTTTGCAACAGGGCAATAAACTGTCCTTGCTTAACCGTCACCCCATTGAGTTTTACATCTCGGCTGGCGATCGTTACGGCGCCACTTTTTAGCCGTGACATGGCTGCAGTCATGTTGGACTCATTAAGCAAGAATTCAGCGTCGGCATTAAAGGCCATGGCTGCAGCTATACCCTCAGGTATGGTTTTAGAGGCAATGACCTTGACTTGACGCTTGGCTAGAGTGGCTGCCTGCAAAGCTGCCGCGATGATATTAGGATTATTGGGCAGTACTATAACTTTTGCGGCTTGGGTTGCTTCGATTTCCTGCACAATCTCTTCAATGCTAGGGTTCATAGAGTCCCCGGCTTGAATAATATGCCTAACCCCAAGGTTATGGAAAATATCGATTAAACCCTTGCCCCAAGCAACGGCTACAACGGCAACCTCTTGAGTTGACGTTGTCGGAACAGGTCTATTTGAGTCTTTAGCTTTTGCCTGCTCATCCATATTATCAATTTGAATTTGGGTTAAGCTGCCAAAGGCCAATGCACTGGATAAGATGGCACCTGGATCAAGCGTATGAATGTGAATCCTACATTGCTGTTCGTCTCCCACGACAACTAAAGAACGCCCTAAACTTGTCAATTGAGTTTTTAGACTCATGATATCTATACTCTGCCCAATTAGCATAAAGTTGGTACAATAACCATAATCATCGTGCAGAATAGCGGTATTACTGGGTATGGCCCTAGGGTTAATTTTTGGCGTGATATCGACGATGTGCGTATTTGAACTTGCGGCCCTATGGAGGCCTTCCAAAATGACCAGTAACCCTTGACCACCGGCATCTACGACTTCCGCTTCTCTTAATACCGATAGATAGCGAGGCGTATCAGCCACCGCTCGTTTAGCCGTCTCACTTAAAATGGCTAGAGCCTTGCTCATGCTAAAGCCTTGTTTGGCCACTTGAGCGGCTGCTTTAGCCACTCGCCGAATAACCGTTAGCAAGGTTCCCTCTAGAGGTTCTGCTACCGCTTGATAGGCAGCGATTTTTGCTAGCTTAAAGGCAAGGGCTAAGTCTTGAACCCTGAAGTCATATTTACCTTTCAAACCATTAGCAAAACCACGGAAAAATTGACTGAGAATGACTCCGCTGTTTCCTTTAGCGCCCAGCAAAGCACCCTTTGCAACCGCTTCGGCAATATTTTCAGCCGACATTACCTTTTCCTGCCGTGCAGCGTTAAGTGCTGACTTCAAGGTGAGGAACATATTTGTTCCCGTGTCGCCATCGGGCACTGGAAATACATTAAGCTGATTAACGTACTCAACATTTTCTTGCAAGAGTAACTCGGCATTGCTCATCAGTCTTAGCAAACCCGCTCCATCCAAAGCTTCAAAATTTAGGTTATTATTAAGTTGATAATCCATCACCTACCCTTGTCTTAATGAAAGCTTCATGGTCTTTAAGATACCAGCAATTCGTCTTCAAGATGGATAAAATCCCAATGATTTTTATCCATCAGCTGACTAGGCTTAAGGCTTTGTAAGGCATGGAGTATATTGCTGGGTACCTTGGGATTTTCTTGCGCCAATTCATCTATAAGTCTTTGCACCCGCTTGCGCGCTAAATTCTCCTGCGAACCACAGAGATTACATGGAATAATGGGAAATTGCTGCTGCTTGGCATATTCTATAATGTCGCGTTCCTGACAATAGGCTAGGGGGCGAATCACCACTTGCTTTTTACTATCGGTAAGCAGCTTAGGCGGCATGGAACGAGTCTCGCCACTATAGAGAATTGACATCAAAAGAGTTCTTATCAAATCATCTCGGTGATGACCCAGGGCTACCTTATTAAAACCATGCTTCTCGGCATAATTATAAATATTGCCTCTGCGTAAACGTGAGCAAAGTGAGCAATAGGTTTTACCCTCGGGAATTTTATCGGTCACGATAGAATAGGTATCACGTTTAAGGATTTCATAGGGCATATTATGCGCCTCAAGCCAACCCCGTAAACCTCTATCATCCCAACCGGGCTGCATTTGATCGAGGGTAAAGGCAAACAACTCAAATTTTTGTTGCGCACGCTGTTGCAATAACCGCAGGATACTCAACATGGTATAAGAGTCTTTGCCCCCTGAAAGACAGACTAAAACTCTATCACCGGTCTGAATCATATTGTAGTCGGCAATGGCCTTACCGGTGTAATGCAACAGTTTTTCTTCTATTTTGGAATGATTTGCAGACATCGCTTGTTACTCTGAGAATTGGCTAAATTAATGTAGGTAATCATAGTACTTTTTGAACGAAATAACACTAGGCTAATGAGACAATCTGACGGACAAGTATTATCAATAATGCTTGTCGCAGAACCCCAGGAATTTTGTGCGCTTTGCCATGAGCAATATTAGCCTCATTTACGAATTTTCTTTATCTTATTGCGAATTCTATCTCGTTTTAAAGCCGATAAATGGTCTATATAAAGCTTGCCATCTAAATGATCAAGCTCATGTTGAATACATTTTGCCATATAGCCCTCGGCAGAGAACGTTATCACCTGGCCATTTCTATCAAGAGCTCTTACGACAATCTCTGCCGCTCTTTTAACTCGCTCGTGAATGTAATTTGGCATCACGGACATACAGCCCTCAAGCTCAAATTGCTCACCTTTGCGCTCGATAACTTCCCCATTGATTAGGCAAAGAGGCTGATCTTTAGTCGCAGAAAAATCGATAACGGTAATATGAGGTGGATCAGCTAAATCCAATTGAGTAGCCGCAAGTGCCGCACAATTTTCTGTGTTGTAATGCGTTTCGAACATATCGTCGATGATCTTTTGGACAGCAGCATCAAGGTTTGTAACTCGCCTTGCCTTTTTCGCAAGACGTGGATCGGGATATTGTAAAATTTTTAAAATTGTCATATAGCTAATCTCTTATCAATTTTTCTTAAGTTTAACACTGATTTAAGAGATGTCTAATAAGACAATGGCTTAGCATAAGCTACCAAGGGTGTTAATGAACCATCCTGGATAAGACTCTCTAAACTTTTTCCACAGGGTAAGATTAAATCGGGAGCTATCGCATACAGTGGATAAACCACAAAATTGCGGGTCTGTAACCCGGGATGGGGCAAGGTAAGCTTTGGTGTTGAAAGCACGAGGTCAGCAAAAAGTAATAAATCTAAATCGAGAGTACGAGGCCCCCACTGAACAAGTCGCTGACGATTTTGGTTTTTCTCAACGGCTTGCAATTGATTTAACAAACCATGAGCCGTTAATCCTGTTTTTATCTGAGCTACGGCATTGAAGAAATCCGGTTGATCTTGCGGCCCCAGCGGTGGGTTTTGATAATAAGGTGAAATTTTGAGCAATTCGGTGCTTGGAAAAGCCGCTATCGCCTGCAAGGCTTTAGCCAACTGGACTAAGGGTTCATCTAAGTTACTCCCCAGGCCAATATAGGCTATCGCGGTCTCATTCGTCGACATGTTTAGCGTTTGTAACCGGCTTTTTGCTACGTCTACGTTTTGGCATAAAGGCCTTGAGCATTTTATGTTGCTGGGGTTTATCCACTGCCTGAAACTCAGTCCACCAATCAACCAAGGGTTGTAATGTCTGGTCAACAGTAGCCCTTAGCTGTAACAAATCGTAACTTGCCCGAAATTTGGGATGATTGATCGCCACATAGACTCGTCTTGGCGTACGCTGTGCTAAGCGATACTGCATTTGCCAAATTTCCTGCATATCCAGTTGAAAACGCTTGGGAATGCTGATTTGCTGGGATTGGCGGCGGATCACCTTGTGAGTTGCCTCATGTAAGGCCGGAAACAGTGGCATCTGCTCGTGTTGACAGTCCCTAACAATCGCCTGAAAGGCAGGCCATAAGATCACCGCAAATAAAAATCCGGCTGAAACCGCTTTGCCCTCGGCCACACGTTTATCGGTGCTGATCAACAGCGATTCAATTAATTTGAGATCACCTTCGGCATCGGGTCCATCTAAACAGGCTTCGGTTTGAGCAAACAGATAACCAAACAAGCCATATTTACGCAACAGTATAAATGCCGCCAAAGCTCTACCTGCGTGAAATAATTTTAAAATTTCATCAAAAAGGCGGGCCGGAGAAACATTTTGCAATAAGGCGTGTGACTCGTAGATGGGTCCTTCGGTAGAGGGATGGATGCTAAAGCCTAATTTGCTAGCAAAACGCACAGCACGCAAAATGCGCACCGGATCTTCACGATAGCGCTGATAGGGGTCACCAATGATTCTTAGCATTCTATTATTGAGATCGGTTAGGCCCTGATGAAAATCCACTAAAGAAAAATCGGCAATATTGTAATATAGGGCATTGACGGTAAAATCACGCCTTTCAGCATCTTCTTCAAGTGTGCCATACACATTATCGCGAATAATTAAACCTTGTTCGGTTTGCACCTCATCGCCTAACTTGGCATGATGGCCTCGGAAAGTTGCAACTTCGATGATCTCACCCGAAAAACAAATGTGTGCCAAGCGAAAACGTCGGCCTATGAGCCGACAATTGCGGAATAATTTATAAACCTGCTCGGGACTGGCATTGGTGGCAATATCAAAATCCTTGGGATGCTGGCCCAACAGGAGGTCACGGACACTTCCCCCCACCAAATAGGCGCTATAACCCGCATCCTTTAACCGATATAAAACTTTCAAGGCATTGTCGCTGATGTCTTTGCGACTAATGGGATGAGCTGAACGCCCAACAATTTGTGCCGACTTAGCATCACTTTTAGCTTGGGCTTTAGCCGATAACGGTTTTTTTGGGAAAAGCTTTTTAATAAACTTTACTATCACAATGGCTTGGCTATAGTCAAAAAACAAGCCTTATGATAGCACGCCCTGATTTTTTGAAAAGTACCCGCGCGGATCTTGACTCAAACCTCCTAAGCTTAAGTTTACTAAACCCTGTTATGCTGCTTAAGAGCTGGAATTATTTTAATACTTTGTAAGCCAATTTTTAGATTGATAAAATGCGGCAATAAGAATCTAGTGTTGTACTTTCAACTTGTTAAATATAAATATCCGTAGGGTATTTCATTAGCTAATAGAATCTGCAACTAAAGTGAACTTAAAGATGAAAAATTCAGACAGCTTCGCATCAAGGAGGCATGATTTCTGAAAAAAAACTATATTACTCAGCATGACAACTACCTCAATCACTGCTTTGAGTCCGGCCGTTAGGAAGCTGACTTACGCAGTCTAAGAGAAGGATTAAAACGTCTTTGTTGACATTAGGTGAGCATAAAAGCCGCTATTTAATCGCCATTAAGCAACCACGCTCATAAACCGGAAAATGTCACCAATAGTCTTATCAATAAATCACAGCAACGTTATAAAGATCAACTAAATCCCATTACTTTTGATAACGACATTGGATTTAAGCAATATAAGAAAATCTCTGGATTTTTTAAGGCTGAAACTTATTTTTGTCAACCCTATAAATGCTCACTTATTGTCGACGAGTAATCTATTATTAAGCTTTTTGACAGAATACCCTAAATGCATCATGACTTAGGTAAGGATGATTTTTGGGGATAACAGCAAAATCTAGAATCTTGAATGAGGCACGGAGTAATATATTTTTTAATTCTTCTTCTTCATAATAAGACCAAAATTTTTGAATATTGCCTTTATAACGAACATCACGCTCAAGTTGCTCCCCCTGTCCCTTTTTAAGAGCAAGATAAAAATAGCCTTTATCTATTAAAAGTTGATGTAGCTTTTGTAAATGAGTGGGAAGATTATTTTTAGCAATATGTCCTAGTGAACAAGCAGACCAAATCCCATGAAATGAAGCATCTGGTAAGCTAATATTTTCAATATCCATTAGTTTAAATTTTGCTAAGGGAGCATGTTCTTTTGCAATTTTTATAAGATTAGAACAAAAATCAATGCCTAACACTTCAATACCCTTATCACTGAAAATTTTTGCATCCCTTCCTGAGCCACAACCAATGTCGATGATTTTGGCTTTAGAAGGAAGTAAGGTAATAAATTTTTCAATGGAGTGTATGGGCGCTAGACCCGCAACATTACGCGTATATTCCTGAGCAGTCACTTCGTAACTCTGCTGAGTAATGTATTTATCAGACATATATTTACCTTGATATAGGTGATTTTTGCTAAGAAATTTGTAAGCTTATGCCTTGCCTCATAGCTTTAAGCTTAATTTATCCAACATCATTTTTATCATAGTTAGCGTAAACCTTAACAGCTCTCATTTCAGAGTTTAATAGCATAACTTCTGCTGCCAATAAGCCCCTATTTATTTTATAATATAAAACAATACTTTGAGGTGAAGCAAATACATCAAGTAATTGAAAATGTAAGGTGGAAAATTTTTGTAACTGACGAGAAAAATAATCACGGAGATTATCTATTCCAACAACCATTCCTTTCGGATCACCTAAAACTTTTTGAACAACAGGTGAACAAAATTCGATAGAATCATCATAATGCTTCATAATAAGCTCAACATCGTGCTTATTCCAAGCATCAAGCCACTCATGAGCAAATTTCCAAGCTTTGTCTCTATCAATCATCTTGCTTCTCCCATGCATTATTACAAAGATATAACTCTTAGCAGTAATAACATCTATTATTCAGTTTATGGATAATTATTGCAAGGTCATTAATGGTTAAGTTATTGATGTAGCTCCTCTAGAAATAATATGGAGCCTATATGGAAGTATCACGACGTTTTGGCTGCAGTAGAAACATAAGGTTCCCTGCTCAGCACTCTTTTTGCCATTAAAAAAGCCCCAGGTGTTAAGACTACACAGGTATTTAGTTTGTGTTTTAAGTGATTTACCTTTAATCGATTGCGGTCAATTGTAATGTCTGCCATTCACGAAAAAGTTTATTTTTTGAACTTGGATAACACTCTTCTAATACTCTCACCGTGACAATTCTCTGGGTATCAAAGTGTCTATAGGCTTTTTGACTTTCGCACCAAGCAACTAATATGCGCCCTTGCGTAAAATAGCCAATGGTAAAGGGCCAGACTATGCGTTGACTCTCCTTGTGAGCCTTTGATTTATAAACCAGAAAAATTTTCCTTTGCTGAGCGATTGCCTCTCTTAAGCTTGAAAGGTCTTCTCTGGCCAATGATTTTGCTGCCGGTGGCCCCACCCTGAGCGTAAAGGCATTGCTAGCATTTTTAACCTGTGCAGGTAGAACATGGTAAATTTTATTTAAGGCCTCGGTTGCCGCTCTAGATAAGGGCATGTCTCCAAATTGCGTAACCCATTGCATGCCTAAAAGCAAAGCTTGCATTTCAGTTTGAGTGAACATCAGAGGAGGTAAAAAGAAAGAGGGCTTAAGAATATAGCCAACGCCCACTTCACCTTCGATTTGGGCTCCCTGAGCTTGAAGTGCAGCAATGTCGCGATACAAGGTTCTAATGCTAATGCCTAATCGCTCTGCCAGGCGCTGGCCGCTGACAGGATAGCGATAACCTCTTAAGATTTGCAATAAATTTAACAGCCGTTCGGTTCTTGGCATGTTCGATCACTACTGCCATATTCTGACAGTATTATCCTATAAAATTAAGGTGTAGGCAATTTTGTAGGAGGACCTCACCATGCTTATTCCAAACTTGTTACTCTTCTATGTAGAAAATCCGCTGGCAAGCGCTTCATTCTATCAGAGGATACTTAAGCAAAAACCCGTTGCTCTATTTCCAACTTATGTAGCCTTCTCATTTGAAAATGGATTTACCTTTAGCCTTTGGTCCACACAGGCACAGAACTTCATTTCAGGAGGTACTGGCCATCGTTCCGAACTTGCATTTATGGTTCAAGATGAGCAGGCGGTACGTAGACTGCGCAGCCAATGGGGAGAGTTAGGAGTGAAAATTGAACAGGATCTGCATGAGGCGGTATTTGGCCTAACCTTTGTAGCACTGGATCCAGATGGACACCGGATTCGAGTTTGTATACCCGATAAATAAAGTAAAAAAGTAGGATTGGTCCTGCCAATCCTACTTTGTAATAGGTCCACCACAAAGTTTATAAACATTTCAAGCTTAGCCGTCTATGCTATTGGCAATAAGCTAAATCACTTTCAAAATGGCCAGTTATACACAAATAAGGGTCAAATTGAGGCCATCGATTTTTTAAGCCATGGATGGCCTTTATCTTAGAGTTATAGACTAAATTTTATCTCACATATCGACTTTAAAGCTGCTTGCGGGCAGTTTTGCGATTCTTTGTCCATGATCTTTTGCAGATTTGTTTTGTTAAAGAAATTTGGCCTGAGATTGGCGCTCCTTTGATAACGTATAATCCCTTTATTTTCTTCAACTTCCTTGAGCTCATCGGCAAGCTGAGTATCAACCGTCTTGAGAATCCCGGCTAAAGGTCGACTCGCACCATTTGAATCCGTTATCTCGGTCCTACAGCTGAGCTTATCGAACAGGATGAGCTCGGTAAGAATGGTTGCCAAACGCTCTTTAAACTCATTCCCCTGATAAGGGTGTATGGTTTTCAGCCCCTCGCTTAAACAATAGAGAAAGCGGCTGAAGTCTTTATAGTCTTTAGGGTTGTTAAGGTCAAAATCCGAAGTTTGGTTCAGGAAAAATATGATAGCATCAAGTTGTTGCAAACGATGTTTAATAGAGTCAGCAGAAAAACTTTCCCTCCATGCTATTGAAGCACCTTTGAAAACATAGTTTAAGGCGTTGCGTCCCCTAGCATTTCTTAACTTAAAGTCGGCCCCTCTCTTCATCAATCCGTCAAAAAACAAAGTTTTATTGTATTTGTATGCCAGATGCAGAGCGAAAGTCATTTCTTGAACCGTGCCCTTTCTACCATGGCAAAGCATAATTGCAATAGTAATGTGATCATCTTTCTTAATCGCACTATCGAAGCAAGACTCTCCCTCAAATGGTTTATAGATATCTATTCCGGCTTTGACTAAAGTTTGTATTTCTAGGTGTTTATATCCTTTTGCAATAAGATGTTTCAGCAATATGATACCGCTTTGATCGCTGGCAAGGTGATGGATGACCAGATCCCGTATTTGAAAGTGATCGGCCGAGAGAATTAGATCAACGGCAGCAAAGTGGCCCTGGTTTATTCTTGCCACCAGCTCACGTTCAATAAAATGCAAAGTATCATCATCAATCACGGGATGACTTATAAGCCATCGCTTGAGTAAGAAGTCATCATCTTCAGACAAGGCCTTCTGCAGGTCAGCAAAACTTTTATCTTCAGCTGCGGTCTCAATTTGGGGCATGCTATTATTTGAAATGTTAGCTAGTAAAAGCCGCTCATCTTCTGGCAAGTCATCGTTATCTTGCAAACTGTCAAGCCTTGAATATATGGCTTGGAGTTGACTGATTTGCTGGTTATCAAAAATAAAGTCTTGATGTTGCTCGATAAATGCCTTTAACTCGGATTTTTTCATTTCAATTAGCTCATCTGGTAACTGCTTGGCCGTAGATTATAATCCGATTAGCTTAAGAGTATATTAACCGTGATAATTTTTTTAGCTAATGGCAAATTCAACGGGAATTTATACCATTAAGCTTAGGTTTTAAAATCAGCTGGCAAAATGCCAATCTAAAGCCTGAGAAATATGTTCTAGCATGATGCCGGCACGGATGCTATTGCCCTTGCGATTGACCCTAGGGCTTAAGGCCGCAATGCCGGCTTTACCCAAGGCAACGGCCACTATCAATCCCGAAACACCACTTTTAGCCGGCATACCGGTGCGCACCAAATGACCACCCGATTCATTGTATAAACCACAGGTTGCCATGATGGCGACAACCTGCTGCACAGTTTGGCTTGAAATGATGACTTGGCCCTGAGGATTTTTGCCATGGTGCGCAAGCAGCATGGGAAGATAGGAGGCTTGTTTGACATTCGCCTCGAATGAACACAAGGCAAAATAAACCTCCAATACTTCTTCCACCGTTCGCGTTATCACCCCATTGGCCTTTAAAAGATAGGCTAGGGAGCGATTACGATCACCGGTTTGCCGCTCCGATTGGTAAACGCGTTGATTAATGCTCAAAGGCTCACCAAATAACCTAGCCGTCCAATCTCTTAACCAACCGATTTGCTCCTCTGAATTTTTGCCGGGAATATGTCCGCATAGAGCGATGGCTCCCGCATTGAGCATGGGATTTGAAGGCTTGGGTCCATATTGATCAAGTCTAGCCACCGAGGCAAAATCATCTCCAGAGGGCTCAGCCTGTACCCAAGAGAAAACCCTTTGCTTGCCAAACTCTTCCAATAAACCTATCAAAACGATCAATTTCGCCACGCTTTGCAAGGTAACAACCGTGTCGCTATCCCCCGCGGCAAAAAGCTGTCCATCAAGCGTTTGCAGCGCCACAGCCGTTAGCTCAAGAGATACGTTGGCAAGTTCTGGAATATAGCTTGCAGGCTGGCCGTCATTGTTATGTTTTGCCTGCTCAAATGCAGTTTGAAGAACTCTCTGTATGTTAGGCATGAGTATTCATTTAACGTAGGTAAAATTATTTTACGCGCCATGAGCTAGCTCAGCGCAGTCTATATGAAATGTAGCAAAGTATTTCTTTTTGGCAAGCTTTTAGCTATTGAAGATACCAGACTTATTCTCAAGTCGCTATTTTACTTAAAGCACCATTATATTATGATAAGAAACTTAAGGCAGCACTTTAGTAGTGTCAACTTTCCTAATCACTTACGGCATTTATACTATGAATTTATTGCAAAAAACCAAGCTCAATGGCTTACAGAAAAAGGCTCGTAAACTCTTTGAAATCCGTCAAGGCCAACAAGCGGGTAATCCCGATATTGCGGCCGAAATTAAATTGCAATATGAACTGGCTGTATTTTATGAAAGTCATCGCTACGATAAAGATGTGCCACATGCGGAAATTTACGCCTTTGAATGTTATAGATTGGCCGCTATCTTAGGCGATACCAAGGCCCAGTATATCTGCGGGCAAAAATTATTGGATAAGGGCCGTTTTTGGGAAGGTATGGCTCAAACTCTATATACCTGCCAAGCTCATAATAAATATGCCTATGAAGCTTATAAGGAAGGTTTAACCTACCTTGAAACTGCAGAACAAAATGGCTATGCGCCTGCTAAACGTCTACACGGCTTAGCATTTATGCATGGCTGGGGCCTGCCTAAGGACTACGATTTAGGCTTCAAACTGATAGTGAGCAGCATTGAGGAAGAAAAGGCCTGGGATAATGCTAAGGAGATCTTGCAAGGCTTAGGACTTAATCCCTCGGAATTTTTCGCTAAATTGGCCGCTAAAAAGCCTTAAACTCTAAACCATGCGCCATCTATTCTGGTTTAAAGAAGACCTGCGAATTTACGATAATCCCGGGCTTTATCAAGCGGTGGCTCAGGCAAGCGATGGCATCGTTGCGCTTTACATCATAGACGCCAGTTTATGGAAAAATCATGGTATTGCAGCGAGTAAAGTCAGCTTCATTCTGCGCGGTTTAAAAGTATTGAGCCAAGATTTGGCACGCTTACATATCCCCTTACTCATAGAAACGGTCAATACCACGGCTGAAATTCCCGAAGTGATCCATAGGGTCATCCTTTCGGTTCAGGCCAAGGCCTTTTTTTACAATCATCAATATGAGGTCAATGAATCTAGACGCAATCAAGCGGTAGCTGATTATTTAAACCAGCGTCAGATCAAATGTTTGGCTTATCACGATCAGGTTATCTTTGCCCCAGGAGAAATAGTCAACAAGCAACAACAGTATTACAAGGTTTTTACGGCTTATAAAAAGGCCTGGCTTAAATGGCTTGATAAAACCTCCCTGGAGTTATTACCTGCCCCTAAGAAACAATCCATAACAGCCATAGAGCCCGGTTTTATTCCCGACAGTCTAGATGGTTTTAGCGATACGCTGGATCCCGATTTATGGCCGGCCGGTGAACCTGTTGCCCAACAGCGTCTGGCCGATTTTATTGAGCGCAAGCTTTTTGACTATGACAAAACCAGAGATTTCCCGGCCTTAGACGGCACCAGTCGATTATCGCCCTATCTCAGTGTCGGCATGCTCTCTCCTCGACAATGCTTCTTCGCTGCTTTACAGGCTAATCAGGGTGAGCTTTTCAGTGGTAATCGAGGTGCCTTAACCTGGATGCAGGAACTGATTTGGCGCGAATATTACAAGCACATTTTAGTTGCCGTACCTCGGGTTTCCATGAATAGGGCCTATAAGCCGGAATTTGAAAACATAGCCTGGCAAACATGTGAGGCGCATTTACGAGACTGGCAGCAGGGTAAAACCGGCTACCCCATCATAGATGCTGCCATGCGCCAGTTAAATCAAACCGGTTGGATGCACAATCGACTGCGAATGATAAGCGCCATGTTTTTAAGCAAAAATCTATTACTTGACTGGCGGCTAGGCGAAAGCTATTTCATGCAGCACTTAATCGATGGCGATCTCGCGGCTAACAACGGAGGTTGGCAATGGAGTGCTTCAACGGGAACCGATGCCGTACCTTATTTTCGAATCTTTAATCCCATCACGCAAAGCGAGCGTTTTGATCCACAAGCGGTTTTTATTCGTAAGTACTGCCCTGAAATCGCGCATTTAAACGATAGAGAAATACATGCACCTTATGCAAGAGCCAAGCACAAGTTAAATCCTAGTGATTATCCCAGGCCCATCGTCGAACTTCAGGGCAGTAGAGAAAGAGCCATCCTTGCCTTTAAGACTGCAAAATTAGCTTATGCTAAAACCAACAGTTAGGATGAAGCTAAGTCTTGTGGAATTAGCTGAATTATAAATCCAGCCATCTTGGCTGGTTGATACCAGTTTAATTTGACTAAGCCCTGACGCTTTTTTAATGGCAATCTAGTACGGCATTCAAAACCCTCAGTTTCTCCTGAAGCCAACCCTTCACAGCATGGAAGCTGTGATGGAGCCTACATGGAAGTATCAACGGCGTGTTGGCTTCAGGAGAAACTGAGGGTTTCCTGCTCAGCACTCTATCTTGCCATTAAAAAATCCTCAGCTGTTAAACTTTAATTGCTAAAAAACTTGCAAACTGAGCAGGGTGTACTATACCTATAGTATGAGTAATCAAATGAATGTTCTTTAACAAAAGAAAACTGTCGACCCGTAAGAAAAGAGTTTCATACCGCGACATTGTCACCTGAT
>Ga0222427_100133_pt1 | contig 194809 bp, 146 predicted proteins | sample 2B20Ametagenome_FD_182890 | JGI IMG/M metagenome (GOLD analysis project Ga0222427, IMG submission 182890) | Enriched microbial communities from leaf-cutter ant dump, University of Wisconsin, Madison, United States - 2B20A (version 2) | ecosystem: Environmental > Terrestrial > Nest > Insects...
CTTCGTTTTTCTTACTCAATATCCTTAAGAACTTCCCTGTTTTGCGGGTGGCAAAGGTAAATCACTTTTTTATTTCTCGCAAATCTTTTTTGACTTTTTTTCTAACCTTAGTCAATCCCAATCTGCCGTACTTTACTTCAATGAACTCCCTTATTGCGGCTGCAAAACTAGAACCTTTTTTTAACTTCACAAACTTTATCAAACCTTTTTTTAAATCTTTTTCTTAATACACTCATTACAAAGACTTAACAATAACACTTTTTTTTGATTGCTTTGGCGACTTTGGCGTCATGGCTCGGTTTTATTGGGGTTTTGGTTTTTTTCAACCCTAAAAAGCCAGACTTGACAGGTTACAAAAACCTGTCAGGTACTCCGAAATCAGTAGCGTCTTTACTTATATATAGGTGTATTTACTAAAAAAACAACACCCGATAGCTTATCAAAACCTATCGGGTGCATAAAAACATATTGCTTTATTTCTTTTTTAGTCGAAACGAATCGCTTTAACCGGCGAAATCTTGGTAATAATATAAGACGGAATCAGTAAAACAAGTAAACAAACTACTATCGTTCCCAGATTTAATGCCAAAATCGGAAGTACCTCTATAACCACCGGCGCTTCGGTAACATAATAATTCTCCGGATTTAGTTTTACAATTCCAAAATATTTCTGAACCAACAACAATCCGATTCCTATTCCATTCCCCCAAAGCAGTCCTCTTATAATAAGGTATAGCGCATTGTATAAAAATATTTTTCGGATTATCCAGTTATCGGCGCCAATCGACTTTAGAATTCCGATCATTTGTGTACGCTCTAAAATAAGCACCAACAAAGCCACTACCATATTAATAGTTGCCACAACCACCATCACGATTAGAATCACTACTATATTAAAGTCGAACAATTTTAGCCATTCAAATATATTATAGTATTTCTCCTGAATCGTTACACTATTATAGGTAGGCGGAATTTCGGCATAAATCGCCTCACCCTTTTCTTTTATCTTCGAAAAATCATCAATAAAAACTTCAAACTCGCCCACTTGATCTTTACTCCATTTATTAATACGCTGAACATGTCGGATATCACCTATTATATAGGACGCATCAAACTCCTGAAATCCGGAGTTATAAATTCCGACAATTTCGAAACGACGTAGGTTAGGTAATTTATTCCCTTCCTCCTTCATAAAAAAGGTATTAAACTTATCCCCTAACTTTAATTGCAAACGATCCGCCAGGTATTTTGAAATGATCACTTCATTATTAAGTGCTGCTTTTAAATTTGGAATCCGTCCGGCAATGATATACTCCTTAAGATCATTCCATCGAAAATCCTTCCCGACACCTTTAAACACTATTCCTTCGAAAGCAGTCTCCGTTCGGATAATACCTGCTTTGGACGCCGTAGCCTGTATATGGCTGATTCCGTCGATATTTTTAAACTTCGGATAAAACGGCTGATGAATAGAAATGGGTTCCACACTAACTTCCGACTGATTGTCATCGTAGTTGGTTATAATCACATGTCCGTTAAAAGCGGCGATTTTCTGGCGTATTTTTTGCTGCAATCCGACGCCGGTCGCCACGGAAACAATCATCATAATGATTCCGATGGCAATAGCTGCAATTGCAATTTTTATTATTGGTGCAGATATACTACTTTTATAGTTTTTAGTAGTAATTAGGCGTTTTGCTATAAAATATTCTAATCTCAAAACTTATGGTATCAAATTCCGTTTTCAAAAATACAGTTTTATTCTTGGTTTTAGCGATAGTATCCTGCGGAAATTCTGCGATTAAGCACAAAGACCCGAAAACCAACCCGGCAAACGAGGCTACAACCGCCAATCGGCCAAAGGAACCGATTCTTACCGGAGCCGATAATTTTGAGAAATACCAGTCGCTGCTTAGCGGTAAGAAAATTGGTATTGTAACCAATCCAACCAGTATTGTCAACTACGACGGCGACAAACAAAAATTAAGCAAGTCACTTCACCTGGTTGACTTCCTATTGAAAAACAAACTGGATGTTATAAAAATATTTGCACCGGAACATGGTTTCCGCGGAACCGCCGATGCAGGAGAATTGATCAAGGACGGAAAAGACACACAAACTGGTTTGCCGATCATCTCCTTATACGGCAACAATAAAAAGCCAAAACCGGAACAATTAAAGCAAATTGACGTTATGGTTTTTGACCTACAGGATGTGGGTGCTCGTTTTTACACCTATATCTCCTCCTTACATTATGTAATGGAAGCCTGTGCCGAAGAAAACATTCCTTTAATTGTCCTGGATCGTCCAAACCCAAACGGTAGTATCATCGACGGTCCGATATTGGAAAAAGAATTTACCAGCTTTGTAGGTATGCATCCGATTCCGGTTTTACACGGAATGACCATCGGGGAATACGCACGAATGATCAATGGTGAAAAATGGCTAAAAAATGGCATCCAATGTCCGCTGGAAGTAATTGCCTGTACGAACTATAAACGAACTATGCCGTATAGTTTACCCGTAAAACCTTCGCCCAATCTTCCTAATGATCAATCCATCAACCTATATGCCAGTCTTTGTTTGTTTGAAGGCACTAATGTGAGTATGGGACGTGGCACCGATAAGCAATTTCAGATTTACGGTTCTCCATTTCTACCGAAATCCGATTTTAGTTTTACGCCCGGACCAAATATAGGCGCCAAAGATCCGGTTCACAACGGCAAGGTATGCTATGGAGAAGACTTGTCAGGCGCACCTAAAGTAACCAGCCTTCAACTAAAATGGTTGATCAAAGCCTATGGCGAAACTTCCGATAAAAAAGTATTCTTTAATAGCTTCTTTTCCAAACTAGCCGGAACGCAGAAACTACAACAGCAAATCGAATCCGGGTTGACCGAAACAGCCATTCGGAAATCATGGGAAAGAGGTTTGAATTCCTTTAAAAAAATGCGCACCGCCTACCTTATATATGAAGACTAAATTTTCAGTTGCTTGAAATTCCCGATTAAAAATACCATTTCCCGGCGTACTTTCTTAATTACATCGCTTATTGTGATTGTAATTACGACTGTGGCTGTTTTTATTTTAAGCAATCTGATTACCAAAATCACCGAAAAATCCAATGAAGAAATTGCCCAGCGTAGTTTCCTAAAAAAATATGAAGTCCTTCAACAGGAATTTGGTCGCCTGCTGGAACAAAAGAAAAACGTAGAGGAAGTCCTTAAAATAAGTAATGATCAAAATATAACAAACAACCTTACGGTACTTAATGCAATTCAACTGAGCAATCCGGTTGTATTGTGCAACTGGTTTCAGATTAACAACGGTCCGATTTACACCAACGACACCGAAAAAGGTTCTTTCCAGAAACACCTGAATCTGCTGGTTGATCCTTCCGATAAAGAGGAAAATTCCAGCATCCTATTAAAACAGGGCGACACCTTAATATGGCGTAATTATTTTAAAATAAAAAAAGACACCAACACGACCATTCGCTATGGTTATGATATTGATTTAAAAAAACTACACGATTATTTTTCATTAATCGACGGTAATGCACCTAACTATGCCTTTGTTTTCGACCAAAACGGAACCTGTATTTTTCACCCGGAAGTGGAAAAAAACGGTAAAAACATTTTTGATTTTACCAGTCTGAATCCTTCCGATACACTTATCACGAACAAATCCGGATTTAATGAAACTGTCGCTTTGTCGGAATACCTGCAACTGGATGTAATCCGGTTTGTAAAACCTTTAAAACTGGAAGGCATCAACTGGTATGTGTGTATCAATTTCCCAAAAATGATCGCCGACGAAAATGTGAACAAAGTCAAGCAACATGCCTCGGCTATATATTTGATCACTACTTTTATTCTGGTTTTTATCTTTTACCTCTTTAATCGTGCCAACCGAAAAGAATACCTGGAAAAAGAAGCCCTGGTTGCCGACAAAAACAATCTTTTACTCGAAAACGAAAAGGTCCACAAAGAAAATGCATTGATCCAGTTACAACAACTCAAGGAACAGATCAATCCGCATTTTCTGTTCAATACGCTCAACTCCTTATATATGTTGATTGACGTTGACGCGCCAAAGGCTAAAAAATTCACCTTAAACCTATCGAAGATATACCGTTATCTGATTGACCCACCACAGGAAAATATTGTCCCGTTGAGCGACGAACTTTCTTTTATCGAACAATATATCTTTTTACAGATGACCCGTTTTAATCAGGAATTACAATTTTCGATTGAAATTGAGGACGATTCGGGTTTGATTAAAAACATTCCGTATTTATCGTTACAGATCTGTATTGAAAATGTGATTAAACACAATTTGGCGACCATAGAATCGCCTTTAAAATCCCGCATTATTGTTAAAAAAGACTGTGTATTTATTATCAATAATTTACAAAAAAAGACCAGCACCGAGCAAAGTAATAATTTTGGCTTAAAATACTTACAAAGTATATATAATTACTATTCTAAAAAAGACTTCAAAACCGTTGCAGAAAATGGAGAATTTGTCTGTATTTTACCCTTAATTGACTAAAAAAAGTCATTCACTCCCAAATTAGAGCCACTCACTCCGTTTTGCTTTTATATCGTCTTAGGAACTTCTAAATTTCGAGACAATTATTTAACCAAAACTTAACATAAATGAGAAAAAAGACATTCATATCATGTACAAAATATGTATTGGTATTGTTGTTTTTATTGAGTAATGTTACTGCATTTTCCCAGAAAAAGAAACAAAAAGAAACGAAAACAGAAACTACAAAAGACAGCATTGCAAAGACCAAAGGTTATGCTGAATTGATTAAAAAAGGCTCCCTCAAAAAAGGACTTTTTAACGTCATTCAGGTTAAGACCGACATTTATTTTGAAATCCCCGACAGTTTAATGGGACGGGAATTCCTTGTTGTAAATAAATTGTCGCAGGTTCCGATGCAGGTAAATGAAGCCGGATTAAACAAAGGAATGAATTACGAAAACAAAGTAATTTCATTCTATAAAGACCCCGTTGCCAAAAAGGTATGGGTAAAATCGTCACTTCCAAAAGTTTCCTCTCCGGAAACTGATGCCATTACAGCATCGGTAAAGGACAACTTTTCCGAATCGATTATTGAAGTTTTTGATATCGAAACCAAAAACAGCGATTCCACCTCGGTAGTGATCAAAGTAAACAAGGTATTCGACGGAAAGCAAAAAAGTTTTAACGATGTATTGAGTAACATCGGATTTGGCGGATCGGTAAAATCGGATCTGTCCTATATCGAAGCCGTTAAGACCTTTCCTGGTAATATTGTTGTAAAATCGCAATTAACGACCTCTGTAAGTGAAGGCGGACCAGCTTTATCCGTAACTTTAGGGGTAACTAGCAATATTGTTTTGTTGGATAAAGTCCCGATGAAGCCCCGTTTTTTGGATAAGCGAATCGGGTACTTTACCGAAAAACACTGGTATTTTAATGACAATCAGCACGCGATGGTTGAGAAAGAATTGATCACGCGATGGAGACTGGAACCGAAAAAAGAAGACGAAGAACGTTATTTAAAAGGTGAGTTAGTAGAACCTAAAAAACCGATTGTATACTATATCGATCCGTCCACTCCAAAACAGTGGCGTCAATATATTATAGACGGTGTCCATGACTGGCAGGCCGCTTTTGAGAGAGCCGGATTTAAAAATGCCGTAATCGCCAAAGAACCAACAGAAAGCGATACGGATTTTGACATTGATGACGTTCGTTATTCCGTTATCACGTATGCGGCTTCACCAAAAGCGAATGCCATGGGACCATCGGTAGTGGATCCTAGAAGTGGTGAGATCATTGAAGCCGACATTATCTGGTGGCACAATGTAATGACCTCATTACACAGCTGGATGCGAATTCAGACGGGTCCAATCGATCCAAAAGCCAGAGGAAACAAATTCAGCGATGCCCATATGGGAGAAGCGATTCGTTTTGTATCCTCACATGAAGTGGGACACACGTTTGGTTTAAAACACAACATGGGTGCTTCGTTTGCTTTTGAAGTGGATTCGTTGCGTTCGAAAGTCTTTACTGAAAAAATGGGAGGAACCGCTCCGTCGATCATGGATTATGCCCGTTACAACTATGTGGCACAACCGGAAGACGGTGTAACGGCGATCACTCCGAAAATTGGAGAATACGACAAATATGCAATCGAATGGGGGTATCGTTGGTATCCGAATGAATCGGATGAAAAGACAAAGCTAAGTGCTTTGATCGGTAAACATCAGAACGATCCGATGTATTTCTACGGAGAGCAACAGGACGGTGGTGCGATTATCGATCCGCGATCACAGTCGGAAGATTTAGGAAACGATGCTGTTAAAGCAAGCGAATATGGATTAAAAAACCTGAAACGCGTTGTAGACAACATTTTAACCTGGACGTATGAAAAAGATGCTTCTTATTATGAAACCGGAAAACTGTATATCGGAACAATCGGTCAGTGGCAACTTTACAATCGTCACGTTCTTAATAATATCGGAGGTGTATACTTAAATACAACTGTTCACGGCGATCACAAATCCAGTTATGTTCCGGTTTCGGCTACGATGCAACGCAAAGCAACCGATTATTTGCTTCGAAATGTGATTACAATTCCACAATGGTTGTTTTTTAATCCGATCCTTGACAAAACCAATCCGTTAAAAGATTCTCCGCTAGGGCCATTTGAATATACACCGTATACCCTTTCGAGAGAATTACAATACGGAATTTTATACGATCTGTTTAGTGACGAGCGTTTACTTCGCATGATCGAAAATGAACTTTACCAGCGAAATGGCGCAAAAGACAAATTGTTTACCGTTAGTGATCTCTTTAAACGTGTTCATCAACAGGTATTCAGTGGTACAATTCAGAACAAATCGCTGTCGATTTTGGAACGTATGACACAGAAAAATTATGTAGATGTATTGATCGTTTCGACAAATAAATTATTTGAAAAGACTGATGCGAAAAAATTAATGTTTACCAAAACGCTGAACATACCGACGCTTTGTAACCATGTTCATGAAGACCAGATGATTCGAAACATTAATCAGTCGTCACTAAAAAGAGTTACCGAAGTAACCTCTGAAAAGAAAGGTGAACTGAACAAGGTATTACAACTTTTAAAATTAAAGAAAAACACCGGAAATCAAGAAACCCGAAACCACTATTCGGATTTAATCAATCGAATTGAAAAAGCACTAAACAATCCTCTATAAACTAACAATTCAAAAAATGAAAAGACTATTAATTTTAATGACACTCCTCCTCTCCCTTGCGGGATATTCCCAGGGAAGCAGGACGATTACGGGAAGGGTAATCGATGCACAGGACAAGTTACCGATGCCCGGCGTTTCGATTTATGTAGAAAATAAATCAATAGCTACCAAAACCGGCCAAAGCGGGATTATTGAAAGTACCGGCGTAGGTACGGTAACCGACATGGACGGTAATTTTAAACTGGAAATCACTAACGATGTAAAAAGCCTGCGCGTTAGTTTTATAGGTTATGAATCCTACCTGATCGATTTGACTTCACAAAGCCACTATACTGTTAATCTGAAGTCCGATTTGAATCAATTACAGGAAGTAGTCGTAACCGGTTACCAGAAAATTGAAAAGCGCAAGCTAACCTCTGCTTTGGTAAAAGTTGACATGGAGAATATCCAACAAGCTGGTGTTGCCAGCGTCGACCAACTTTTAATAGGTCAGGTTGCGGGTGTAGCTGTAGCACCGGGTAACGGAGCACCGGGAGGCGCTGCCAAAATCCGAATCAGAGGAACGGCCTCACTATCCGGCCCTCAGGATCCGTTATGGGTATTGGACGGACTTCCGTTAGAAGGAAACGATGCCCCAAAATTTAATGACAAAGAGAATATTGATCAATTAAATAATTTTTCAATTGCCGGTTTAAATCCGGATGATATTAAAGACATTACCATTCTGAAAGATGCTGCTGCTACCGCTATATATGGAGCGCGTGCTGCCAACGGGGTAATTGTAATCACAACCAAAAAAGGTAGAAAAGGACGTATGGCTGTTAATTTTACCGCTAATACATTCGTAACACAAAAGCCTGATTTTTCAAAATTAAACCTGATGGATGCCAACCAAAAAGTTGATTTTGAGCTAGGCATGGCTAGTCGTCCGGAGTTAACCTTCCGCGACGATAAAGGGGCTATTTCACGTATTTTGAACACCAGTGGTGAGTTAGGTGCTTACCGTGCCGGTGGTTTTTCGGCACTGACACCAGCAACACAACAGGCGATCAATGCATTGCGTGCGAACCAAACCAACTGGGGTGATTTATTATACCGTACGGCTGTGAACCAACAATATGGATTGAGCTTGTCCGGTGGTGGTGAAAAATCGGATTACTATTTTTCATTAGGCTATTACGACGAAAAAGGAGCCACTATCGGTACCGGATTTGAGCGTTATAACATTACATTGAAAAACAACTATGAAGTATCGGATAAATTAAAAGTAGGCGTTGGTCTTTTCGGAACTCAGAGTAAAAACACCTCGTATATTTCTGATACGGATGCTTTTACCAATCCGGGGAATTATTCAAGAAATGCCAACCCGTATTTGTCTCCTTTGGATGCCGACGGTAATTATGTGTACGACAAAGACATTCAGGGCTACTCGGATCGTTATGTACCGTTTAACTTTTTGGAGGAGCGTAACAACACTTCCTATCAGTTAAAAAACAGAGCGTTAAAAGCAATTTTCGATTTGGAATACAAGGTAACCAACGATTTAAAGTTAACGTCTCAAATCGGTTTACAGATGGATAATTCCGACACCGAAAAATATGCCGGTAAGGAAACGTATTTCACCCGTAAGGAGCGCGAAAAAACCAGACGTTTTAAAAACGGAGGCTTTTATTATTTCCTTCCGGATGGCGGAATCATCCAAAACTGGGACACTGATTTCTTCCAGTATAATATTAAAACACAGTTAACCTATAACAAAACGCTTGGCGAAAAACACGAGCTGGATCTTTTGGTAGGTAACGAATTACGAAGAACATATAATACAAGTATCTATTCAAGAGGCTACGGTTACAACCGTCAAACCGGAACAACATCACAGATCCTGTTCCCGGATCAGTCAACAGCGGATAGTCCTGAATACAAAACGTATGGTAGAACGCATAACGAAAATGCATTTGCATCGTTCTATGCAACGGCATCGTATACCTACGACAGAAAATATACTGTTTTCGGAAGTGTGCGTTATGATGGTTCCGACTTATTTGGTGTGGATCCGAAATATAAATATTTACCGTTATGGTCGATTTCAGGATCATGGTTGGCTTCGGAAGAAAGCTTCCTGAAAGACAATGTACCAGCAATCAGTAACCTTCGTTTTAGAGGTTCTTATGGTTTACAAGGAAATATCGACAAAAACACCTCGCCGTTTGTAGTAGGAAGCTACGGAAATGTGAGTATTCTTCCGGGACAAACGGAACAGACAATTGTAGTAACAAGTCCGCCAAACAGTAAATTACGTTGGGAAAAAACCGAAAACGTAAACGTTGGTTTTGATTTAGGCGTATTGAAAAATCGTATTAGCGTTGCTGCCGATATGTATGGACGTAAGAGTACCGACCTTTTAGGAGTACGTGCTTTACCACTTGAAAACGGTTTTGAATATACCAATATGAACTGGGCTCAGGTTACCAATAAAGGTTATGAGATCTCATTAACCACAAAAAATATTGACAACCAGAATTTCAAATGGACGACAAATTTCAATTTAGCGCACAACAAAAGTAATATCGATCGTATCGAAGTACGTGCCAACAGTTATTTACCATCCGGTGAAGGTTACCCGGTAAATGCCGTATTCGCATTGAAAACCGCAGGAATCGATGCCAATGGTTACCCACAATTTGTAGGTAGTGACGGGCAAGTGGTAAGTGCTGTAGAGTTCTTCCAGTTATACGATCCGTATGCCGATATTATTCCGGGTGAATTAGCACAATCCCGTTTAACCGAGAATGCGGATAAATTCAGAGGTTTATTCTCTTATGTAGGAGATCGTGATCCAAAATACACCGGAGGTTTAATCAACACATTTAAAATTAAAAACTTTGATTTAACGGTTTCGGCAGCATTCAACTTAAAACAAACGGTAGTAAAAACACCTCCATACAACGGAACACAGGTTGACAGAGGTCAGAACTATACTACTGATATTTTGAATGCCTGGTCGCCAACCAATACCGGTTCAAATTTACCGGGTATCGTTGGAAAAGGAGATCCGTTTACCGACAACTCCTGGATGGCTTACCAATGGTTTTCAAGTGGTACACCATTAAACACCTATGCGTTATTGGATACCTGGGTGGAAGAAATGAGTTATATGCGAATCAGCAGTATCCGTTTGGGGTATTCCCTACCGAAAACGGTTACGGATAAAATGAATATTCAGAATATACGTTTTAGTGTAGAAGGAAGAAACCTGTTTGTGATCAGCTCAGATTACAAAGGTTATTTCGATCCGGAAACATTTGGTAACATCTATGCACAACCTATCCCTAGATCGGTAACGTTAGGATTAAACGTAACTTTTTAAAATTATGATCATGAAAAAACTATCAAAATATATCATTCTGGCTGTAGCGGCAATCGGGATGACCGGTTGTGATGATTATCTGGATATAAAACCGGAAGGAAAAGTAATTCCGGAAACACTTCAGGATTTCAGAGCGGTTATGACCCGTGGTTACGGTGTATACCCACAGCACAAATCACTGACGACTTTACGTGGTGACGAATTAACCTTAAATGAATTTGACGATCAGTTGGCCTATATCAAAGATATTTATATCTGGAAAGATGCCAATCCTGATCCGGCTACAACAAGTTTCCAATGGGCACAGTTGTATAATACTATTTTCTATACCAATGTTGTTATCAACGATGGCGGTTCCAAAATTCCGGCATCTGATGAAAAAAACCAATTATTAGGAGAAGCGCATGCTTTAAGAGCCCTTACCTATTTTGATCTGGTAAACCTTTTTGGCAAACCGTATAATGTGGCGACATCGGGTTCCGATCGCGGTGTTCCGTTGGCATTACAGGTAGACCTTGAACAGGATTTTGTTCCGGAAAGCGTAGCAAATGTCTACAATCAGATTTTATCTGATATTGATCAGGCAAAAGGTTTATTAAACCAGTCTACACAAACCACCGGGTTAAACTATCGTTTTTCGAAAGCGGCTATTTATGCTTTGGAAGCTCGCGTACGTTTGTATCGCAACGAATGGCAAAATGCTTTGGATGCGGCCAATACGGCATTGACCTATAAAAATCAGCTGGTTGATTTAAATACAACCAGTACGCTTCCGAACAAATACAACACCGTTGAATCGGTTATGGCTTTGGAAGATGATTTTATCAGCACGCTAAAAAATGCATCATTTGCATCGGCCGATCTGATCGGAGCCTTTAATCAAACAGGTGATTTACGTTTCCCATTATATTTTCAGGCATCAGGTAGTCGTTTCCAATTCCTTAAAGGCGGTGAACAAGAACAGAAATGTACCTTCAGAACGGCAGAACTTTATCTGATCAAAGCGGAGACACTTGTAAAACTAGGCGATTTATCGCAAGCGAAATCAACGGTACTGACATTGGCTCAGAAACGTTATACCCCGGCAGCTTATACGGCATTGGAAACACAGGTTAATGCGATGGCAGCAGATGCTTTCACCAGCTTCCTGTATGAAGAACGAAGACGGGAATTTACCGTTGAAGGTCACAGATGGTTTGATCTTCGAAGAGTAAACCAAAAACAGATTATACACCAGTTGGATGGTCAGAATTATACACTCGTTCAAAGCGATCCAAGGTATACCATTCCGTATCCGAAAAACGCACAGTTAAATAATCCGAATTTATAATTTCAAAAAGTCCCGGCAATAAACCGGGACTTTTTTTTTACTTTTACACAAAAAAGTAAAATGAAAATTGCTATTGTTGAGGATGAACACCTTGCCTCCGGTTATCTGAAAGCAATTTTAGAACGACAGGAGATCCTTTCGATATCAGACATTACCATTCTCCCCTCCGTAAAAGAGGCCATTGCTTTTTTTAAGGAAACCACCGTTGACCTTGTCTTTATGGATATCCATTTAGGCGACGGTAAAAGTCTTGACATCTTTGAGACGATTTCCATTTCCAGCCCGATCATTTTCGTTACCGCTTATGATGCGTATGCGATCAAAGTGTTTAAACATTTTACGATCGACTATCTCCTTAAGCCTTTTGAAGAAGAAGAATTACTGGAAGCACTTTCAAAATACAAAAAAATAAAAGGAGCCTTCGATATCAACCAAACGGTGCAATCGCTGGCAACTATTGAGGATAAAAGTGCTGATCCGTATCAAAAACGTTTTCTTGTAAATCACGGTTATCGATTTATTTCGATAAATGATTCTGATATCAGTTCGTTTATGGGTTCAGGAAAACACCTGTTTATTTTTACAACAAACGGAAATAGTTTTTTATATGATGACACGATCAAGGATGTTATCGGTAAATTAAATCCGGAGTTTTTCTTTAAAGTAAACCGAAAATATATCTTACACCGTTCGGCGATTAAAGAGGTAATCCGTCATTCCAGTCAAAAAGTGGAAATTGTGGTTGATAACGCCATCAAAGACAGCGCTCCGATTTTGGTCAGTAAAAACGAAATCAATGCTTTTAAAAAGTGGCTTGATCAATAAAAACGAATCGTTCTCCTATTAAAGTACAACCTGGATATCCGGGTTGATTTTCAGTAGCTGATTTAGAAAAGCGTCTCTTTCTTTTGGTGAGATGATCACACTTTTCTTTCCCTGATACTTAATTTCGATACGATCGGTTATCGAATTTGCAGGTGCGCTCAGTATACTATCGGTTTTAGATACCGAAATAATATCCGAAACCGCTATTTTTATATGTACCATAAATCCCGATTTTACCACTAAAGTCGTATCCGTGATTGTATATTTAGTCTGGTACATCAGATACGCAATAAAAAGGGCTACCAGCAAAAGTATCAGCAAGCCGGGCCATGCTCCTTTTGAAATAAAAACAATACCCGGAATCAAGAGCCCCATACTCAGTATCACTATAATTCCGGAATCTATTTTCGATTGGTAGACGTTCATGTTATAAAGGTAGCTTTTTTTTCATTTCCTCCACAATATTATAAGCAGCCGGACATATAGCTACATTTTTTAATGTCAGATTTGCGATTTGCTGGAATTTTTTTCGGTCGGTATGTGGAAACTCCCTGCATGCTTTTGGTCGGACATCATAAATCATACAATAATTCTCGTGATCCAAAAACGTACACGGCACGCTTTGCAATACATAATCGTTATCTTCATCAATACGCAGGTACTTTTCGATAAACTGTTGTGGTTTTAATCGGAAGTGTTTTGCAATCCGTTCCACATCGGCCAAAGTGAACAAAGGTCCGGTCGTTTTACAGCAATTGGCACACTTCAGACAATCCGTTTTACGGAATTCAGCATCGTGCAAATCCTGCATCACATAATCCAGATTTTTGGGCGGCTTCTTTTTCAGCTTATCGAAATACTTTTTGTTTTCGTTATGCTTATCTTTGGCAAGCTTAGGTAGATTTTTTATAACATTGTCCATATCGGAGATCATTCACCTGGCAAATAAACAAATAACCGTTATAAGATACAAACTAAATAATGAAAGACCTTATTGGAAAAGCTATTCTGGATTATCAGACAAACAATGCTCCGGAAGATATAATCACCGAAACATCGCTGACAGAAGCCGACAGCATGTCTGTGGCTTATTTATTCCGCGGTTATGAAGATATGCCCGGCATTGAACAAAAAGCACTACAGTTGGCCAAAGGGAAAATATTGGATGTAGGTTGTGGTGCCGGTAGTCATAGTTTGTACCTACAGGAAAAAGGAATGGATATTACGGCAATCGACATATCCGAAAATGCAGTGGAAGCTTGTCGGTTAAGAGGCTTACAAAACGTATCGGTACAAGACGTCATGACAGTATCCGATACTACGCAATACGACACCATTTTATTATTGATGAACGGTACCGGTTTATGTGGCAAACTCAATCGTGTGGCCGGCTTTTTACAAAAACTAAAATCTCTTTTAACGCCTAACGGACAAATCCTGATCGATAGTTCCGATATTATTTATATGTTTGACGAAGATGAAGACGGAGGAAAATGGATTCCGTCGAACATGGAATATTATGGGGAACTGGTTTTCCAGGTGCGTTATAAAGGCCAGCAAGAAGATGCTTTTGACTGGGTTTATATCGATTACAACACCTTGCAAAATGCGGCGCATGCCAATGGCTTACAATGCGAACTGGTCAAAGAAGGAGAACATTATGACTATCTCGCCCGACTGACACATCTTAAATTATAACATAAAAAAAAGAGCCCGGATAGGGGCTCTTTTTGTTTTATATAGGAATAAAAAATACCGTTATTATTGCATGTATTTCATCATCATACCTTGTAGTGAGCTTCCCCACTCCTGACTAGCAGCCATGTTTTTCTCAGCGATTACACCTGCTTTTTCAGTCATTTTTTTACCAACTGGTGTCTCATAGAATTTCAAAATCTGCTTGATATCGTCATGAGAATACTCTTCCATATATACCTTAGCGATTTTATCGTATAAAGACGGTAAAGAAGCGTCAAACTCAACCAGAAAAGCAGTTTGCTTTTCTTTTGGAATCATTTTCAGAATCTGGTCTTTAGCCAATTTCATCTGGCTAGCCGAACCGGTTACTTCAATCACCTTTAATACATCTTTTTTGAAGGCCTCATTAGTCTGTGCCATACCGATTTGCGCTGCAAGTACCAAGGCAAATGTTAAAACTATTTTTTTCATCGTTTTTTAATTAATAATAGAGGATAAATATAAACCTTTTTATGGAATATTCAAATATTTATGCGTCTGCAGCGAAACCCTCCATTTTGGATTATTCATTACATAATCGACAATCAAAGGCGTCATTTCTTCCTTTTTACTCCACTCCGGTTGCAGGAATAATATTGCCTTGTCGTTTACTTTGGCAGCCTGTTCTTCGGCAAACAAAAAGTCGTGTTTATTATGAATGATCATCTTTAATTCATGCGCCTGAGCATATACATCTTCCTGAGGCAATTTTGTCTTTTTTGGAGACAAACAAATCCAATCCCAGGTTCCGGATAGCGAATAGGCTCCCGAAGTCTCAATATGAACTCTAAGATCTTGCTCTTTTAGTTTTGCCGTTAACGGCTCCATGTTCCAGGTTAACGGTTCTCCTCCGGTAATCACAACGGTTTCCGCATATTTTTTGGCATTTGCTACCATCAGATCCGTTTCGGTTGGCGGATGCAATTCGGCATTCCAGCTTTCTTTTACATCGCACCAATGGCAACCTACGTCACAACCGCCTATTCGGATAAAATAAGCCGCCGTTCCCGTGTGATATCCTTCACCCTGAATGGTGTAAAATTCCTCCATTAAAGGCAACATTTCGCCCTTTTCTACCGCTAATTGAATTTCTTTTTTCAGCATTTTTTTCTAAAATAGTCTGCAAAGATACGGATTTTGCGTTTTTATCGCTCTAAAACATAAAAAGCTTATTCAGAATTAACTAAAGTTTATCAGTTGACCAAAACACAAAATAAAAAGCCGATGAAAATTCATCGGCTTTTACTATATAACAAAGGGTTGTTATTACAATTTTTTCAAGGTATCGGTAGCATATTTGTTACCTGGTTCCAATACTAATAACTCCTTAAGATTTTCTATAGCTTTGGCTTTTTCACCATTGTTGGCATAGTAAGCTCCAACATAAGTATAGGCTTCGATCAGGTTGTTTTTAGCTTTTTCCGTTTCACCTTTTTCTTTTACAATTTTAACATATTGCTCGTATGAGGAAACCATTACTTTTTTAGATTCCGGCGTATCCATCACACGGTTAACTTTGGCTTTGTATAAGTGTGCATCCTGAGTTGTTGGAGAAGCTGCAATTACATTTGTAAAGGCTGCATCTGCTTTTACCAACTCGTCTTTTGGAGATGTTTTCTCATCATAATCAAAGTATAATGCATATCCTAAATAGAAGTTATCATACAGGAAGTTTTTCGATTTCTGGTTTTTAACAGCCACTTCGAAGATTTTTCCAGCTTCTCTATAGAATTTCTCTTTGAAAAGTTTTAATCCGATTTCGTTTAATTCCGTAGCGATCACCGGGTCTTTTTCAACTGCTTTGTTGATTTCTTCAATTCCCTGATCGAACATTACTTTTTCGTATTTCCCATCAGCTCCTTTAGACAAAGCAATTTTAGCCAATCCTAAATACAGGTAGTCTCTTGCGATAATTTTTTTAGCTTCAACTTTAGAGATATATTCGTTTAAGGCTTTTACACTTTCCTGGTGGTTTCCATTTTCGTGAGCCGAGTATCCTAAATAACGTAAGATTCTAGGGTTTACCTTGTCTAACTGTTGCATTTTTTTAGCTTCAGCTTCCAAGGCTTTGTAATCTTTTGCTAAAATCAGGAAGTCAGCGTGACGCATACGAGACTCTAACGAATAATCGGTTAAGCTCATATATTTCTCATAGTACTCCAATGCTTTTTTCACATAAGCATTATAGTTTGATGTTTCGCTTGCACCCCAGTGGTAATACGTTTCCGCTAATTCTCTGTAAACCGGACCGTAATTAGGGTTTGTAGCCACGATTTCGTTAAATGATTTTACTGCTTCCGGGAATGCTTTTGCATTTTTAGTGATAACCGCCAATTTGATTTTCGCCATCAACAATGTGTTATCATAATCGTATGCATTACGATACGCGCTATATGCTTCGTTTGTGTTACGCTCTCCGTAATACGCATCACCAAGACTTAAATACGCCTGTGCGGATTTCGGATCAACAACTAAAACTTTTTTCAGGTTTTCAACTGCTTTTTTATAATCGGGTCTTTCCGATTTTGTATAGGCTCTACCGATTAGTAAAAACTCTTCGGTATCTTTCTTTTTAATATCTTTTGTTGCTTTGGCAAAATTTGCTTCCGCACCAAAACCATCACCGTTATCCAGATTGATTTCACCTAGTCCGATGTAGTTGATTGCTCCTTTATCTTTGGCTGCGATACCTTTTTCAAAGAAGATTTTAGCCGAGTCGGTCGCTTGTTCGTTAAGATATAAATCTCCAAGATAGAAAAAGTTTCTACCATTATTTGGATCCGACGCTACTAATGATTTTAATATCTTTTTCGCTTTTTCATACTGCTCTGCATCAACTGCTTTTTTCGCCTGCTCCAAATCCTGTGCAAAAGTGGCTGTACCAATCACAGACAGTAACAAACTAAAAACTTTTACATTCTTCATTTTTATAGTCTTATTTATTATTATTTGGTTTTCTAAATTTAATTACGCACCTGAATTTCCCTTGTTGGCATGATTGCCGGTACCAATCCGGACTTCAGCATAATGCGTTGGCCTTTCTGTCCTGCAACAAAAGAGGCAAACCCCATGCCTAAACCGGTTGTTCCCTGAAAATTTAACATATAAAGTTTTCGGGTAATCGGGTAATCTCCGGTTGCAATGTTGTTTTGTGTTGGTTTAAAGAACTTATTATTCTTAAGTTTATTGTTATTTACCCCTAAAACTTTAACATTTAAAACTGCATTTTGTAGTTCCCGTGGCGTTTGTAACAACCAGTTCACTCCAACAACACCAACCGCATCGGTATGGGTTGCAATATAATTGAGCAGTTCTCCATTCGATTTTAGTGAAAAAACACCATCAGCCGGCAATTCTTTTGCTCCGGCAAATTCTTTTAACGTTCGAACCGTACTGGAATTTGCATTATCAAATACCAGGTTTTTGATTTTTGTAGACTTTTTCCCCAACATCACAGACACAATTTCCTCAGTTGTAATAGTCGAATCGGCCTGCTTGGCATTTACGATAAAAGCCACGGCATCGGTTCCGATTTCGGTAATACGGGGAATAATTTGTTTGCTTCTGAAATTTTTAAGTTCCAAGGAATCCAATGTTCGGGGTAAAACGACAATCTGGGATTTGTTCTGATACACGGATTGTAGTATTTCGGTTTCCGTTTTTTGTTCCAGCGTTAATTTTGCCCGATTGTATTCGTTTTCAAAAAGTATAGCTTCATCGTCAATAATCGGGAAGATGGTTTCTTCAACCAGAACGGTTGCTTTACCGGATACCGGACTTTCTTCGACATCCTCGGTCGCAGCTTCTGATTTTTTACATCCAATCTGAATCGCAAGTATGCCAATCCCGAAAAGTAATCCCAATCTAAAAATATTCTTTTTCATAAAGAAAATCAACTCAATTTCGAATAAGGTTTAGCTACAAAGTTAGTCCTTTTTTACTAGTATCGAAATTGAAGTTGCTAAATTAAAGTTATAATTTACTTAATTATCATCCTGTTGTAACAGCCGGACAAAACGAATCGCGGCATAGACAATCAGTATCACGGCTAATATAACCCTATTCCTGTACGGTAGCTCAACCGGCATCGATTTCCAGATGATCAGTGTTGCAGCCATAAAAAGATATAAACACAGGAAGACAAATCCTAAAACAAACAGAAATCGCTGTTTAGGCGATTTCTGTCTAAATTTTTGAAATATATTCATAGAAAATTATTATTCTCCTACTTGAATAGTAATTGGTAAGTTATACGCCACACGAACAGCTCTACCGTTCTGAACTCCCGGTTTCCACTTAGGAGCGTTTTGTAACATACGAATTGCTTCTTTACCCATTCCGTATCCCGGATCTCTCAGAACTTTAATATCGGTTAAGCTACCGTCTTTTTCTACTACGAAACCAACAATAACTCGCAATACTTTCACTCCTTCGTCTACCTCCGGTGATCTAAAGTTTTTCTGAACGTATTTGTTGAATCCGGCCATACCTCCTGGGAATTCCGGCGCCACTTCTACGGCCATATATACTTTATTCGGGTTTTCTTCAACGATATCAGAACCTTTTGGTCCTTCTCCGGATGGTTTATCAATATTGATATCCCCGGCTTCTTTATCCCCTTTGATATTTTTTTGTCCAGGGTCAGCCGTTTCCAGGTCTTTAACCGTTGGCGGATCTTCATCACGAACCAATTTTTTATCCACAACCTTTGGTGGTGGGAATTTCACCTGATCGTTAATCGACTTTGGTGGTTCCGGCGGTGGTGGTGGTAATACCGGTTCATCTTTTGGTGGTGGTGGTAATAAAGCCGTCTCGATCACCTTGTCCAGCTTTTCCTCTTTTTTGCTACTAAGTGTATCGGAAAGATATCTTGTAACCAAAGGAGCGCTAACCGCAGAACCGAACAACAAAATTCCGATAGCCAGAGCTCTTGTTGTGGTTTTAGGGTTTTCTGAACGCAACTGATAGGCACCGTAAGACTTGTTTCGTCCTTCGAAAACCATATCGATCCACCCTTTTTTAAATATGTTTAATCTTGACATAATTTCGTTTTTTAAAATTAGCTCAAAGGAATTAATTCATTCCTTCTTTGTCTAACATTTTAAGTTCATCAGGTGTAATATCCACGATAGCGTAAGTCGGTACCGATGTGATTGCCATTTCATCCAAAATATCCACTAAGTTTTTATAGTTGGAATCTTTAGTTGGCTTGATTACTACAATCAGACCTTTCTTCGGATCAGTACCATAAATTCCTTTTACTTTCTGGATCTGATCTAAGATTACCTTACGAATACCTTCTTTTCCGAAACCAACTGCCGTTGGTCCTTCAAGAGGAGCCAAAGGTTGACCTTTGAACCATAAGATCTTATTGTCTTTTCCAATCAAAATCGTTAAAGAACGATCATCAGGAACAGTTAACTCAACAGGATCCTTTTTATCTGGATCTTTATCCGGCATCGCCAAATTCATTGACTGAGGTTTAGACAACGAAGTCGTTAACATAAAGAAAGTAATCAATAAGAATGCCAAATCCACCATCGCTGTCAAATCGACACCGGCGTCTTGTTTTTTACTTCTTACTTTCTTGCCTTTACCGTCACCGCCGCCCGTATTTAATTCTGCCATTTCTACAGTTTCTTTTTAAATTAAAAATCTTCGCTTCTCAAACCGGTAACCAAGAAAAACTTGTTTACTTTCTGTTTCTGTAGAACATCAATTACCTTTTTCACGGTAGGATATTCTTCTTTCGCATCTCCTTTGATAGCAATCTTAAGCTCGGCAGTGTGTAACTCTTTTGTTGCCAAACGGGCTGCAAGTAACCACTCTCTTAATTGATTGTCTGTTGAATCATATGGGATACCCGGCTGAAGACCTTCTCTATTACGTTCTTCTCCAGTTAAAGCCAATAATTGCTTTAAACTACCAACTGGTACTCCAAAACCATCCACAAGAGAGAATTGTTTTTTCTCCTTGTCTGAAAATTCTATATTGTATTTCTCACCTATCTTTTCCAAAGTCAGAACTCTGATATCCTTACCAACTACGCCAAAGAATACTTTTCCTTTACCTACGGTGATGGTTGCCAAATCGGAATCCGGCAATTTTGTTTGTACCGTAGAAGCAGGCGTATCTACTGGAAGTGGCTCAGGAAGCTTTGCTGTAGATGTCATTACAAAGAAAGACAAGAGTAGGAACGCCACGTCACACATCGCGGTCATGTCGATCCTAGTGCTCTTCTTTTTCATTTTTGCTTTAGCCATTCTCTATTAGAATTATAATTGCAGTCAAAACAATTGACCTTTTAACTGCAACTGATTATTAAATTAACTTTTTACTCAATTATGCGTTGTTACGCGCTTTGAAACGTCTGTAAGTTTGCGTGATTGCAAAACCAGCCTCGTCGATAGAGTAAGTTAATTTATCAATCTTAGATGTAAAGATGTTATAAGAGATAATCGCTAAAGTAGATGTACCAATACCAGTAGCCGTGTTGATAAGTGCCTCAGAGATACCTGTTGCTAATGCCGCCTGATCCGGTGCACCTGCTGCAGCTAATCCAGAGAACGCTTTAATCATACCCGATACTGTTCCTAATAGACCCATTAACGTACCAATAGATACTAAAGTCGCGATGATTGTTAAGTTTTTCTCCAACATTGGCATTTCCAATGAAGTAGCTTCTTCGATTTCTTTTTGGATTGTCTCAGTAGCTTTTTCACTGTCAAATCCTTCTTTTTTAACCTCTTGGTATTTAGTCAAACCTGCTCTAACTACGTTAGCAACAGAACCTTGCTGTGTATCACACTCAGCGATAGCTTCTTCAATTTTACCTTGATTAATTAATCCTTGTACATTTTTAACGAAAGATTCAATATTCCCTTTACCAGCTGCTTTAGAGATAACGAAGAAACGCTCAATTGAAAACACTACAGTCATCAAAAACAATCCCATTAACACTGGAACGATGTATCCACCTTTGAATACCATCCCTAGATAGTTTCCTGGTAGTGGATGACCATTAGGATCACCGTTAACAAAGTTAGATGGATGACCCATTACGAATTTCCAAATCAGAATTCCGATTACAATACAGATTACAATAGCTAAACCTGCAAATAAATTTGATCCGTTAGAGCTAGCTCCCTTCCCAACATTTTCGTTAGATACTTTTGTCATTTTTTTTAATTTTTAGTTTTTTGATTTTATTATAACTACCTTCTTACAAAATGAATATTTTCGCCTTATAAGATTCGCAAATTTATGTTTTTAGAGTAAATAAAAAAATAAAAAGCATTTTTTTTAAGCACGTACAACAAATTATTTAACAATGAGTATACTTTTCTTTTTAAATTTCCAGACAACTATTAACATAACTTTAAATTAATAACGCTTTATTGTTACTATTATTCTTTTAGTATCGTTATCTTTTACTATTTTTTATAATAAAGCCGTAATTTCATCATCATAAAGCCATAAACAGGAACAAAATGGTTTTGTATATTTGTAATAAGTCAATTTCGTAATACTATTGCTACAATCAACATGACAGCTACTAAATTTTCAGATTCCATACGTACAGGGTACGACTGTAAAGGAGAACATATTATACTTGGAGGCGCCATTCTAAACGGTGAAGCCGTTCCGGATACACTGATAAAAATCCCATTAAAAACCATCAACCGTCACGGATTGATAGCCGGTGCTACCGGAACCGGAAAAACCAAAACCATACAGGTACTTTCCGAACAACTATCCCAAAACGGAATTCCCGTAGTGATGATGGATATCAAAGGCGATTTTAGCGGTGTCGCCATGCCCGGCGAAGCGAAACCGTTTATTACCGAACGTCATGAAAAAATGGGAATCCCCTACGAAACCAAAGCGTTTCCGGTAGAATTACTAACCTTATCCAAACAAGACGGTGTTCGTTTACGGGCTACGGTTTCCGAATTCGGACCGGTACTATTTTCCCGTATTCTGGATTTAAACGATACCCAAAGCGGTGTGGTTTCCGTTATTTTTAAGTATTGCGATGATCATCAGATACCGTTATTGGATCTGAAAGATTTTAAAAAATTGCTGCAATATGCTACTGATGAAGGCAAAGCTGAATTCGAAAAAGAATACGGACGGATTTCAACATCATCAACGGGTTCCATTTTGCGAAAAATCATCGAACTGGAACAACAAGGTGCCGATATTTTCTTTGGCGAATTGTCGTTCGAAATCAACGATCTGATGCGTATCGATAGTAACGGAAATGGTTATATCAACATCATCCGACTTACCGATATACAGGACAAACCCAAACTTTTCTCCACTTTTATGCTTTGTTTGTTAGCTGAAATCTATAGTCAGATGCCGGAACAAGGCGATAGCGGACGTCCGGAGCTGGTGATTTTTATAGACGAAGCGCACCTGATATTCGATCAGGCCAGCAAGGCCTTATTGGATCAGATTGAAACCATCGTAAAACTAATCCGTTCCAAAGGGATTGGTATTTACTTTATCACACAGAATCCGACAGATGTTCCGAATGGCGTTTTGGCGCAATTGGGTCTTAAAATACAGCACGCATTACGCGCTTTTACCGCCAACGACCGTAAAGCGATTAAAATGACCGCTGAAAACTATCCGCTTTCCGAGTTTTACAAAACCGATGAAGTGATCACGCAATTGGGAATCGGTGAAGCTTTGGTCACCGCTTTAAACGAAAAAGGAATTCCGACACCTTTGGCCGCCTGTATGATGCGCGCACCGATGAGTCGTATGGACATTCTGACTCAAAGTGAGATCGACACCATCAACAACAATTCGAAACTGGTTAAAAAATATCAGGAGACAATCGATCGCGAAAGCGCATATGAAATCCTGAATAAAAAAATCGAAACCGCTCAGGAAGCCGCTGCTCAGGAACAGCAACGGCAGGCCGAAGCAAAAGAAACACAGCGTTCGACACCGCGTAAAAGTACGGCCATGAATCCTATTGTGAAGGTGCTAACGAGTGCTACTTTTATACGAGGCGCTTTTGGTATTCTTTCCAAAATATTTACTAAATAAGATATGAAAGGCTATATTACTATTGGATTATTAATCCTTTCAAATATTTTTATGACACTGGCCTGGTATGGTCATTTAAAATTTAAAGAATTAAAATGGTTTGAAAATGCCGGGTTGATCACTATTGTATTAATCAGTTGGGGATTGGCACTTTTTGAATACTGCTTTCAGGTTCCTGCCAATAAAATTGGTTTTCAGGGTAACGGCGGACCATTTAGTCTGATGCAATTAAAAGTGATTCAGGAAGTCATCACACTTGTTGTTTTTGTGATTTTCTCCCTACTCTTCTTTAAAAACGAAAGTCTCCGCTGGAACCATATTGTAGGTTTTTGCTTCCTGATACTGGCCGTATACTTTATCTTTAAAAAATAACCGATTATGAAAAAATATCAAATCCAAAACGCACCGTTTATAGTTCCTACGACAGACGGTAAACATATTGAGGAACATCACGGAAAAATTGCCACCGGCAATACCGAAATTTCGATTGCCCGTATGATCGCACCACCACATTGGAGTGAGCCTTTCCAAACACCGGAATTTGACGAATACACTTATATTATCAAAGGTAAAAAACAATTTATCATCGAAGGCGACACGATTGTTCTGGAAGCAGGCCAATCGATCCGAATTGAAAAAAACGCCCGAATCCAATATTCCAATCCGTTTGATGAACCCTGCGAATACCTTTCGGTTTGTTTACCTGCTTTTACGATTGAAGCGGTACATCGTGAGGAATAATAAAGTTATATCAGGTTTACTACCAAACTCGCTTTTAGAAACACCTGCCAGGTTTTAAAAACCTGTCTGGTGTAACAAATAAAAAAGGGTTGCTTTATTAGAGCAACCCTTTTATTTTTATGACTGTTGTAACAGTTCTAAAATTTTCTTTTCAACTTCTTCCGTTTCCCATTGGGTTTCGATGCCCGGAATTTTCATAATCTCCTCCATTATGGCATTCTGATGATTCCCAATCGCCAGTGCTTCCGAATATGGTCGATAGCTAAAGGTTACCCTATCGTATAACGGCAACCACTTTTCCGGATGTTTTAACGCAAACCACTTTTCAATTTTCTTTTGTAGCAGGAATTTTTCATCGGCCGTTTTCGTACTCATTTCCATAAAATTACGATACGATAATTCGGCAATAGCATCTGCATTTGGCTTACGGATTACCTGATATTCTTTAAAAATAGTCTCCCAATCGTCGCCAAACTGCTCCATCAATCCGGTCAAACAGGTAATATCTTCAAAACCGGCATTCATTCCTTGTCCGTAAAAAGGTACGATGGCATGCGCCGCATCACCAATTAACGCAACTTTATCGCTATACGTCCACGGATAACATCGCATCGTTACCAATGAACTGGTTGGATTTTTAAAGAAATCATTAACCAACTCCGGGATTACGTGTAAAGTATCCGGGAAATATTGCTGAAAGAATCCTTCCACAGCTTCCCTGTCGTGTAATGCTTCAAAGGAATTCTCCCCTTCAAACGGCATAAATAAAGTACAGGTAAAACTTCCGTCCATATTGGGTAAAGCGATCAGCATAAAAGCACCTCGCGGCCATATATGAAACGAATTTTTATCGAGTTTGTGTGTCCCGTCCGGATTGGCGGGTATATTGAGTTCTTTATAACCAGTGTCGAGAAAATCCTGAGAATAATCAAAACGGTTTTGGCGTTGCATTCGGTGGCGTACTCTCGAAAAAGCACCATCGGCTCCGAAAACTTTATCGTATTTCAGTTCTTCCCAGGCTCCTTTTTCGGTTTCGCCTATATGAAGTGTTGCATCGGCCAGTGTTACATCCCAGATTTTCTTTTCAAAAAATAATTCCACGCCTACTTCTTCAGCAAGTGTTAGCATCAAACGGTTTAATCCACCTCTGGAAATCGAATAGATACTTTCTCCGTCGATTCCGTAAGGTTGATACGCCAGCTCTTTGTCTACCAGATGTATCGCTCTTTTATCCATTGGGATAGCTACTTCCCGAATCCGATCTCCTATTCCTGCGCCATCCAGTGCTTTCCAACCTCTGTGTGACATCGCCAAGTTGATTGACCGGCCGGAAAAGGCTATTTTCCGAACATCCGGACTTCTGTCATAAACATGAACAATGTGTCCTGCTTTTCTCAGATATATCCCCAATAATGTTCCTACCAAGCCAGAGCCAACAATGGCTATACGTTGCTGCGTTTGCATGAAATCTGTTGTAAATAATTGGCGTAAAAATACTTAATAAATAAAGACCGACAGCCGTTTTATACTGATTTTATTATAATTTTCACTTTTGTCGGAAGCCGAAATTTTACCCTTTCATAAAATCTTTTAAAAAATAACAAGAACCTTAATTTTTTATTAAATTTTAAACATTTCCGAATAAATAGTACTATTTTTAAGATAACAACTTAAAAACTATTTATTATGAAAGATTTAGTCTGGTTAATTGTAGTTATCTTACTACTGGGATGGCTGGTTGGTTATTTCGGTTTCCGGGAAGCTGTTGGCAGTTTCATTCATATTTTATTAATACTGGCCATAATTGGTATTTTATACCGATTGGCAACCGGTAAAAAACTATAAAAACAAAAAATCCCCAAATGGGGATTTTTTTATCGATTGAATTTTATTTTTTGTCCGACGTTTAGTTTTTGCGATTTGGCCAGTACACCACACATATGGAATAACATTCTTGCGCCAACATTTCCATCCCAGTCATCGTCGCCCGGAGCTACTTCCACCAGGTCAAAACCAATGATTTCTTTGTTGGTTTCTGCCAATCGGCTCAACAAATAAGCGGCTTGTTCAAATGAGAAACCTCCCGGTACCGGTGTTCCCGTATTCGGGCAATACCACGGATACATTCCGTCGATATCAAAAGAAATACACACTTTTTCCGGTAAGGATGCGATGATATCGTCACATTGTTGCGACCATGTTTTTCCTTCAAACGTTTCCGCTTTCAGATCCATATCGGTATGTACCAATACGCGGTTTCCTTCTTTTTGAGCCACTTCTACTTCCTGTTCGCAGAAATCGCGGATTCCAACCTGCACAATTTTAGAAACCTGCGGAATTTGCAACGTATTATACATAATCGAAGCATGCGAATAAGTAAATCCTTCGTAGGCAATTCGCAAGTCCATATGCGCATCCAGGTGTAAAATTCCAAAACTTTCGTGTTGTGATGCCAACGCTTCATAGTACCCCAGTGGTGTACTGTGATCACCACCAAGTAAGGCTACTTTTTTCCCTTGTTTCATCCAATGCAAAACACGGTCTTTCACTTCGTTTTTCAGGTCTTTACACACCTTATTAATCTTATCCAGATCCGCTTGCAAAGCCGGGAACGTTGCAATATCTTCACCCGCTTCCAGTGCTTCGATAATCGGTTGCGCCAGACTCTTATATTTTTCGGAATTCTTCGCCCAGTGTTCCGGAGCTTCATCCATATATATTCCTAATTTCCACAATTCCGGAAACTCCTGATGTTGTAAATCCACCTGAAAAGAAGCATCCAGAATGGCCTCCGGCCCTTCTGAAGCACCAGCTCCGTAGCTCACGGTAACTTCCCACGGCACCGGTACAATTATAATCTCACTTTCTTCGGCTGTAAAGGGTAATCCAAATACACTTGCATCGGCTAATCCCGGTTGTGACGGATCAAAACTTTCTATTTTTTGCTGTTTGTTCATTTTACTTTTTATAATGGTACGTTTACAACTAATGTGTACAAAGATAGTAGCATTAGCAGAATTCAGAAAAAAATATTTCCAAAAAAAAGACCGGAGCTTTCCGGTCTTTTTTAGATTTTATAGCTATTTACTTTTATTTAAAATTCCTTCGCGTAAAATCTGTCCGAATTCATACATATCTTCGAACGAACAATAGAACGGTACCGGAGCCAAACGGATCACATTCGGTTCCCGCCAGTCGGTAATGACACCATTCTTCATCAGATAATCAAAAAGTGATCTTCCTTCGCCATGCAAAAACACCGACAACTGACACGCTCTTTGCGTCGGATCGGAAGGTGTGATTACTTCGAATTCACTATCCACTTCTTTGTCCACTTCCTGAAGAATAAACTCCAGATAAGCAGTCAGCAAATCTCTTTTTTCGATTAGTTTGTCCATTCCTACTTCGGCAAACATTTCGACAGAAGCCAGATAAGGTGCCAGTGACAACACCGGTAAATTACTAATTTGCCATCCATCGGCACCGCGAACCGGATCGAATTGCGGTTCCATTTTAAAACGACGTTCTTTATTATGTCCCCACCATCCGGCAAAACGCGGCAAACTGGTATCGTTATGATGCATTTCGTGGATAAAACAACCGGAAGCATTTCCCGGTCCGGAATTCATATATTTATAACTGCACCAGGCTGCAAAATCGACATTCCAGTCGTGTAACTGCAATTTAATATTTCCAGCTGCGTGCGCCAGATCCCAACCTACATAAGCACCATATTTATGACCAGCTTCGGTTATCGTCTTCATATCAAAAACCTGTCCGGTATAATAATTTACACCGCCAATCAACACCAGGGCTAACTCATCGCCTACCTCATCGATCTTAGCCAACACATCTTCCAAACGGATATTGTGTTCCCCTTCTCTGCGTTTGATTTCTACGATAGTATCTTTTGGATCCAGGCCGTGAAAATGCACCTGACTTTGGAACATATATTGATCACTTGGAAAAGCTTTTTCTTCACAAATGATTTTATATTTTTTGGCTGTTGGTCGGTAAAACGTAACCATCAGCAAATGTAAATTCACCGTTAGGGTATTCATTACCGTCACCTCGCTTGGTTTTGCTCCCACCACCGTACTTAAAGGCGCAGCAAAACGCTCGTGATAATCCCACCAGGGTTTTTCTGCATAAAAATGACCTTCTACCGCCAGATTTCCCCAATCGTCCATGATTTCATCCACATAGGCTTTGGTTCTTTTGGGTTGTAATCCCAAAGAATTACCGGTAAAATAGATTACCTGTTTTCCATTTACCTTTGGAAAAATAAATTCGCTTCGATACTTTGCCAACACATCTTTTTCATCCAGCTGTCTCGCAAATTCACGTGTATTTTGAAATGTCATTGTTTGTTGTTTTGGTTTTGCGTAAAAATAAGAAAAAATAAATTTTTGCGTTTGTTAATACAATACCGATATTTCATACATTTATAACAATTAAATATTTTTTAGTGATGAAAAACAATGTTAATTCCCTTATTATAGGAGTCGCCGTTGTTGTGGCAGCGTTCCTATTTTCCAACGCCTTTAAAAACAGAAATCAAAGCAACGACACGATTAGCGTTACGGGGCTTGGTAAGAAAGATTTCGTATCGGATCTGATTGTATGGAGCAGTTCTTTTTCCAAAAAGAATATGAACCTGAAAGAGGCTTATGCAGCACTCGACAAAGATCGCGAGATTATTAAATCGTATCTGATTTCAAAAGGAATTCCGGAAAGTAATATTGTTTTTTCGGCGGTTAACATCAATAAGGATTTCGAAAATATCTATGATGGTAACGGCAATACGCGTCAACAGATTTTTACCGGTTTTTCACTTTCTCAGAATGTACAGATCGAAAGTAAGGAAGTGGATAAAGTGGAAGGCATTTCCCGCGAGGTAACCGAATTGATTAATTCCGGCGTGGAATTGTATTCCAATCCACCGGAATATTATTACACCAAACTGGCGGAACTCAAACTGGAAATGATTGCCGAAGCGACCAAAGATGCCAATGCCCGTGCACAGAAGATTGCCGAAAATGCCGATGCCAAACTGGGCAATCTGAAAAAATCGGATATGGGTGTTTTCCAGATTATCGCGCAAAACTCATCGGAAGAATATTCCTGGGGTGGTTCGTTTAATACGGCTTCCAAAAAGAAAACGGCTAACATTACCATGAAACTGGTCTATCAGGTTCGATAGTCCGTATAAAGCAATAAAAAAAGCGTTCCGAGGAACGCTTTTTTTTATGGTATCAATTACAGGATTAACATGGCATCACCGTAAGAGTAGAATTTGTATTTTTCTTTAACGGCCTCTTCGTAGGCTTTTTTCATTAAATCGTGACCACAGAAAGCCGAGATCATCATCAGTAATGTTGATTTTGGCGTATGGAAATTGGTAATCATACAATCGGCTACGCTAAAGTCGTAAGGTGGGAAAATAAATTTATTGGTCCATCCTTCGTACGGGTTTAGTGTTTTGGCAGACGAAACCGAACTTTCCATCGCACGCATCGTCGTTGTTCCAACAGCACATACTTTTCTTTTGTTCGATTTTGCTTTGTTTACAATATCACAAGCTTCTTCGGTAATACGCAATTCTTCCGAATCCATTTTGTGTTTTGATAAATCTTCCACCTCAACCGGGTTAAAAGTTCCCAAACCTACGTGTAACGTAATTTCAGCAAAATTGATCCCTTTGATTTCCAAACGCTTCATCAAATGTTTGGAGAAGTGTAAACCAGCCGTTGGAGCAGCTACAGCACCTTCTTCTTTTGCATAGATGGTTTGGTATCGTTCTGCATCTTCCGGCGTTACGGCACGGTTGATGTATTTCGGAATTGGCGTTTCTCCTAATTCCAATAATTTTGCTCTGAATTCCTCGTAAGAACCGTCGTAAAGGAAACGAAGTGTTCTTCCTCTGGAAGTTGTATTATCGATAACTTCCGCTACTAACGAATCGTCATCACCGAAATATAATTTATTACCAATACGGATTTTACGAGCCGGATCTACCAATACATCCCACAAACGTTGTTCCGCATTTAATTCTCGTAACAAAAACACCTCAATTCTCGCTCCCGTCTTTTCTTTATTTCCATATAGACGAGCCGGAAAAACCTTGGTATTATTCAGCACCATTACATCACCTTCTTCAAAATAATCCAGGATATCTTTAAAAAGTTTATGTTCGATGGTTTGCGTTTTTCTGTTAACAACCATCAAACGCGCTTCGTCTCTGTTTTCAGCAGGAAACTCTGCAAGCAATTCAGCCGGCAAATTGAAATTAAAATGAGATAACTTCATTGTACAAATTTTAAATTGAGTGCAAATATACTATCGTGAAACAGGGGTTGTCAAGTGTTTTAAGTTTTATTTTTAAAAACCCTTATTTTACAGCTCCTGTTCCGCTATCCGGAATCCGATTTTTCGAAGATCGTCCCAAAAACCGGGATAGGATTTGGAAACGACTTCAGCTTCATTAATGATCAATGATGTTTTTACTGCCAGTGGCGCAAAGGCCATAGCCATCCGGTGATCCTGATAGGTTTGTATCACTACATCCGACTTTATTGTTTCGGAGACCTCCAAGGTCAGACTGTCGTCGGTTACCGTTATAACCGCTCCCAATTTGGTCAGTTCGTTTTGCAAAGCCACCAGACGGTCGGTTTCTTTTATTTTAAGCGTATGCAATCCGGTAAGATGACACGCTTTGTGTAATCCGAAACAGCTCACCGCTATGGTTTGTGCGATATCCGGTGTGTTCTTTAAGTCGAATGTCACGCGCTCTGAATGGGTCGCTGTACTTTTCCGCAGGGTAACGTGATCACCTTTAAAAACAGATTCCACACCAAAATGACGGTAAATTGCTACTAAATCACTATCGCCCTGAAAACTGTTTTCCTTATAACTGGATAGAGTAATTTCCGTTCCAACCGGTGCCATCGCTACTATGGAATAATAATAGGACGCCGAACTCCAGTCGCTTTCCACTGTACTCATTTGCGGTGCTATTTCCGCTTTTGGACGAACCGTTATACGATTGCCTTCGAAAGTTGTTTCGACTCCGATTTCCTGTAATAGCGACAAGGTCATTTGGATATACGGAATGGATGTTAGTTCTCCTTCGAGAAGGAGTTCCAAACCATTTTCAAGACATGGCGCTATTAAAAGCAAAGCCGAAATATACTGACTACTTACATTGGCTTTCAGACTTACTTTCGATTCCGTAAGTTTTTTTCCGGAAATCCGAATTGGCGGATACCCTTCATTTTTTTCATATTCAATCACAGCGCCCAATTGCCGTAATGCATCCACCAAAATAGAAATAGGTCTTTCCTGCATACGCGACGATCCGGTGAGAATGGTTTCGCGACCTTCCTGAGTTGCAAAAAAAGCCGTCAGGAAACGCATAGCGGTACCGGCATGATGAATATCAATCACGGATTCCTCCGACTGTAGCGCTTTTGTCATCATCAAACTGTCATCTGAATTGGACACATTGTTCAATGTCAGATTCGGATACAGTGCCTGAAGCAATAACAAACGATTTGTTTCGCTTTTGGAACCTGTAATAGCAATTTGCGATTTGAGGTTTACGTCAGATAGTCGGAGTTGTACATCCATAATTTTATAGCCCGTTATAAGGCTTCGTTTTTATTTTAATTTTTCGTTGTTATGATGGCGGTCGTGATCTCTTTTGGTTTTCAGGTCCATTTTCTTGTCGAACGCCGCCTGTAAATCCACACCCGTTTGGTTGGCCAGACATAAAACCACAAAAACCACATCGGCCAGTTCTTCGCCCAGGTCTTTGTTTTTATCACTTTCCTTTTCGGATTGCTCGCCATAACGACGTGCAATGATCCGTGCCACTTCTCCTACTTCTTCGGTTAACTGTGCCATATTGGTCAGTTCGTTAAAATAGCGAACTCCGTGGTTTTTAATCCAGTTATCTACATCCAGCTGTGCGTTTTTCAAGTCCATCTTTATGCTTTTTTAAGTACTATTTTTTCTGTTTCTTTTTCAATCATTGCTTTGTAAAAGTTTTTCAACCCTTCGTAATGAGAAGCCGGAATTAACGACCATTTAATATCCAAAGTCGCAACCAACTGAATTTTATTTCCGTTGGCAGTGATATTAAAGCTATAATTCCCCATGTCTTCTTCCATAGCCATACTAACGGCTTCCGGAACAGATTCTACCACATATCCTTCCGGCAACGTAAGGTTGATCATGTATTTTTCCTGTTGTGGGAACGAGAAATCTACCGGATACTCTCTTTTATCCTGTTTAAACGGATTTTGTGTTTTCGCTACAAACAACATCGGATCGATATAAATTTTATCTCCGATTTTCTCCATGATTCCATCGTGTTTAAAATTATAGTCCTCAACAATCGGTTTGGTCAGATCTCCTTTATTGGCAACTTTATAGGATTCGATTTGTAATCCCGGGTGTTCTTTTTCAATTCTTTCCAGATATTTTTCCTCGTCCATATTTCCATACGCTCTTCTATAAAAATAGGCGAAATAGTCGAATTGTTGTTCGCGGTACATTCCTTTTAATACACCGTCGGTTCCAATGGTTGCGATGATATTGGTCACATTTTTAGACAGGTTTGTCGGCACCAGTTCCACATCGTCGGAAGAACCATCTTTACGCACCACTCTACCAAACCAGTTTAAAGCGCGTGATGGCAATATATTTGGTGTGGCTAATTTATCGGTTGCATCCAGGAAAAGTAATCCATTTGCTGTTTGCACACCGGCAATTACGTAGTTATAGGCATTTCGGTTTGGCAAAAGCGCAATCCCGTTATTACGTGTACTTAATAATATCGGATTCACATCGATACCGGCTTCACGTAGCATGGCAATCAATATAAGATTGATATCGGCTGTATTTCCTACTTTTTCTTTATAGGCAGTACGCACTCCTTTTTCACAGTAATATCCGGCAACTTCATTCCAATTCATTCTGTTTTTTACAAAATTGAATACCGTGTTTATTTTTTCATCCGGATTACTCACTCCTTTTAGAATAGCAGCCAGATCTTCTTCAAAATAACTTCGTTTTCCAAGTTCACTTCCAAAATCACCCTGGTAGATATTTTTTACGATTGTAGCCCAATCGGTTGAATAATCCTTATACGGCTGGTTTGGATATTTGATCGACATCAGTTCGTGTAATATCGCAGAACGATAGTTATTAATATTATTGATATAACTCTCGTCGGACATTGCCGGGATATCTTTTAAGGTATAGGTATTGATATATTCCTGATAATTCTGACTCGCTCCGGATACTACAAAACCGTAGCCCGTATTTTCTTTTTCTTTTGTTTGAATCGTTTGCCCCTGACTTGTTTTATCAATTTTTGGAACTAATGTTCCTTTCATCTGCGATTTATAGACATAAAACTCCGGGATCTGTGTCACATATTCCGAATAGTTTACCGGGATTCCCGTTTGAAAATTCCAGTCGCTTATTGTCCCGATAAAAGGGGATTCCTGTACATATTTAAACTCAATTACAGATAGCTCCTTTACATTTGGAAGTACAATTTTATTTCGCTCCGTATAGGCATTTAGTTTTTCAACAAAAATTCCTTCGCTTTTCAGTTTTGTCTTTTCAATTTTACCATCAACCAGATTATAGGTATAGGCATTCGAAAATGAAACGCTTTCTTTTAGGTTATTATTGATATAGTTATCAATCACAAAATTAGCCCAGTCGTACCCTTCTTTTTTATAAATTTTAATACGGACTTCCACTTCTGTGATGACCTTAGTTCCTTTTAAAAATTCAACATAGGTTCGTCCTTTTTTGTACAAAACTGCTGCCTCCGCTTTTGGATCTTTCGGGTGTTGGGTTTCTTTTAATTCTTCAACCGATACTTTTCCTAAATCGAACTTTTGTGCAAATGCATTCAGCGATAAGAAGAGAATTAATGTTTGAAATACTACTTTTTTTCTCATTACTATTTATTTGTTTTTGATTAAGCTAATTTTGGCATTATCATTTCGTGCTGTCAGTTCCATAAACTTACGGAACTCTTCATATTCTTCTTTAGGGTATTTCCCCCTTTTTAACAACAAAGAGCGTATCGCAACAATCTTGTCATTCCCTTTAAGGGTGTATTCCGTTTTATAGTCTCCGTATTTGGTTGTAAGCACCGTATTTTGAGGGAGTCCTTCTACAACATATCCCTGTGGCAGCTGTATGGTTATTTCGTCATAATCATGAAAGCCACGTTCTATCTGAAAAGGCAACTTACGGGTTCGGTATCGCTGCGGAACTTGTCGGCTTACATTAAAAGCATTTGCCGGAAACAGGATGCGTTCGCCGGAAAGGGTAGCATAATGTTCCGCCTGAACACTTATATCTTCTTTGAATTTCACATTATCCCGGTCGTCTTCAAACTGCAATGCATTAATTTTCAGATTCTCGATATTGTAAAAATAGTTTTTATAAAATTTATCCTGTTCTTCTTTCGCTTTTCGGGTCAACAGGTATTTGCTTTCATATTGGGTTCCTCCGGAAAGGATAACAACTTCTCCTTTAAAATTCCCCTGTGTATCCACCGCAAAACTTCCTTTGGATTTCTGACTGTTTTCTGTATCGGGCGTCTCGGCCGTTTTTACCAATTCGCCACCTTCCGGTTTTACGAGTAAAGCCATACGTCCGTCTGTAGATTTTCCCTGATAAGCAAACGGAGTGGTCTGACTGGTACATTCCAGAAAATAGTTTTTCCCATTGTGTGGTACTGTTAGAATAGCATGATTCCCCTGAATCGAAACCAAATCTTCCAACAAATCTTCCCTTTGTACTCCGCCATAAATTACCGTATAAAACGACGGAATCCCCACAACTTCCAATAAAGCTTTGGTATAATTGGACAACGCTTTACAATCGCCATACCCCAAACGATCCACATCGGTGGCTTTCATTGGTTTCCATCCGCCAATACCTACCTGAACACTGATATAACGGGTTTTATCCTGTACGTATTTATAGATTTTTTTGGCTTTGGCAATCGGATCTTTTTCCTGTTCGACTAGTTTTTTAATGCTAAGTTGTGTTTCCAGTGGTATTTCATTTACATCGCTAAGCAATTTTTCATTCATCCACAAACCGAAATCTTTCCAGCTATCCGCAACTCCTTCGGTTCCTTCCAAAGCGAATTTATTCAATCCAAAACGAACAAAAGGAAGCAACTTACTAACCGAAGGTGCATATTCTTCATATCGCAATGCCGGTATGTTTTCGATGACATAAGTTAAACTCGCCTGTGTACGGATTTTCTTAACCTCAAAACCTGAAAAATTATATTCCTTACTTTTCAGCTCCATATCGGTTGGGTAACTGATTTTATATTCGCTTTTTACGAGACTCTGGTTATACGCATTCACCGGTAACCAAGGGCGTACAAATCCGGTATTGGTTGTTTCTGTTTCACTTTTTACTTCAACCGTAAACGGATAGCCAGTTGGGGTATAATCCATAGACAATGCTCTGTTATCGGTAAAGACAGAAAAACCGTCAGCCACACTATGATCAATAAAATCTTTCTTTTTAATTTTCTTTATTTCTTTTCCGGTCTTATCATATATAACCGCCTCAAGATTGATAATTTTTGATGATTTGTCGTAATAAAACGTCTGATCAACACTGTAAATTCCTTTGGCATCCAATACCGTAACAATTTGCCGGGTTTGTATCTGCATACTTTTAACAGATGTAATCCGTATTGCGGTTTCATCAAGACGAACCACAGCACTGGTATTAACCATAAGACTATCGGGAATATCCGTAATACTATAATTTTGTTGAGCAAAAGTGAAAGTGGCCATTACGAGAAACAAGGCCAACAGGTATTTTTTTATCATGGCAGGTTGCGTATACTTTTCTTATTCTTTATTTTTCGTATCGATAATAATCGTCACAGGCCCGTCGTTAAGCAATCGCACTTTCATATCGGCTCCAAATTGTCCGGTTTGAACCGTTTTTCCTAATTCCGATTCCATTTGTTTTACGAATCCTTCGTATAAAGGTATCGCAATATCCGGCTTGGACGCTTTGATATAAGAAGGGCGGTTTCCCTTTTTGGTTTGGGCGTGCAGTGTAAACTGACTTACCACGATCATATCGCCATTGGTATCTTTTAACGAAAGATTCATCACCTCGTTTTCATCGCCAAATATGCGAAGATTGGCAATTTTGGCGGTTAGCCAGTCGATGTCTTCTTTGGTATCGGCATCTTCGATCCCAATCAGGACTAATAATCCTTTTTGGATTTCGGCTACTATTATTTCATCAATCGTAACAGAAGCTTCTGTTACCCGTTGTATTACTGCTTTCATTCGGTATCCTGTGCTTTTCCTTCTCCGTAGATATCGGTTCGGTAATGTTCGTCATCACCTTCTAAAATCTGGATATAACTTTTATACCGCGACCAGGCGATCTCGTCGTTATCCAATGCTTCCTTAACAGCACAATGCGGTTCTTCTTTATGAAGACAATTATTGAATTTACACTGCTCTTTTAAGGCAAAAAACTCCGGAAAATAATCTCCGATTTCCTGTTTTTCCATATCGACAATTCCAAAACCGCGGATTCCAGGCGTATCGATAATTCGGGCACCAAACGACAGGTCGAACATCTCGGCAAAAGTCGTGGTATGTTGTCCTTGTTGGTGCTGATCGGATATTGCTTTTGTTTTAAGGTTTAACGAAGGTTCCAGCGCATTGACCAAGGTAGATTTCCCTACTCCGGAATGTCCCGAAAACATGGATACTTTGTCTTTCATCATGGCCTTTAACTCGTCGATTCCTTTCCCTTCGGCAGCCGAAACGCGCAGGCATTTATATCCGATATTGGAATAAACATACTGTAAATACAGCTGTTCATCCAGTGTCGCTTCGTCGTAGGTATCAATTTTATTAAAAATCAAAACCGCTTCAATACCATAAGCTTCGGCCGTAACCAGGAAACGATCGATAAAACTCGTTGTGGTTGGCGGATTGTTAATCGTAACCAAAAGGAATACGATATCGATATTGGAGGCAATAATATGGGTTTGTTTGGACAAATTGACCGATTTGCGAACAATATAGTTTTTACGGTCGTGGATGTTATGAATAATCCCCGCCACTTCGTCTGTAGATTGATCCAATTCAAAATCGACCACATCACCAACGGCAATAGGATTGGTACTCTTAATGCCTTTCATTCGGAATTTTCCTTTTATACGGCATTCAAAAACCTGATTGTCTTCGGTTTTAACACTGTACCAACTTCCTGTAGATTTATAAACGATTCCTGTCATACCGCAAAGATAACTATCTTATTATTACAAAAAAAGGTTGCTTTTTGAGGGCAACCTTTTTAATTTTTTCAGGTTAAATTAGTATTTGTACCCAATTCCTTTTTTTATTACCTGTGAACCACCAAGTTCATTTGAGTTTGCTCCAACTGTCGTTTTATCAGAAGTCAGTAGAATAAACGGGCAACCGATTTTAGCAGCATCCATTTTTAATTTTTTCTCGGCTTTTCTATCTCCTGTATTACCGGTCTGAAAATTAATCAGTCCTGTTTTACCTCTCACTTCATCCCCTTTTTTTAATCCGGCGATATACGCTTTATCTTCTAGAATCACGACTTTCTCCCAATCATCTTCACCATTTACCAAGATTATCTCCGTCATCTCTTCCACACGGCCACTTTTCCCATAAACGATTTTTTCGATGGCATACTTACTTAATGTATTTTCTGCGTCTTCACCATCATACTTAAAAACGATAGTGTATTCTTCTACTCTTATCACTTTACCTTTTACAATTTCACCATTGTGCTTGGTAATTTGATCAACCTGTGCAGAAGCAGCAGTCAGACCAATAATAAATGTCATTAAAAAAATAATTTTCTTCATTTCCTGTAATACTTTAATTTGCAATAGTTTGAAAAATTTCGCGATATTACGAAATTTTACTAATTAAGCCGTTAACTATTTATTATTTTCTCCTGATGTGCGATACTCTCCTGGTGAATAGCTTTAAACATTTTTAAAATAAATTCTTCACTTAAGCCGCGTTCCTCGCCTTCCAGAACCATTTTTCCGAGAATTTCATTCCATCGTTTGTTTTGCAATACCGCTACGTTGCGTTCTTTTTTTAACGCACCAATACTGTCGGCAATCTTCATTCGCTTACCAAGAATATTTAAAAGCTTGTTATCGATTTCGTCAATCTGCGTACGCAATCCTTCCAATCGTTGATTGTAATCGTCGGCTTCATCGGTTATTTTACGGATTCTTAAATCTTTAAAAATCTGTTTTAAAGCCGAAGGTGTTACTTGTTGTGGCGCATCACTCCAGGCATTATCCGGATCAATATGTGTTTCGATGATCAGTCCGTCATAATTCAGATCGAGTGCCTGTTGTGACACTTCCAGTATCATATCGCGTTTTCCGGTGATATGCGACGGATCACAAATTAGCGGCAAATCCGGGAATTTGCTTTGTAATTCGATCGGTAACTGCCACTCCGGATTGTTTCTGTATTTTGTTTTTTCGTAGGTCGAAAATCCTCTGTGAATTACGCCCAGTTTTTTAATATTGGCATTGTACAAACGCTCCACTCCTCCAAGCCATAAGGACAAATCGGGATTTACCGGATTTTTAACCAGTACAATTTTATCGGTATCTTTTAAAGCATCGGCGATTTCCTGAACGGCAAATGGGTTTACAGTCGTTCTGGCTCCAATCCACAATACGTCTACGTCGTGTTCTAAAGCCAGTTGCACGTGATTTGCATTGGCAACCTCAACGGCCAATAACAACCCTGTTTCGGCTTTGGCACGCTGCAACCATTTTAATCCGATGGCGCCTACGCCTTCGAAACCACCCGGACGGGTACGCGGTTTCCATATACCCGCCCTGAAAACACTTACATCCGAGTCCTTTAATTCGTGTGCTATTTTTAATACTTGTTCTTCTGTTTCGGCACTACATGGCCCGGCAATCACCAACGGATGATCCAAATTGAAAGCGTCCAACCATGTTCTCATTGCAGCATTATTCTCCATAACTCAATTCTTTTTTTAAATGTATTCCTTTTAAAATTTCTTTTATCGCATTAGTTTGTTCCATTTCGGAATAAACCGAATCATAATCGCCGGTTTCCAGCAAGGTTTTAAAATGATTCAGGTTTTCAATATATTCGGATAATGATTTCAACACCATTGTCCGGTTTTGTTTAAAAATGGGCGTCCACATGGCCGGGGAACTTTTTGCTAACCGTACCGTGCTTTCGAATCCGCTTCCCGCCATATCAAAAATATCGCGTTCGTTTTGCTCTTCTGCTATGACCGTTTTTCCCAACATAAAGGAACTGATATGCGACAGATGTGAAACATACGCAATGTGTTTGTCGTGTGCCTTCGGGTCCATATAACGGATTCGCATCTTTATTCTTTTAAACAATTGCAGGACTTTTTCCTGAATTCCAAAAGCGGTTTTCTCAATTTCACAAATGATATTCGTCTTTACGGCAAACAGTCCTTCGAAAGCTGCCGACGGTCCCGAAAACTCCGTTCCCGCTATCGGATGTGTCGCTATAAAATTACGTCTTTTCGGATGGTTTTCAACAGCTTTACAGATTTGTTCTTTTGTTGATCCCACATCGAATACTACCGTATTTTCATGTATCCGATCCAGCACTTCCGGCAAAACGGTAACCGCCTTGTCAACCGGTATCGCCAACACCACCCAATCGGCTTCCGACAGTTGTTCCCAGCTGGCCTGGTGATCGATAATACCGCGTTCCAGTGCTTCTTTAACATGGCTTTCATTGGTATCGATCCCAAAGAAAACCGCCTGTTCGTTCTGTTTCCGAAAATCGAGCGCAAAGGATCCGCCAATCAGACCAAGTCCAATTATAAAAACTTTTTCTTCTCCCTTCATTTAGTCAAATCGTTTTAGAATTTCTTTAATCCTTTCTTCCGGAATACATAACGAAAACCGGATATACCCTTCGCCATTACTTCCGAAAATCGTTCCGGGCGCTATAAACAGGTTTTTATCGTATAACAATTTGTCGACAAAAGCCTCCGCTGATTTTTCTTCTGATGGCAATTTCGCCCAGACAAACAATCCGACGCTATTAGTATCGAACGTACAGTTTAATTTCCGCGCCAGTTCAAAAACAAGATTCCGTCTGTTTTGATACACTTCATTTTGTTTTGCAAACCAATCCGGATCGCTTTTCAATGCAGCGATGGCTCCTTTTTGAATACCATAAAACATCCCGCTATCCATATTACTCTTCACTTTTAGCACCGCCTGGATTAGTTCTTTTTTCCCCATCACCATACCTACGCGCCAACCGGCCATATTAAAGGTCTTACTCAGCGAATTCAGTTCCATCGCCACCTCCATCGCCCCAGGAATACTCAAAATGGATTCCGGATTGTCGTTTAGTATAAAACTATACGGATTGTCATTTACAATCAGAATTCCGTGTTTTTTAGCAAAGGCAATCAGTTTTTCAAACAACGCCCGGTTTCCCATCGCTCCGGTTGGCATATGCGGATAGCTTACCCACATAAGTTTAACCCGTGAAAGGTCTTGTTTTTCCAAGGCTTCGAAATCGGGTTCCCAGTTTCGTTCGGCAGCTAAATCATAAAAAACACTTTCGGCACCAACCAGATTCGCAACCGATGCATAGGTTGGATAACCCGGATTTGGGATCAGTACGCCGTCTCCTTCATTTAGAAAAGCCATGGCAATATGCAGGATTCCTTCTTTCGATCCCATTAACGGCAATATTTCCGAATCCGGGTTTAGGTTTACCTGAAAATGAGTCGCATAAAAACCGGCCATCGCCTGACGAAGTTCCGGCAATCCCTGATAACTCTGATATTGGTGTGCGGCCGGTTGCGACATGGCTTCGCGTACCGCTTCCATAACAGTTGCGGCCGGTGCCAGGTCCGGACTGCCAATTCCCATATTGATCACAGGTTTCCCTTCAGCCTGCAACTCCCGTACTTCCCGCAGTTTTTGCGAGAAGTAGTATTCCTGAACCTGATCTAATCTCTTTGCTGTTGTTATCATACTATTCCTTTTTTATATTCTCCTAAAACCTTAAATTCTTTCGTCATTTCTTCCAGGACGGTTCTGGCTCTTTCATAATCGTCATACCGCTCGAATGTGATATCGACAAAAAAGGAATACTGCCAGGGTTTTTCGATAATGGGCATCGACTGAATTTTGGTTAAGTTCAGTTTGTAATCGTTCATAACATTCAGAATCGTAGCCAGACTTCCCTGCATATCTTCCAACTCAAACTTTAGCGAAACCTTATCAATATCCTGTTTCGGGATAACCGAATTTTGTGCTTTTACGATCACAAAACGGGTTTTATTACTCGTTATCGTATGAATATTTTCGGCCAATACCGGAAGTTCATACATTTCGGATGCTACCTTACTGGCCACTGCTCCAATTCCGGAGAGTTCTTTTTCGCGGATTCTTCGTGCGGTTTCTGCCGTATCGGCATCTTCGATCAACCGGATATGCGGATAGCGACTAAAAAACTTTTTGCATTGCAATAACGCCATCGGATGGGAATGGACTTCCCGGATATCGTCGATTGTTTGTCCCGGTAAGGCCATCAGATTCATTCGGATATCCAGATAATGCTCCCCGATAATGTGTAACTTATTAAAATCAATAAGTGCATAATTCGGAATGATCGACCCGGCAATCGAATTTTCCAAGGCCATAATCCCAAGGTTCCGGTCGTCTTCCAGCACACTTTTTACTAATTCATCGAATGACATACATTCGATAAGGGCTTTACTTTCATTGAAGTATTCTTTTGCCACCTGATGGTGGAACGACCCTTTGATTCCCTGTATTGCAATTTTCCTTTCCATATGCCCAAAAAAAATCCCGATGAAAAACATCGGGATTGTGTATTATAGTGTTACGAACTCTTTTCTATACTGCGATCAAATAACCATACGACAATCCCTTTCTTCTTTCCAGAAAAAATAAAAGAAATTGTTGTAATAAAAAGTGTTATTTGAATTCATGGGTTTTTCGCCATTGTATTTGAGTGACAAAATTAGAAAAAAATTATTTCCATCGGTCAATATTTTAAAAAAATTATGATTTTAAAAATAATCAGCATCATTTTCTTCTTATTTTTGCTCCAAATCAGGTATTAGTATGTCTATTGAAGTTTTAAATATATCCAAAAATTACGGAGAACAAAAAGCGTTGGATTCGGTTACTTTTTCGATAAAAAAAGGTGAAATTGTTGGTTTTTTAGGCCCGAATGGTGCCGGGAAATCCACCTTAATGAAAATACTAACCACTTTTCTGGATGCCGATCAGGGTACTGCCAGCGTTAACGGACATGATGTAACGACTTCGGCAAAGGCGGTTCAGCAATCTGTGGGCTACTTACCGGAACATAATCCGCTATACCTTGATTTGTATGTACGCGAATATCTGGCTTTTAATGCCGATGTTTATAAAGTAGCCAAATCCCGTATTGACGAAGTGATTGCACTTACCGGCTTAACTCCGGAAAGTCATAAAAAAATAGGAGCGCTTTCCAAAGGATACCGTCAGCGTGTCGGATTGGCCACGGCTTTATTACACGATCCGGAAGTATTGATTCTCGACGAACCTACCACAGGGCTTGATCCGAACCAATTGGTTGAGATCCGTGAGTTGATCAAAAATATCGGAAAAAACAAAACCGTATTTCTTTCCACGCATATTATGCAGGAAGTAGAAGCTATTTGTGACCGTGTGATCATTATCAACAATGGTAAAATCGTAACCGATAAAAAACTGGATAGCCTGATGAACGAAGATAACGAACAGGTTATTGAAGTAGAATTTGACTATCAGATTGAAGCTCAGTTAATCGCTAAAATTCCAAACCTGCAATCGCATAAAAATGTTCACGATACGATTTGGGAACTTACTTTTACCACGGAAAAAGACATGCGTCCGGCTGTTTTTGATTTTGCTCAGGAAAATGGTTTAAAAACCTTACAGCTAAATCTGAAAAACAAAAACCTGGAAGCTGTATTCCGCGAAATGACGCAGAAAAAATAATTTTAATTATAGACGATATGCCCGGTATAATGCTGGGCTATATCTACCAACTGCGGGTTATTTTTTAGTACCACATTCCCGGTACTGTAAATATTTCCTTTTATATCCTGTTGCGGATTTACAATGATATCGTTTGTACTTCGCTGAAAAACAAACACATGTTGCGCCATCAGGTTTTGTCCTTCGAAACGTTCCTCTCCGGAATAAAAAGCGATATTCAGATTCGTTGTTTTCCCTGATATCCGGTATAAAGTCGCCCGGTTATCTTCGACCGCCAGATTGGTACAATCCACTTGTAGATCGAAAACACCGGAAGCCGTATCGGAATACATTCCCGACTGTAATGTTAAATCCTCAAAATCCAATATTCCATCGGACGTTACGTTAAATTGTGAGGCCGAATAAATCCCGACCAAATCCGAAACGGTAACATATACCTTTGTGATATTTTTATCCCGAAACCAGCTGCATCCGTTAGCGTTTCGCAGATAGAGTTTGTTTTCCGAAACCGAAACGCTTATTCCCGACATCAGATTGGAACCCGTTTCGACCACTATTTTGTTTTTTATTCCTTGTTTGATCACCACCTCAACACCTTCTCCAATATCAATTCTGTTAAAATCGGAAACCTCGATTTCGTTGGTGATGATACTTCCGGAAGCCATAAAGCAATCCGGTGTTTTTTCGGAATTACAGGACAATAGCGAAAAAAGCAGGATCAATACGTATAGTCTATTTTGTAGCATTCGTTTCATTTTTACAATCGGATTCCAAGACCAAATTCAAGTGCTTCGGCTTTGGCGGCATGGGTTTTTAAACTTAAGGCCCCGAATACTTTATCGGTCAGATAGCATTTTAACCCTATCCGTTGGTAAAAAGGGCCGTATATTTTTGCCGGATTATACACATAATACCCCAACTGCGCTTCGATGGTTAGTCGGTTTACAAACAATTCGTGTCCTATAAATACACCGGCTCTTTTATAATCGACGTCCGGATCGTTATTCTTTTCATAATAGGCAATCGCCATATAGCGGATGTACTCCTTTAGGTATTGCGACCAGAAAAAATCCCCACCGACCTGTATTGCACTTTTCCGACCGATTCGTTTATCGGCATACGCCGAAAGAACATAAAACGGATATTGCCCGCTCCCGATAACATCACTTTCATTTACACCCGATCGGAAAACCACGTTATAACGCAACGGTTCCGTAAAACGGGTACTATCTTTTACAAACGTATATTCCGGTTCCTGTTTATCAAAATTATAATTCAGTCCTGCAGTAAAAGCCAATGTATTGGTACTGGTATTCGGTGCTTTCATATTGGCATTGGAATGATGCACGAATAATAATCCGGCCTGAAATCCGAGACCTTTCCATACCTGCTGTTTGTTGTAATTCAGCATAAAATAGGTAGACGGCATCAATCGGGTACTATAGGCAAAATTTCTAAAATTATGTTCTTTGTCGTATGGATTGGTACTATAAGCAATCCCTTGTCCGACTCTGAATTGCAGGTTGCGTTTTAGGAAATAAAAATTATAATGACCATAAAGCCCGTAAAGATCACCGAGCGTTTCATTTTTATTTCCCTGGTATTGAAAAGACAATCCGTAATCCGGATAATTGTATTCCGACTGCCACGCAGCATCGCCATAGGTCTTGCGATTAAGACTTAGCAACATTCCTTCCGGATGTGCCGTGATCAGGTGTTTGATAGCATTATTATGGGGCAATATATTACCATAAAAGTAATTTGCCTCAACAAAATAATGCTTTTCTTTTCTATCCTGGGAAAATGCGAAACAGGTAAAAAATAACAGTATAAGGTAAAATTTATATCCCATTTTGTCCTTCAAAACGGACAAATATAGGCAAATCAACCTTTAAGACCTATCCACCAACTCGCTTTAGTAGATTTATTTAGAAAAAATAACTTTTAAAGTAAAACACCTGACAGGTTTTAAAAACCTGTCAGGTGTAGCATATTAAAATACCGTTTCGGCAATTTTACGGATACTCTCGGAGCGCCCCATCGAATAATAGTGCAATACCGGTATTCCGGCCTGTATCAATTCCCGGCTTTGCGCAATACACCATTCAATTCCGATTTCCTTTACCTGTTCATTATCGGGTGCTTTTACAATTTCTTTAATCAGTTCATCCGGTAAATCCACTTTAAAACGATGGGGTATCTGGTTTAATTGTTTTTTGGTAGAGATTGGTTTTAATCCCGGAATAATCGGCACTTCAATACCTTCCTTCCGGCATTTTTCCACAAAGTCGAAAAACTTACGATTATCAAAAAACATTTGTGTGATGATATAATCCGCTCCGTTTTTAATCTTTTGTTTCAGAAAATGGATATCGCTATCCAGACTTGGTGCTTCCATATGTTTTTCCGGATAACCGGCTACGCCAATACAAAAGTTCGTTTTATTCGTATTTTGTAAATCCGCATCCAGATAAATTCCGTTATTCAGGTTACTGATTTGTGTTACCAGTTCGCTTGCATACTGGTTACCTTCTTTTTCGGGTTTAAAGTAGATTTCGCTTTTTACCGCGTCTCCGCGCAATGCCACTACGTTATCAATACCGAGAAAATCCATATCGATCAGGAAATTTTCGGTATCTTCTTTGGTAAACCCGCCACACAAAATATGCGGAATGGCATCTACCTGATATTTATTCTGGATTGCCGAACAAATCCCGACAGTACCGGGGCGTTTTTTAACGATTTTCTTTTCCAGCAATCCGCTTGGCAATTCTTTATATTCATATTCTTCCCGGTGATAGGTCACATCAATAAATGGTGGTTTAAATTCCATCAGCGGTTCGATATTGTCAAATATGCATTGGATGTTCTGCCCTTTCAGCGGTGGTAATATTTCGAAAGAGAACAGCGATTTCCCTTTTGCATCAGCTATATGTTGTGTTACTTTCATTTGGATACTATAATTTCGTTTTGTTAGTCTGCAATATTGGGATTCAGCCATTTTTCGGCGTATTCATAGGATACGTTACGACGTTGGGCATAATCCCGCACCTGATCTTCTTTTATTTTTCCCAATCCGAAATATTTACTTTCCGGATTTCCGAAATAATAACCCGATACGGAAGACGCCGGCCACATCGCCAGACTTTCCGTTAGTTTTACTCCGATTTTATTTTCGACGTCGAGTAATGTCCAGATTGTATTTTTTTCCAGGTGATCCGGACAGGCCGGATATCCCGGTGCTGGTCGGATTCCTTTATACTTTTCGGAAATCAGTTCGTCATTACTCAATATCTCATCCGAAGCATATCCCCAGATTTCTTTTCGTACTTTTTCGTGCAGGTATTCGGCAAATGCTTCGGCAAATCGGTCGCCCAATGCTTTTACCATAATTGAATTGTAATCGTCGTGAGCCGCTTCAAATTCAGCCGCTTTTTCATCCACTCCAAAACCGGTTGTCACACAAAAAGCTCCGATATAATCCTGTTTCTCAATTTCTTTCGGTGCTATAAAATCGGACAGCGCAATATTCGGTGCTCCTTTGGTTTTTTGGGATTGTTGTCGCAGCGTTAAAAAAGTTTCCAATACTTTCCCATTTTCATCATACACTTCAATATCGTCGTCGTTCACCTGATTTGCCGGGAAAACGCCATAAATTCCCTTCGCTTCCAACCAGTTTTCGGTTATCAGCTGGTGCAACATTTTTTGCGCATCCTGAAACAAGATTATTGCCTGTTCTCCTACAACCTCATCTTCTAAAATATTTGGGTACTTTCCATGTAAATCCCAGGTTCTGAAAAACGGCGTCCAGTCGATATAATCAACCAGTTCTTCCAATCGAACCGCAATTGTATGTACTCCTGCTTTATGCGGCTTTTGTGGTGTAAACTGACCCCAGTCGAGTGTCAGTTTGTTGGCGCGCGCTTCTGCAATCGTCAGGAAGTTTTTATCGCGCGAACGGTTTAAAAAACCTTCCCGTAACTCATCGTATTCCGAACGTATGGCTTTGGCATAATCCGTTTTAACATTTTGATTGATCAGATTTCCAGCTACCGTTACGGCTCGCGAAGCATCGTTAACATGCACCACTGTTTCGGAATATTCCGGAGCGATCTTTACGGCCGTATGCGCACGGGAAGTCGTCGCTCCTCCGATCATCAGCGGAATTTTTATATTGAGCTTGTCCATTTCTTTGGCCAGATACACCATTTCGTCCAGCGATGGTGTGATCAATCCGCTTAGACCGATAATATCGACCTGTTCTTTAACTGCGATTTCGATAATTTTTTCCGGCGGAACCATCACCCCTAAATCGATGATTTCAAAGTTATTACACCCTAAAACCACCGAAACAATATTTTTACCGATATCGTGTACATCGCCTTTTACCGTTGCCATCAAAATCTTTCCGGCCGAACGGGACGCTCCGTCTTTCCCGGCTTCGATAAACGGCAACAAATAGGCTACCGCTTTTTTCATCACCCGGGCCGATTTTACCACCTGTGGCAGGAACATTTTTCCACTTCCAAAAAGATCCCCTACGACGTTCATTCCCGCCATCAGGTTTATTTCGATCACTTCAATCGGTTTCTTTGCCAATTGGCGTGCTTCTTCCACATCGAGTTCTACAAACTCATCGATCCCTTTTACCAAGGCATGCGTAAGTCGTTCCTGTACGGTTCCGTTACGCCATTCCTGGTTTTGTTTTTCGATCGTTTTTGCATCGCCTTTTACATTTTCGGCGAATGCCAGCAGCCGTTCTGTTGCATCATCTCTACGATCCAGCAATACATCTTCTACATGTTCCAGTAAGTCTTTTGGAATTTCATCGTATACTTCCAGCATTTCCGGATTAACAATTCCCATCGACATCCCATGCTGAATCGCATGATACAGGAAAGCCGAATGCATCGCTTCGCGCACCCGGTCGTTTCCACGGAAAGAAAAAGACACATTACTCACACCACCACTCACATTGGCATACGGCAGGTTTTCCCGAATCCATTTTGTAGCGTGGAAAAAGTCAAGTGCATTGCGACGGTGTTCTTCCATCCCTGTCGCCACGGGAAAAATATTGGGATCAAAAATGATATCTTCGGCAGGAAAACCAACCTGATCCACTAAAATATCATAGGAACGCTTACAGATTTCAATCCGACGTTCGTACGTATCCGCTTGTCCGGCTTCATCAAAAGCCATCACAATCACAGCCGCACCATATCGTTTGATCAATTTAGCATGATGGATAAATGTCGCTTCGCCTTCTTTTAAACTGATGGAATTCACGACACATTTTCCCTGTACCACTTTTAAACCGGCCTCGATGATTTCCCATTTCGAGCTATCAATCATTACCGGTACACGGGAAATATCAGGTTCGGAAGCGACAAGATTCAGGAATCGGGTCATTGCCGCTACACCATCCAGCATCCCTTCATCCATATTAATATCGACAATCTGTGCGCCACCTTCTACCTGAGCACGGGCAATATCGAGTGCTTCTTCATATTTTTCTTCTTTTATCAGGCGCAAAAATTTCCGGGATCCGGTTACATTGGTACGCTCTCCTACATTCACGAAAATACTTTCCGGAGTGATAATCAACGGTTCTAATCCTGATAATCGCAAGTATTTTTTACAATCTGCTTCAGCCATGCTATCTATTCTAAAATTCTGGGTTGGTATTCTTTTGCTACTTCGGCAATCAGGCGTATATGTTCCGGAGTGGTTCCGCAACAACCGCCAATAATATTGATCAAATTGTCATCGAGATATTCTTTTATCAAGGCCTGCATTTCTTCCGGTGTCTGATCATATTGCCCGAAAGCATTTGGCAATCCGGCATTTGGATGCACCGATATATTAAAAGAAGTATTGTGTGCCAATCGCTTTAAATACGGTTTTAGCTGATCGGCTCCCAAAGCGCAGTTAAACCCGACACTTAACAACGGAATATGCGAAATTGAAATCAGAAAAGCCTCAACGGTTTGTCCGGACAATGTCCTACCGGAAGCATCCGTAATCGTACCACTCACCATTACCGGAATATCAAGATTGCGTTCTTCTTTTACCTCATCAATCGCAAACAAAGCAGCTTTGGCATTCAGTGTATCGAAAATGGTTTCGACCAATAATATATCGCTTCCACCATCAATAAGTGCTTCCACCTGTTGTTTATAGGCAACTCGTAAATCATCGAAAGTAACTGCGCGATATCCGGGATCGTTTACATCGGGCGACATACTGGCCGTACGATTGGTTGGTCCGATCGAACCGGCTACAAAACGCGGTTTATCGGGATTCTGAGCCGTAAATGTATCGGCTACTTCCCGGGCAATTTTAGCCGATTCGTAATTCAGTTCGTATACCAGATCCTCCAGATGATAATCGGCCATACCGATAGTCGTTCCCGAAAAAGTATTGGTTTCGACGATATCGGCACCCGCGTCAAAATATTGCGCATGGATTTCGCGAATCGCCTGTGGTTGTGTGATGGAAAGGAGATCATTGTTTCCTTTTAGCGGATGCGGAAAATCTTTAAATCGTTCTCCCCTAAAATCTTCTTCCGAAAAGTTGTATCGCTGTAACATCGTTCCCATTGCTCCGTCGAGAATCAGGATTCTGTTTTGCAGCGCTTCATTAATCTTTGACATTTTTTAGTTTTTTTTAGTTTTAGCCAAAGTCAATATGAAAACAGCGCCAATAGCACTATAAGCATATAGTCTTAGCTTTTTGCAGTTCTGAAAATCAGCGTAAAAATGTCATCCGTAAAGAGAGAAGGAATACCAGAAAAGTATTCTTTGTTATCTATCCTGAAAACCAATTTGCATTGTTTTCGGGTAGAATGTAGCACCTTCTTTAAAGAGTAAAGGGTTGCTAAGGCTTCATCGGGTCTATTCCCTCTGCCTTTCGTGATAACATTTCAGTCTGTATAAGAACAGTGCAAAATAACGCAATTGTTTTATACCAACCAAATTTCCGTGCTTAAATTGCTACGTGAGTGCCTGTTCGAGATCGGCAATGATGTCGTTTACACTTTCCAAACCGGCCGAAATCCGTACTAATCCATCGGTAATACTCACCGCCAGGCGTTCATGTTCCGTGAGTTTACTATGTGTGGTAGAAGCCGGATGCGTAACGATCGTACGGGTATCGCCTAAATTTGCCGACAACGAACACAGTTTGATTTTGTCCAGAAACTGTCGTCCGGCAGCAATCCCACCTTTGATTTCGAAAGCGACAATATTTCCGCCCAATCGCATTTGTTTTTTTGCGATCTCATATTGCGGATGCGACTTTAAAAAAGGGTATTTTACCGTTTGTACGTTGGGATGATTCTCTAAAAAGTGAGCGATTTTCTCGGCATTTTCACAATGTTTTTCCACCCGCACCGGTAATGTTTCCAGACTTTTTGACAAAATCCAGGCGTTAAATGGAGATAATGCCGGCCCGGTATTTCGCGAAAACAGATAAATCTCCCGGATTAGTTCTTCCTTTCCAACCGTCACGCCACCCAAAACCCGACCTTGACCGTCGATTAATTTGGTTGCCGAATGGATCACCAGATCGGCTCCAAAGGCGATGGGATTCTGAAGATACGGTGTTGCAAAACAATTATCTACAATCAGAATCAGGTTGTGTTTTTTAGCAATTTTTCCCAGATATTCCAGATCGAGAACATCCACGGCGGGATTGGTTGGCGATTCGGCAAACAGAATTCGGGTATTGGGTTGGATATAACTTTCGATCGTTTCCGGTTCGGTAATATTAAAGTAACTGGTTGTAATATTCCATTTTGGAAAGTACTTTGTAAAAAGCGTATGAGTAGATCCGAATACACTACCGGCCGACACGATATGATCACCGGCATTTAACAACGCAGCAAAGGTCGAATATACCGCGGCCATTCCTGTAGCAAAGGCATAACCCGACTCGGCACCTTCCATTTTACAGATTTTTTCAACAAATTCACTGGTGTTTGGATTGGAAAACCGACTATAAATATTCCGATCTTTTTCTTCGGCAAAAGAAGCCCGCATATCTTCGGCATCTTCAAAAATAAAACTGGACGTAAGGTACAACGGTACCGAATGTTCCAAATACTGACTGCGTTCTGTCTGAGTTCGAATGGCCTGCGTTTCGAATCCCAATTCTAAATTGTTCATGGTTTTGTTTGTTTTAGGATAATGTTATTTCTTTTCCGACAATCTCAGAATATCTCCAAAGACACCCCTTGCGGTTACCGAAGCACCGGCACCGGCACCCTGGATTATAATTGGCTGATCCCCGTAGGAATCGGTATAGATTTCAAAAATCGAATCGGAACCTTTTAATTGTCCCAACGCAGAATTCCCCGGAACGGAAACCAATTTCACATCGAGATTACCTTTATCCTGTTGTAAGTCGCCCGACAATTCGCCGATGTAGCGCAATACATATCCCGGTTGCTGCTTTTCTTTTACCGACTGATACAGTTCGTCCAGTTCGGAAATTCGGTTTAAAAACTCCGAAGCGCTACCTTGCTGTAATTGTTCCGGGATCAGGTTTTGTATCGTAATTTCTTCAAATTCATTTTGCAGATCGAGTTCCCGAGCCAGGATCAATAGTTTACGCGCCACATCATTTCCACTAAGATCTTCGCGCGGATCGGGTTCGGTAAAACCTTTGTCGACCGCTTCCTGCAACACCTGACTAAAAGGTCTGTTTTCGACTGAAAAATGATTAAACAAATAACTTAACGTCCCGGAAAACACGCCTTTTATTTTGGTGATATTCTCCCCTGAAAGATGTAGTAGTTTAATCGTATCGATAAGCGGTAAACCCGCACCTACGTTGGTTTCGTACAAATAATTTTTCTGATTATCGGTCAGCGTTTTACGAAGTTTCCGATAAAAATCATATCCTACGGTATTGGCTATTTTGTTGGACGAAATCAGATCGAAACTTTTTTCGGCTAATGGAATATAGTTTTCGATAAAATCGGCACTGGCGGTATTATCAATGGCAATCAGGTTTTCCAGATGATTTTCTTCGGCATAATCGATCACGTCATCCACACTATATACTTTTCCGTTTTGCTGGATTTCCTGTCGCCAATCGGCTGTAATTCCGTCCTTATTGAATAGTGCTTTTCTGGAATTTCCAATGGCAAAAATGTTGAGTTTGATTCCCTTTACCTTTTCAATATTCTCTGCGGAAGCCAAAACCTGATCAATCAGTGTTCCGCCAACCAATCCATGTCCGAAAACAGCTATATTGATTTTTTTGGCCACTCCGAAGATTTCTCCGTGAATCACATTTAGCGCCTTGTGGGTTTGCGCTTTCCGGACAACCAAACTCACATTTTTACCGGTTACGGTATTATTAAACAATACCGGTACAATTTTATTTCGGATTAAAGCCGTATACGGTTTATGGAACGTACTCAGATCCTGGCCAATAATTGAAATCACCGCCACATCATCGTTGGCCGTAATCTTGCTTACATCCTTATTATAAAAATCATTTTCAAACTCCCGTTCCAAACCTACGATCGCTTTGGTCACTTTATCGGCCGCAACGATAATTCCGATTCCCCTTTCGGACGATCCCTGTGAAATAATACTCACACTAATCTCATTATCGGCCATCACGCGAAAAATACGGGCATCGATTCCGGTTTTCCCTAAAAGACCTCTTCCTTCCAGGTTGATCAATGCCACATTATCCATTACCGAAAGTGTTTTGATCCCTTCGTTATCCGACGCAGCAGTGATCAGCGTTCCCCTGTTGTTATGATTAAAAGTATTCAGTACCCGTAGCGGGATGTTTTTTTCGATAAGCGGAACGATGGTTTTCGCATGTAGTATTGTCGCTCCAAAGTTGGCCAGTTCGTTGGCTTCGTTAAACGACAGCCGGTCTATTTTTTTGGCATCTTTTACCAGATCGGGATTGGCGGTATAGATGCCATCCACATGGGTATAATTTTGTAGTTCTTCTGCTTCGAGATAATTGGCAATTAAAGAGGCGGTATAATTGCTTCCGTTACGGCCCAGTGTAGTGGTTTCGCCATTGCCATTCGATCCGATAAATCCTGTAATGACATTGATGGTAGTGCCGTTATGTTGTTTGAAATGATTGAGGATATTTTTGCGGGATGTTTGCTCCAGTGGTTGTGCATTTCCAAATTTTGCATCAGTCTTGATCAACAAACGGGTATCGGAAAAATTAGCGTTGAGTCCTTTTTGTTGTAAGGCCTCCGTGACTACCTTTGCTGCGATAACCTCCCCCTGTGCCAGTACGTTATCTTTAATTTTCAGACTATAATCGCCTAAAAGAGAAACTCCCTCGAACAACTTTTCCAAAAGGGAAAATTCATCTGACAAATCGACTGTTGTCTTACTCTGATGTTCTTGTTTAAAGGTTTCCAGTTGTTCCTGATACGACTGACTTTTTGAAGCGGCTTCCAGTATTTGTTCCAGTTCGTTGGTCGCATTTCCAATGGCCGAAACTACCACTGCAATCTTTTCCTTATTTTCTACTTTTTCCTGAATAATGCGGAGTACCTTATCAAAGCCGCCATCATAGGCCAGCGACTTCCCTCCAAATTTTAATATCTTCATTGTGCTTTTTGTTTTGTTTTTATAAATATGTTGCTGAGTATTGTATTTAGTTGTTCAAATTCAATCAGGAAGGCATCGTGCCCGTGTATGGATTGTATTTCGTGATAGTAAACGTTGGTATTGACTCTTTTTAGAATTTCATAGGTTTCCCGGTTTTGGTCGGCTGTAAAAAAATAATCGCTATCGACTGCCACTAAATGAATATTGGCATTTGTTTCTTTTCCAAACTGTAAAAAGCTACCGCAATGGGTATGTTCGCCTATGGTTTTTAGCAAGTGATTCATCAGTTTATAGGATGCGAGCTGAAACCTGCTTTTTAATTTTTCACCGTGGTGTAACAACCAGCTTTCCACCTGATATTGTTTTCTGATTTCCTGTTGTTCCCGGTTAAATTTTTTGTTTAACGACACAGGCGTCCGGTACAATAACATAGCATGCAATCGGGCATCGTGAATCGGGTTTTCGGAATTATTCAGAATTTTATCCTGAACCAACACATTGGCAATTAACCAGTCGGTTGCTTTCCAATCGGTTGCCACCGGAATCAGGTTAGCTATTCGCAATGGTTCCAGAAAGGCCATTTCCCAGGCAATTCCGCCACCCAGACTTCCACCGATAACGGCAAATATTTTTTTTATTCCTAAATATTCCAATCCTTCCCAAAAAATTCGGGCAATATCCTTAGTTGTAAAGTCCGTGTAGTTATGAATCAGGTTTTCCGGATTTCCGTCATAACCATTCCCGGGTATGTTAAACGCTATTACGGTATAATAATCCGTATCGATAACCGCATCGGGACCAATAAGGCTTTGCCACCATCCGTTTTCTCCGGTTACCTGCGAGTTACCGGTTAATGCATGGTTAACCACAACTACCGGTGCCGTCCCTACAGGTTGCCCAAACTGCTGATAGTACAATGGAATCCATCTTTTTACGATTTCATTCTCCAATCTAAAGTCAAACAGATCTATTTTATTTACTGTACTCATTTCTACTTTTTTGAAACTGCCTCTAACTTTTGCAGACGTGTCAGAGGCAGTAAAAACAAACAAAACAACTTAATTTTCTTTCCGGTTTCGGGATCGTTATTTTAGATTACTTCCGACTGGTTGTATTCTTTTACCAGTGTTAGCAGTACTGCAGATGTATTTAACAGACTGTCTCTTAACGGGCATCTTTCTTTTACGATGTCGATCCATTGTTTCAGTACGACCAGTGAAGCATCGGTAGTTGGTTTCACCACTACTTCTATGCATTTCAGACCTGGTCTGCTATTGGTTTCGATCCCTGCTATTTTACTGGTTTCCAGTTCTCCCGATATTTCTACCTGAAGCGCTTTTAATTCCAGTTTAAGCTCTCTGGCAACAATGTGTCCCACGGCGTTTATACTTCCGGCTAATCCTGCCAGTAAAAATTCAACCGGGCTGGGACCATTCTGGTCACCCAGAACCACATTATTACTTATTCTTACTTTGAAATTCTGTGTTTTAACAACAAACTGTTCGCTGTTTTCAACAAATCCTAATACGTTTACTATTTTGTTACTCATGACGTTACTTCTCTTTTTAATTTAACTTTTTCAAATGCTTGTTTTAAATCGGCTTTCAGGTCTTCCAAATCTTCGAGACCTACCGACAAGCGGACCAAATCTCTGGTCACTCCGGTCGCCAGCTGTTGCGTTTCTGTCAATTGCTGATGGGTTGTACTTGTTGGATGAATAATCAGTGATTTGGAGTCTCCGATATTGGCCAACAGTGAAAACAATTCGGTTGCATCGGCTACTTGCCGCGCGGCATCAAATCCGCCTTTTAATCCGAAGGTTACCACCCCATTTTGTCCTTTTGGCAGGTATTGCTGTGCCAGTTCGTAATAACGACTGGAGGATAATCCCGGATAATTTACCCAGGCTACCTCATCCTGTTGTTCCAGCCATTGTGCCAATGCCAATGCATTTTCGCTGTGTTTTTTCACCCGAATATCCAGTGTTTCCAATCCCTGAATAATCTGAAAAGCATTAAACGGACTTAAAGCGGCTCCAAAATCCCGTAGACCTTCGATTCTCACCTTGGCAATAAAGGCCGCATTTCCTAGCGCCTCGTGGTAAACCAATCCGTGATAACCTGCTGATGGCTCGGTAAATTCCGGGAATTTCCCATTGCTCCAGTCAAAAGTTCCGGCATCGATAATTGCTCCTCCCAGGGAAGTTCCGTTTCCGGAAATATATTTTGTCAGGGAATGAATTACGATATTGGCACCGTGTTCAATCGGGTTTAACAAATACGGTGTCGCTACGGTATTGTCAACAATAAACGGCACCTTAAACTGTTGTGCCTGCTTGGAAATAGCCTTTAAATCCAATACATCCAGTTTTGGATTTCCGAGGCTTTCCGCGAAAAAGGCCCGCGTATTTTCCTGAGCCGCTTTTGTAAAATTCTCCGGATCCGAAGGATCTACAAATGTGGTTGTGATTCCCAATCGGGCTAAGGTTACATTCAATAAGTTATACGTTCCGCCATACAGGCTGTTCGACGCTACAATATGATCTCCCGATCGCAGTAAGACCAATAAAGTGGTAGCGATAGCTGCTGTTCCCGATGCCGTTACCACAGCTCCGATACCGCCTTCCAAAGCCGCCAGGCGTTGTTCCAGTATATCGTTGGTTGGGTTGTTTAATCGGGTATAAATATATCCTGCTTCGGTTAATCCGAACAGATTAGCAGCGTGTTCGGCATTGTTAAACACATAGGATGTTGTCTGATAAATCGGTACGGCACGTGTTCCTGCGTTATTTTTTACGTTATGTCCTGCGTGCAATGCGTTTGTTGAAAATTTTTGAGTGCTCATGTTTCTATTGATTTTTAAGTTAGATTTTGATTAAAAAAAAAGTCCTTTTGGCGCTTTACCAAAAGGACTTTACAGTTTGAACTATATAAACTAGACTAAGTCATTCGCTTTTGGCAATAGCTATGCATGTTGTGCATGGAAATACACATCATTCGTTTCATCATCATTTTAATTGCTGTTGCCTTCATTTTTTTAAATTCTTATTGTTTATTTTTTAATTGCTATCTGAACTTGGATTGTTGTTAAATAAAAAAAGCCCCTGCGGTTGCAGAGGCTTCGATGCTATATTTTTAAAATGGAACTTTTAAAATTAAGCAATGGTATCCTCTGCGGAACGTTTCCACATCATCATACACATATGTCGCTTAATTGATTTCATTTTTATTTTTCTCTATTTGATGTGGCAAAGTTGAAAACTAATTTTGGATTCACCAAATAAAAAACAAACTTTTTATCATTCTTTTTTTTAATATATATTTAAATACTACGTATTTAGATTTTTTCAAAAAAATCAACCTATGCTCTTCTTTCCGTTTTTCGCTTCTTCCAAAACGCATTTTTCATCTTTTTTAATGCTTTAAAAAACGGGTAACTGTACTTCCATTGTTTGTTTTTATCGCCATAAAGTAAGTCCCGGTATTCAGGTCAGTGATATCCATTTCAATTTTTATTTGTCCGGGGTAATGTATTCTTTTAACCGTTCTTCCGCACATATCCGTTACTTTAACCTCGGTAATCCCGAAAGTTTCCGATACGTTTTTAGCAGCGATGTTTAGCACAGCACTAGCAGGGTTTGGAAAAATAGAAAAATGATTCGCAAAGAAATCGGTTGTTGACAAGGTACCAGTTGTCACTTTAAAATCGTCGATCATTAAATACTGCTTATTTTTCGAATGATAATGAATCCCTATTCTTACGATTTTTCCGGTATAGGCATCCAGATCATACAATTTTTCTCTCCATTTCAGCTTACTAATCAAGCTTGGGATTTCCTCAGTATAACTTCCTTCTATCGTTTCAAAATCCGAAGAAGCCGTTGGATTTCCATCCCCTTTATAGATCGCAACTTCATAGTCTTCCTGCCCATACTGCAAGGAAAAATTCTTTATCCAAAAACGAAGTTGATTTGCGGAAGCTCCAAGCTGAATTGGCGGACTAATCAACCAATCATCATTTGCGTTTCCATTTTTATTTTTCCAGCAAACTGCATATTTATCTCCTGTTTTGGGTCGGTAGTTTTCACCGATTGCAATAAGAATATTTCCTGCTGCGGCAACAGCGTAGTTAAAAACAATAAAAGCCTGCGGATTAGTACTATTCTCCCAATTGCTAACCGCCAAAGGTACTTCTCCATCCAAATCCAGCATGGTCCAGTTTCCAACATGATTAATCGAAAAATCCCGATAGGATTCAAAACTATCCTGAAAGATGATTTTTTGCGCATTTATCGTACACGATACCAATAAAACAGCTAAAAACAATCTCATTTTTACAGTTGTTTTATAACTATGGTGACAATATCCCTATTAAGCCCAAAGACCATTACACGAATGAATGATTTTTACTGTAAAAAGAATTAAAATTTCATAATGCATAAAAAAACCTACCCTTTCGGGTAGGTTTCATGCTATCTAAAAAGCTATTATTTAGTTTTTCAAGAACTTCGATGTAGCTGTTCCTTCGTTCGATTGAACCGAAACAAAATAAGCACCGGTAGTTAAATCAGAAACATTGATCTGAGCTTCCGCCTGTCCTTGTACTGCTACCGATTTTACAATTCTTCCGTTTAAATCTGTAACCTGGATACCTTTGATTTCCATTCCGTTTTTAGCAGCAATGTTTAACACATCATTAGCCGGGTTCGGGAATACAGAGAAGTTTTTCGCGAAGAAATCCTGAGTTCCTAATGGTCTGTCAACAGAGAACGTATCAATTCCGATGATATCAGAGTTTGATCCGTTAGGTCCACCATTTGTTACAAAATATCTGAAACCGATTTTTACATCAGTTGGCCCTGTTAATCCAGTTACAGTATACGAATACTGTGTCCAGTTGGTTGGGAAAGCGGATAAGTTCTGAGTTGGGTTGATTTCAACTAATAAATTGGTAAAATCACCTACTGCCGTTGGTCCTGTAGATGGATTTGCAGTTGCAGCACCGTTAGTACTCATACGTACCTGTAAATTATCGGCATAAGAAGCGGTATTGGTAGCCGAATATTTCCCTAAACGTGTGTAGAATGAAATAACGTCACCGTTTTGTACCGTAACAACCGGTGAAATTAACCAGTTACTGATGGTCGCACCAGACGACAAAGAACTTGATGTACTGGTAAAGTTTACCAAAGCAAACGTATTAGGCGTTCCGTCCTGTCCGTTAGGAATTGGACAAGTTTGTCCATTCGTATAGGCCTGAGTCTGGAATGGAGTTGCCTGTACCGCCGGATTTGCTGTTGTATTTACCACAACCGGAGTATAGCTCGCTACTGTCCATAAAGTTGTAGAAGCAGAAGTACTTTGATTGGTTCTAACCCAACCTGCAGTTGCTAAATCAGCTGTTGTACCGCCAAAACCATAATTGTAAAGATTTTGTGCCTGTCCGAAAAGAGGAAGACAGAATAATAAAGAAAGTAATTTTTTCTTCATGTGAAAGTTTTTTAAGAGTTATAATGCGACGAATGTAATAATTTAATTACATAGCTTAACAATTTGATAATTGTTAAAATCACAGTTTTCACATTTTAAAATATTTTAGTTATTTTTTTTCAATATTTTTCTTTATTTAGAACCAAGTCTTTCATAAATTTGCAAACAAAAATTTCAAGAGGAAAAATTTGAACTGATTGCAACCTCTTACCGATAGTAGTATCGGTATTAAAAAAATGCTAAAGCAGTAGTCACTTCTTTACGCGTTTCCTGCACTAGTTTTTCCTCGCTTAATCATAAAAATTGAACTTATGGCTTATTTGTTTACGTCAGAATCAGTAAGTGAAGGACATCCGGATAAAATTGCTGATCAAATTTCTGATGCATTAATTGATAACTTTTTAGCTTTCGACCCTGAATCGAAAGTAGCATGTGAAACCCTTGTTACAACCGGACAGGTTATTCTTGCCGGTGAGGTAAAATCGAAAATTTACCTGGATGTGCAACAAATTGCACGTGAGGTGATCAAAAAAATCGGTTATACCAAAAGTGAATATATGTTTGAAGCCAACTCTTGTGGCGTACTTTCGGCTATTCACGAACAATCACAAGATATCAACCAAGGTGTAGACCGTTCCAATAAAGAAGATCAGGGAGCTGGTGACCAGGGAATGATGTTTGGTTATGCAACCAACGAAACCGAAGATTATATGCCATTGGCACTTAATCTTTCTCACAAATTATTACAGGAACTTTCTGAATTACGAAGAGAAAATAACGAAATTACGTATTTACGTCCGGATGCCAAATCGCAGGTAACCCTGGAATACGATAACAACAACAAACCGGTTCGTATCGACGCTATTGTAATTTCGACACAACACGATGATTTTGCTGATGAAGCAATCATGTTGGCTAAGATCAAAAAAGATATTATCGAGATTTTAATTCCGCGTATCATTGCGAAAAACCCGCAATATGCACACTTATTTAACGATAAAATCCAGTACCATATCAACCCTACCGGTAAATTCGTTATTGGTGGACCACATGGTGATACCGGATTAACAGGACGAAAAATCATTGTAGATACCTACGGTGGTAAAGGAGCTCACGGTGGTGGTGCTTTCTCCGGAAAAGATCCGAGTAAAGTAGACCGAAGTGCTGCCTATGCAACCCGTCATATCGCGAAAAACCTTGTTGCTGCCGGTATTGCCGACGAGATTCTGGTTCAGGTTTCCTATGCTATCGGTGTTGCAAAACCAATGGGTATCTATATCAATACCTACGGAACATCTAAAGTAAACCTTACCGATGGGGAAATCGCGAAAAAAGTAGAAAGCATTTTCGATATGCGTCCGTACTTTATCGAACAACGTTTAAAACTAAGAAACCCAATTTACAGTGAAACGGCTGCATACGGTCATATGGGAAGAACTCCGGAAACCGTAACCAAAACGTTTATCGCTCCGGGTGGAAAAGAAAAAACCGTTACTGTAGAGTTGTTTACATGGGAAAAACTAGACTATGTAGCTGCTGTTAAAGAAGCATTCGGTTTATAATTGATCATCATACAAAAAAGGGCTGTCTAAATAATAGACAGCCCTTTTTTTATTATTTCTGACCCGTTTTTACCGGAATCAAAATCCTTATAAATTGTATTTTAAACTAAAGATAATATAACGCGGCTGTACCACATATTGGGAAAAACTACTCGATCCGCCCAACTGATTAAAGCTACTGTCGTTTAACGAGGTCGTATTCAGCAAATTCGTTGCTGCCAGTTTGTATTCCCATTTGCTGTCTTTTTTCTGATACGACAAACTTGCATTCAGAAAATCATATTCGTTATCGATGGTATTGGCTTTATTTCGGTTGTGATAAAAGGTATAATCTGATGTCAGCGAAAAAGCATCCAGGAAGAAATACTCCAATGTCACCGAAGGGCTATCTACAAAAAACGTATCGCTATAGAAATCATTTTTTGTAAATCCGTAACCCAATTCCAGATTCGGAAGTTTTTTAAAATTCGTAGCAAACTTCACATTATAATTCTGTGTATACGAATCGGTTGTCTGAATTTCCTCTACGCCATTCTGAAACACCCGGATATTGTTGTTTTTGCTCCAGCTAAAATTTCCACCGATCGATGCTTTGTAGTAACGTAGGAACGAACGACCGTAATTCGCATTGGCCGTAAAACTTTCGTCCGCAAAAGCCGATTGCATATTCACCGAAGACGACACCTGATTCACACCGTCGAAAAGTGCTTTCGATTTTACGCCATCCGTTTGTTTGGTATAGGTAATGTTCGCAAAAATATTTTCGAAATTAAACATATTGTATTTAAAATACCGCAGACTGTGCACCTGAGACAACGAATTCTCTAAAGTTCTGTTTCCGCTAAACAGGCTGTTATAGTTTGAAAATACATAGCCTTCGGCCAGTTTGTTGATATCGGTAAAGTTATTCGTCAGGGAAAAATTATACGTCAGGGTTTCCGATTTTTTGATCTGGTATAAGGCGTAAAAATCCGGTAGTACGCGAACAAAATTGTTTTTAAATTCCGATTGCAACTGTTCGTTATTCATCGTATAGCTATGCAAACTAAAGCCCGGATTAAACGTAAACTTCCCGGTAATAAATTTGTAATGCAAGCCCAAAAACACATCGTTAAACGTGTAATCCACATCGTTGTTATTTTGCGGATCGTTTAGATCGTTTGTATTTCCATTGTCCAGAATCTGAAAAATATGCGAGTTAAAATGCTGGTTTGAAAATGTATTTCCAACAGTCACATTGATATTACTTTTCGGCGTCAGCATATAGTAATAATCAAATTTAGCATCCAGCTTATTGGTTTTCACCAAACGATTCTGCGTCAGGTCGTTCCGATTTTGCCCAACCACATAACCCGGTAACTGGAACGGTTGCAATTGCAGATTGGCATTGTAAAACGGATCTTCTTCCTGATACAAATGTTGCATTTCGACCGCAAATACGTTTTTCGCATTTAGCGTATAATAGTAATTCAGGTTCTGACTAATTGAAAATGGTTTTTGTTTTTTATTGGTATAGATATCATCCAGCAAACTCGAGTAAACACTATTCGCTTCTTTTTGATCCGAAACCTTGATAAACGCGTCATAATCAAAATGCACTTTCTCCGACGGCACATAACTGGAACTCAATTTAAACAAACCCAGATTTGTTTTTTGTCGGGTAAGATCCTGACGATCTTCGGTAACCGTAGCGGTAGTTCCATCCGGCAGATTATCGGTTCGTACCGTTCTCGAATTCGTTTCAAGGTCGGTTTTACTGGCTGAAAAAATCCCGAATCCACTTAACGTCCAGGCTTTTGACGGATTATAGCTAAAATTAGCCGCGCCAAATTGTGTATCGATTTCTTTTGCCCGGTTGTTGCGAAGTCCTAAAATTGCCAAATCGTTTGATGTCACGTTAAATGAGGTTCCGCCTTTTCGCATCATGTTTTTAAAACCACCCGAAAATTTAAAATAATCCTGCATCGTTAGCGGTAATTCCCCGATATTATTCAGGTTCCCGATCACATTGATACTGTATTTCGGATTGTAATAAAACAATTTCGGATTTACGATATGGCGGTCTTCTTTATGGCCTACACCAATTCCAGCCATCATTTCCCCAAACCAGAAATTTTTCTTTCCTTCTTTCAGTTTGATGTTCAGTGCTACGTTTTCCTCATTATTTTCCAGTCCTTTCAGATTGGATACTTCGTTGTAATTCCGCAATACCTGAATTTTATCCAAAGCATCGGCCGGGATATTTTTGGTCGCAATTTTGGTATCACCGTCAAAAAAATCTTTCCCTTCCACCATTACCTTTTGCACTTTTTTCCCTTCCACCTCGATCTCACCGTCGGCATTTACCTCAACACCCGGAAGTTTTTTCAGGACATCACCCAGTTTTTTTTCGGTACCGTTTTTAAACGAATCGGCATTATATACAATTGTATCCCCTTTGATCGTTACCGGCATTTCCTTAACAATCTGTACGCCTTGCAAATCGATTCCTTCGTGAAGGCTTATCGTTTTACTGATAGTCGTCGTTCCGGTTTTTAAATCGGCTTCATAGGCCGAATAGCCTATATAACTGGCCTTAATGGTATAATTGGCATTTGCCTTCAGCGACATTTGAAACTTTCCCGCATCGTTGGTAATCGCATAGGCATCCATCGCTTTGGTATCTTTGTTGATCGCCATAATGTTTGCCATTTCCAGCGGTGCGCCCAATGTATCTTTGATCACGCCTTCGTAACGGATATTCTGGGAAAAAGCTGTCAGCGACAACAGGCAAAATAATAGGTATAGATAGTTCTTCATTACAAGGGTTTTATTTTCTTTTTGAGCATTACATTCCAATAAGACTCCGAAAATTGAATTTGGTTCAATCTTTATAGACGTTTTTTTTTATTTTTTGTTACGAAAACGATACACTATTTCATTTTCCGATTAACCACCGATACGGATCACGGTTCGGCCTTTTTGATTTGTATTCATTTCCATATTCTCTTCCGCTTTTTTCCGAAGGGTTTCGTCATACTCTTTTTGCGTCACCTCTTTTCCTTTGGTTGGTTCTTTGATCACTGCTTTCTCTTTCGGATTTAAAACGATTTTAGAACACAATATCGTGGTATCGCCATCGTTCACTTCCAGAATCAATCCCGGTAATCCCCAATAATTATCCGGTCCCTGACTTACCGGAATATCCGGTGTATACCAGGCCGTAATACGGATTTCTTTTGGCGCGCCTTCGTCGATATTCAGTACCGACTTTTTATCTTTTGAAACCGGCGCCGGCGTTCTTTTCCGAACGGCTGTCGCTTTATAGCAGGTATAATCGCCGATCATTTTCGTCTCCGATCCCATTTCCCATTTCCAGTCTGGCAACGTATCTTTAATCAGGAATTCTTTTCCGAAGATGTCATTTTCGTCCACAAAGCGTTTCTCTTTTACGTTCTTATATAAAAGTCCGCCGCTACTCGAAATTCGAACCCGAACACCCGGACCGGATGCCGTTAGCGGATTGTCCAGTTTTTGTTCTTCTTTGTAGAGCGATGTCGTTTTATCGAAATCCAGCACAAAGGTTTTCTCCATGCTTTTTTTGAATTGCGCCATCAGGCTTTGTTGCATTTCGGGTGTCATGGCATTTCCTTCCACTTTGATTTTCGACATATCCCGTTTTGATTCATACGTTGCTTTCCCGCTAAAGCTTTGTTGGGCGATACTTTCTCCTTTACAAAACAAAAGGAAGAATATCATTACGGCGGTAATACTGTTTTTCATACTGTTATTTTTAGTAATTTCCTGTTACAAATGTATTTTGATGAACCTTAATCGGATTGTAATGAGTGTTAACGAGTGTTAACGCTAAAAAAGCAAACCGAACAGTTACTACTTTTGACAGATGAAATCATTTTTCCGGAACCATATTATCTATTGGGTCACCTTTACGGTACTAATTACCGTTGGGATACAGATCTATTGGAACATCACGAACTACCGGACCAACAAACAACGTTTGATCAATACGATTCAGATCGCCTTCGACAGTGGAATTGACAGCTATTACAGTGACAAAGCCAAATCGAACATCACTTCCCGCGACACCATTAACTTCACTCCTCCGGCTGATATCCCCACTTCAGATCCAAAAAAAGAAGTACAGGTATACCGAACCGAGATCAAGCGCTATACCTCCAAAGACAAAAAAAACCGGCGGTTTATGTTTAAGTACACTTCCGACGAAACCAACCCTTCCGTTTCCGAGATTAAAAACATACAGGTACTGGCTCAGAAAATCATCATTGCCGTACGTCAGGACAGTATCGATCTTCCCAAAATGGCAACGTATATCGATCGGGAATTTACGCGAAAACAACTCGATTTTAAGTACGGTCTTTTATACACGCGGAACCATCGCACGGTATCCGAATACCAAAACCCTGGCGACAAACAGTATGCTTTTACCGCAACATCCAAATCGTCTTATCTGCCACAAGACGGTAAGCTGGAAATATTTTTTCCAGATATCTTTTTTAAAACCTTAAAAGAAGGACTTGCCGGTATTCTATTGTCACTGATTTTATCGTTGTGCATTATCTTCTCCCTTTTTTACCTGTTGTATATCATCCGGAAACAAAAACAACTGGCAGTCATCAAAAACGATTTTATCAGCAATGTTTCTCACGAACTCAAAACACCGATAGCCGTTGTTACCAGTGCGCTGGAAGGGATTGAAAAATTCAATACCGACAACGAACCGGAAAAGACCAAAAAATACCTGGCCATTTCCAACCAGCATTTGGCCAAGCTGCATCAGATTGTAGAAAAAATACTGGAGACTTCCGTTTTGGAAAGTGATCAGTTACAACTGCAAAAAGAAGCCACCGATCTTACGGAACTGATACGTCATAGTATTGAAAAAGTACAAATCAACACCGAAAAAACGATACTGTTCAACCAGCCACAGTCGGCGATCATGGCTGCTGTTGACGTATTTCATTTTGAAAATGTGATCAACAATCTGATTGACAACGCGATTAAATATGGCGGTGATCGGATTACAATCGACCTGAATACAACCGACGGAAAAATAAGCATTACCGTTAGCGATACGGGTTTCGGAATTGAAAAATCGCAGCGTCAGAAGATTTTTGATAAATTTTACCGCGTTCCGAATCATAACCGCCACGACGAAAAAGGTTTTGGAATCGGTTTGTATTATACCCGGACTATTATTATAAAACACGGCGGTACACTGGAACTCATTCCCGATGTACAAACCACTTTTAAAATCACCCTGCCTTATGAATCCTAAGATCACGATATTATTAGCGGAAGACGAAGCCACACTTGGATTGATCATCAAAGAAAGTCTGGAAACCCGTGATTTTATAGTTACCCATTGTTTAAACGGTGAGGATGCGTATCAGGCGTTTATAACCGAAAAACCGGATGCGGTGGTATTGGACATTATGATGCCAAAAAAAGATGGTTTTACGTTGGCACAGGAGATTCGGAAAACTGACAAAACCACACCGTTATTGTTTTTGAGCGCCAAATCGCAGGTACAGGATGTGGTCGACGGGTTTCATTATGGCGGAAACGATTATATTAAAAAACCGTTTAGTATGGAAGAACTCATTGTACGGATTCATGCTTTACTGGGACGGATTTCCCGTCAGAACTTCGACGATGAAAATCGTATTGGTGCCTACGACTTTAATTATAACAAGCAGATGTTATCCTACGAAGAGCAGGCTCATTTCCTTACACATCGGGAAGCACTGGTTTTAAAACTGCTGTTGGAAAACAAAAATGAAATCCTCGATAAATCGGCTGCTTTACTGCGGATCTGGGGGAAAGACGACTTTTTTAACGGTCGGAGTATGGATGTATTTATTTCGAAATTGCGTAAAAAATTAGCCTCCGACCCTTCCATTCAAATCATCAATGTAAGAGGCAGAGGCTATAAACTTATTTGTTAACAGGAATTAACGTCCGAATCGCATTTGCTGCCCACGACCAGGACCTTGCCCGCCATTCATTTCGCGCATTTCTTCCATTTTTTTCACTACGATATCGTCGTATTCTTTTTGTTTTACAACTTTCCCGTTTTTAGGTGCTTTGATTTCCACTTTCTCTTTGGCATTCATCACCACTTTTGAACATACAATCACGGTACGACCATCGTTTACTTCCAGAATCAGTCCGGGTAAACCCCAATAACTTTCCGGTCCCTGACTTACCGGGATATCCGGCGTATACCAGGCGGTTATCGTGATCTCTTTCGGCATTTCGAAATCGTCCATAAAGTTGGTTGTTTTCTCTTTTTTAGGCTCTTCTTTTTTATCACCGTCTTTTTTTCGTCTGAAATTACGGAAATCCGACTGACTTACCGGTTTTACGGCTGTTGCTTTAAAACAGTTGTAATCGCCTATTTTTCGGGTTTCCCCTTCCAATTTCCAGTTTAATTTTGGCAACGAGTCATTAATCAAAAACTCTTTCCCCATAAACTCTTTGTCTACGGTATAGGTTTTATCTTTAATGTTTTTGTAGTACGTTCCACCGGCACCCATCATCGAATTCATCATTCGTCCGCCAGGCCCCTGTTGTCCAGGAGCATCGAGTTTTTCTTCTTCTTTATAAATCGAAGCCGATTTATCGAAATTCATCACAAAGGTTTTTTCCAGCATTTTTTTCATACGCTCCTGGATCATTTTCTGCATCTCCGGCGTAATGCCATTTCCCTCCATTTTAAATTCCGGAGCCGTTGTTTTTGACTCATAAACGGCCATACCCTGGAAATTTTGGGCCATAGCTGAGACAGCAAAACCTAAAAATGCTATCCCCATCAGTATTGTTTTTTTCATCTTGTTGTTTTTGTTTGGCTTTTGAATAAGACTTTTAAAATCCCGTTTTGTTACAAGTTGCCCTTAATTTTACATAGGACTCTTTATATTATAAAAGGTTTATTTGTAATTTGCGGCATGATGCAGAAAATTGTCTTTTTACTGATTCTTTTTACTGGTCTTCAGACCTGTGCTCAAACGAAGGACATCCGTCCGGTATTACTTTCGTCGGCACCTATGGAAAGTGCTATTTTTATTGGTAACGATCCGTTTGGTAATACGTATACCATCAAAGACAATGAATTCCGAAAAACCAACCGAAACCAGCAATTTCAATATCGAAACCTTTCGTTTGGCACCATCAAACAAGTCGATCTTCAAAACCCATTGCAACTGGTTTTGTATTATAAGACTTTTAATGCTGCGGTTTTACTCGACAACCAGTTAAACGAAATTCAAAAAATCAATTTTTCTGAAACCAATCCGGAACTGTTTCCACAAGCCGTAAGTCTGGCTTCGCAAAATCGGTTGTGGTTATTCGACCTGAATTCGCAAAAACTGGGATTATACGATATTTTTAAAAACACTTTTGCACCGATTTCAACCCCAATTAAAGATGCCATACAACAATACCAGTCGGATTACAATTATTTTTACTGGGTTGACGTCCAAAATAATTGTTATGCTTCGACCATTTTCGGAAAAATAAGCTTTCTGGGACCCGTCCCGGCATTTGACAAACTACAATTTATTTCACCCAAGCAAATTCTCTTTCAAAAAGACAACCGCTTGTTTCTTTATGACTTAGAAAATGCGGCTACTATAAATATAGTAATACCCGAAAAAAGCCTTGAAAGTTTTTATTATAAAGAGCAAATTTTAGCTACTTTTACCAATAACGAAATCAGAAATTATAAAATTACTTTACCATAATGCATATAGCTGTAGCAGGAAACATTGGTGCTGGAAAAACGACATTAACCCGACTTTTGGCCAAACATTTCAAATGGGAACCGCATTTTGAAGATGTGGTTGACAATCCCTATCTGGACGATTTTTACCATCAGATGGACCGTTGGTCTTTTAACCTTCAGATTTACTTCCTGAATAGCCGTTTCCGACAAATATTACAGATTCGCGAAAGCGGAAAAAAGATTATCCAGGACAGAACGATTTATGAGGATGCCCATATTTTTGCGCCCAATTTGCATGCAATGGGATTAATGACCAACCGTGACTTTAGTAACTATACGTCGCTTTTCGAGTTGATGGAAGGTTTGGTCGCGCCACCGGATTTATTGATCTACCTACGCAGTTCGATTCCTAATCTGGTTTCTCAGATTCACAAAAGAGGACGGGAATATGAAAACACAATTTCTATTGATTATCTAAGCCGACTTAACGAGCGTTATGAAGCCTGGATTCAGACGTATACCAAAGGAAAATTACTGATCATCGATGTAGACAATATCAACTTTGTAGACAATCCGGAAGATTTAGGAAATATCATTAACCGTATTGATGCTGAAATCAACGGATTATTTTAAAATAGATAAGGCTACCCAAACGGTAGCCTTTTATTTTTAAGTTTAGACCTGACAGGTTTTGGAAACCTGTCAGGTCTGATTTTTTAAAACAGTAAATTCTTTTTTAACGCTTTTACCTCATCAATAGCAGCGATTCCACTGGCATCGGTTATCGCCGATGAATGGTAAAATCCGGCGTTGGTTCGCGTCGCAATTCTAAAAATATTTGTCGAGCGCAATCCGCCTCCGGGCATAATTGCAATCCGTTTTCCGGCATAGCCAACCAACTCCATCAATGTTCGTTCCCCTTCGTCCACATTAGGCTGTCCGCCGGATGTAAGAAGAGTCGAAAAACCACAGGACACCAAATCGTCTATTCCCTGTTCCAGATCCGGAATTTCGTCAAACGCGCGGTGAAACGTACATGGCAGTGGACTTACCAGTTGTACCAGTTCTGTATTGTCTTTAATCGCAACCGTATTATCCTGATCCAATACACCAAAAACAAAGCCTTTTACCGGAAGTGTTTTTATCTGTAGGATATCCGCTTTCATTTGTTCCAATTCCTCCGGAGTGTACTGAAAATCCCCTCCTCTTGGACGAATCATCACATATATATCGATCTTTATCCGGTTACAGGCTTCGCAAAGCATTTCAAAACCGGGTGTTGTTCCACCCAAAAGTTGGTTTTCACATAATTCAATCCGATCGGCTCCACCCTGTTCGGCAATTAACGCCGATTCCAGGTTAAAGCAAGCTATTTCCAGTTGTTTCATCTTATTTTAAAAAGTAATTGGCATCGAGTAAGTTGTTTCCGGTTTCATCGTATTTCGCATAGTTAAATCCCTTTTGAATACAATAGGCACCGTGTTCGCCTTTTTTATTGAGTGCGATAAACCCAACCTGAATAGCGTTTAGATTTTTATTCCGGTATTTTGTAAGTTTGATGATCCGATTTACGGCTTCTTCACAGGCTTTTTGCGGTGATTTACCCTGTCGCATTAATTCCACCACCAAATGGCAACCCGCAATCCGAATTACCTCTTCTCCATGACCGGTAGCCGTTGCCGCGCCAATTTCATTATCGACATACAAACCCGCACCGATTATAGGCGAATCACCTACCCTGCCGTGCATTTTATACGCCATGCCGCTGGTTGTACAGGCGCCGGAAAGATTGCCGTTTGCATCCATCGCAATCATCCCGATCGTATCGTGGTTTTCGATATTTACTATCGGTTTATAATTACTGCTCTCCAACCATTCCCGCCATTCTTTTTCGGACGTTTCCGTTAGCAGGTTCTCTTTTTTATGTCCTTGCAAAAGTGCAAACTGAAACGCTCCTTCACCAACCAACATCACATGCGGTGTTTTTTCCATTACCGCCCGTGCCACCGAAATCGGATGCTTGATATGCTCCAGACAGGCAACAGATCCGATATTGGAATATTCATCCATAATACAGGCGTCAAGCGTTACACGTCCATCGCGATCCGGACGTCCGCCATAACCGACACTTCGTTCATTAGGGTCGCCTTCGGGAACGCGAACTCCGGCTTCGACTGCATCGAGTGCGCGGCCTTTATTTTTCAGCACTTCCCAGGCGGCTTCATTTGCCGGAATTCCAAAACGCCAGGTCGAAAGTACGATTGGTTTGCGAATTGTCCCTTTGGGAACCAACACTGTTTCCGTCTCCTCTTTTTTTCCGAATGCATTTAGCGCCACAGCTACCGACGCGATAGCTGTTGTTTTGATAAAGTTTCTCCTGTTTGCCATACTTTACGATATCGATTATCTTTAAACAACAAAACACAAACCTGAGTTTCGTTTGTGTTTATTATGCTGTTAAAGTTACTTAAAATCCATAAAAAAAGCCTCATGATACATGAGGCTTTTGATTTTTATATTTTAATCGAATAGCTGTCTTTTTTTGCCTGATCCAATTCCTGGAAACGTTTTGCGCATTCTTCGATCATGGCTTGTGCTTCTTTCACATCGCCCCATCCCTGTACATCAACTTGTTTGTTTTCAAGATCTTTGTATACCTGGAAGAAATGCTCGATTTCTTTGATTGTATGAATATTGATATCGGAGATATCGTTTAATTTATTCATAATCGGATCGGATACCGGTACACAAACGATTTTCTCATCCGGACCTTTATCATCTGCCATTTTAAAAACAGCGATTGGTTTTACCTCAACCAAACATCCCGGAACAGAAGGCTCCGTAAACAACACCAAAACATCAAGCGGATCACCGTCCAAAGCTAACGTTTCAGGAATAAATCCGTAGTCAGCCGGGTAAAACATGGCCGAATATAACATTCTGTCAAAACGGATTCTCTTTTGTTCAAAGTCGTATTCGTATTTATTTCTGCTTCCTCTTGGGATTTCGATAAACGCATCGAATGATTCAATAGTAAGTGTACTCATTTTTATACTTTTTGTTCTAAATTAAGCGACTGCAAAGGTATAATAAAATTGATTTTTCACAAGTTTAATTCCATTTAATGCATTGCTTTTGACACACTTTGACCTAAATTCTTACAATTCTGCTAGAATTCCGGGATAAAGCCAAAACGCACCCCAAAGCCCGGTGATTGTTTTCCATTAACGGCAGTAAAATCGTTTCTCCAGATAAAGTCCACCCGGAATGGTCGGAAGTTTCCATAACCGATATTTTCAAATCCGAATCCATATTCGCTATACACTTTATCCGAAGGTGCCTGATAGGCAATAAACGAACGGTTCATATCGATATTTTTTTGAGAGATACTACCATAAGCAAATCGGTAGAAAATTAAACTTCTCCATTTTAATTTTTTGATCAACGGAATACGGTTCATGATAAGTCCGTTAAAATGATGTTCAAAATGAGCGGCCAGATAAGTATCGGTCACAAAATCATAATAGTTTAGTAAGGAGAACGAATTCGGCACTACAGAAAACGTCTGATCGGCTGTAATCGGATTTAGCAAGGGTAACGGAACCGCATCGAATACTTTTCCGAATTCCACATTGGTTTTCAACGTTCCGAAATTACTCAGGAAGATCGGTTTATTAACCGACATCTGAATTTTGTTATAGTCAAAATCACCACCGAAAACGCCTTTATTACCGCGGATGTATTTTAAAATAATCGTAGGATATAAGGTTGTTCCCAGTTTCTGATCGACACCAAAACCATAGACATAACGTCCCGGTGTAAAAATCAATGAAATATTACTGGTATAATCGGTTAGCGTATTTAAGGTCTGTCCGGTTAGCGGATCGGCATAATCGATGGAAAAATGTTCCGGATCGGCTGCTTTGATCTGTTGACGAACGGAAGAAACATTCATGTGTAAATTATTACTAAATGCGAAATCAAAATTAACCGAAGTTCGTTTTACCCGTGACAGGAAATAATTTTCACCACGTCCGATGATCACATTTGTATTTAGATTTTTAGGCAACAACTCATCCGTTTCGATCAATTTACCACCCAATTGCAGGTTATCATCCAAATGAGAAGCTCCCACTACGATACGCGGTTTAAAACTCAGCAAATACTTGGCTTCTGCTCCGTATTTAAACTTTTTGTCTTTGGTTCCATAGGCACCATAAACCATAGCACGGAAGCGATCGTTATCGGATTTATAGGTTCGAAAACCAGCTCTGATTCGCAGTCCTTCTACATTATTATTGGTAAACAACTGCCATAAATATCCGATCTGTACACCATCGAACAAGCCCATATAACCCGAAGACAATACCGTGATAATATCCGTAACACTCCGCACTTTTTTATTCGATTTTAAATCCTGAATTACCTTACGCGTTTCTTCCGTTTTAACTTCGGAAGCCCGTAACGATTTCCAGTATTGATCTTCTTTATCAAACTGATCGCCTCGGGTCTGGATAATCTTACCGTCGTAGAACGCATCCTCTTTTGGTTGATTGAGGACATAATCACTATAAACGAGATTCTTTTTCACATAGAATCCTTTTTCATCGTCGCTTTTTGTGAATAAGGTAAAATCACCTTCATAATAATCCCGGGTTGGTAAATACATCGTGTCGTTAACCGTTTCGAAGTACTTTTCGAAATACAGATTCCGCACCAGACTCAGGTTAATATTTTTATTCGTCCGCATTGATATTTCGGTCAATGCAAAGTTTTTATCGGTTACTTTAAAACTTCCTTCAAAAACCAAGTCGGCCGATTCTCTTGGGAAGAAATAAATATGGTATGTCTTTTTTCCACCTTCGACAATACTATCTTTTAACAGGTATTCGTAAACCCCATATCCCCGTGTTGAAATCGGACTCACAAACGCTTTGTTCAGAATCACAATATCGTCTTCATATACATCAATCGTTGTAAAGGTATTACTGATCCGGTCGAAGATAAATCCGCGCTGGTTTAGTCCGGTATTTCGTTCGGCCTCCATATCGATCCGCTCCTTATTGAGCAGGTTGTTCCCATATACATGTTCGTTGGTTTCTTTCATGTATACCGGTACGATAAATTTATTCTGTCGACGTTCTTCTTTTACGATTGCCGCCACGGAATCATAACCGCTTCCAACTATTTTTCGAAGGAAAACACTGTCAAGATTACTCAATCCAAGACTTACTGAAGAATAGCGTTCATAATCATAGGCTTTTGCCAGTTTTACACCATTTTTCTTTTTATTTGCCCAAATTCCCTGCAGAATGCGATAAGCCGGATTTTCCTTTTTGGACAAGTGCTTTTTAGGTTTATTCACAATGAGCACCTCCTGCAACTCCTGACCGATCGTCAGTTTGACTTTTAAGTTTTCGGTCACTTCATTTTTCAGGACAACTTCCTGATTATTATACCCTACAAAAGATGCCACCAACACTTTTTGGGTGGTATCCGAGGATAAAGTAAACTTCCCATTTTCGTTGGTTGTAACACCAATTGTAGTCCCTTTAAAATAGACACTTGCAAAAGGCATCGGTTCGTTCATTTCGTCATAAACCGTACCGGTCACCTTGGTCTGTGCCTGTAATCCAATGGAAAAGATAAAAATTAAATATAGTGCGTAAGATAATTTCCTCATAAGCAAAAAAAAAGCTTCATCAGTAAAACAGATGAAGCTTCAAATATAGATTATATTTTCTTATTTATAGGTAACTTTCTTCACTGCTTTTACAACATCGGCAGCATTAGGCAACCATTCTTTTAAAAGCACAGGAGAATACGGTGCCGGTGTATCGGCTGTAGTAATTCTCTGAATAGGAGCATCCAGGTAATCGAATGCTTTTTCCTGAACCATATAGGTAATTTCCGAAGCCACGCTACCAAACGGCCATGCTTCTTCCAATACCACCAAACGGTTGGTTTTTTTAACCGATTTCAGGATCGATTCGTAATCCATCGGACGAACAGTTCTTAAATCGATGATCTCACAAGAGATTCCTTCTTTAGCCAATTCGTCAGCAGCGATATACGCTTCTTTGATAATTTTACCAAATGAAACAATCGTCACGTCAGTTCCTTCGCGTTTAATTTCGGCTACTCCCAACGGAATAGTATATTCTCCTTCCGGCACCTCACCTTTATCTCCGTACATTTGTTCGGATTCCATAAAGATTACCGGATCGTTATCACGGATTGCCGATTTTAATAATCCTTTTGCATCGTATGGATTCGAAGGTACAACTACTTTTAATCCCGGAGTATTCGCAAACCAGTTTTCGAAAGCCTGCGAGTGCGTTGCCGCCAATTGTCCGGCAGAAGCTGTAGGACCACGGAATACGATAGGCATTGAGAATTGTCCGGCAGACATCTGACGCATTTTTGCAGCGTTGTTGATAATCTGGTCAATTCCCACCAATGAAAAGTTAAACGTCATGAATTCCACAATCGGGCGGTTACCATTCATAGCAGAACCCACCGCGATTCCGGCAAAACCTAGTTCGGCGATAGGCGTATCGATAACTCGTTTCGGACCAAACTCATCCAGCATTCCTTTGGAAGCTTTATAGGCTCCGTTATATTCGGCTACCTCTTCACCCATTAAATATATCGATTCGTCGCGACGCATTTCTTCGCTCATCGCTTCACAAATCGCTTCTCTAAACTGTATCGTTCTCATTTATTTTGTTTTTCCTTGTTTATTCAATTGGCAAAAGTAAAAATTTTAAATCACTTAGCCGCGTTTCACGAACAATTATAACATTCTCTTGTTATAAAGACAAAAAAGTTTTGATTTCGCAAAAAAGCATTTCTTTTCAGATCCTTTTTAAAATTATTAGGAATTTATCCTTTAGATCGTTGAAAAAAAGGTATTTATTATGCATGCATAACATTTTATTGAAATAAAATCATTACTTTCGTTGCTCAAAAATTAATCAACTTTAACTTTAATTAAAATGAAAATATTAGTTTGCATCAGTCATGTGCCTGATACTACTTCAAAAATTAACTTTGTTAATGGCGATTCAGAATTTGACACAAACGGTGTACAATTCGTAATTAATCCGAATGATGAATTTGGTTTAACCAGAGCCATTTGGTTTAAAGAGCAACAAGGAGCAAATGTAACGGTGGTGAATGTTGGCGGACCAGATGCAGAAGCAACCTTACGTAAAGCATTGGCAATTGGTGCCGATGAAGCTATTCGTGTGAACGCTGTTCCTACAGATGGTTTCTTCGTAGCAAAACAATTGGCCGAAGTAGTTAAAAACGGAAACTACGACTTAGTAATTGCCGGAAAAGAATCGTTAGACTACAACGGTGGAATGGTACCAGGAATGTTGGCTGCCTTAACCGGATCGGATTTTATCAACTCTTGTATCGGTATTGAAGTAAACGGAACCAGCGTAAAAGCGGTACGTGAAATCGATGGAGGAAAAGAAACCCTTAGCGCGAGCCTACCTTTAGTAGTAGGAGGACAAAAAGGTATCGTTGAAGAGAAAGACCTACGTATTCCGAACATGAGAGGAATTATGACGGCTCGTACAAAAGCGTTGACAATTTTGGAACCTGTTGCAGCAGACAATAATACAAAAGCTGTAAAATTCGAAAAACCAGCTCCGAAAACGGCTGTAAAATTAGTAAGCCCTGATAACCTGGACGAACTAATCAACCTTTTACATAACGAAGCAAAAGTTATCTAATTTTTCATCCTTTAATTTTAAACAAAGAAAATCATGTCAATTTTAATATATGCTGAATCAGCAGAAGGAAAATTTAAAAAAGTAGCTTTCGAGTTGGCTTCTTATGCTAAGAAAGTTGCCGAGAAAATGGGAACAACTGTTACCGCTGTAACGGTAAACGCAAGCGATGTTAGCGCCCTTTCCAAATACGGAGTAGACAAAGTATTAAAAGTAAACAACGATAAACTGGCTGCGTTTAACGCAAAAGCTTATGCTGATGTGATCAAACAGGCTGCACAAAAAGAAGGAACTAAAGTAGTTGTTTTATCATCGACTACCGACAGTTTGTATTTAGCACCATTGGTAGCGGTAGGCTTAAACGCCGGATACGCTTCCAACGTAGTAGCGTTACCGGAAAGCACTTCTCCTTTCACTGTAAAAAGAAATGCCTTTTCAAACAAAGCATTCAACATTACAGAAGTTGCTACCGATGTAAAAGTAATCGGATTAGCGAAAAACTCATTCGGATTGGTAGAATCGGCTTCATCAGCAACTGAAGAAGACTTCGCACCATCATTAAACGATGCGGATTTCTCGATCAAAGTTGAAAACGTAGAAAAAGTAACCGGAAAAGTAACCATTGCCGATGCTGAGATTGTAGTTTCTGCAGGACGTGGATTAAAAGGACCTGAAAACTGGGGAATGATCGAAGATCTTGCTACTGTTTTAGGTGCTGCAACTGCCTGTTCAAAACCGGTATCCGATTTAGGATGGAGACCTCATAGCGAGCACGTTGGACAAACCGGAAAACCGGTAGCAGCTAACCTTTATATCGCGGTAGGTATTTCGGGAGCGATCCAGCACATTGCCGGAATCAACTCTTCAAAAGTAAAAGTAGTAATCAACCCGGATGCAGATGCACCATTCTTTAAAGTTGCCGATTACGGAGTAGTAGGCGACGCATTCGATGTTGTACCAAAATTAGTGGAGAAATTAAAAGAATTTAAAGCACACAATTCTTAATTTTCAAACAACCACACCAAACGGGCTTTCTAATCTAAAGATTTAGTATCTTTGTTAGTAAGCCCGTTTTTTTTATTTTTAAAAGCGGAAATTTTAGGTTTACTTTGCAAACCTTTTTACAGCACCCGGAGACCTTTTAAAATCCGAAGTATTGTAAAAAGACGGCAAAGCCAAAGTACTGCCGTTCAAAAAGAATAATGTAGCAACCTCCAGATGAGCTTAGTAAAATTAACGATAAAAGGAATTTCATACAGTCAGACGCAAAACGGCGCATACGCTTTAATTTTGAACGAAGTAGACGGCGAGCGAAAATTACCGATCGTCATCGGTGCTTTTGAAGCCCAGTCGATCGCCATCGCTTTAGAAAAAGAGATCAAACCACCTCGTCCGTTAACTCATGATTTGTTTAAAAATTTTGCCGACCGTTTTGACATTGTCGTAAAACAGGTAATCATCCACAAGTTGGTAGACGGTGTATTCTTTTCGAGCATTATCTGCGAAAGAGACCGCATTGAAGAAATTATCGATGCCCGTACTTCCGATGCTATTGCTCTGGCACTTCGTTTTAACGCTCCTATTTTTACCTATAAAAACATCCTCGACAAAGCCGGTATTTATTTAAAAGTCAGCCCGATTGATGAAAACAGTAAAAAAGAAGAAGGCGACGATCCGTTGAGCAGTCCGGAAACATTCGGATTAACCGATGACGAAACCGTTACAGGTGAAACCTATTCCCAATACAGTCTGGCCGAATTATACGATTTACTGGAAAGTGCTGTTCAGAATGAAGATTATGAAAAGGCCGCCAAAATTCGTGACGAAATTTCCAAAAAAGAATCCTAATCCCAAGCAACAGCCTACACCATCATGAGACAATATTTAGATTTAGTACAGCACGTTTTAGACAACGGAAGTCAGAAAGGCGACCGAACCGGAACCGGAACCAAAAGTGTTTTCGGTTATCAGATGCGTTTTGATCTAAGCGAAGGTTTCCCATTGGTAACCACAAAAAAAGTACACCTAAAATCTATTGTTCACGAATTGCTTTGGTTTTTAAAAGGCGACACCAACATTGCTTATTTAAAAGAAAACGGCGTTAAAATCTGGGACGAATGGGCTGATGAAAACGGTGATTTAGGCCCGATTTACGGTCATCAGTGGCGTAACTGGAATGACGAAGAAATTGATCAAATAACCGAACTAATCGACACGCTAAAAAACAATCCGAACAGCCGACGTATGCTGATTTCGGCCTGGAATCCAAGTGTCCTACCCGACACGTCCAAATCGTTTTCCGAAAATGTAGCAAACCACAAAGCGGCTTTACCGCCTTGTCATGCTTTTTTCCAGTTTTACGTATCCGATGGAAAATTATCCTGCCAGTTATACCAGCGTAGTGCCGATGTATTCTTAGGCGTACCGTTTAATATTGCTTCCTATGCCCTATTCACAATGATGATTGCACAGGTATGCGATTTAGCACCAGGTGATTTTATTCATACTTTCGGAGACGTACACATTTACAACAACCACATCGAACAAGTCCAATTACAATTGACTCGCGAGCCGCATTCCTTACCAAAAATGATTCTGAATCCGGAGGTCAAAAATATTTTCGATTTTAAGTTTGAAGACTTCACTTTAACCGATTACGATCCGCATCCGGCTATTAAAGGAGCTGTTTCTATTTAATTTTTAAAAGAAATTACTTATCTTTATTTCCATAAAACGATTCTATATGGAAATAAACCAACATGAACTGTATGAATATGCCAGACAACGCTTAAAACAAAAAAAGCGTCTCTATTTTCATTTTGTCCTGTTTTTCCTAGGGAGCATATTCTGTATTATAGCCAATAAGCTATTGAATGTTAAACCGGAAATGGACTGGTACCTGTGGGTGATCACCATATGGTTTTTTATTTTTGTACTGCATTTTATCCGTGTGTTTATTACCGACAGTTTTATGAATAAAAAATGGGAACGGGCTCAGATTGACAAACTCATGTTACAACAGGAGCGCAAAATAGAACAACTTCAGAAAGACATCGATAAAAAGAACAACACGCCACAATAAACAACATGATTACGATTATCGCTGCTGCGGCAGAAAACAATGCATTGGGTAAAGACAACCAGATGATCTGGCATTTACCGGATGATTTTAAACGTTTCCGTCAATTAACAACCGGACATTATATTATTATGGGACGCAAGACTTTCGAAAGTCTGCCAAAACTACTTCCCAACCGCACACATGTGATCATTACCCGACAACAGGATTATCCGGTTCCCGAAGGCTGTATCCGCGTGAACTCTCTGGAAGATGCGATCAAAGTCTGTCCGCAAAACGAAACTATTTTTATTATCGGCGGTGGTGAAATTTACAAACAATCGCTATCTCTTTCCGACACTATCGAACTGACCCGCGTATTTACCAATCCGGAAGCCGACGCTTATTTTCCGGAAATCAACCCAAACGAATGGCAACTGGTTTCGGAAGAATTCCACCCAAAAGACGAAAAACACGTTTTTGATTTTAGTTTTCAGACCTTTACAAAAATAAAATAGCGCCATTGCTATAACCATAAAGACATTCATTGACTTTATAAGAGTCATTACAAAATGCGTGAAATTGCGAGATTATCGAATAATCTCGCAATTTTTATTTTTACAAACCGTAAACTCGAAACTCCATAAAAAAAACATCCTGATGTTACCATCGGGATGTTTTATAAATAAACCTGCTATATCAAAAGTTATTCGGTTTTATTCGAGTGAAAGTACCTGATAACATAAAATAAAGATTGCCACCGTTAGCAATAATCCGGAGATAAAAATAATAACATTGGCAAACCGTTGAGAATACATCTCAAAAAAGCCTTTAATACCAAATACCACAAAAGTACTAAAGACAAAAAAAACTAAAATTTCCAAAAACAAATTTAACCCAAAGAACGTTTGCGGTACCCCATATTCAGCGGGGTTAAAGTTAAACCCACTGTTGATACTCTCTACCAGAATCAATGTGACGACCAGTACCAATAGCATCCATTTCAATTCCGAAAAAAATAATTTTGATAGCATAGCTCATTACTTTTATACACTGTAAATTTCCCAATAATAACAACGCCAGACAATCGCCAAATCTTTGTATTTTTCACCTCACTAAATTTAGTGAACCCTGTCTAACCAAATATTGCCAATAACAAAGCTATTCTTTTCAAATACGGCACTTTTCTATTATCTTTGCTCCAAATTTCTTATAGAATGTCAAAAAATATCACGCCTTATAAAGATTCCGAACTCGGAAAAAAAGAACAAGTAACCCAAATGTTTGATACTATTTCCGGGAAGTACGATAATTTAAATCGCGTTATTTCTTTTGGTATTGATATTAAATGGCGCAATAAGGTTTTAAAAATTGTTTCCGACAAACAGCCGCAAACCGTTTTGGATATTGCCACAGGAACCGGCGATTTAGCTATTTTGATGACTAAAACCAGTGCGACTAAAATTATCGGATTGGATATTTCGTCCGGAATGCTTGAAATCGGAAAACAGAAAATTGCCAATTTAAACCTTACCAACAAAATCGAGATGGTTTTAGGCGATTCTGAAAACATCCCTTATGGCGATAATTACTTTGATGCGATCACCGTTGCATTTGGTGTGCGAAATTTTGAAACATTGGAAAAAGGATTATCCGAAATTTTACGGGTATTAAAACCGGGCGGTGTTTTTGTAATTCTGGAAACTTCGGTACCAACCCGTTTCCCTTTTAAACAGGGCTATTACTTCTACACCAAAAACATCTTACCGTTAATCGGAAAGCTGTTTTCCAAAGACAAAGTAGCCTATTCTTACCTATCCGAATCGGCTTCCGTTTTTCCACATGGCGAAGCGTTAAACAATATTTTGCGAAAAGTTGGGTTTATAGATGTGAAACATGCTCCTCAGACATTCGGAGCAGCAACTATATATTCAGCGTCAAAAAAATAATATGAGAAAATTCATCCTTATTTCCTTATTACTTCTGTCACTAAACAGCTTTTCACAGTCGATGTTTAGTAAAAATCCGGTTATTAACCTGGAAAACTTTGACAAACAACGCGTGCACTGGGGCTATTTTTTAGGATTCAGCAGCTACGATTTTAAGTTTGATTATATCAAACCCGGCGTTGACATTGAAGTAAAAGGAACCACCGGATTTAACGTAGGTCTGGTTGGAAACTTAAGGATAATGGAACATCTGGATCTTCGTTTCGAACCCGGATTATATTATACGCAACGGGATCTTACTTTCCACGATCCGAGTCTGACCCGACCGGTAGAACAATTACGCGAAGTAAAATCGACCTATATTCATTTCCCGTTACTACTTAAATTCTCATCACAGCGCTTTGGAAACGTACGCCCGTATGTAGTTGGAGGAATTTCCAAATCCCTGAATCTGGGCAGTAACCACGATGCTACAGACGACAATTACGCTTATCGTTTTCGTATGACCCGTTGGTCGACCAATTATGAATTGGGATTGGGTATCGACTTCTACCTGGAATACTTTAAATTTTCACCATCTATCCGTGGTGTATTCGGAATTAACGACGAACTAATCCGCGACAACAACCCGAACAGTCCGTGGACCGGAAACGTAGAATCGATGAAAACCCGTGGGATTTTTATCAACTTTACCTTCCACTAAAAAGACCTCTTTTAAATTCGCTAAGAATTATAGCGGTAGCCGTTGCCACATTCAGGCTTTCGGTAAGTTGCAGATTCCCAAAACGCGGGATTGAAATCCGTTCTGTAGCGAGCTTTTCAATAGATACCGAAATACCATTGGCTTCATTACCCATAACAATGATTCCATTTTCCGGGAGCTTTTGCCCGTAAATATTCACACCATCCATAAACGTTCCGAAAACCGGTAATTCCGTTTTTTCCAGAAACGCTTCCAGATCGGTATACACCACATTTACCCGTGTAATCGATCCCATTGTTGCCTGAACCACCTTTGGATTATAAATATCAACGGTTTCATTCGAACATACCACATGCGAAATCCCAAACCAGTCGCTCAAACGCAAAATCGTTCCGAGATTCCCCGGATCGCGGATATCGTCCAGGGCCAGAATCAATCCGGTTTCGGCAATTGGTTTTTCCTCCGGAATACGGAACAAAGCCAAACAGGTATTGGGTGTTGTTAATGCACTGATTTTTTTCAGTTCCGCCTCCGAAATAAGTGTTACTTTATTTTGCGGGAGCGTATCAAAAATAGCATCAACCGAATACAAATGGTAGAGTTCAAAATTGGAATTCAGTAATTCTTGAATTACCTTTATACCTTCAGCAAAAAATAATTCATGCTGTTTTCTATATTTTTTTTGCTGTAAACTCGTTATTAGTTTGATTTGGTTTTTACTAACCATAAAAAAATGTATTTTTGACTTACTATTGTAATCGATTTGAAAAATAATTTATCAAAAATAGCACTATTTCTCCTATTAGGTGCAATTTTATATTCTTGTTCTCTTGTTAAAAGAGTACCCGAAGGGCAACATCTTTTAATCGAGAACACGGTAATGGTTGACGGTAAGAAAGAAAAAAGCGAGACGATTTTAAATCAGCTTTATCAAAAACCGAACAGTTCCATTCTGGGTTACCGCCTGCGATTACAGATGTACAACCTGGCCCGGAAAAGTCCGGAAGCCGATTATCAGCTATGGCTGGAAAAGAAACCCAAACGCCATAAATTCCTGACCGACCTTTTATCCGAAAAACAAGTACAGCGATTAGGTCAATCCTTTTTTGTATCGGGTGCCAGTACGTTTCTAAAAAAAACAGGGGAACCTCCTGTGATCATCGATTCTACCAAAGTACAGAAATCCAGAAACCGTATGTTGTCCTACTATTTCAACGCCGGTTATTTCAACAATAAAATCACGTACAAAATCGACACCTTACCCGACAAACGCGGTAAAGTGAACTACGAGGTTAAACTGGGCGCGCCCTATATTGTCGACAGCATTACCACCTCGATCAAAACAGCGGCTTTGGATTCGTTGTTTGAACACAATAAAAATCAATCGTTAATTGTAAAAGGCAAGCAATACAATTCGCAGTATTTTAGTGATGAAAGAAAACGAATTGCTACCCATTTCCGCAATAACGGAGCCTATTATTTCCAGGAAACCAATATCGAATATGATGTTGATACGGTAGCGACCAATCACAAAGCCCATGTCGACATCCTCATCGACGACCGAACCGTTAAAAAAGGAGATTCCCTGATAAAGGTTCCTTTTAAACTGTATACCATTAGCGAAGTCAATATTTTCACCGGAAACACCAATAACAAAAACAAACAAAAAGTAGCCGACAGTACCAGCTATAACAACTTTAACATTTACAGTTCCGACAAACTGAATTACCGTCCGAAAGCGATAACCGATGCAATATTCATCACCAAAGGCAGTAAATTCAGTGATTTCAGAAGACAGTTAACTTCGCGTTCTTTAAGTAACCTACGCGTGTTTAACTATCCGAATATCGAATATGAAGAAGATAAAAACGATACTACCGGAACATCACTGATTGCAAACATCATCTTATCGCCGCGTAAAAAATTCAACTTTAATGCTACGGCCGATTTTATGCATTCCAATATTCAGGATTTTGGTATTCTGGGAAGTGCCGCACTTTCGATTCGTAACATTTTTAGAGGCGCCGAGATTCTCGAAATTGCATTGCGCGGAAATATCGGTTCGTCTCAGGATCTTGCCAATCCGAACAACGTATTCTTTAATATTTCGGAATACGGGGCCGATGTAAAACTGTCATTTCCACGAATCTTTTTCCCGCTAAATACCGATAAGATCATTCCGAAAAACACCCTTCCAACCACACAGATGAGTCTTGGCCTTTCGCGTCAGCAAAACATCGGTTTGGACAAAGAGAGTTTTACCGGAATCCTCAACTATAACTGGAACCCGAAACGAAACACGAATATCCGTTTCGATCTGGTCAATTTACAATACGTTCGCAACGTAAACCCGGGTAATTATTTTAGCGTGTATCACTCGTCATACGACCGTCTGAATGGTCTGGCACAAGTCTATAATACCGATCCGACCAATCTGGATGAAGAAGGCAATCTGTCCATTCCGCAGGGAACCACCGGTTTTATCAACGAAGTTTTAGGCGGACAAACGAGTCTTACACCAAACGACAACGATTATTTCGCCATTCGAAGTATTGAAGAAAGAAGATTGCGTCTAACCGAGAATAACCTTATCCTTGCCAGCAATATCATTTATACCAAATCCAGTCGTACCAATATTAACGACAACGATTTTTACACCTTTAAAACCAAACTGGAATCGGCCGGAAACGTCCTGAGTCTGATTTCCAAAATCGAAGATCAGGAAGCCGATATTTACGGTCGTAAAAAGTTTTTTAACGTTGAATATTCCCAATACATCAAAGGAGAAATTGACTTTATTAAGAACTGGGATTTAGGCGGTAAACAGGTTATTGCGGCACGCGCTTTTACCGGACTGGCGATTCCGTACGGGAACTCCAATTCGATTCCGTTTTCGCGAAGTTACTTTGGCGGTGGATCGAACGACAACCGGGCATGGCAATCCTATAGTTTAGGTCCGGGACGAAGTGGTGGTTTAAACGACTTTAACGAGGCCAACTTTAAAATTGCGCTGAGTGCCGAATACCGTTTTAATATTTTCAACAAACTAAACGGTGCCTTTTTTGCCGATGCCGGAAACATCTGGAACGTTTTTGACAACGTAACCGATGAAGAAAGCGTTTTCGAAGGCTTTAAATCGTTACAGGATCTTGCATTAGGTACCGGAATCGGTTTTCGATATGATTTAAACTTCTTTGTAATCCGTTTGGATGTTGGTTTTAAAACCTACAATCCGGCCAAAGAAATAAAGGAAAGATGGTTCCGCGATATCGTACCAAATCGTGCCGTCTTAAATATTGGAATTAATTATCCTTTCTAATTTTAGAAATTATTATTTTTGTCAAAATAAATTTAAACAACAACACAATGGCTCATACAATAAAACCAGGTGTAGCAACCGGCGATCAAGTACAGGAAATCTTTCGATATGCAAAAGAAAAAGGCTTTGCCTTACCCGCAGTAAATGTTACGGGATCAAGCACTATCAACGGTGTTCTGGAAACAGCTGCCAAATTAAATGCTCCTGTTATTATTCAGTTTTCTAACGGAGGTGCTTCGTTTAATGCTGGAAAAGGACTTTCTAACGACGGTCAGAAATCGGCGATTTTGGGTGCCATTGCCGGAGCAAAACATATCCATACGTTGGCAGAAGCCTATGGTGCTACCGTGATTTTACACACCGACCATTGTGCTAAAAATTTATTACCGTGGATTGACGGTTTACTGGATGCCAGTGAAGAACACTTTAAGCAAACCGGAAAACCATTATTCAGTTCACATATGATCGATCTTTCCGAAGAGCCGATTGAAGAAAATCTGGAAATTTCAAAAAAATATCTGGAGCGTATGAGCAAAATGGGAATGACACTGGAAATCGAATTGGGAATCACAGGTGGTGAAGAAGACGGTGTAGACAATTCGGATGTAGACAGCTCCAAATTATATACGCAACCGGAAGAAGTAGCTTATGCTTATGAGGAATTGATGAAAATCAGTCCGCGTTTTACAGTTGCTGCTGCTTTTGGAAACGTTCACGGTGTTTACAAACCGGGTAACGTAAAACTAACACCAAAAATCCTTAGAAACTCTCAGGAATACGTTCAGAATAAATTCAGCACCGGACACAACCCGGTTGATTTTGTATTCCACGGCGGATCCGGTTCGACATTAGAAGAAATCCGAGAAGCGATTTCATATGGCGTTATCAAAATGAACATTGACACCGACCTTCAGTTTGCTTTTACCGAAGGTGTTCGTGACTATATGGTATCAAAAATTGACTATTTAAGAACACAGATCGGAAATCCAGAAGGAGCCGATGTTCCAAATAAAAAACACTACGACCCTAGAAAATGGGTTCGCGAAGGAGAAATTACGTTTAACACACGTCTGGAACAGGCGTTTAAAGACCTGAATAACGTTAATACATTATAATCGTATTAACCATTCAGATTAATTCAAATTTAAAACTATGGCTTGGTTTAAAAGAACAGCAAAAGGGATTCAAACCGCAACTGAAGATAAAAAAGATGTACCAAAAGGACTTTGGTACAAATCACCGACAGGAAAAATCATTGATGCTGAAGAATTGGCAAAAAATCTTTGGGTAAGCCCGGAAGACGGATACCACGTTCGTATTGGCAGTAAAGAATATTTTGAAATTTTATTCGACAACAACGAATTTAAAGAACTGGATGCCAACATGACTTCTAAAGATCCGCTTAAATTTGTGGATACTAAGAAGTACAGCGATCGTTTAAAAGACGCTATCGACAAAACCAAATTAAAAGATGCGGTTCGTACAGCGGTAGGAAAATCCAAAGGAAAAGACCTTGTTGTTGCTTCAATGGATTTTGCATTTATCGGAGGATCAATGGGAGCTGTTGTAGGAGAAAAAATTGCCCGTGCAATCGATTATTCCATCAAGCATAAAGTACCATTTGTAATGATTTCCAAATCTGGTGGAGCCCGTATGATGGAAGCAGCATACTCATTAATGCAGTTAGCCAAAACGTCAGCAAAACTAGCGCAATTGGCCGATGCAAAAATCCCATATATCTCCTTATGTACCGATCCGACAACCGGAGGAACTACAGCATCTTATGCGATGTTAGGAGATATTAATATTGCCGAGCCAGGAGCTTTAATCGGTTTTGCCGGACCACGTGTCGTAAAAGATACAACAGGAAAAGACCTTCCGGAAGGATTCCAGACATCGGAATTCGTTTTAGAACACGGTTTCCTTGACTTTATCACGCCTCGTAAAGAGTTAAAAGACAAAATCAACTTATACCTTGATTTAATTTCAAATCAACCGGTACGATAATAAAAAAATCCCGACTATAAGTCGGGATTTTTTATTTTATATATTTCGAACTTTCTGTTCCCATTTCCAGGCAGCATCCAAAGCTTCTTCCAGTGTTAATTCTGCTTTCCAGCCCAACACCTGGTTTGCCCTGTCGGTATTCGCATAGGCTTCGATAATATCCCCTTCGCGTCGGCCAACAATTTTATATGGTAACGGTTTCCCGCTTACCTTTTCGAACGTACGGATCACCTCCAATACAGAACTTCCTTTTCCGGTTCCAACATTAAACACCTCAACCTTGCTTTCGTTTTTATGATCGATTAGTCGTTGTAAAGCTACGACATGCGCTTTAGCCAGATCGACTACATGAATATAATCGCGGATACAGGTTCCATCAGCAGTTGGATAATCATCGCCATACACCGACAATTCCTTACGGATACCAATAGCTGTTTGCGTAATAAATGGTACCAGATTTTGTGGTACACCAACCGGAAGCTCTCCTATTTCGGCTGTTTCGTGTGCTCCAATCGGATTAAAATAACGCAATAGTATTGCATTGATACCGGAAACCTTTGCCACATCGGTAATAATTTCTTCCCCTATTCGTTTGGTGTTTCCATAAGGCGACATCGCCGGTTGTACTGAAGCACACTCCGTGATCGGCATATTTTCGGCCTGACCGTATACGGTACACGAAGAACTGAAAATAAAATACGATTCTTTTTTCTTTTGCAATTCCTGTAACAGATACACCAACGATGCAATATTATTCTCATAATACAGCAACGGATTTTCCACACTTTCGCCCACTGCTTTTGAAGCCGCAAAATGAATAATACCGGCAATATCGTTGTGTTTTTCAAAAAAAGCGGTTACAACAGCTTTATCGCGCAAATCAATTTGCTCAAACACCGGTTTCACGCCGATTATTTTCTCAATACCTGTCAAAACATCTATTGACGAATTGGACAGATTGTCTACAATAACAACTTCAAAACCCTGACGGTATAACTCTACTACAGTATGGGATCCAATAAAACCTAAACCTCCGGTAACAACTACTTTCATTTATTTTTCAATATAAACACGAATATACGCGAAAAGGTTTACTTTAAAAATTCCAATACACTATCGGTAATAAATTTAACTTGTTCATCGTCCAATTCGGTATGCATTGGCAATGAAATCACTTCATTTACCAATTGATTCGTCACCGGGAAATCGGCTTCGTTATAACGACTATCCACATATGCTTTTTGACTGTGTAATGGAATCGGGTAATAAATTGCACACGGAATACCTTTATCGATCAGGTGTTGCATCAATGCATTTCGATCGGCATTCAGAATTCGCAAAGTATACTGATGAAACACATGACTTCCTTTATCACCTTTTACAACCGGAGTTACAATATTCGCATGTCCGGCAAAAGCGTCATCATATTTTTGAGCCGCCAACTGGCGCGCATCGTTATAGGTATCCAGCTTTGGCAACTTCGCGTTTAAAACCGCCGCCTGCATACTGTCTAAACGGGAATTCACTCCTACTACATCGTGGTGGTAACGCACATACATTCCGTGATTCACGATTCCACGTAATTTATAAGCCAATTCATCGTCGTTGGTAAAAATGGCACCACCATCACCATAACATCCCAAGTTTTTAGACGGGAAAAATGAGGTCGACGCCACATGTCCAATCGTTCCCACTTTCTTTTTACGACCATCGGCATATTCATAATCGGCTCCGATTGCCTGTGCATTATCTTCGATCACAAACAAATTGTGTTCGTTTGCAACGGTCATGATTTCCTCCATATTTGCCGCCTGTCCGAACATATGTACCGGAACGATCGCTTTCGTTTTTGGCGTGATCGCTTTTTTAATGGCTTCCACCGAAATATTAAACGTATCCGGATCCACATCTACCAAAACCGGAGTCAGTTGTAACAAGGCAATTACCTCAACGGTAGCGGCAAACGTAAAATCGGCTGTAATTACCTCATCACCGGGTTGTAATCCCAACCCCATCATTGCGATCTGAAGCGCATCGGTTCCATTCGCACACGGAATAACGTGTTTTACGTCCAGGTAATCTTCCAATGCCTTTTGGAATTGGTGTACTTGCGGACCATTGATAAATGTCGTTGTATCCAGCACTTCCTGGATCGACTGGTTAACCTGCTCTTTTATTTGTTCGTATTGACCCTTAAGATCAACCATTTGTATTTTTTTCATGTGCTATCTAAATTGCTTTGTAACGATTCGAAATTCCTTTCCTAAAAGGAATTAAAACAAGCAAAAATACTCATTTAATGACGTTACACCAATCAAATTAACGTAAAGAACCGTAATTTAGCGACACAAATTTTCGCCTATGTTTTTTTTATACGATTTACTGGTTCGGATGGCTGGTTTTCTGATCCGTTTTATTGCTATGGTAAGCCCTAAAATCAAGTTGTTTACCGAAGGACGGAAAAATGTTTTCACTACGTTGGAATCCGCGATACAACCTACGGACAAAACCATCTGGTTCCATGCCGCGTCACTGGGCGAATACGAACAAGGACTTCCGGTAATGGAACAAATCAAAGCGAATTATCCATCGCATAAAATTATATTAACCTTTTTTTCCCCATCGGGTTATGAAGTTCGAAAAAACAATACCGTAGCCGATGTAACCATATACTTACCGTTGGACACCCGATCGAATGCCGTTCGTTTTATCAAAACCGTTCATCCCGACCTTGTATTTTTTATCAAATACGAATACTGGCCCAATTACCTGGACGTTTTAAAACAACAGCAAATTCCGACCTATCTGGTTTCCGGTATTTTCCGCGAAAAACAATCGTTCTTTAAATGGTACGGTTCGTTTTACCGAAATGCACTAAAAAGCTTCCGTTACTTTTTTGTTCAGAATGAAAAATCAAAACAGCTTTTACAAAGCATCGGATTTCACAATGTAAAAGTGAGCGGTGACACCCGATTTGACCGGGTTTCGGCCATTTTAGAACGCGACAATACCCTTGATTTTATCGAAAACTTTAAAGCCGACACAACCACTATCGTAATTGGAAGTTCGTGGCCAAAAGACGAAACTCTACTTGTGGATTATATCAACCGTTGTACCGATCCGGTTAAATTTATCATTGCTCCGCATAACATCAAAACCGAACAGATTCAGGAACTTCAAAAAAGCATCTCCCGAAAAACGGTTTTATTTTCCGGGAAAGATTCGGTTTCCGACTTAAGCAATTACGACGTTTTTATTATCGACACCATTGGTATACTGACCAAAATATACAGTTATGCCGATATCGCCTATGTAGGCGGTGGTTTTGGTAAACCGGGCGTTCACAATATATTGGAACCAGCAACTTTTGGTGTACCGATTGTAATTGGCCCTAATTTTTCTCATTTTGCCGAAGCCATAGCACTCGTAAACATGGAAGGCTGCGTTTCCATTTCCAATCAAAAAGAACTTGATGAAGCCTTTTCCAACCTGATTCAGAACGAAGATATCCGTTTCGAAAAAGGTCATATTTGCAGCACCTTTGTACAGATGAATCAAAATGCTACCAAAAGCATTGTAAACCATATCAAAAATGAATACGCAGTTTAAACCTTTGGACAAGCAGCATATCCCCGACATCATTGCGATGATGCAGGATTTCTATGCCATCGACAACTACCCTATTGACATTCCGACCACCGAATCGCTTTTTGAAACGTTTATAAACGATGAAAATCTGGGAAAAGCCTGGTTGATTTATTCGGACGATATTTTGGTAGGTTATGTGATTCTTACTTTTATTTTCAGTTTTGAATACAAAGGCCGCTATGCCTTTTTAGACGAATTGTACCTTTCTGAAAAAGCCCGTGGTAAAGGAATTGGCAAGCAAGCCATCCATTTTATTCAGTCGGAAGCTCTTAAATTAAAGTTAAAAGTTCTTTACCTCGAAGTCGAAAATCATAACGAAAAGGCTCAAAAATTGTATCTTGCCCAGAATTTTACCGATCACAACCGTAAAATAATGAAATACAAAGTCGTATAACCTAAATAATCAAATAAAAACAATCCAATGAAACTTTTAAGACTACTTGTCCTATTGTTCGTTTTACCGGTTTCCGCACAACAGGGCGGAATGTGGATTCCTTCGCTTTTAAAAGGAATGAACGAAAAAGAGATGAAAACCTTAGGAATGAAAATATCGGCTGCCGATATTTACGATGTCAACAAATCCAGTTTAAAAGATGCCGTACCGCACTTTAACGGTGGTTGTACCTCAGAAGTAATTTCCTCCAAAGGTTTATTACTAACCAACCATCACTGTGGATATGGTGAAATTCAGTCCCACTCAACTGTTGATCATGACTATTTGACCAACGGATTCTGGGCGATGAAACAAGAAGACGAACTACCGAACAAAGATCTGGAAGTAACTTTTATTGTAAAAATTGAAGATGTAACCAATAAAGTACTGGAAGGCGTTGCTGCATTGACAAGCGAAGCCGACAAACAAAAGAAAATCCAGGAAAACATCAGTACCCTAAGCCATACGTTACCAAAAGAATCCTGGCAGGAAAACAAAATCCGTACTTTTTATGACGGGAACCAGTATATTTTGTTCCTAACAGAAACCTATACCGATGTTCGTTTGGTTGGTGCTCCGCCATCGTCAATCGGAAAATTCGGATCGGATACCGACAACTGGGTTTGGCCACGCCATACCGGAGATTTCTCATTATTCCGAATCTATGCCGACAAAAACAACCGTCCGGCTGCTTATTCCAAAGACAATGTACCGTACAAACCGAAACATTTCTTCCCGGTTTCGATAAAAGGCGTTAAGGAAAACGATTTCACAATGGTAATGGGTTATCCGGGTCGTACTCAGGAATACCTTCCGTCGTATGCGGTAGCGCAAATTGTAAACGATCTGAATCCGGCTAAAATCGAAGTGCGTGATGCCGCTTTAAAAGTTCAGGACGGATTTATGCGTAAAGACAACGCGATCAAAATTCAATATGCTTCCAAATATGCCAGCATTGCGAACTATTGGAAAAAATGGATCGGCGAAACCAAAGGTCTAAAAAAATCAAACGCTCTGGCGATCAAACAAAAGTTTGAGCAGGAATTCCAGGACAAAGTGGCCAAATCCGGAAAACAAGCCGAATATGGTAATCTGTTAGCCGACTTTAAAAAGAATTACACCGAAATCGCTCCGTATGCCCTGAGCCGTGATTATTATACGGAAGTGGTTTTACGAAATACCGAATTATTGAGTTTCGGATACCGTTTATTCCAGTTGGAACAGGTTTACAAAGCTAAAGGCGAACAAGCTTTTAACGATCGTAAAAACAACCTGATTGCCGGTTTTGAAGATTCATACAAAGATTTTAACGCGACTGTAGACGAAAAAGTTTTCGAACAATTAATCGCCTTATATGCTACCAAATCGCCGAAACAATTTTTACCGGCCAGTTTGGTAAATGCCGATACTAAAAAACTAACCGAAGAAGTATATGGTCAGTCAAAACTAACCAGCTATAATGGTTTAAAAGAATTATTGAATGGCGATGCTAAAACGGTAATCGAACGCATCAATAACGATAAAGGATTCCAGTTGGTAAAATCGATGGCCGACAGCTACCTTAAAAACGTAGCGCCAAAGTACGACGAACTGAATCTTAAAAACATCGCTTTACAACGTACCTATATGAAAGCTATTCTGGAGCTATTCCCGAATAACCGTATTTTCCCGGATGCGAACAGTACTTTACGTGTTACCTACGGAAAAGTAAAAGGCTATAATCCTAGCGATGCGGTGATCTACGAACCGATGACTTATCTGGATGGTGTGATCGAAAAATACGTACCGGGTGATTATGAATTTGACGTACCTGCCAAACTAATTTCTTTATACAATAATAAAGATTACGGACAATATGCTGAAAAAGGACGTATGCCGGTATGTTTTATCGGAACGAATCATACAACGGGTGGTAACTCCGGAAGCCCTGCTTTGGATGCGGAAGGAAACCTTATCGGGTTAAATTTCGACCGTGTTTGGGAAGGAACAATGAGCGATATTCACTACGATCCTGCGATTTGCCGCAACATTATGGTCGATATTCGCTATGTTTTGTTCATTATTGACAAATATGCAGGGGCAAAACACCTTGTTGACGAGATGAAAATCGTTCAAAACAAGAAAAAATAATCGCTTTTTTCAACCCATGCAAAATATTAAAAAACAGTCAGTTACAATAAAAAACCCAGCAAAAATGGGCATTTTGTAAGTAAGCTGACTGTTTTTTCAAAAAAAAACATAATCCGGGAGCAAAAAATATTTTAGTAAATATTATAACGTATTAAAAATTTTATATCTTTGCTCCGAATTAATAATTAACCTTTATAATTTAGTAAGATGAAAAAAGTTGTTTTAAGCTTAGCATTAGTAGCTATGATGAGTGTTTCTTTCGTTTCTTGTAAAGAAACTAAAACTGAAGAGCCTGTAACTGAAGAAGTTGCTGCTCCTGCTGAAGAGGCTGTAGAAGCTGCTGCTACTACTGTTGATTCTGCTGCTGCTACTACTGAGGCTGCTGCTGCTCCAGCTACTGAAGCTGCTGCTCCAGCTGCTGACGCTGCTGCTCCAGCTGCTGACGCTGCAAAAAAATAATTAGAACTTTCTAAGAATTTTAAAACCTCGCAATTGCGAGGTTTTTTTATGTCGCTTTAGTAGCTTTTTGAGTTATTATATCCGTTTTACATTCCACCTTTTTACTATCGGTATCACATCTTCGCGGACCACACCCCATACGTTTGGGTCCGCAGGAAGCAATAAGTGCTCCTATCACTATAAAAACAATCCGTTTTTTCATAATCACTCTATTTGGATATATTGTAACGCTTTCAGTCGATCCAGATACTCCCGACTATTCGACAGTCGTGGAATTTTATGTTGTCCACCCAGTTTATCCTGCTCTTTTAACCAGTCGTAAAACAGATTGATTCGCGCAACATTTAACACTAACGGATTCAGTGTCATATTATTGTAGCGTTTCGCCTCATAATCAGAGTTTACCGTTTGAAGTGCTTCGTCCAGTTTTTTACGGAAAAGCTCAATGTTCTCCGGTTTTCTACGAAACTCAATCATCCATTCGTGCGCTCCTTTTTCACGACCTTTCATAAAGATTGGCGCCACCGTATAATCGATCACCTCGGAATTCGTCTCCTGACAGGCTTTTGAGATCGCCTTATCGGTATTTTCGACCATTAACTCCTCGCCAAACACATTAATATGGTGTTTTGTTCTTCCGGTTACTTTAATACGATACGGATTTAATGACGTAAAACGCACCGTATCTCCTATCAGATAACGCCATAAACCGGAATTGGTTGTAATAACCACCGCATAGTTTTTATTTAACTCCACTTCCGACAAGCGGATTACTTTCTGTTCCGGTGTTCCAAAGGCATCCATTGGAATAAACTCGTAGAAAATTCCGTAATCCAGCATCAACAACAAATCATTGGAATTATTCAGATCCTGAATCGCAAAGAATCCTTCAGAGGCATTGTAAATCTCGTAATAACGAAAATCCTCTTTTGGCAGCAATCGTTTATATTGCTCGCGATACGGCTCAAAACTCACTCCACCGTGGAAATATACCTCAACATTAGGCCATAATTCCACCAGGTTGTTTTTTCCGGTTTCTTCCAAAACCCGGTTTAACAATACCAGCATCCAGGAAGGCACTCCTGCAAAACTGGTTACATTTTCCATAACCGTTTCCTGTATGATTGCCTGGATTTTGGATTCCCATTCACTCATTAGCGACACCTTATTACTTGGCGTACTACTAAATTCGGCCCAGAAAGGCATATTATCGATCAGAATCGCCGACAAATCGCCAAAAAAAGTATTATTATCTTCATACAATTGCTTACTTCCTCCTAAGCGAAGGCTCTTTCCTGTAAACAACTGCGAATTTTCATTATTATTCAGATACAAACACAGCAAATCCTTACTCGCCTTATAATGGCAATCCTCCAAAGCTTCACTACTCACCGGAATAAACTTACTTTTCGCATTCGTTGTTCCGCTTGACTTTGCAAACCATTTGATCGGTGTATTCCAGAATACATTTTGCTCCCCTTTTCGGGTTCTTTCGATCAAAGGTTCCAGTTCTTCATAGGTCGATACCGGAACGCGCTCTGTAAACGTCTTATAACTTCTGATGGACGAAAATTCATATTTCTGACCAATAATTGTATGTTCTGCCGTGCGCAATAAGCTAAACAGCAGTTCTTCCTGTACTTCATTGGGGTATTTCAGAAACAATTCCATTTGATGAATTCGTTTTTTCAGTATCCAGGAAGCAATCGAGTTAATTATTGTCAGGGCCATATTTTAATATATTCCGGTTAAAGAGATTTGTTTTGGCATTATTCAAACCAAAGTTTGTACTTTTACATCATTACCAAAAATAAGAAAAAAACAGCAGGAAACACTCGGCTTCACTGCAAATCCTAATACTTAAACCTGAAATTTACAAAATGCAATACGACGGCGTACTGACCAAGATGCAAACGGAAATCGGGAATCCGATACAATATTACCTTGTTTTTGAAAACAGTTTTTTGAATGTCAACCAATTACTAAATAAAGAATTGGAGATTGCTTTTCAGGGCTATCAATGTCTGAACTGCGGTAAGAAAAAAAAGATTTTCAGACAGGGATTTTGTTATGACTGCTTTATGTCGAGCGCTTCGGCCGGTGACTGGATTATGAAACCAGAACTCAGCACGGCACACCTTGACATTGAAGACCGTGATTTGGAATATGAAAAAAGAGTCCAGTTACAACCTCATATCGTATACCTGGCCTTGTCCAGCGAAGTTAAAGTAGGCGTTACCCGTAAGACTCAGGTTCCAACGCGTTGGATTGATCAGGGCGCCATTGAAGCCGTTCCGATCGTAGAAGTTCCGAATCGTTATCTGGCCGGAATCGCCGAGGTTGCGCTTAAAAACCATTTTTCAGACAAAACCAACTGGCGAAAAATGTTGCAAAATGAAGTTCCGTCTATCGATATCGTATCCGAACGCAATAAACTGGAATCGTTATTACCGGATGAAGTAAAACCGTATTTTGCACCAACACCCGAAAAGCTATACCATCTGGACTACCCGGTTCTGCAATACCCGAAGAAAGTCAACAGCCTGAGTCTGGATAAAACACCGGTTTTTAACGGACGGCTAACCGGAATTAAAGGACAATACCTGATTTTCGAAGACGGTACCGTTTTTAATATCCGAACCTTTGAAGGTTATGTTGTTAAAATTACAATGTAAAAATATAGCTCTTTATAACACCTGACAGGTTTTCGAAACCTGTCAGGTGTAAAATAAAAAGATATAAAAAAGGCTATCCAAACGGATAGCCTTTAATTTTATTCCTGTTTTTTCTTTTTCCCAAACAAATCTTTTAAGGCATTGGCAGCCGTATTTTTAATATCATCTTTCGGTTTGGTTTTAGTTGTATCGGCCGTTGTTCCGGTTCCGGTATTCTTTTTACCACCTCCTAAAAGATTTTCCAAGGCTCCGGTTCCCTGATTGATCAGTTTATCCTTTTGTTGTTGAATCAACTGATTTGAAATATTGGTAACCGCCTGGTTTAAATCGGTTGAAACCTTAGGATTTTTAAAATTACCGGTCAGAATCGCATTTATCGGCACACTCTCCAGTTTATTAGCATCCGAAGGTGATAATTTCGACAATAACTTATTTACATCCGATCCCAGATATTTCGCCGGCACATCAAATTTCAGATTGTAATTCATCGATTGATCAAATCCGTGTTGCCCGCCAACCGTCACTTTGATATCCTGATATTTGATATCGAATGGTTTTACATTTACCTTTCCATTATCGAACGACAAATGTGCTTTCAGGTTGTTCAGATTTAACTTATCCAAATCGATAAACTTCAGATTTCCATCCAAAGCATTCAATAAATTCGAATTCTTCGCATTGATCGATGTCGACAATAACTGCCCTAATAAATCTCCGGAAATGGTTTTCAGATCCGGTGTCATTTCTTTGGCATCCAGATTTCCGGACAACTTGATTGTCGAATTCAATTTCCCATTGATCACTCCGGCAATTGGCGCAATCGATTTTAACATATCCAGTTGTGTAAACGACTTGGCAATATCCACGGCATTTAATCCCAGATTCATATCAAACTTCGGCACGGCACCTTTGGTCGACACCATACCATCCACACCAATCTGACCGTCGAACATTGTTGTTTTTACATTTTCCAGTTTTACCGCTTCATCTTTAATGATCATTTTCCCCGAAACCGCTTTTAACGTCAGGTTATCATACACCACCGTATTGGCCTTTGCCGTAATAGTACAATCCAGGAAAGCCGGGATTTTTACCGCTTCCTTAGGTGTGGCCGTTTTTGTTTGCGTGGCTTCCGGTGCCGATGGCGTCATAAAATCCGATACCAACAACTGATTCGAACTCATATCGAAATTCCCTTTTAACACCTGTTTTTTAAAGACAAAACCGTAGAAATTATCCAGTGTTCCGGCTACTTTAATATCCGATTTACCGGTTACCGCATCCAATTGGCTTAATCGGATCTGGTTTGGATTAAAAGCCACTGTCGCCTGTTTGATCTGGATCGGTTTCGCCAATTCCGGACCGGCATAATTAAACCCGGTCAGACTGATATTCCCGGAATTCTGAATGTTCTGATACTGACTTGTTTCCACCGATTTCATATCAAACTTCGTTACCACATTGGCTTTTAAAATTCCCGATAGCGGTTTTTCCAGTTTTACAGGATAAGCTTTCGTCACATTTGCCAGATTGATCACTCCTTTTAATTCGGCATCAACCAATGCATTTTGCGTAATATTCTTGATATTGGCTTTTGCATTAAATACATCCTGATCAATACGGAACGACAATTTATCCAGATTCACATAGGTATCATTCATCAATCCCGTTTCGTTTACAATATGCGTATCGATCACGATATTCTGTACCGATTTTGGTAAATCCGGATATTGGAACGAAGCATTATCGGAGGCAATTTCAATATTAAATTTAGGAACCGTCGTATCCGTAAGCGCTCCTTTAACCGTACCGTTCACTTTAAAATCACCGGTTGTTTTAACCGTATTCAGATTTCCGGCATAGGCTTCCGGTACTAATCCCAGGAAGTTTTTAAACGAAGACGTTGGCGTTTTAAATTTCAGATCGTATTCTTGACCTTTTTCCACCATTTGTATAAACCCATCAAACTCCAATGGTAATTGGTTGATCAGGGCTTTATTTTCTTTAAAACTATATTTTTGTTTTTCCAGATCAATTCCTAAAACCGCATCCAGGTTAAGCGATACGTTTTTCATATACTTCACCTTGTCCATATCCAAAGACAATTTGGCCGACGATTTTGTTGCCAGATCCAATTTCTGAGCGGCAAAATTCCCCGTTCCTTCATGATTCAGACTATCCACCACCATTTTGATTTTGGACTTCTCGTCGCTATACGTAAAACGCAGATTTTCGATCTCGTATTTTTTCAGATTAAGTGCAAACGGTTTACTTTCGGACGGTTCGTTTTCTTTCTGATCTTTTAACGCAATGTCAAAATTCCCAAGACCGTCTTTATTAAAGATGATATTCACCACACCATCTTTCGAGTAGAAACCATCGATTTTCATCGCTTCGCCGTCTTTTTTAAACAACTCCTTAATGGACATTTTCAGATTTACCTCACCGGAATAAAAAAGCGTATCCCCTTCGAACGGTGCTTTATTGATCACACTAATCTTATCGATCGTAATGTTCGCATTGGGAAAGCTTTTAAACAAACTTAGATCCACATCTTCAAAAGCGACTTTGGCATCTACATTTTCATTAATGGCCTTAGCAACCAACTCCTTGATTTTGTCTTTAAACATAAACGGAACCGCCGCCAGCGTAATTATCGATAACAGTAAAAAAATACCGAAACCTTTTAGGATTTTCTTTAACATAACTCGAAATATTTATCTTACGAATTTACTACAAAAATTAAACCAACTTATTTACTGATAACAGAAAATAAGTTGGTTTGTTGTAAAAAGCCTTTAAAAGCTTGTATTTATTTCGTTTTCCGGGAGCTTTTCACCGGAATTTGTAGCATTTCTCTACAATACGGGAACTTATTGAATCACCAGTTCGAATGGCATCAAGGCCTGAACACCTCGTTGCTGTTTCGCTCTTCGGATTTGTTCGATCACCTGATAACCTTCTTCTCCGATTTGCTCTTTGATCAACGCTTCACGGCTTTGGAACATCGACACACCTCCGGTTAAACCGCGAAGCATATCCTGAATCGTCTTGTTGTATTCCGGATAATCTTCCGTTTTGTATTCTTTTATTTTTGCCAATGAAGCCGCATGTTTAATTGCCTGATCCAATCCACCCATTTTATCGACTAATCCGATTTTAATAGCGTCTTTTCCAGCCCAAACACGTCCCTGAGCAATGCTATCCACCTGAGCAAATGTCATCTTTCTTCCGGCAGCCACACGACTTACAAAGGTGTTATAGATATGTTCCACACCTTCCAACACCACATTTTTATAATTTTCATCCAACGGTTCGAAAACACTGTAACCGGATGCATTTTGATGTGTTTTTACCTGTTCGGCATTGATTCCTAATTTTTTAGCCAACGGACTAAAGTTTGGCAATGTTCCGAAAACCCCGATTGACCCGGTGATCGTATTCGGTTCGGCAAAAATGGTATTGGCATTACAAGCGATATAATAACCACCCGAAGCTGCCAGATTCCCCATAGAAACCACTACCGGTTTTTTCTTTTTAGTCAGTTCGATTTCTCTCCAGATCAATTCCGAAGTCAACGCGCTACCACCCGGACTGTCAATTCGTAAAACAACGGCTTTTACATCATCGTCGTTACGCGCATCTTCTAACGAACGACGCATAGAACCTTCACCGATATAGCTTACATCGCCTTCACCGGAAAGAATTTCACCCTGTGCATAAATAATCGCAATACGGTCTTTAGCCGTATAACTATCGTTTGTATTGGCTACGTTACGCGCATAATCCAGGATATTTACTTTATTGTATTCTTCGTCTTTTTCTACTTTTAAAGCACGACGGATACCGTTATGATATTCGTCTTCATAACCGATTTTATCGATTAATTTTTTAGCTTTTGCCAATTCCGGTGTTCTGGCACCAAGATTATCGGCAATAGCATTTAGGCTATCCACAGAAATTTTACGGCTTTTGGAAATATCGTCCACTACGGTAGACCAGATTGAATTCAGTAAAACCGTCATCTGCTCGCGATTGGCCGGGCTCATTTCGTTTTCTAAAAACGGCTCCACGGCACTTTTGTATTTTCCGTGACGGATTACTTCCATTTTTACTCCGGTTTTATCCTGGAAATCTTTAAAGAATAAGATTTCGGTAGAAAGTCCTTTAAAGTCCAGTTCCCCTACCGGATTGACATACAAGGTATCGGCAACAGAATCCAGATAATATTCCCCTTGCGAATAGGCATTGGCGTAGGCCACTACAAACTTCCCTGATTTTTTAAAATCTTCCAGTTTATCACGAACCGCTTTACGCTGTGCAATACCAATCATCGCCGTATTATTTACGATCGAAATCCCTTTGATTTTATCGTCACTCTTAGCCGCTTCAATGGCATTTAATACATCCACAACACCATCGTGCTGGGCTTTAAAATAATTAAATTCAGCAAAATTGAACTTCCCGCCGTAATCCTGTTTTACTTCCGACAAATCGAGTTCAATAACCGAATTTTCCTTGATTTTTACTTTACTGTCATCACCTCCGAAAATTGCATCAATAAGTACAATTCCGAAAAACAACACCATAAAAAACACAAATATCCCCACTATTGTGGCCAGTACGTTTCCTATAAATCTCATTTCTTTTTCTTTTTTATAATAAGTAGGTGTTTTTCCATAATTGTTACAAAACAATTTATCAACACTTCCAACAAATATACTTTAATTCTAAAATTCTTTTAGTTATTTTGCCATATGCGCAGTCAGAATCAAGTAGTAGTATCATTAGGAAGCAACCAGGGAAACCGTATTGAAAATATTCAAAACGCCATTGACCTGATTCATAAAAACATAGGCACCGTTATTCGTATATCACGACTTTACGAGACGCCATCATGGGGATTTGAAAGCGATGCCTTTTATAACTGCGCACTGGTACTTCACACGCATCGTTCGGTTGAAACCGTACTGGAAAAAATTCTGGCTATCGAAAAAACACTGGGTCGTATCCGCAGTACACAGGAAGGTTATCAGGCACGCACCATCGATCTGGATATTATCAGTTGTGACGAAATGATCATTAACACTCCGGATTTGCAGGTTCCGCATCCGCAAATGCAACACCGTTTGTTTGTATTGCAACCACTAAACGACCTGCGCCTGGATTGGACGCATCCGGTTTTAAAGAAAAGCATACCCGAACTAATCGCCATCACCTCCGACAACAGTACGTGTACCGCAGTGGGTAAGCTTGTTTCGCCTCTTGAAAAATTCGAGCTGCAACATTTTAATTATATCGCGATAGAAGGGAATATTGGCGCCGGAAAAACAACCCTTGCCACCAAGATTTCGGAGGATTTCAATGCCAAATTAATTTTGGAAGGCTTTGCCGACAATCCGTTTCTTCCTAAATTTTATAAAGATCAGGCGCGCTATGCCTTTCCGTTGGAAATGTCGTTTTTGGCCGATCGTTATTTACAATTGTCCGACGACCTGGCACAATTTGACTTATTTAAAGACTTTATTGTCGCCGACTACCATATTTTTAAATCGTTGATTTTTGCCAAAGTAACCTTAGGCGAAGACGAATTCCGGTTGTACAAAACGATGTTTGACATCATTTATAAAGAAATGCCCAAACCCGGACTTTATGTATACCTGTATCAGAACACACCGCGATTGTTGGAAAACATCCGCAAAAGAGGTCGTTCGTACGAACAGGAAATTCCGGCCGAGTACCTGGACAAAATAAACAGAGGTTACCTGGATTATATCAAATCGCAAAGTAACCTCAACGTATTAATTATCGATGTGTCCGATTATGACTTTGTGGAAAACCAGGAAGACTACCTTCAGATTCTGGATATGATTTCCGCAAAAATAAAAGTCTAACCTCCGAACTGCATTTTTCGGAACAGATCCCAAACCACAATTCCGGCACTAACGGAGATATTCAACGAATGTTTGGTTCCCAATTGCGGAATTTCGATTGTTCCATCGGCAGCATCAATCGCCTGTTGCGCGACACCTTTTACTTCATTTCCAAAAACCAGTGCGTATTTGACATCCGCTTCCGGAATAAAATCCTGTAAGAATACCGAATGTTCCACCTGTTCGATTGCAAAAACCGACACCTTTTCCTTTTTCAGATTTTCGATCACTTCCAATACATCTTTTGCATATTCCCAGGCTACCGTATCGGTCGCACCTAAAGCCGTCTTGTGAATTTCCTTATTTGGAGGTGTCGCCGTAATACCGCACAGGTAAATCTTTTCGATCAGGAACGCATCCGCCGTTCTAAAAACCGATCCGATATTATGTAAACTACGGATATCATCCAATACTATTATAATCGGTGTTTTTTCGGCCTCCTTGAATTCGGATATATTTTTTCGTTCTAATTCGCTATTCGCTAGTTTTCTCATCTTTTTTCCAATACTAAACGGCAAAATTAATCATAAAATCCGATAGTAAACCGGCTTTATGACAAACATTAAGTTCGGATTGTCCCCTTTACTTTTTCTAAAAAATCCTTACTTTCGCTTTTTACAAAACATAAAATCGAAAAGCCTTGTCAACAAAAGAAAAAACACCGAAGGAAACCCCTTTAATGAAGCAATACAATGAGATCAAGCGAAAATATCCCGATGCCTGTTTATTGTTCCGCGTGGGCGATTTTTACGAAACTTTTGGTGACGATGCCGTTCGTGCCTCTCAAATTTTAGGCATTACCTTAACCAAACGCGGTGCCGGATCGGATTCGGAAACCGCATTGGCCGGATTCCCGCATCACTCCTTAAACACCTATTTACCGAAACTGGTAAAAGCCGGACTACGCGTAGCCATCTGCGATCAGCTGGAAGATCCGAAAATGACCAAGACGATCGTAAAACGTGGTGTTACCGAACTGGTTACACCCGGAGTAGCTTTAAACGATGAAGTATTGCATTCCAAATCGAATAACTTTTTGGCTTCGGTACACTTTGGCAAAAAAACATTGGGTATTTCCTTTTTGGACGTATCGACCGGGGAATTTCTGACCTCACAGGGAAATGCGGAGTATATCGACAAGCTGCTTCAGAATTTTAGTCCGAGTGAAATTCTGGTGCCTAAAAATCATAAAAATCAGTTTAAAGAAACTTTTGGCGAACATTTTCACGCTTTCTTTTTGGAAGACTGGATTTACAAGGAAGATTATGCCTTTGAAACACTAACCAATCATTTTCAGTCCAACTCCCTAAAAGGATTTGGCGTGGACGAACTTCCCGAAGGTTTGATTGCCTCGGGTGCGATTTTATATTACCTGTCCGAAACACAACATAACAAAATACAACATATTACCTCTATCCATCGTATAGCCGAAGACGCTTATGTCTGGATGGATCGTTTTACAATTCGCAATCTGGAATTGTACCACAGTACGAATCCAAATGCCGTGACTTTATTAGACGTCATAGACCGAACGCTTTCGCCTATGGGAAGTCGTTTACTAAAACGCTGGTTGGCGCTTCCGTTAAAGGATGCCGATCGCGTAAAAGAACGCCATAATGTAGTGGCCTATTTTAAAGAGAATCAGGAAGAATTACAAAAAGTACAATACCAGATCAAACAAATCTCCGATCTGGAACGTCTGATTTCGAAAGTCGCCACCGGAAAAGTAAGTCCGCGTGAGTTGATTTACCTGTGTAATTCTCTGGATGCTATTATTCCGATTAAGACGATCGCTCAGGAAAGCAGCAACCCATCGGTCAAAAACATTGGCGAAAAACTACATTCCTGTGATGTATTACGCGAGAAAATCAAAGCCAATCTAAATCCCGATGCTCCGGTAGCGATCAACAAAGGAAATGCTATTGCGACCGGAATCCACGACGAACTTGACGAACTGCGCCGTATTGCTTTTTCCGGAAAAGAATACCTGGAAGCTTTGGAAACCCGCGAAAGCGAAAAAACCGGTATTCCGTCGTTAAAAGTATCGTTTAACAATGTATTCGGGTATTATATTGAAGTCCGAAACACCCATAAAGACAAAGTGCCGTCCGAATGGATCCGCAAGCAGACCTTAGTGAATGCCGAGCGTTATATAACCGAAGAGTTAAAAGAATACGAAAGTAAGATTTTAGGTGCCGAAGAAAAGATTTACAAACTGGAACTGGAATTGTTCGAACAATTGGTATTATGGGTATCGACCTATATCAAAGCGGTACAGGTAAACGCCAATCTGGTCGCACAACTGGACTGTCTGACTTCTTTTTCGCAATTGGCGATCGAGAATAATTATATTCAACCGACAATTGACGAAAGTTTTGAACTGGAAATTACAAACGGTCGTCACCCGGTTATTGAAAAGCAGTTACCGATTGGCGTTCCGTATATTGCCAACGATGTTTTTCTGGATAATAAAACCCAACAGATCATTATGATCACCGGTCCGAATATGTCGGGTAAATCGGCTATTTTACGTCAGACCGCTTTGATTGTATTGTTAGCCCAAATGGGAAGTTTTGTTCCGGCCGAAAGTGTTCGAATGGGAATTGTCGATAAGATCTTTACCCGTGTTGGCGCGTCGGATAACATTTCGATGGGCGAATCGACTTTTATGGTCGAAATGAACGAAACGGCCTCCATTTTGAACAATATTTCCGACCGAAGTCTGGTATTACTGGATGAAATTGGCCGTGGAACGAGTACGTATGACGGTATCTCGATTGCGTGGGCGATTGCGGAGTATCTTCACGAACATCCGGCAAAGCCAAAAACGCTGTTTGCCACCCATTACCACGAGTTAAACGAAATGGAAGTGATCTTTGACGGCATTCAGAATTTCAATGTTTCGGTAAAGGAATTAAAAGACAACGTACTTTTTATCCGTAAGCTTGTAAAAGGCGGCAGTGCGCACAGTTTTGGTATTCATGTGGCCAAGATGGCCGGAATGCCACAAACGGTGATCCAGAAGGCCCAGAAATTGCTTAAAAAGCTTGAAAAGGATCATTCGAGCGAAGCTTTGGCCGGTGTAAAGTCGGATAAAGACGAAATGCAACTGAGTATTTTTAGTCTGGACGATCCGTTATTGGAAGAAATCAAGGATGAAATTCTAAATACGGATATCAACACGTTAACACCCGTGGAAGCGCTGATGAAGCTGAACGAGATCAAACGAATGCTGACCAAAAAATAATTACATAATTAACCTAAAGGTTATCAATACATTAAAAAAAGATTTTATTTTTTTTCAGGAAAAGACTTGTATAATTAGATTTATGTACTAAATTTGCATCCGCAATACAGAACAAGTATAGCGACGTTCTAAGAAAAAATAAAATGCGAAAATAGCTCAGTTGGTAGAGCGCAACCTTGCCAAGGTTGAGGTCGCGGGTTCGAACCCCGTTTTTCGCTCAACTACCTTATTAATGCTCGAGTGGTGGAATTGGTAGACACGCTGGACTTAAAATCCAGTGAACAGTAATGTTCGTGCGGGTTCAAGTCCCGCCTTGAGTACAAAAGCTTCAAACTATGTTTGGAGCTTTTTTGTTTTATATCCCTTTGTATTTTCATACGCTCCCCGGTAATACAATTCTGGCTCTATATTGAAAGAACAAGCACAAAATCAAGCCAACCTCAACCATCAAACAGAACGTTCGGGAATAAACCTTAAATAAGCCGCCAAACACTTTATTTATTCTTTTACATTTATTCTAAAAACTACAACTTTTAGACCTGCACTTTTGTTCGATCATAAAAATTACAGCTTCAAACCAACCATAGACAGAAGACTACATTGTGTAGTAAATATTAATTCATTCTCTTTTTAATAAAAAAAACCTAACCATAACGTTAGGGCTTTTACTCTATTTAATCTAAACACGGATTGCAAATCCGCGCGATCAGGGTAAATCTCCTCTATCTAAGATTTTATTAAAGAAAAATAGAACTCTCTTGATTCTTTATCAAAAGAAACTGTATTTAAAAGATTATGATACTCATCAGTATTGATTTCGTTTGAAAGATTAAATTTTCCAATTTCTATTAGATTTTTTAAAAATTGTTCTGAAGAGTTAGCCACCTTTACTTTCAAAAAACCATCAATGGCATTATACACATTGCCTTTTAATTTATCCTCAGCTATATAATCTCCAGCACCATCAGTACCAATAACGACAAACTCATCCGAATCCACAAAACTATCAGAATCATAGAATGACACCCCCCCAACATTAAATTGAGTCATATCATAATTCTCGATTAATTCAATCAAGACATTCTTATTTGGCACATATGTATTCGATTTTCGTTTTGGCAGGTACATTTCCGCCAACATCTCTTCTACTTCTAAATCATCCGCATTCATCTTAACTCCAAAATTGTACAATTCTTCTAACATTTTTAATATTTCAGTAATTCTTTCTTCCATATCGTTAACTTTTTAATCTATCCTTTTCTGATGTAAATTTATAACCTGTCTCTGATTTACTTATTACTCCCGAAGCAACTTGATCGCACGGATTTGCAACCCGTGCCTAAAATGAAATAAACGAGTTTTAGACTTGTACTTTTATTTGATCATATAAATTCTAACCCTAAGATAGCTATCGACTAAACATTAATTCACACTCTTTTTAGCAAAAAAAGCCCTAACGTTATGGCTAGAGCTTTTACTTTATTTATTGTAAGCATGGATTGTAAATCCGCGCGATCGGGTTTCAATTATTCTTGCAAATCAAATGACTCTATTTCGTTAACGCCTGCTTCAAAACTAACAATTTTTAGTTTTTTAGCTTTTGACAGAATTTTCGCTTCCTTGATTTTAAATTTCTCACCATTATCCCTTAAAATATACTCCGCAAAACTTTTTTTAGCTTTAATTTCCCCTTTAGAATCGACAATAAAATACCCTACCTCTGATACACGCTTAAATGTTTCATATTCATATTCATTCAGAAAAAAAATAATTTTTCTATTTCCTTTAATTCTCCTTGAATCAATAAAAAAAGACTTAATACTCTTCTTTTTCAATCCATCAATAGAAACTAGCACTTGTGAGTTTGAAATTGGAGAACAATACTTTAACGGTATTAATCCTTTTTTGGATCTGAAAAAATCTTTATCGAAAATTACATTCAAGTCTCTCTCTGGAATTGAATCTACTCCCATATGCAAAGATTTTCCAAAATCTTCAGAAAAAATTTCTTCAGAAAAAATAAATCCATTCTCCTTATCCATTCCATCATACAAATCACCTTTTCTTGAATATGTTGTAGTCTCTGGGTTATTATTGTTTATATTTTTAAATTCATAAAAAATATTTTTAAAGAGTAAACTATTAATTTTTCCTTCATTCTCAGAATAAGGATTTGCCAGTATATTTGTTCTAAGTAATCTATCATCATTAAATATTGACATATAGATTTTTGTTTGTTCCCCTCCATTATAAATACTGACATGAGTAAATATAAAACCTATATACTTATCAAATATAAATATTTTCCCATTTGCAAAAAATTTGTTATTAATTGTATCACTTGTTTTTATTAAGCAACTTCCATCATCATCAATAATTATTTTTTTAAAAAGAGAATAAGGAATTTCAGAGTGTTTTTTAATATCTAAAACAGAAAAATCATCAAAAACCAAAGGAAATTCAAGTGATTTAAATCTTTCTCCAAAAGCTAAAATATGATCATTTTGGGATGAACCACTTAATGAAATAAATAAAAACAAAAAATTAATTATTTTTCTCATAGATTTTATTTTTTATAAGCTGGATTTTCAATAACCATTCCATCTTCATCGTTCGTAACTGTTTTTAACACATCTCCAGTAGTTTTAATTTCTGTTTTATAATCAAAACTATATGTAGCAGTAACAGAGATACCACCGGGATTTTTCGGATCATTTACAAAATTAACATTTGAACCTGAGAGAGGAGTATCTTGAATTAATTTAACGTTATACCCACCTAACTCAAAATTATTTTTTAGTTCATTAATAAAATTCGTTTTTATATTTACAGCAACTATTTCGATTTCTAATGTAACAGCTACATCCAGAATCTTCTCTTCAGCAGTTTTCTCCCTTAAAGCAGAAAAATTTTTACCAAAAACCTCATAATTAACAACATATTCCTGTGATACTGTTGAAATCGTACCAACATCTTTACGAGAATCATTAAAATTTTTGTTCTTTTTTATCTCTTCTTTTAACAATTCATCGAATTGATTATAAAATCCACTAGCACTTTTTTGAGTGTTGGATATACCAAACTGTGCTCCGCCTAAACCAATAAAAGAAACTTTTTTCCTTTGTTTCGACAATAAAATATTACTTGTTGTTTCATGTCCTCCAAAAGACATCGCCTTTATATTTGATTCCACAGTTTTTATAACTCCAAACTTAATTTTCTCATCATAAGTTACTCTTATTGAATGACTACTGGTTCCTGGAATTTGTTCTTTAATTACTCTAAAAGATTCTAAACCTTCTAACTCAATTGCATCAATAACCCTATTTTCACTAAAAGCATAAGGGCTATTCCAAGGATATGATTTCTCTAATGGATCTGTAACAAAGAAACGTCCCACTCTAGGATCATGCATCCTAAAGGTATAGTTTAATGAATTCCCTTCACCTTTAATTTCATTATCCATTTCCTGTCCCTGGAATCCATAACGATAATTCGCTTTGGAACCATGACGGGCATCCTGAAGCATTCCAAACGGATAATAATCCGAATAACTAAGAACGTCGGCATTAAAGGCCACTAAACCACTACTTGGAGTATCAACTTTTTCAAACTCCGGTATCTTTTTGTCGTTGATCACTACCAATACGTTACCCAAATGATTGGATAGCTCGTAACGTTTGTCGCCTGTCAAATTTACATATTTTTTATAGGCGATCAGTCCGTTATGTGGATAATTTCCATTGGTCTTGTCTAAATAATCCGGAATTCCGTCACCATCGGTATCAATGGCATCCGACGGGTTGTGATCTCCGTTCGGATCGGCTCCTTCAATTGCTTCCCAGGTTGCATAACCGTCGCCATCGTCGTCCAGATCCAGATAGTTTGGAACCCCATCACCGTCGGTATCATCGTTGGCCAGGTTATTATCGTTGTTTACATCTTCATAGATATCATACAATCCGTCGCCATCGGAATCCATTAAACACGGCCCTAACACGCGTACCGTACCCGGTGTAACCGTCATCGTAATATTTCCGGAGGCCGAAACCGGCGGATTGTTTAATCCCGCACCTACGTTATGGTTAAAATCAAACTCACGAGTTAAGGTGTTAATCGGACTTCCAAAAGTATAGTTTATACTACAAATATCGAATGCCGCAGTGCCCAGTTTTGAAGTAGGAACCGTTAAAGCACTTCCCGATGTGGTGGTAGTCGCATTGGTATTAAATGTCGTATTAACACTTCCGTTAACCGCCATTCCACCATCGATAACATCCGATCCTAACAGCTGCGTTATTTTCCCTCCAAAAGAAACTTCCATTCCTTTTTCTTTCATTTCGGCAGCACTAACGGCTAACCCGGAAAGGTTGGCTATCGTATATTGTTTTTTGGTTGCCACACCATTGGTATATACCTCTTTGGTTACAACAGCTTTTGGTTTAAAAGTACCACTCTGATAGTCGGCATACAATTGTACTCCGGTTTTGATATCACCTTCCTTAATTTGCTGCGGCATCACATAGTTGACCACTTTCAGGTTGTAGATACTCGAATTCTGATTTGGCATCGAGAAATCGACCAACATTGGCTGACCGGCAGTTGCTACGGCTTCATTCAAAGTATGCAGTAAAATTCCGTTATTGTAGAACTTAATTTTACCGTTTAAACGTTCCAATCGCAACACATCTCCTATTTTAAAGATATCTGTTCCCGCCGGGAATGTTCCTAATAAGGTTCTGTTCACCCCATTTTCATAGGCCATAACCTTATTATCGATCATATACGTATAAAGCGCATAATTAATCGTTCTATATTCCGTAAGATCAGCGGCAGTAGACTGGTAGGATATCCCCAACATAATGTTGTGATTCGACTCCAGCGTACCTCCAATGGTTCGTTCCACATAACCGTTAGCCATTAATAATTTGGCCGTTTCTCCACCGGCATCCCATGCCTGAGGCGAGGTTTTTGTGATTTTTCCATTCGCATCAACGCTTATATTCTGTGAAGCTGTTAATGGCGGTTTGGTAATTGCATACTGATTTTCGACCTGAGGAACTCCATCATAATTGACTACTTTCAGATTGTAGATACTCGTGTTTTGCGTACACAGAATAAAATCAACAAGCAATGGTTTTCCAATATTAGAAGCTGATTCCGATGTAGATCGCAATAACAAGCCATTTTTATAATACTTTATTTTACCATTAATCCGTTCAATTCGTAAAACATCACCTAAAGCAAAATTCGCATTCAGATTTATTCCGGAAACCGAACTTTCGTAGGCGATTACTCTGCTATCTTCATAGGTATACAATGCATAATTAATTGTACTAACTGAGTTTATCCCGGATGTCCCTGCATCGGTATACGACAATCCTAACATCACGTTATAATTGGATGCCAATGTACCGCTTACCGTTCTTTCTACATAACCATTACCGGTTAGAATATTGGCCGTTGCTCCAACAGCATCCCAGGTAGGTGCACTGGTTTTGGTAATTTTTCCAGCCGCATCTACCGCAATATTCTGGATGTTTAATAATTGTGGTTTGGTAATCGTTTCGTTCGCATCGATATACGGATCGTTGTATTTTACCACTTTTACATTGTAAATGCTTGTATTCACATTATACATGGCGAAATCGACCAACATAGGTTGTCCCGGATTCGATTCTGTTATTTCTCGTAACAGTATTCCATTTTTATAATATTTGATTTTTCCTTTTATCCTTTCGATTCTGATGATATCACCAATACTGTATACTTTGGCTTCGGCTGGTAATGCCGCGTCCAAGGTTTTCTGACTTCCGGTTTCGTAAACAAAAACACTATAGCCCGACGAAGCGGTATTTACAGCATAATTAATCGTTGCGTAGGCCCCCAGATCGGTATTGGCCTGATACGACAATCCTAACATGGTATTGTTATTGGAATGTATTGGCGCACCAATAGTACGCTCCACATAACCGTCGCCTGTTAATATTTTGGCGGTTTCTCCACCGGCATTCCATGGTGCATTGGCAGTTTTTGTGATTTTACCGGAAGCATCGATAACAACGTTCTGCGAGTTAATAACCAAAGGATTGTTAATGGTCGCATTTTTACTACTGTATTTTACTACTTTTAAATCATAGATTTTGGTCTGACCTCTATACATCGCAAAATCGACTAACATCGGTTGTCCCGGTTGCGATTCAGTAATTTCTCTTACCAGAGTTTCATTTCTAAAATATCTGATTTTACCTTCTTTTCTTTCTACTCTTAACTTATCGCCAACCGCATAAAAATCACCACCAGTCGGTAATGTATAACGTAGCCCATTTTCGTAAGCATACAATATAGCTCCCGCAGCGGTATAGAACGAATAGTTAATCGTATTAAAATTTATGCCCGGATCGGAATACGACAATCCCAACATCACATAGTCATTGGTTGCCAAAGTCCCTTTTACGGTTCTTTCTACATAACCGTCGCCTATTAAAAGATACGGTGACGAACCACCTACATCTCCCCAACTATCTCCAGCTAAGGTTCTGGTAATCGTTCCATCGGCTTCAATGTTAAGGTTTGCCATCACATTTAACGGTGGTCGTACAATCGTTTTGTTATCATCAATATACGTACCCTGACCCATTACCTCAACCTGACCGATTAACGTAGAAGGAGCCGGTGTTGTTGTTGGATCAATTTTAAACTTACTGGTTAATTCTATCGTGTCGAAATTTGGATTTACCGTCGTTAGGGCTGGTTCACTCCACGTCGCATTGGTAGACGGCGTTACTTTTAAGGAATAAATCTTTAAATCGGAAACATTTAACGGTACACTCGGCACACTGGTTGTTGCAGCCATAGCACTTGCCTGGGCTGTCATTCCCAACGGACCACCAATTTCCGGTTTTTTGTATTTATACAAGCCAACCAATTTGTCTTCCAATCCCAATCGGCTGCTACCAAAAATATGGTGTTCTTTTATATAATAATTTCTGTTATAACCATTTCTGTTTGAAATCTGGACATCTCTATACACGGCCAATACATTCCCCTGTGCATCTCTGGAATAGTAATCGGAGTTGGTAATCGGATCACCAAAGGAACCGTCATAAACACTTTTCCCAATTCGGTTTCCTAAACCGTCATATTCGAAAGAGATAATCGTTTGCGCTCCGTTTTTAATTTTCGTAATTCTTTGTACTTTACCATCGGCACGCCAGTCAATTTTTAAACCTTCTGTTTTATCTTCAACAAGTTGACCAATCTGATCATAGATATAGTTATGTGTGCTCAGGTCATTGATATTATACACAATTCCTAAAGTAGCCAATTGCTGCACCTGATCTTCGAGGTCATTCGTACTTAAATTACTATTTTGTCCCCGATCTCTAACCAGGCGTAATTTATTATCACCCGGCAAATAATCATATACCAAATCGTCCATGGTCTGGAAAGCACCATTTTCATCCGGAGCGGTTCTACGAAGCGTTTTCAGGTTTCCATTTCGATCGTACGTATAACTGGAACTATAACTTTCGTTATTCACATTGGCCACTCCAAGAGCATCCGGTTTTATAGCAGCAGATGTCATCCCGGTAATACGGTTTAACTGATCGTAAGTATACGTGTTTTTCTGAACATCCAACAACGCTTCTCTATTTGTACGAATAGCGGTGGTCATCTGTTTGATGTTTCCATTGTACAGATTTCGACTATTTGTTGCAAGGCCTCTGTCCCGGCTAAACATCAATGGCTTAAATTGTGTTTCTCCATTATCATCGGTCGTAATGGCTTTATAGTCGCCATCAAAATAGTTAAGCGAATAGCCAAACGCATCTTTGTTGGTATTTAATCGGGCTGCCATTCCATCCTGTCCCATATCATTTTCCGGAGAAGCAAGATTCTCACCATTTACAGCTTTTAGCCATCCCTGTAAAGTATAGGCATAATCAATACCCTGTACTTTTTTATCTCCTAACTCCACACGTGCCAACGGTCCATGTGCATAATACCGATAGTTGGCATCATTCTCCCAAACAATACCGTCCGGTGATGTTTTTACATTGACAATACGATTGTCTGCATCGTATTCGTATTTATGGATAAACTGATCGGTTTTGTCTGGTTGATGTGTAACCGTGTTTACATTACCACTGATCAGATCGTAATCGTAGAGCACACGTTTAATATGGCGTTCACAATCATTTTTAATCCCTAAAGTCTCATCTGCCAATACATTCGGATCGCAACTATAATCTTTTAATGCCACAATATAAGTCACCATTTCTTTTACGTTACCGTGTATATCGTAGTTATATAAGATCGCATTTTGATAATCCAATTCTCCATCCGGTACAAGCTCATCATAGTAAAATATACCCGCAACTCTATTTCTACTCGTTTGCGGATTATAATTGGAATAGAAGAAATCGGAAGCTCTTTTTTCATCCGGATACATTTCCAGTAGCGGATCCTCATTATAAACCGTTCGGACAGCTTCCATTTTCAAAAACCCTATGCCCTCAAAACGATTGGCTGTCTGGTTTGCTACTACACCACTGTTAAGAAAGGAACGTATTAATCGCCCTTCATCCGAAATAAAATAATGACTTCCGTATTGATTCGGTTGTGCGCCAACAAAAATCTGACCGGCTTCAATAATCCGTCCCAAATTGTCATACTCTGTATAACTAAAACCTCTGGAACCACTATAAAAACTATATTGTTTTTCATTTTGAGACGCGATTATTCGTCCTAAATCATCGTATGCAAAACGGGTTTCACCACCATCCGGTGTTTTTTGCCAAACCAATTGGTTTAACGTATTGTAACGATACTGCGTTTTAAGCGTATGTTGTGGTTGTAAAGCCGTATTTTCAGGGGCAGGTGCTAATGGATCAAAGCTATTTCTGAAAGTATTGATCGCTGCATTTTTAGTATTGATCTCGCTCGGTGTAAATCGTTTTACGCCTTCCGGAGCTACGGTTTGCGTTAAGTTCCCAGCCTGATCATAATAGTATAAAGTATATTGATATTCTTTATCAAAATAGTTCATATCAAATTTCTCCTGAACCGTTGCCATTGCTTTTGTAATGTATTCTTTTATGAATTTTTTACGCAACAATTCCAGATAATTGGCATAGGCTTCCTGCTGATAGGTCTCATTTAAATTTTTGATTAAATGCGTACAGGTACCATCAGTATCAACCGGTACAGTCGGAGAAACGACACTCATTGTCACCGGAGGACATATTCCCGGATTGGCAGCACGATAATCCGTATTTACCCAGTTGTTCCAGTTTAAACGATCGGGGTTACTGACATTATTACCATAATACACTTTATAAGCATCAATAACCCTAAAGATATTATGAACCTCATCCACGTTATACCCGTAATGCAAATAGGTATTTCCGAACTCTGCAATTGTTCTGAAATTATAGTCATACGATGACGTAACGGCTAACTGATTACAGTAATATATGTAGCTATCAACAAGATACTGTAAATTGCTTGTACAGAAATTGTCAAACTCTCCAGCTTCAATGGTATACCCCGTAATACGCGGACCATTATTTGGTCCTCCGTGAAGTATAAAGTCTAAGAAATCGGCTTTTTTAGCATCACAGGCAACCGGAGCAACCGTTTGTGGAATACATACGGTACAGTCGCTGTCGTTATAATTCAAAGGCGGTTTAAATCGTCCTGTTATCGATTGAATACTTCCTGATGCATTTGTAGCATAAAGCGTAGCCTTTTCTATAAATGCACCACTAACAATCGTCATATTAGTAAACGGATACGTGCTGAATGTAGCAAGATTTTGTATTTGATCCAATGTAAAAATCTGTTCGGTACCCCGCATCATAGTATAAGCAAATTGATCACCATTGGTGTTAACACCGGTCCATGTTGTTTGGATCGGGGAATTGGTTGGTTCATTAAAGAAGGTTGCTAGATATGAATTTTTATAAGACGGTACATTCTCTAAACTAACAGGTGTTGTACTTTGCAACTGTCCTGATTGTTTTAACGCATTAATAAACGTTACAAAAGCCTGACGGAATTTGTATTGTCGCATACAACCATGTCCATTTTCAGATGTTCCGGTATTCGGATCTAAGACCTGACCAACCTGATTATTGTGATCGGTACTACACGCTCCAATAGCAGCACAGGTCGTTCCGTAAAGGAGTACTTCTTTTGTGGCGCCATTAACTAAAATTTCCGCCACTGCTTTATAAGCAAAAACCTGATTTTCCGGTACGGAAGCTATTTGATCGTAATAGAATTGTTTGATCTTAGTGATTTTCCAGGTGGTATTGTAATTCGCCCAGGTATATGTCGACGACTCTACTTTAACCGTGGTCCCGCAAAACGGTTGCGACGGACTGGCACTAAAGTTAATCGTAAGCGTATTATTAGCCGTTGCCGTACTAATATTCAATGAATTTAACGGTACAGTTGTCGATCCTAAAGCTTTAATTAAATCCGGGGTTACATACTGCCCTGTAAAAGGTCGGCTGGACATTGCCGTAATATTCAGACTGCTAAATGCCGGATCTTTAAAGAAGCCATTTAAGAAATGATCAAAATCAAAAAGCAACGGACAATTTCCGGTTTGCGCATAATATTCGTAATCGTTTTGTGCCTGTAACTGATTTAAAGCTGTCAACGGATCTACACCCGAATCATATCCAAAATCGACCGGAATAAAACGTTTTGCTTTTTCTTTATACAAAATACCACTGGTGCTACCGCAAAGTGATGTTACCGCTATACTATTGATATAATTAAACAAGCTGCTTTTCTGAGAGAAATTATCCGTTAGTACATTCGTAACCGAATAATTCAACACGCCACCAATACAACCGTTATAAGTACCTTTTTCGATCGCATAAATGTTACTGAAAACGTGCTTTATTTTTGATTTTAAACCTAAATAAAGACTTCTATAGGTCTTCCAAAACTGATCTTTTTGATCTTGTGTTAAAGACGAAATAGACGTTGGAGGGGTACACTGTACCAATGGATTGCAGTAAACCATCTGTAAAGCGGCCTCATATAATTTCACGACTGTCGCTGTGCTGTCATGCACCATATAATCGGAATTGATGGCTTCCTGCATAATACCGATTCGGTGACTGTATAGCGTCGCACTTTCAAAATTGGCTGGCAATTGTTGAAAATACGGATCTAAGGTATAAATACCGCTATTCGCTGCAAGCGTACTTCCAATTAAACCTTTAGTCACGGCATCATTAAACGTGGTTACACTTTGCAGATAACTATCGTAGGCATCCGAATTTAATGGCGTTTGTCCAATGCTTTTAGTAAGATTACAAATCTCCTTGTTGTACACCAGGTAATTGTATTCCGGGTGGTAGGCAATTAATGATTTTGCCCAACCGGGACCAAAGGCCTCAACGAAGTCGTTATAATTAACCAACTGTTGTGGTAGTACTCTACGAACGTTCTCACCGTCAATCGTTGCCGAAAGCACTGGTCCTGTGGATGCTGGCGTAGTCGTTCCGTTTGCATTGATTACAACATTAACAAAGGCCTCATTGCCGTCGATATCTCTATAAGGCGTCGTTGGATTTTTCCAATTATGCCCCGTTACAGTTCCATTTGCATATAATTTACTCGATGGGTTAAAAACACTTAGTTCAAAATCAGGATTGGGTACTTCCTGTCCTGCTTCATTGGTAATGGTTGCATGCTGATTTCCGTATTGTCCAGAAGGACTTACATCACTCAATAAAGTTTGCTCATTAACCGTACAACTGGAATCATAAAGCGCTTCCGGCGTACACAATTGCATACACTCCTGTCTTAATAATTGCCATTCTCTGAAAAAGCGATTGGCAAGACCGTTGGCCTGACTCTGATCGATACCCGAATTACCGGTAATCGTTACCACAATCGGAGGTGTAAGTGTCGTTGGTAAACTAAACGTACTTACCGGAACACTGAAAAATGTACTTAACGCATTCAGGATATAGTTGGATTGCGTACCCAATGCTGCGGTACAACTGGTACAATCCATATTACACATATCCAATGAAATGTTCGGAGAGAACTGATCCGGATTGATGTAACAAGGATCGTCTTTATCCTTCAGCTTATTGATATATTGTGTTGCATATTCATTGAGTTGTTCCGCATTGACTTTCAGTTCTTTTGAAAGCGCATAAGAACCCGAAGCCAGTGCCTGATTAAAGTCACTTGGATTCGACTGGTATGGAAAAGCTCCTCCGGTACCACCTAGTTTTATTTTTTCAACATTGATCTTATCAACCTGACATTGGTCTGTTAGTTTGATCACCAAATCATATACAAATGGATAGGTTGGCAGTGTACACGTTAGCGGACTGGATGGTGTGAATTGCTGCGTTTGCTTGACATTATAATCAAATTCATAAGCAATATTATCACCTCCAACAGCCAGTTGTTTTGAAACGATATAGCGGTCGTCGTTCCCCGGAAAATTACCGGTTGACTCCAGTCGGTTATGACTTAACAGGTTATCGTTCATCATCCCGTGCATTGGATTGTCGTTTGCCGCATCGGTCAATTTGTCCAGATTGTCTTTCGGATCATTTGATAATCCCGTTGCAATTGTTCTTCCCTGCGGATCGATATAACTCACCGACACCTGACCATTCGGATCGATCACGATGTTCTTTTTATAATGCGATACATCACCAACACTATAACCAAACAAACGGTTTAGCTCTTTATCGGTAGGAACCGTATACAAATACCGCATTTCATGTCCCGAACCTAACTGATGGTTAAACCCAACACCGCCTTTTCGGGCAATACGTCCGGTATTATCCGGTGTATATTCTATCTGTGAAAAAGGATGATTTTCGGCATCCGGAACGTATTTCTGATTGATACTGTTTGGGAAATCGATTAGCCCATTGGCCGAATAATATCGTGCCGCACCCGATCCCGTATCCATTTTATTGATCTGTATATTACAATTTGTCGGATCGGAAGTATCATCGAAGTCAAAATCCCGGAACGAATAAGGCGTACCGCTTTGAGCGATATTATAGTTTTTAAAATAACGAATACTATTCTCATTGGTCGGAGTTGGTAATACCTCAACAGCAGGTCTTCCCTGTGCATCGTATACGACTTCGCCAACAATTGCATTTTTATCGGTATTGATTTTGGTAACGGTTTGTCGGTTACGCAAGGATCCGTCGAAATAACTGATTACTTCTTTCTTTTTCCCGTTTTCGGCATAACTAACCTGCAATTGCCAGTTTTTGCCTTTTTCGTGTTCGGATAACTGAGCGACATGAGTCCAATCGGAAACTTTGGTTTTAGCACCCGTTCCGGAACTCCATTTACCGTAATACTTCCCTTTAAAAACAGCAGGATGCAGACCGACTGCTCTAACGCGATAAATCAAATACCCTTTGGCGTAAAGCAATGGGATTTCATAGAAATTCGATTTTGTGCTAATTCGGGTATTGTTTAATTCAAAATCACGATCACTAAAATTGATCGTATTTGCAAGCTGATTATCGGTTATATTGGTCGCGGCATACGAATCGATCCAGGTCCATTCCAATTCATATTCGAGTGCCCCGGCAATTTTTTGCCATTCTAATTTAATCGAACCCGGAACCATTGCTCCGGTTGACGAATCCAACTGATTCGTTATAGTTGCCATCGGAATAGGTAACTGATCGGAAACCGTATAATAGCGTTTTACCTTTAGTCCTAAATCTAAAAATATATTTTCAGGGATATAATTCGACGTGGTATCGTTTACCATGTCTCTATATACAACAGAACCCGGAATCAGGCTGATTTTGATTCCAAACCGGTTTTTAACCTGTAAAAAGTTAACGTCGGTAAACAATGTATTCACAACCGACGCCCCATGCGGACTATAGGAAACCGCCAGCGTTTCTTCTCTTGGCGTAACCGATTCGTCTATAGAACCATCCGGCATAAGCGGCGTAACCGTAAACTTTGCCTTAAATTCATACCATTGGTACGGTGCCATGGTATTGTCTACGCGTAAACGGGCATAGCAATACGGGTCTTTATTGTGCTGATTGGCCCATCCGGCTTCGGGATCCACTACCGTAGCCAACTGTGTAAAGCCGTTTAGTTGAATCGGAGCCGAAGGATAGTCCTTTTCCTCAACCTGTGCCGTAGCAAAAATGGAGAAAAAGAGGGTAATACTAATCAATAACCTGCCTAATACTGTATTCATATTATTTATAATGTTATAGCCTTATAATTTTTTAATTTACCGGTAACGATAAACTTTTTGTCTTTAATCGTGAAAAAATCCTGTTGTTTAATCTGAGGACATTTCGGATGCTTACCGTAGCGTACTTCCAGTTTCGGATTTTTTATTTTTGTCTTCTTATTCTTGACTGTAAAATCTTTTTCGCCAACAAAATAAAACTCCTGTTTTGCCAGACTGTAATCAGCTTTATTGATATAGATGATCAATCGGTCCATAGCAACCTGAGAATACTTTCCTGATTTCAGTTCACAGATATAATAGGTTTTATCCTGCTTTAGTGAGTAGTCCGGAAACAATTTCAGAAACGATTGCAAGGCAATGGGCGAATTGTTGTTTTCCACTTTACCGATCTGCAGTATTTTCTCCTGATGGTTGATCATAATATTATTCGTTCCGAAACTGGCAAACTCATTATCTTTAATCTGCTGGTAGCTTACGGTATTATTTTTATAGATCGTTCCGGTATAGGTCTCAATCGGTTTGGTAGCCGTAGCCGTGCTATAAAAATTATAGGTTGACTGGTAACAATAACTTTTTTCGGATTTATATTTTTTTTCAACCTTATCAAACAGTTCTTCCACCGCTTTCTTTCCCTGTGAAAAAGTAGGAAGTGCCATAAAGAACAGTAAATAGAATAGTAGCGTCTTTTTCATGAGCCTTTAATTTTGTTTAATACTGTTACTTCTTGTTTCCTGTATGGTAAACACTCCTTTTTCGGTTTCTTTTTTAACCCGGATTAACCCACCTTCCAAATCGTATTCGTAAAAGGTGGCGTAATTGTTTTCATCGAGTTCGGCCATCAAACGTTGGGTTTGTTCATCATAAACAAAACTTTTCATCGATCCGTTATACGGGTGAAAACGGATGTCGTCGAAATAACATTCGGTTGCCGTATTCGAACAAATCAGTTCTATTTCGAGTTTCGGAACGGTCGCGGGTTCAAGAAAAACGATATCCACCTCACCGGCAATAAGCTGCCAGCCATCGATGATTTCGCCAACCGGATGTAGGGTTGCCATCAAAGGTGCCGACGTATTGGTCAGACTTATTTTAATCGATCCTGTATAGGTCAACTGTTGTGTGGGATGGATTTCTTTGATCCATCCACTTACCACATATTTACCCGGAGTGGGTTGAAATGAATTCGTAAAGTCGGAATACTGTGCATTTAGTTTTACACTTATCAATAGCACAAAGAATAGAATATATCGTATCATAATTTAATTCGGATTAGTTAGTATCACATGCTCTAGGAATCAAGGTCAAAGCGCCTCCGAAACCGCCTCCATTTAAACCTTCATCGCACTTAATTATAACACAACACGGTGACGAGTTCCCTTCCAGAGTAACATTAAGTTGAATCTCGGCATTTAATGAGGATTCAGGATTTGTTTGTTCTTTAAAGAAATCCCCATTTACATGTAACTGTACCGTTTTTCCTGTAATCACAATATTACTTGCCGGAATACTTAGTGGAATCTGAGTTGGACTTGGTATTGTTGTAACAGTAACAGTAGCAATATTTACCGGGAATGTCAATCTTAATCCTATACAGGAGTATGCTCCATCATCATTCGGACAACCATTTCGGGTAAAACCAAATGTACAGCCGCTTGGTGGGTTTTCTCCTCCGACTGGACAGGACTCTTTTGGAATAGAAGCCGGAGCGGTAACCATTTCCCTTTCTAATTTAACCGACTGCCCCGTGGCTACTTTGATACTTCTCTTTCCGGTGTGCGAATGATTTGTCGAGTAGTTTGCATCAGTAGTATTAAAACTAAAATGCGGTGGATTTATACTACTTGTTCGACGTGTTTCTTCGAAACCATCAAACCCCATTTCCGAATATTTTGAATTCGAAGCCACTGCCATTGGCAACGTATAATTATAGCCATATTGCGCGGCACTATGTCGGTTTAAAGCATCTTTATTTTCCAGCTCGGTTCCATACGGGCTGTATAAAGTGATACTACTCGCATTTTTCCAATTGGTCGTATTTTTCGTCCATAAACCATTGGCAAGTATATAAAACGGTACAAACTTCGCAAAGAAACCTTCATTTCTTGGATTGTTTACCGAAGTCGTTGCTGCATTTCTACTCGTTAAATAGGCATACGATTCCTGAGCTCTCCAATCGCCTTTGATGTTCCATAGGTACGGATTTACTCGTACGGCATACGGATAATTTGGATTCCCCAGATCATCAACAGAAGCACTTGTCGCAGGATCCGGATAATATGGTAAATTATGTTCCGATTGTGGTTTCCAGTAATCGTTATACACCACGGCACTGGCATTTAGTATTCTCGGGTTCGTTCCTGACGAGCCATTATACTCTAAAACACTCTGATCCAGAAATCCGATCTGATTCCCAGCATCTGTAATCGTAATCGGATTTTTCATCAACGTTATAGAGGCCATCGAAGCCGCCTGTAAGTTTCGATACCCGGAACGCATAATTTTAAACGGAATGCTACTATAGGTCGAGCATTTGTTAAAGTAATTCCCGTCTTTATCCATTAAAAGAATTCCTTTGTTAGTGGGACTAAAACCGACTACCCAAAGTCGGTTGACAAATAATGGTGTTGATGGAACAGCGGCTAGTGCCTGCATTTCGCCTTCGACAGGCTCTAATGTTGTGGCATTTTTAAGATATAACTCATCGCCCAAATGGAAATATTGGGTTACATTCTCAAAAGCACCAAGCCAGAAATACGGTTTGTCTGTTGGTGCGTTAGAACCACCTCCTACATTACCAGCCTGTTCACCACTAAGACTTAAAGATCCCTCAATACCAATATTGGTACTGGCCAATCCCATACCGTCGTATTTCCAGTAAGCCGGATAGGTAAAGGCATAGTATTGGTCGTTATACTCATTTGTGGTTTGCGTCAGGATCACCTCTCCGGAACTCGCATCCCAGGCCAGGTTTTTGGTTGAAACGCTTGATCCCAGATCATAGGCAATTTTCTCAACCAGTATTCCCGTTTTATGAACGTGTTTTGTAGTCACAGCCGTTCGCAATAAATTTTCATTATACGAATATTTAGGGAGTACTGTCGGTACAAATCCCGGGAACAATGTGAATATAAAGGCACCGAGATTTCCGTCGAAACCAGCTAATTCCGATTCGGAACGGCTTTCGTTAAAATCATTGATCATGTCATAATCCACACCGAGTAATTGTCTTCTTACCTCTCCTTTTTCATTAATGGTCTGTAAGTTATTTTCCAGATTACCGTTTGCGTCGACGTTATATTTATAAACAACCTTCGAAATCGGTTGATTGTTTCCTTCGGCATACACCTCCTGCGATTTTACTTTACCATTCATATCATTGGTTTCGACCGAATAGCCTTGTGACATCGTTAAGTGGCTACGCATCACAAAGCTGACCAATTGCGTAACAAAGCCCATAAGTTGATTCGGACTCGGGATATCACTCTTGACATCCGGATCGGTAAAGTCAACTTTTGTAGGGAAATCATACGATGTATAATGTCGGGTAACTACTTTTCCGGTTGCATGTCTTTTAACTTCTTTATTGTCCTCCAGTCGCGGCAGGTTTTGTACCGTTACCTTCGAATAGGTAACCCGTGGTGCCGGGAAAAAGTTTTCCCCGAACGGTTTTTCCACATAATTATTTTCTCTTGGTGCCGATATGTTTTGCGCATAGCTACCACTTTTAGGATATAACGGTTCTAAAAGGGCATTTTCGGCACTTCCGTTTGGTTCGTATGTCGCTACTCCACTTGATTTTTTATTATCGTCATTATACGAATACGTCTGACCATATTCCATACTCGACAAGTCGGTTCCTCCGGATGGATTACTACTTAGCATCGAGCCCCATTCGTCGCTTAAACGGATGGATTTAACGCGAAGACCGCCACCCAGTTTTCTTCCCTTACTGTTTTCAAGTCGGATCCAGGATTTATCGGTTTTAAAAATCCGGGCACAACCTTTTCTTTCCAGTTCCTTGTTCGGTCCATCGAAAATTTTGCTAATGGATTCAATACTACCCAACAGGTCGTTTACGATAGAAACAAAATTGGTATTACTATTATCGCCACCGATACTGTATACAATTCGGTTTAGATAGGTTCTACCAAAACCCCAACCGGTTTTGGCAATCGGATTTACATTCTCAGGGCCACTTGAACCATCCCGGTTTAACATTTTTAACGGAATAACCGCTATAGTACCATAATTCGGATTAGTAACCACATTTATTTGTTCCGGATCTCCAATCTCGAAATACCCGGAAACATATTCATATTGCGAATCATTAGCCGTCATATTCATCAGGAAACGGAACTGAATCGCTTTATCTAAATTTTCCCGCAAACAATTATCAACAAATTGCTGTTTTGTACTGATCGAATCAGCAGCATTAAGTTTTACATAGATATATTTGTAATGCTCATTTTCATTATATAAGGTGTTTTTAATGTCGCCAGATCCGGGGCTCTGCACCCTTCCGGCACCAATAACTTTAAACATCTGCATCGCTCTTTTATTTTGAACGTACTGATAATCGTCGCTTTCCGTTTCGATAGCGATTACACCACCCGATGGTAGCTGAACCGATTTTAGCGTCCAGGCACCAGTATTGTTATCGGCTATTTGTTGATTACCCTGATCCACAAAAGGATATTCGGTATTGGACAATGCGGAATTAAGATTCCCACTTCCGGCCGGATTTACTTTATAATTCCCCCAAATATCAAAACCTTTCGGATCGTAGTCCGGGTTGTTAACAGCATCATTCGTAATGGTATAATTATCCGGTTTGTTTTTTGATTTTTCCAATCCGTAATTAAACACATAAGGCGTATATCTTCCCATGTTGGAATCGCGGTAGGTAAAAAACACCCGTTTCAGCGTTAGCTTTCCTTTCCCCTGAGCCAATGAGTTTGGTGTGTTTTTACACAACGAATAGTCATAATCAAAATGGGCTGTTTTAATCGGCTTGATGGCACTATTGATCCCCGGATCGACAATAACACCCGATGCATTGGTTACTTCCGGTCTGGAATACAATCGGATGGATTTGATATATTTCATTCGTCCGGAACCGGCACCCCCCTGTTCTCCGGCAACACCTACAGCATCCTGTCGTTCTCCCAGATCAAAGAAAGCCACATGTGTTTTGGTACTGATTTTATCCAGATAGGTCAACTCTTTAATCCCGTAGAGATACGTTCCTTTTTGGTCGTCCTTATGTGAAATCAATCCTTCGTTATAGGTAGCCGTATTCGCCTGGAAAGGAATTCGCCATTTATAATCACGAACCGTGGTATAATCAAATTTTGTAAACGTTCCCAAATCGTTAAGACTAGGGCCATCGCCATCCACATCTTCATAATCGGCCGATAAAACCGAAGTGATCAAATAACTATGCGCATACGGCGGCGTTGTAATTTTATTTAGGAATTTATCACTACGACTGGTATGATTCCCTGAGGTTGTACCGTTATATGGCACCAATCCGTTTGTGTTATTTCCGGTTTGACCCGAAACGTCAAAAGTAGCTTCCACTTTTCTCATGTTATAGGCTGTTCTTCCATATACATAAGTAGAACCATCGGTTTGCAGCACCTTAATTCCAGCGGTATGGTGTACTTTGGCACTGTCGTTTTTTATCACAAAAGGATCGCCTGCCGTTTCTTCGGCGGTTACTTTATGAACCAGCTGATTTCTCAGGTAACGCTTTGTTCTTTTAATTTTCGAATCGATAACATGGGAAATACCATTATAACCTTCATAATACTTATTCGTTGTCATCCGGTTTTTGGTTCCACCGTCTAATCCGATTCGCAAGGCTTTTTCCTTATGGATTTTATTAAGATAGATACTCTGCTCCGGATCCACAACGGTGCTTCCCACCAGCTTGTAGGTTACCGGTTCATATTCCATTTTTTTCGTATCCGTACTGCTTTCATTAAAATATTGCAGTACGTTATTATTGCTTACCCATCCGCCTGTAGTACTTGTTGAAGGCGACACTTTAAAGTCGACACCTGCGTGCGCTATATTTCCAACTCCAAATTCAGCTCCTAAGCTTGCTCCTTCGCCATAATCCGTAACCTTGTCATTATACAGATAACTTACCTGAGAACGGTACGGACGGAACATTCCCGACACACCTTGTCCGTCAATATTATAGATATCGTAGGTATAGTTCGTAACCGGTAAAGCCGTAGTATTTTCGGTAACGGTTCTTTCGTTTTCGCGGTTAAAGTCCAAAACACCGGCCTGAGCTCTTTTGTATTCCGTATTTTCATAACCGAAAGCTTTCTCTTTTCTATTACGGTATTTTGCAGCCACTTTCTGATAGGAGCCATAACCCGATATTTGCCCCTGGAACTCCGTTAAAAAGAATTCACTACCAAAAGCGCCGTTAAAGGTAAAACTTGTATTTTCGAAACCTACCCGTTTACTCGGCGTATAACTCATATCATTAAAAGAAACACTCCCGCCTAAAGCTCCTGCTGCCTTTGTTTTAGAGCTTACCGTCGTTTCTCCTTTTTCCGTTTTCGAATATAGATTACTCATACGCTGTACACTAGCTGACAGGTTTAGATTTTCCACTCCTTTTCTACTACTGAATCCCAAACCTATAGTTCCGGTACCTTTTAAACTTTCGGAAGTTGTATTCGTGTCAAACTTTTCTTTTAATTTCGCAGAGATACTAACCGAAGGATTCACACTGGCTCCTTCTGTAGCGGAACCGGTAAAATTTAAGCCCACAGCTACATTTTCACTTAGCTGGAAGCTAAGTCCGAAGGATGGTTTAAAAGTAATTCCTTCATAATTGTTGTATTGTACCCCAAGTCCTACTCCGGGTTTAAAGGCATCGTAACCGGCAAAGGCCGCATTAAACCCAAAATAGGTTCCAACGGTAATATTATCTCGTAAATCATTTTCATACCGAACCTCATCACCTCTAAAATCATCAGGTAATCCACGTACTTGTCGTTCGATTTGTCCAACGTTTAGATTCCATCCAAGACCTACCCACGATGCTTCCTGATCGGTTGTGATTCCGGCATTATAGGATAAGTTTAGCGGATATCCGCCTACATCCATGATCGGGATGTTATAATTAAAATCACCACTGGCCAGATCCACCATATCCGAAGTTCCTATAGGTGTAAAGGAATTAAACTCGGGTTGTGTCGGACCACTGGTTAAAGCGTACATATGGATTGGTTGTGTGATTTCGACAAAAATCATCAACGCTAAATACCATGCGACAACTTTAGTAAACTTGCTGTTTCGGATTTGCTTTATCATAAGGCTATTTCTGTAAATGGATCTTTAAACTGGAATTTCAGGGTACCTTTTTTAAAAAGGTTATCTTTATAAATAAGTTGAATTTTGGCATTGGGATCGATGTTCGAAAAGAACAGCATCACTTTCTGATAGGGTGTGATTTTATAACTTCTTTCGAATAAGGCTGCCGAACAGGGAATGGTATCTTTCTGATTGACCACGACCATAAAATCCCTTTCAATCGAAAACGACATGTATTTTACGCCATCTTCATAGGAAATACCGGTATTCTCTGAATCTAAAATATCTTTTTCGTTTTCCTGCTGAAACGTGAATTCGATAACCCGTTCACGTTTGTTCTGTTCATAAAGGGAATCGACAAGAATTAAATTCTCGTTTCCTTTGTCTTTTAACAGGTAATACTGAATGGGTACTTCGGTTGCGGTAAAGTCGATTTTATCCACTTTTTGATTGTAGACTTTGGATTTCCAACCTATTTTTTCAAGGTTAAAGTAACGTTCCCGGATTTCGGAATCGTCAATGCCTCCCTTTTTATCTTTAGTACAAGATAAAAGCAGTAGTAAAGGGCAAGCAATAAAAAATAATTTAACTATTTTCAAGGCTCTAGTTTATAACCAAACAATTACAATTTACTTGTAGGTTTAAAAATTGACCTTTCACTGGGCGCTGAAATGATCAAACGGGCGCAAAAGTATTATTTTTTATACAAAGAATGTTTCTATATTGTAGCGAAAAGTTTATTTCTCCATAAATAACACCTAAAACAATGATTTAAAGCACTTTATAAAAATCATTTTAAAGCAATTATTTAAACAACAGACCTGTTTTTACAACGAAAACTCTACGACTTGTTATACCGCTGTTTTTTCTTTAAAAAAACGCGGATTGCCTTATTTTTTTATAAGCCATATCAAAAGGTCGGGATAAATATTTCATTTCGTAATAATTTTCTGAATTTATTCGCTCTAAATTTTAAAAATAAAATTTAGAGGTAAAAGCATATAAAATGGACTCAATAGTTGACGCTGTAAAAAAGAGACGTAAACAGGCCGGACTTACGCAGGAGGAGTTTTCATTGCGAGCCGGTGTTGCTCTATCGGTGGTTCGAAAAATAGAACAAGGCAAGGATAATTTAAGTCTATCGAAGGTCAATCAGGTTTTAAAAATGTTCGGGCATGTAGTGGGTCCAATTCAGGAGAAATAGTATGAGAGAAGGAATTGTAAAATACAACAACATCGTAACTGATTTTAAACTAAAACACGATTCTTATAACCATAAAAAACGGCAAGCTTTTACGCTTGCCGTTTGACTTTATTCTTCCTTAATCGGAATCCTATTTTATAAATGAATTATGCATTTTTAAGATATTCTTTTAAGCTCCAGTCATCATTTGAAATTGGTTCTATATAACGCTCTACCTTTATAGGAGTTCCTAAATTATGTAAACGCAAACTTTTATCTTCATCACCTCCTACATGTCTCCATTCTTTAGCGTCTGAAGCTACAATCATATCAACAATAATTTTCAATTCTCCTTTTATTTCTGCTACAATAAAGCACTCCGAAATTTTTCTAATATCCTCACTGGGTTTGGCAATAGAAACATAACATGCCCAAATACGTCCATAATGTACATTCTCATATTCACTTATCTTAAAAAGATAACGTGGATTTGGATAGGGGCTTTCCCTATAAAAAACATCTGGTTTAGGGCTTGTTAATATTGGTAATCCAAAACCAACAGTAATATCATTCATATACGATTTAATTTCTGTTGCTAAAGCATTATACTTTTCAAACTCTTCTTTTTTAGTTCCGGCGTAAATTGCTTCTTGTTCTTTTTTAAATAAAAAATCGATAAACTCTTTTACTGCTTTCATTATTATTATTTATTTTTAAATAGTTTGTTTAACCATATATCACCATGATCAGTACTTTCATCAAATACACCCAGTTGATTCTTAAACTGATCTTTCACTTCGGCTATATACAATACCGATTCACAGCGTCTTGGATATTGCTTCATTTGTTGTAGTTTTTCTAACGTTACCTTTTTCTCTTCATCAGTCATATTTTTATGTACCGTTTTTAGCGTTTCTATCAATTCATCTTTTGCTAAAACTTTATAATTTGCATATACTGTTAAGTCAAATGTAACAAATTTATTCTGATTCTTTTCCATTATCTGCAATATCTGTTCCTGTATTGCATTTTCAGCTTTAAGCATCGTTTTCTTGTTAAATTGATCCGATGTCAAAATAAGATTTAATCCTTCCTGAGCACCTGATCCTAGAAACTGATCCCCTAATACGTGCGCTGAGTTGAGTTTTAAACCATAATTATACTCTCCAAGTCTACCAGCTGGTATAGTAAGTCCACGGGTACCTACTTTTTTCAGAACCAAATTCGTTCCTTGATTGACATGATTTACCGTACGTTGCTCTACGTTTGATATTCCAATAACTATTGTAAAATCCTGTTGTCCATACTCGTGTGCTTCTTTTGCATATTGATAAGTCACCATTACCTGACCTTCACCTACAGGTTCAAATTTCACATTAATTGGTTCAAATTGTTTATGTTCTCCTCCTTCATCTTCAAAAATATCGGTAAGACCATATGTATCTCCAAACTGACCGATTGTTGCAGCCAATCTTTTCAATTTTTCCTGTGCTGCCTCAATTCTTGCTTTATCCTTATCTTTTTCTGCTTTTGCCAGATCTTTTTCAGTATTTGCTTGTATCGTATTAAGACGCTCAAGTCTTTGTATAATGATTTCTGATTTACCTTTAAAAGAAGCAGAGGCCGGATATCGTTTCACTTGTTCTATACCACGATTTAATTTTGTAGAAAGTTTCACTTTTTTACTTTCCATGTAGATTTCATCGCCTTCAAAACTCAATGTATGATTTTTACCATTCATTTTAAACTCCTCTGGAGCAACTTCATGGTAGGCATTTTTCACACTTTTATCGACATTCTTCTTATCCTTATCCTTGGTCTTTTCCTCTTTTTTACCAATCCCTACTTTTCCAAGCAGTGCTTTCCCTTTCTCTTTCACAAAGTTCCAAAACTTGGTAATTCCGTTTACAATACGCTGACGGATTTTATGAATCACACCCAACACTTTGTCGGCTAGTCCGCTGATACCTAAGATCGAGGCTAGCAATCCGATTAATACCGGGATGGCTTTGGCCAATGCATTTTCGATCGATTTGGCTACCGCGCCCACTTTACCGCTGGCAATAGCCGAAATACTATCCATAAAGGCACTGATCAATTCGGCAATCTGTGCGGCACGTTGTACGAAGAATTTCACCACATCGATAATCGCCATAATGGCTTTTACAAACGCTCCTACCGGCGATAACAATCCTAAGATCCACTTGATACCCGCCTGGATAACCTGACTCTGGATGATGTCCATAATGGCATCCATAACCGTCGCTTTAATATCCTGGAACTGGTCTTTCAGGTATTCCCAAAGTCCTGCGATACCGTCTTTACGTACCACCTGTACAATTTCAACTCCGGTTTCCAATACTTTCATCAACGGTTCACCTACTACTGTCGCTCCAATGGAACGAATTCCGCTCCAGGTCAGATTCAGTACCTGCATAGTAATCGAGAAAATACCTTTTAACGAGAAGATATCTTCCGGCATCGTAATCGTAACGCCTTTGGCAGCTCCGGTTAACCAGGCAAAGAATCCGGTTTGAAGGTGCGTCCAGATGTTTGCTGTAAAGTTGGAGAATCCTTGTCCGACACCCGCAATAAGGTTTCCGAAGAATCCGATTGGGTCCATGATAATGGCTCCTACAACCTCAACCACTTTTGCCAATAGGTTCGTCAGCGTATTTTTCACCTCAATAATAAAAGCAAAAACACCACTTAAGGCACTTAAGGCCATACCTACCAAGCCTTTATTCATGGCTTTTAAGTTTTCAATTCGGGCATCGATTGCTTCAATGTTTTCGACATATTTCTTCGCCAATACATCAATAAGGGCATCTTTTTTATTGTCGACATCTTTTTCAAGCGCATTGAATTTACCCTGAATTTCACTGATCGCAGCCGCTCCAAGTTTCTTTAAACTTGGCGATAAGGTGTTGACATAATTCTGTACCTCTTTCTTACCGGTCGCAATTCTTCTTTTCGCCGCATTTAACTGATTGGCAACCACATTGGCGATATCGTCAATATAGCGATCCATTGTTGAAACATACTTTTCTTTTCCGGCAACAAAGTATTGTTCTACTTCTTTCGGAAGCCCTACCATAGCATCTTTGACACGCTTTAGGTTTCTCCAGTCAAGCCACGAATCGCCATAACGTCTCTTTTTATAGGCTTTCATCTCCTTGTCTACATGTCTTTCAAAAGCAATCTTAGCGGCTATACTACCGGCTGCGAATTTTTTAGCAACCGTATCGTCAAGACCATCCAAAATACCTTTAACATCACCTTTAGCGTCGTTATAGATTTTATTGATATTATCGGCTATTTTTTTACGCTCAGCAGTGTCTTTAGAGGCTGTTTCTTTCTGGTTACCAAGCACTTTATCCAGTCCGCCTTTACGGGCCCCATGCATTCCGGCAATTTGCTTCGCGGCTTGTGCCTGTGCTTCGTTCTGGGTTTTGTTTAATTTCTGATTTTCGTCTATTCTAAATTGGTTGGTCGCGGCCTTACTTTGCTCTTTTGCTTTGTTTTTCTCGTCTAATGCGCCTTTGAATGACGGCTCGTTAGAATTGGCAAGCATTTGATCGGTAACGCCATGCTCTTTCATTTGGCTGTCGATGCTATCCGTTTCCGATTGAATTGGTTTTTCAATATTGGCAGCCTCTCTTTTTGTTGGCATTGCCTTGGCAGCATTAACGCTACCCGGTGCTTTACCGTGTTCCGGCATTGGCATTTTGGCAACATTCCGAACCGGTTGTTTCGATGTATCCGGTTTTTCAGCTGTGGTATTCTGGATACTTCCCGAAGCGGCATTCTTCTCTTTTTTGACAGAGCCCATTGCTTTGTCATTGACCTCCTTAATATTGTTGTTTTTTTCGAACTTATCCGCATCTTCCTCATTTGTAGGAAGCTTTACGCCATCAATTTTCTTTTTCAGTTCGGCTTTAAAAGCAGCGGCACTAAACAGTCCCGGTTCCTGCGCGCTCATTTTATTTACCTGACCGGCTTGTGCCATACTTTGGCGTTCATTCGACGGTGAAGGTGCAGCAGCCTGGGCGTCTTGCGATGCCTTACCTGCCGGTCCGTGTTTTCGCTGTGCTTTTGCTGTTTCGGCAACCTGACCCTGCATTTCCATAAAAACAGGATTGGCAGTAGCTGTTTTCGGTGTCGTGTCGGCCACTTCTTCTGTTGCTGCTTTATCCTCAACAGCTTCTTTTCCTTCAGCTTTTGGATCTGATTTATCAGCAGCTTTTATAACGGGAGCCGATTCCGACGAAGCGCCGGTATCACCAGAGCTTTTTGAATTCGAAACGTCAACCAACTTTTCGTCTGTAGTTTTTTGGGCCGTTTCGGCCGACTTTGGATCAGCTGATTTGGCACCTGGTAATTTTGCATCTGCCGGCTTCGCTTCTGCTGTTGCTTTTGCATCCGTTGGTTTTGTTTCCTCCGATTTTGCGTCTGCCGTTTTTGCATCCTGATATTCTCTCAATTCACTAATTCCCAGCGTACTTCGATATTCCATCTCTTTCTGCTTGGTGTCGGGATGATCCAATTCTCCTGTTGTTCCAATACTTGCCTGAAGCTGTTGGTATTTTTGTTCGGAACCGTCGGAATACGCAGGACTAGAGCCGTGAACAGCCGGAATACTTGCGTTTTCTGTCTGTGGGCTACTTTTTTCGGTGCCGGTTTGTTCATTTTGAGCAACCGATTCCTGCGTTTGAAAATTGGTACTCTCCGTTTCGCGCAGAGAAAAAGGCGAATTCGCTGCCTGTTTCTCATCTTTCTTTTGCGCTGCTTTCTGCGGATTACTCTCTTTCTCTGCGTTCATTGTTTACTAATTATATTGTTTCCTTTATTTTATGATATAGTCAATGCCATACAAAGTGTAATCCATACGATTACACTCCATATAACATTTTATTCCCGGAAAAAATCGGTTGGTTCTGATTTATTTCCGGACCACTTTTTACGTTTTTTGGGAAGTTTAGCTGAATATTTTGTCTTCTTTTAAATATTCCTTTTGAATACTTTCCAATAGTATGTTATTGCTCACTCTGTAATCAGGCGATTTTGAAGCAATTGTTTTTAAACTGATATCCTGGATTACATTCATAATATTTGATCCCGTTAATTCATAACGTCCGGCTATAGCCTCCAGATCGATGTCTTCCATGTTTAATTGTTTGGGCAAATTGTGTTTCCAGATACGCAAACGCTCTTCCTGTCTTGGATTATTAAATCGTATACAACTATGAAAACGTCGCGTAAAAGCTTTATCCATATTATTTTTATAGTTGGATGCAAGAATGATCAATCCGGAAAAGGTTTCGATACGCTGTAACAAATACGACACTTCCTGATTGGCATACTTATCCTGTGCATCGCGAACGTTGGTACGTTTTCCAAAAATGGAATCGGCTTCGTCAAAAAACAAAATCCAGTTTTTATTTTCGGCTCTGTCGAAGAGTTTAGCCAGTTGCTTTTCCGTTTCACCAATGTATTTGGAAACCAACATGGAAACATCCACTCTAAAAACAGGACGGTTTGTATATTTCCCCAAAAGGCTTGCGGCCAGTGTTTTTCCTGTTCCCGGGTCGCCATAAAACAACACCCGGAAGCCTGGTTTCAGTGTTTTTTGCATATCCCATTCTTCCATGAGAATATGACTGCTATTATACCAGGCTTCAATACTTTGAAGTTCGTTTAACGTGGATTGGGGAAGTATAAGGTCGCTCCACGATCTACGGGTGTTTAATTGTTCTGCCGGAAAATCGTTACTCATTTTCGGCAATAATTCGATTCCAAACAGGATGCGGTTAAAAGCTTCCTGAGTGATATCTATTTTAGTGTGTACTGCGTTTTCATTCTGATTTGATACTTTCAGAATGTTTTCTTTTAGCAATATATTGGAGTCATCAAAATAATGCAATGTCTGTAATCTTCCTGCGATACAGCTACCGCCTAAAATAAACTGTAAGGCTTCAACAGTTGGTAAAAAAAGCCTGCCGCTATCATTGGTTGAACATAAATCAAATAATACGCTATTGGGTACCTCTAAATAAATGCGTCTTAATAACGCCGGGTCCAATTTTGGCATCAATGCCATTAAGAGAATGACAACTTCATGACGGGCAAGCTCTTTCTCCGAGATATAGTCGCCTAGTGGAAAGCCTTCATGGTCACTAGTACTAAATCCAGGTGATTCTGTATTGAAATCCTGTGAAGGATTATTAATTCGCCAGACAATTACTTCCTCCAGATATGTAAATAATTGCTGTATTTTTTTCGACTCCATTGTATTTTGGGTGTTTGTTTTTGTATCTGTTTCAAGTTCAAAATTCACTCTTTTTTTTTGCAAAAAGTAGTTTTTCGGGCGTTCGATTCAGTAGTTGCAGTAAGTCGTAAAACCGGTTATTCTCAAAAAATAAAGCACTAAAAGTCAACCGCATAAAAACAGGCGTATGCGGCTCAAAGAAGCCTCTATCGAAATGTTTTACAGAACTATTGCAACGACCGTTTTAACGACGTTATTTTGAGTAAAAAACCTCACAACGTTTTGCAACTATTTGTGAGGTTTCGATTAAAATTTAATAGTATTATTTTATATAATTGACTACGGCATAACTCTGTTCTTCCATCTGGAAAGCGACAAAGCCATCTTTATCATAGAATTCGTAGTTATGCGGTTCCAGAATATGCGGTGAGAAATACTTTCCATCCGAGCTTCTGAAGTACATTATGTATTTGATTCTTGCATTTATCAGGTCATGATCCTGATACTTCCCTTCCGGGTTAAAATAAAACGTAAGCACTTTTAAAAATCCTTTTTCGTTTGGATCGTCCCCAGCCCTATTCATTTGCCCTAAAGTCAACACATGGTTCGGTTCTGTCCCCTGAGCAGCCGTTACTGGACCCGAAAAAATACCCGCTCCCTCAACGTCTAATCGCGCTTTTGGTGACGATGTACCGATTCCGACATTACCACCCTGACGTTGCAGACTGATATCGCGATTGTTTTTCAGATTATAATCTGCGCCCTGAATATTCGGAATATCGACTTTGGATGTTTCAATTCGCAATGACTTATTCTCCGATTTATCTTTAGCCGCAAGAATACCTTCGATTCCCAGATTTCCGAATTTGGTTTCATTACCCGATTTAAGCAGATACTCTCCGCCACCACTGCCATTACCAGCACCTAATAAACTCCAGGGTGACCACTCGCCATTATAAAATGCCCGATTATATATTTTATTAGACATTCCATACGTATGATACGTCTGATAGGCCATCACTTCATCTGTAAAATTTCGGGTTACGGTTAACATCCCTGCCATAAACTCAGGATAATTTTTACCTTCTCTGGCATACTCATCTGAATTTTGCGAAAAAACACCTGTTTGTCGGAATTCATTCAAATCATCACCAGGTCGCAACTCTCCTTTCAAATTTAAAGTACCGTATGTATCTGCTTTATTAACCAGACCTTCGTACATAACTCCAAATTTGGCATCTACTTCGTTTGTATTTGCCTTTTGACCTAATTGCGCATACACCTCGCTGGCATTGGCTTTTTCGGACAACTTGCCGCTCAGATCGGATAGTTTCAGATTGACATCAGTGGTATTTGCTTTTACAGCCAATCCTGCGTTTACATCTGCTACATTGGCTTTTCCGTTTAATCCGGCATTCAGATCACCTATTTTACCATAAACCTCATCAGCATTGGCTTTTGCATCCATCAAATGCGTAACCTCGGTAAACTTTATATCCATGTCACTCGCACTGGCTTTTAATGCCAAACCGGCACTTAAATCGGCCTTACTAGCCTTTAACACCAAGCCTTCCTGGATAACCGTAGCCGTTTCATCAAACCTTGTATTGACATCTGCGATATTTGCCTTGGCAGCCAGATCGGACAGGTTTGCTTTTCCGGACAACTTGGTATTGACATCCGTAATGTTTTCTTTTAAGGCTAAACCGGCATTCAAATCCGTGATATTGGCTTTTGCGGCCAGATCCGTTGCGTTTGCTTTCGCTGCTAAACCATCCTGTAATTGCGTAGCACTAACTTTATCCGCTAATCCTGTATTAACATAGGTTGTATCCGCTTTTAAAGCCAGGCCTGCATTCAAATCGGTTATATTTGCTTTTGCGGCCAGATCCGTTGCGTTTGCTTTCGCTGCTAAACCATCCTGTAATTGCGTAGCACTAACTTTATCCGCTAATCCTGTATTAACATAGGTTGTATCCGCTTTTAAAGCCAGGCCTGCATTCAAATCGGTTATATTTGCTTTTGCGGCCAGATCCGTTGCGTTCGCTTTCGCGGCCAAACCGGAATTTAAATCCTCTTTGCTTGCTTTTAAAGCTAAACCATCCTGTAATTGCGTAGCACTAACTTTATCTGCCAATCCTGTGTTAACATAGGTTGTATCCGCTTTTAAAGCTAAGCCCGCATTCACATCCGTGATATTGGCTTTTGCGGCCAGATCTGTTGCGTTTGCTTTCGTTGCTAAACCGGAATTTACATCGATGATGTTCGCTTTATCAGCAAGACCTTCTTCAAATTCAACGGCACTAATTTTTCCTGCTAATCCATTGTTAACATAGGTCGTATCCGCTTTTAAGGCCAAACCTGCATTCATATCCGTGATATTGGCTTTGGCCTGTAGATCCGCTAAATTCGCTTTTCCGGATAATTTTGTATTGACATCCGTGATGTTTTCTTTTAATGCTAAACCAGCATTTAAATCCGTTGCGTTTGCTTTTGTTGCTAAGCCAGAGTTTAAATCGGTGATATTGGCTTTTACCGCTAAATCACTTAAGCTCGCTTTTTCAGCCAGACCTTCTTCAAATTCAACAGCACTAATTTTTTCCGCCAATCTTGCATTGACATCAACAGTATTTGCTTTTAAAGCCAGACCAGTATTTAAATCCGTTGTGTTTGCTTTTGTTGCTAAACCGGAATTCAAATCCGTGATATTAGCCTTTACCGCTAAATCGGTTAAGTTTGCTTTGTCAGCCAAACCTTCTTCAAATTCAACAGCGCTAATTTTTTCCGCCAATCTTGCATTGACATCAACAGTATTTGCTTTTAAAGCCAGACCAGCATTTAAATCCGTTGTGTTTGCTTTTGTTGCTAAACCGGAATTCAAATCCGTGATATTAGCCTTTACCGCTAAATCGGTTAAGCTCGCTTTTTCAGCCAAACCTTCTTCAAATTCAACAGCGCTTACTTTACTCGCCAATCCTGTATTCACATAGGTTGTATCCGCTTTTAATGCTAAACCGGCATTTAGATCTGTAACATTTGCCTTCGACGCTAAATCGGTCAGATTCGCTTTGCCAGACAATTTGGTATTAACATCTGCAATCGTTGCTTTTTCATCAAGACTTTGCTGAATTTCAATAGCTTTCGCATCAACATCGCTTTTATTCGCTTTTAGAGCTAAATCTGTAACGTTGGCTTTCGCAGCTAAACCGGAGTTTAAATCGGTGATATTCGCTTTTACTGCCAAATCGCTTAGACTCGCTTTTTCAGCAAGACCTTCTTCAAATTCAACAGCACTTATTTTTTCAGCCAGTTTTGTATTGACATCAATCGTATTTGCTTTTAAAGCTAGACCAGCATTCAAATCCGTTGTGTTTGCTTTTGTTGCTAAACCGGAATTCAAATCGGTTACATTGGCTTTTGCAGCCAGATCCGTTGCATTGGCTTTCGCAGCTAAACCGGAACTTAAATCCTCTTTACTTGCTTTTAACGCTAAGCCGGAATTCAAATCCGTGATATTCGCTTTTACAGCCAAATCACTTAAACTCGCTTTTTCGGCTAAACCTTCTTCAAATTCAACAGCACTTATTTTTTCAGCCAGTTTTGTATTGACATCAATCGTATTTGCTTTTAATGCTAAACCAGCATTCAAATCGGTTGTGTTTGCTTTTGTTGCTAAGCCAGAGTTTAAATCCGTGATATTCGCTTTTACAGCCAAATCACTTAAACTCGCTTTTTCGGCTAAACCTTCTTCAAATTCAACAGCACTTATTTTTTCAGCCAGTTTTGTATTGACATCAATCGTATTTGCTTTTAATGCTAAACCAGCATTCAAATCGGTTGTGTTTGCTTTTGTTGCTAAGCCAGAGTTTAAATCCGTGATATTCGCTTTTACAGCCAAATCACTTAAACTCGCTTTTTCGGCTAAACCTTCTTCAAATTCAACAGCGCTAATTTTTTCCGCTAATCTTGCATTGACATCGACAGTATTTGCTTTTACAGCCAGTTTTGTATCGACATCCGTGATATTGGCTTTGACTGCCAAATCGCTTAGACTCGCTTTTTCGGCTAAACCTTCTTCAAATTCAACAGCGCTAATTTTTTCCGCTAATCTTGCATTGACATCGACAGTATTTGCTTTGGCTTCAAGATCCGTTACGTTGGCTTTTGTTGCCAAGTCAGTGACATTCGCTTTTACCGCTAAACCATCCTGTAATTGTGTAACACTCACTTTATCCGCCAACTTGGTATTAACATCGACAATAGTTGCTTTTCCATCCAGACTTTGCTGAATTTCAATAGCTTTGGCATCAACGTCACTTTTATTCGCTTTTAAAGCTAAACCAGCATTCAGATCCGTAACATTGGCTTTTGTTGCCAAATCCGTGATATTTGCCTTCACTGCCAAATCCGTTAAACTCGCTTTTTCGGCTAAACCTTCTTCAAATTCAACAGCGCTGATTTTTTCAGCTAATCTTGCATTGACATCGACAGTATTGGCTTTTACAGCCAGTTTTGTATCGACATCCGTGATATTTGCCTTCACCGCCAAATCAGTTAAACTCGCTTTTTCGGCTAAACCTTCTTCAAATTCAACAGCGCTGATTTTTTCAGCTAATCTTGCATTGACATCGACAGTATTTGCTTTTACAGCCAGTTTTGTGTCAACATCCGTGACATTGGCTTTGACTGCCAAATCGCTTAAACTCGCTTTTTCGGCAAGACCTTCCTCAAATTGAACGGCACTAATTTTTTCAGCTAATTTGATATTGACATCGGCAATATTTGCTTTGGCATCAAGATCTGTTACATTGGCTTTTGTTGCCAAGTCTGTAACATTTGCTTTTATAGCTAAACCAGAAGTCAAATCATCTTTACTTGCTTTTAAGGCTAAATCCGTTACGTTGGCTTTATCTGCCAATTTCGTATTAACATCTGTAATATTGGCTTTGACTGCCAAATCACTTAGACTTGCTTTTTCGGCCAAACCTTCTTCAAATTCAACAGCACTAATCTTTTCAGCTAATTTGATATCTACATCCGCGATGTTGGCTTTAGCTGCCAAGTCAGACAGACTGGCTTTTAAAGCTAATCCGGAATTTAAATCGGTGATATTGGCTTTGGCATCAAGATCTGTTACGTTGGCTTTTGTTGCCAAGTCGGTAACATTTGCTTTTATCGCTAAACCGGAACTTAGATCTTCTTTGCTTGCTTTTAAATTCAAATCCGTGATGTTCGCTTTGACTGCCAAATCGCTTAAACTCGCTTTTTCAGCAAGACCTTCTTCAAATTGAACGGCACTAATTTTCTCCGCCAATTTGATATTGACATCGACAGTATTTGCTTTTACAGCCAGTTTTGTGTCAACATCCGTGATATTGGCTTTAACTGCCAAATCACTTAGACTTGCTTTTTCGGCCAAACCTTCTTCAAATTCAACAGCGCTGATTTTTTCGGCTAATTTGACATCCATATCTGCGATGTTGGCTTTAGCAGCCAAATCAGACAGACTGGCTTTTAAAGCTAACCCGGAATTCAGATCTGTAACATTGGCTTTCACAGCCAGTTTTGTATCGACATCCGTGATATTGGCTTTAACTGCCAAATCGCTTAGACTTGCTTTTTCAGCAAGGCCTTCTTCAAATTGAATAGCACCTATTTTTTCGGCTAATTTGATATCCATATCTGCGATGTTCGCTTTTGCAGCCAAATCCGACAGACTCGCTTTTAAGGCTAATCCGGAATTCAGATCCGTAATATTAGCTTTAACAGCCAGTTTTGTGTTAACATCTGTGATATTGGCTTTAGCATCAAGATCGATTAGACTTGCTTTTTCGGCCAAACCTTCTTCAAATCGGACCGTGCCTATTTTTTCAGCTAATTTGACATCCATATCTGCAATGTTCGCTTTTTCAGCCAAATCCGACAGACTCGCTTTTAAGGCTAATCCGGAATTCAGATCCGTAATATTAGCTTTAATAGCCAGTTTTGTATTAACATCTGCAATATTTGCCTTCGCATCAAGATCTGTTACATTGGCTTTTGTCGCCAAATCGCTTAAGCTCGCTTTTACAGCCAGGCCTTCTTCGAATTGAATGGTGCCAATTTTATCCGCTAATTTGATGTTGACATCCGCAATATTTGCCTTGGCATCAAGATCGATCAGATTGGCTTTTGTAGCCAATCCGCTATTCAAATCTGCAATACTGATTTTATCGGCCAATTTGATGTTCATATCAATGGTATTGGCTTTTAAATCCAATCCTGCATTTACAGCGGCTGTATTTGCCTTTAAAGCAAGTGCATCTGCAACACCGGCACTGGAAACAGCATTATTACTTCCGGCAGTTGGCGTACTATCCACATCGACTGCTTTCGGTACACGTCCCCAAACCGTACCATTGGAAATAACCCAATCGCCTACTTTGTAATTTTCACTCTGCTGCGTTCCTGCTACATTTACCACCCAATATTTTCCTTTATTAGCCGATGCAACCGGTAAGGCCGGAGTATTTGTTGTGGCATTATAAATTCCCTGATAATTAACCGATCCAACAAGCGCATCGTTAATTTGAGAAAGTGGTATTTTTCCGTCGACAAGATCCGCTTTATTTGGAAGACCGGCCGTAATATAATCGACCGCATCTTTTAGTTGTTGATCAAAACCCAGAGCAGTCCATTCAATTCCATTATGTCCTTCGAATTTCCCGGTTTCCGGGTTAAAACGAATACGTCTTTTCAGTTCTACTTCCGGTAATATATGAGTCTCGGAATCCTCAGGAACCTGCATAACAGCCGTAGCACTCACACCACCGCGAAACTCCGTAATGATTACGTCGTCTCCTGTCTTAATTGTTTTACCTTGTTCGTTGATTTTCATATTATCGTTTTGTATAAAGTATTATATATTGTGTATTTGCTCTAAAATCCCAATTCGATAAAGTTCCGGTTATCGGATCCAGCTGGATCACATCCATATCGATTTGCCCCATATACATCACGGCATTCAGCGTGGTATTTTTAAGTGCCTCAACCTGTAATTCCGACGTATCTTCGGTTGGGAAAACCGGTAAAAACCGATACGGGGTCGCAACCTTAGCAAATAGATCGGCATGAGCATTCGTATCCGTTATATGAACGCCGATAGCTGCTTTGTCTGCTTTATTATCAAGATCGGTTCTAAGATTCTGAATTTGAGCCTGTGGAATAACATCGTCTTTATGCCAATAGCTTTCCATCCATTCCCAAAACTGGGATTGTGTTGGAAACAAACCCGTTTTAAACCAATTTTTTAAAATATTCTTATTTGCCATAATTCTCCTTTAAATTCAATAAATAGTACTATTTTTAAGGGTTTGACCTCCATTCGTTTCGTGCCGGATTTCGTTATCCGAACGCAATGTCTGAATACAGACCGACAGTTATTTTTTCAAACCCTAGTGTTGTGTCAGAATGCCGGACGGCTTTCTATATCCGGCTTCGACAACTACCTATCTACACCATTGGTGCCGATTCGTTATTCGTTTGTTTTACTGGTGGTTCCTGTAATCGTAATTTAAGTGCTCCGCAAACGGCCACAAAGATTCTCAAGACAGAACCCACCCATTCCGGTGCATTGATCTGTTTTAAAAACACAGGCATGATGTCAGTTGTCTGATCGATTACAGCCAAAATGATTACTACCGTGAACAAAGTCCAGCTTTTCAATTTTTCCATAATTTGTTGTATTTATTTGGTTATTATTCTAATCCCATCTTCCTCCCGAAATAAAGGGTATTCGCACCCAGTTATTCGTACTTGTACAGAGGTATATATAGGATGTCCCTAATCGTATTTCTCCTTTTTCACCAGGGTCATTCTGAGATGTCGGAGCGGGTTTGTCGAGACTGTTGGCAATGTATTTTTTTACTCCTCCTGCCGTTACGTAATTCAAATCGTTATCAAACTCGCTATCGGAATGATCGGTTACATTCCGCAGTCCGTAGTTATAGCCATTTACCTGAATTCCATTTCCGTCGCTATCCATCGCTCCCATTCGTAAGAATGTTTCGAATCCGTAATAATCGCGGACATACAATTCAGCATTCGTATTGACTCCGGAATCGTGTAAATCGAGTTTTGCACTTCCATGGGCCAATCCCGGTCCTACTTGATCATTGCTTTTGGATTCCATTCGTACCAAACCTCTTTTAGACGCGACCGAATTTACCGTCATAACTTCCTGTAATCCTGGTGTTGGCGGAACAGCGGGAATCTGATCTGTAGTTGCCAGCGTTCCGTTTCTTTCCGGCAGGTTTATGTTGTATGTTGCCGCATTGCTACTTGAAGTCGGGAAATTCAGATTTACACTACCGGAAGCCGCATTTTGAATACTGATACCATCCCTTTTATAAAAAGTTTCAGCCAGGTTATCGGTTGACGATTTAATCATCATTCCACCCGGATCGAACGTATACGGAAGCGGATTTATAACCGTTAGATCTTTGGTATTATTTAACGTAATACTATTAAACGGAGCGCTCGAATTGGTCGTTAGCACTGCATTTAAACCGGGAGCGGATGCATTCATTTTATAAAGGTTCCCATCATCATCAGTTATAACGTTTTTGAAATACCCCATATTCGTTTCCTGTAAATCCATTGCTACCGATACCGGCCTAATAAATGGTTGTCGGTACCAAATCGGTGTTATATTGGTTCCGATTATTCCATCGTAGAAAAAGATCCAATCTTCGCCTATATACATTAATCTAAATGGATAATCCCCTAACGTCCCATCAACTTCCAATCGTACTAATACCTCATCTCCAATTTTTCTAAACTGATCATAGTCGATGTTTAATCGTAAAAAAGTATAATGGTCATAATCGGGATTTCCGGTTTCATTTTCCCGGATTTCGATATTGGAATATTCATCGAAATTCTGATACGAAACATAATCGAACACCTTTTGTCCTCTTACTTCCATTCTGGATAATTCCTTTAAAGCAAGTGATTCTGAGGATTGGTTGATTTTACCACTTTCGTCCATTAACATGACTCTTTGGGTTCTTGTCCCGGTCCCGGAATCGGAAGGAACATGCATTTTGACATTAGCATTTTTCAGAATCCAGTATTTGTAGTTTCCGGTCGGTTCGATGGAAACGGTAAATCCTTCTTCCCATAGTACATCGTCGGAATAATACCTTGTACCTCCTTCTCCAAAGTTTTCTTTTCTAAACAGATAATAATCGGTATAAGCAACTCCTTCACTTTCTGTTATTGTCAACTCAAAGAAAATTCTGTCCCCTTCCCCTATCGGATAACGCCATTCATTGGATATAACCGTACGGTTAGGCAGTACATGAGCCGGAAAGCGATTTCCAATCGGTTCCAGGACAAGTGCCTGTTCGGTTCCATTTATTTCCACCTCACTACCTAACAAACCAAAACTTCTCACGCTGCTATAGGTAAACGAATTATTGGCCATATCCACCCAGCGGTCGTCATCCATCGTAACATCGCTAATTCCGAATTTGTTTTCGCTAACCAATTGCATTAAATCGGATTGCGTTCCGATGTCTCCGCCAATCGATCCCCAGGTTGACGATCCAGAGCCACCACCACCGTCGATAGTGATATTCCCTTCTTTATCGGCCGACTTTCCATTTACCGTAATCGGAATGATATACGGATTGGAACCGGGGTCATTTCGTCTTGGACTCGCAGGCCATACGTAGAAATGTCTGCCTTTAAATGCCGAACCCATTTCGTGTTGTAATCCGATATAGACATCGAACTTCGGCTCTCTGCTATAACCGCCATACATCCTGTAACCGGATTGATGATATTCGGCATAATTATCGTCATCCCCGGCTGTCCCGGACTGCGATACGATTAAATTTTTCTTACTGACATTATTGTTTTTTGTAACGTCATTTAATGTTGTTGCCGGTATTACATTCGCAATAGAAGTTCTTCGCAGCCTGTCACCTTCTGTAACTACAATTTCCGATCCCATTCCGTCTCCCATAACAGGTGACAATCCCATAATGATATCGGTATATTTTTCACCAACATATCCCTGGTATTTAAACGTTCCTCCGGAAAGATAATCGGACGTATAGAACCATCTCCGACTTTCCGAATCATAATTGACATAGTATCCTTTCATCGTATAAGGCGCTCCGTCTTCCGACAGTAATAGCATTACAAAGCCTCGTTCTTCCGTATAGCCAATACTACTTCCGTCGGTTCTGTAAATGGTACTCGTCCACGATTCTTCATCGTTTTCTAATATGACCAAACCTTCATCCTGAGCGGTACGTTCTAGTATATCACCATAGGGGATGTAGTTATTAATTCTGAAATCGCCAACATGATCAAACACCATGTTTTTTCCGTTCATATCAATCGTTCTGCTATTGATATCGTCTGGCGTATTCCTGTCTTCGATACCAAATCGGCTTCCACTGCCTTTTTCGGCTTTACTATCCAGATCGGTTATCAGATTTTGTATCCGGGATTGCGGAATTATTTCGTCTTTATGCCAAAACGATTCCCATGTTGCCCAAAATTGTATTTGTGTTGGCTTGAAACCGGTTTTAAACCAGTTTTTTATTTCTGCTAAACTTGCCATATCAATAGTTGTATTTTTTTGTAATTCATGCTATAAAACCTCTTGGATCGCTCTGGAATACTTGTTTTTATCCTACAATAGTCCATCCTTTGTTCGTCGCGATCGCTCTTTCGTCGACCGTTAGTAATTGTGATCCCCAATTGTTTGTAACCGTAATTGTTTTAGACACGACTCCGGAGGCTAAATTTTTAAATATCTCGACCAGTGCAGGTTGTGAAAACTTACAGGACGAATAATCGATTTTATTTTTAGTTCCGGAAAAGGCTGCTTTGCGCAGGGAACCACAATTGGCAAACATGTCGCTAAAACCAACGCCTTCCGAGGTATTCAATAAGGGAACTGTTTCAAGGACACTACACGAATGAAACATCGCTCTAAACTCGACTCCTTTTCTTGTATCCAACAAAGGGACGGTTCGCAATAGCGTACAAGAGGTAAACATTCCTATAAATTCAATTCCATTTTCGGTATTTAACAACGGAATGGTTTTTAATGCTGCACACCCTAAAAACATACTGGTAAACTCTGTTCCACTGGACGTATCCAATACCGGAACCGTATGCAAAGCCGTACATCCTAAAAACATGCCGTTAAAACTTCTTCCCTTTGCGGTATTGAGCAACGGAATGGTTTTCAATGCCGTATTTGAGGCAAACATGCTGCTAAAGCTTATTCCGTTTGAAGTATCCAGTAAGAGTACTTTTTTCAGGGAAGTACAGGATTGAAACATGTATCCGAAATCCTCTCCTTTAGCCGTGTTGAATAAAGGCAGTTTTTCCAGTGCCGAACACGATGCGAACATATAGCCAAAATCGGTTGCATTCGACGTATCGGTTATCGCTACCGATTGTAACAGATTGCAGGCAGAAAAACACCGGTGAAAACTGGTAATCGCATTGCGGCCGATAAAGCAAAATGCTTCCAGATAACCATGATAAAGTGTTGATCCACCAATCGTAAGACTGGTCATGTTTTCGCCACTCATTCGAATGTCCATCCACCCGGTGCTATAATACGTCAGGGATGGTTGTCGGTGTCTTCGCTGTAAATTAATACTTGTCAGCGCCTGGCCCGATTGGGGCGTAACGGTAACTATTGCCTGACGGAAACCATCGGGCGTATCGGTTCCTTTAAAAGAATCGAACGCATAAATATGGGACGCCAATGCACCGGATATGAAATTTTCGATGCTTCCATCGCCCCAGTCAACTGTATAGTCGGCAGTGGCGGAAAGTGCTATAAAATTGCTGTCTTCAAATATGGCATGCAATCCTACAAACTTCTGCTCGCCTTCCACTACCCGGTGTTCCATTGGCAACCAATCTTTAGGACGCACCCAATCCGGTGGATCCGTTTCTCCACCATCGGTGGATATTTCACGGATCTTCCCGGCATAGTCCCGAAAGGTAGTTTCCTCAGAAACCGTAACCCCTTTCGCAATAATTGCATCCCGTATTTCGGTTTTTGTTTGCCCCAGATGTATTAATTTATCTGCGATTGTTCCCATTCTTTTACACTATTTGTCCATTAATGGCGTCCAGAGCATTTGTTATCGCTCCAACAGCATTATTTACCGCATCGACGGTAGGAAATTTTGTTCCGGTATTGTCCGGAGTCAGACTGTTTTGTTTGTTTCCGTTATTTTCTCTGGATGCCAACAAAGCAGCATGCGCCTGTGTATCAGCAAGATGCTCCGCAAATTGCGTCTTCGTCACCATTTGATCCAGTTCCAGGTTAAAACCTTCGATTTTATTCGCCGGAATGGTTTCCTCCTTATGCCAGAAAGACCGGAATGTTTCGTCAAATTGCGATTGTGTCGGTTTTTTACCTGCTAAAAACCATTGCAATATTTCATCAATTGGTGTTGCCATATTCTGTTATTATTTAAATTACTACCCTACCCATATTTATTATAGCAAGAGACCGTCCGCTTCCTGTTATGGATGCCGAATTCGCCTTCTATCTGAAGATGGTCTGCTTATTTTATTTTAGACGTTATGGTAAGTGTCCGGGGCTTTTGTCACACTTTTTATTGTTATCTCAAACCTTCTGATGCTGCATTTTGACCCGATGTTAAAGGGTCTTTAACTCGCAGCCGAATACGATTTATGTACTTGCACTCTTGCCTTTAATAAATTCTGAAATAGAATCTGTTTTCTTTGTCACTTCCGATGATCTCCGCCCATCCGTTTGCCGGTATCGTTACCGAAGTATTGGATAGGCCTTCAATCCAAAGTGTGGTTGCACCTGACCGGTTGATGGTTATGGTGTTTCCGCTGTTATTGATGATGGTATACCGATAACTGGCAGCGTTTTCTACCGGAATGCCCCAGATTGCATTCGCGGCGCCGTTATATACCAAGGTGGTATGTAATGCTCTGTCGCTACCACCACTGGTATCCAATGGTGTAATTAATGTTAGCAATTGCGAATCGGTTAATCGGGGTGCCGTAGTCGCAATCGTCCGATGTCCTAATCCCGGTAGTTCGGATTTAACGGGTAAGTGACCGCTTTTTTTCGGCAGTATTACGTCTACCCGGTCTACATTCCCTTGTGTTACATTGGGTGCAACCGATACCGCATATTTGGCTACCGGATTATTGAAATGCGATTCAAAACGCATTCCATCCAGTTTATAGGAAGCATAACGGTCGTTATCCGATCTGTCATTTGCCGTATACCCCATTACAACACCATCACCGTTTATCGCGTTTCTGTTGCGATTATCGTTTGATCTGAATTCGATCGTGTTTTGTATCGTATTTTCGCTTGCTGTAAGTACGGCATCGATAGTTGGCACTACCGGAGCTACTGCTTTTAAGGTTCCGTTGGGTTGTACCTGAACGACATTATCATATATAAATTTCCCTTTCGGATCGGTTTCCGCCGGCAGGTTTAACCGAACCGAGCTGGGTGTACTTTTATTTATAATGGCTCCGTCTAAATAAATATCGGTATAATTTGTCAGGGCCGGCATTGTCCACATAGGGCCATAGCCAGTTAGTGCATTAAAGCGTTCATTTTTTGTAAAAACATAATTTTTCGAAATACCGTCGACCGATAGTCGTACGGGAATCATTTCGTTTTGTATGTTGATATCAAAACTGTCCGGCGCTATGGTAAAAAAGAACAATCTGTTAAACTCGGGATATTCCGAAAAAAGATTTTCCTTTTCAAAATACATATTAGCGCTGTCCGGATCACCAAAATCTGAAAACCATTCAAAATCCGATGTTATCGTTCCTTTTAGTGCCAGATTGCCTTCTATGATTTGTTTTCCGGTAAAAGTATTTCCGCCGTTAATACTTGCTTTATGCTTTAGATCGGTTTCCAGATCCTGGATATTTGCCTGTGGAATAGACGCTTCTTTATGCCAAAACGAGTCCCATGCCAGCCAAAACTGTATTTGAGATGGTGTTGTACTGGTTTTAAACCAGTTGCTGATTTCTGCTAAACTTGTCATAATAAAGTATTTTTTTATCCTACAATAGTCCATCCTTTTTTTATGGCTATATCCCGATCCTCCGATGTCAATAATGGAGCACCCCAATTATTGGTAATCGTTATTGTTTTTGATACGACACCCGATGCCAGATTGCTAAAGATGTCCACCAGCGCAGTTCGTGACAGTCGGCAGTTTTGGTAGGAAATTGAATTTTTGGTTCCTAACAATCTGGCCTGACTCAAGGTTCCGCAATTGGCGAGCATATTCTCAAAATTCGTCCCATTTGATGTACTTAACAATGGAATCGTTCGCAATGCGGTACAATATCCAAACATATTGGCAAAATCAACTCCATTCGAAGTGTCTACTAATGGGGCTATCCGCAGTAACGGATTTGATGCAAACATGCTGTTAAAATTGGTTCCTTTCGAAGTATTCAATAAAGGAATTGTTACCAAAGAAGCACATCCGGAAAACATGCTACTAAAATTAGTTCCGTTTGACGTATCAAATAAGGGAACGGTTTGTAGCAAATAATTCGATGCAAACATTGCCAAAAAACTAGTTCCATTTGAGGTATTCAATAACGGAATCCTTTTTAACGAGCTGCATGAGATAAACATACATCCGAAATCCGTTCCTTTTGAGGTATTTAATAGCGGAATCGTTTGCAACGACACACATGCGGAAAACATATATTGAAAATGAACTCCATTTGACGTATCCAACAATGGTATCGTTCGCAGCATACTACAGCCATTAAACATATTATCAAAATACCTTCCGGAAGAAGTATTCAATAATGGTATCTTTTCCAGGGAACCACAACCGGTAAACATATATCTAAAAGTTACCCCTTGCGAAGTATCCAATGCCAAAATAGTTTTCAGGGAATTACACCCCATAAACATATAGTTAAAATTGCCCCCTTTTACTGTGTTTGGCAATGAAATAATTTTCAAAGCATAACAGCTGCTAAACATAAAACTGAAATCCGTTCCTTTTGAGGCATCCTGTATCAAAACAGATTGCAAGAATCTACAATTCGCAAAAAGACTAGAGTAGCTCGTTATTAAATTGCTACCTAAAAAACAAAATGCTTCTAGAGCTCCATGATATACTCCTGATCCACCAATAACAAGATTATCAACATATTGACCAGCCATCCGTATATCCAGCCATCCGGTACTATAATAGAAACTCGATCCGGCCGGATTGTGTTTTAGCTGTAAATTGATACTTTTTAAATTCTGTCCGGGCTGCGGTGTAACAGTCACAATCGCCTGTCGATAACCGCTGGTACTTTCCGTTCCTTCAAAGTCGGCATACGAATAGGTATGATAGGCCACTGTTGCATCCGTAAAATTTTCGATTTTGCCATCACCCCAGTCAACCGTATAATTTCCGGTAGCCGAAAGTGCCACAAAATTGCTGTCTTCAAAAATTGCGTGTAATCCAACGAATTTCTGATCGCCAACCATTACCAGGTCTTCAATAGGTAACCAATCGTCCGGACGTTTCCATTCTTCCTCCGGATTTATGCCGCCATTATCCGCTGTAATTTCACGGATCTTACCGGCATAGTCCCGAAAGGTTGTTTCAACAGGAACCGTAACACCTTTCGAAATGATTGCATCCCGAATCGCGGCTTTTGTTTGTCCTAAATGCGTTAATTTGTCTGCAATTGTTCCCATCTTTATACTACTTATCCGTTACTAATGGCCTTATCCCTTTATTTCGCTATCAAATAATGGGATAAGACTTTATTCGACAATAATCCATCCTTTTTTAAGCGCGATATCGCGATCTTCTGGTGTCAAAAAAGAGACACCCCAATTATTGGTTATCGTTATCGTTTTTGACGTTACACCTGATGCCAGATTGTTAAAAATGTCTACCAAAGCTGCCCGTGAAAGCTTACAGTCTACGTATGAAATTGTATTTTTAGTCCCTAAAAATGTCGCTTTACTCAATGTTCCGCAATTGGAGAATATCGAATCATAAGCCGTTCCACTGGAGCCATTCAATAGCGGAAGCCTTTCCAGTGTAAAGCACGATATAAACATCTGTCCAAAATTTGTCCCTTTTGAAGTGTCCAATAACGGAATGGCCTGCAACTTCGAACAATAACCAAACATCCCATAAAAACTAGTTCCGTTTACGGTATTCAATGCCGGAACAGTCTTTAGTGAGGTACAATTTTGAAACATAAAACTAAAGTTACTCCCATTAGAGGTATCCAATAATGGAATCGTTTCCAACATTCGACAGGCTCCAAACATGCAATAAAAACTAGTCCCTTTCGCGGTGTTCAATAAGGGTATCTGCTTCAATAAAGACCCCCATCCGAACATATAATCGAAAACAGTTCCTTTTGAGGTGTCGAGTAACGGAATCGTTTCCAGTAAAGAACACTCGGCAAACATGTACCGAAAATCTGTTCCGTTTGCGGTATTTAATAAGGGTACTTTTTGCAAAGTGTTACAATTGTAAAACAGATTACTGAAATTCGTTCCCTTTGAAACATCCAACAATGGAATCGTTCGTAAACGACCACATCCCTGGAACATACTACTAAAATTCGTTCCTTTTGAAGTGTCCAGTAACGGAACCGACTGTAGGCTTACTGCGCCCTGGAACATAAAACTAAAATTAATTCCTTTGGACGTGTCGAAAAAAGGAACCGCTTGCAAGGCATAGCATCCCGAAAAAAAACGGGTAAAATCGGTTACCGAATTGCTTCCTAAAAAGCAAAATGACTCCAAAAAGCTGCATCTTACTGTTACTCCACCCAATATAAGACTTGTCAGATGCTGACCGCTTAATCTAATATCGAGCCATCCAGTGCTATAATTCGTACTGTTTCGAAACTGACTGTGTCTTCGTTGTAAACTGACACTTGTCAGATTTTCTCCGACCTGTGGCATAACAGTAACAATAGCCTGTCGATAACCGCGTGTAGTTTCTGTTCCGGCAAAAGCGTCATACGAATAGGTATGATTAGCCTGAACACCAGATGTGTAATTTTCGATTTTCCCATCACCCCAATCGACCGTGTAATTTCCGGTAGCCGAAAGTGCCACAAAATTGCTGTCTTCAAAAATCGCATGTAATCCAACAAACTTCTGATCGCCAGCCACGACCAGCTCTTCAATGGGTAACCAATCGTCCGGACGTTTCCATTCTTCCTCCGGATTTATGCCGCCATCATCCGCTGTAATTTCACGGATCTTACCGGCATATTCCCGAAAGGTTGCTTCGACTGGAACCGCTACACCTTTTGAAATGATCGCATCCCGAATCGCAACTTTCGTTTGTCCTAAATGCGTTAATTTGTCTGCGATTGTTCCCATCTTTATACTACTTATCTTTTGTTAATAATCGTAACCTTTTCTTTTATTTCGATAACTAGGATACTTTTTATTCGGCAATATCCCATCCTTTTTTAAGCGCGACATCCCGATCTTCCGGTGCCAGGAAAGGAACTCCCCAATTATTTGAAATTGTAATTGTAGGACGATCTTCCCCTGATCCCAAATGTTTAAAAATATCAGCCAGTGCGTTTCTCGAGAGTTTACAGCTACTATAATCAACTGATTTTCTGATTTCTGCTAATGAGGCTTTACTTAAGTTCTCACAATCGGCAAACATGCCGATAAAACTGGCTCCTTTTCCAGCTTTCAACACTGGAATAGATACTAGTGCAGAACAGTTAAAAAACATGGAACTAAAATCAACCCCACTTGAAGTATCCAGGTAGGGAATGGTTTCCAGCCTTGTACAGCTGCCAAACATATTCGAGAAAACACTTCCGTTTCCGGTATTGATAGGAGGAATCGTTTTCAGAGCACTACAATTCGTAAACATGGCAAAAAAATTAGTTCCGCTCGAAGTATCTATTAACGGGATACTTTTCAGTGAAGAACAGTTGGCAAACATGGCGTAAAAACTATCACCTTTTGACATATCCAATAATGGAATGGTTTCCAAACCATAACAGCTCGCAAACATATATTCGAAATTCCTTCCATTTGCCAGGTTTAACAACGGGATGGTTTTCAGTAAAATACAAGTTCCAAACATATACCCAAAATCAGTTCCATTTGCTGTGTTTAATAACGGTATGGTTTTGAGCGCAACACAAGCCATAAACATGTTAAAAAAAGTAACTCCTTCAGTTGTATCAAAAAGCGGTATCGTTTGCAGAGAAAAGCAATTCTGGAACATATAACTAAAATCGCGTCCTCTTGAAGTCTCCAATAACCCAACCGTTTGTAAGTCGTAACAACTAGCAAACATGCTGCTAAAATCAACTCCGCTTGTCGTATCAAATGACGGGACATATTTTAAAGTCAAACACTCCTGAAACATCTGACTAAATTTTTCGCCTTTGGATGTACTTCTCGACAATGAAACCGATTGCAAAGCGGTGCATCCCGCAAAAAACTTCGTAAAATCGATTATGGAACTGTGTCCCAAAAAACAAAAAGACTCCAAATATCTGTGCGATACAGCACCTCCACTAATCAGAAATTCAGAAATACTTTCCCCGCTCACCCGGATATCCAGCCACCCGGAACTATAGGAACCCGCATCGACATTCGGATGTCGTTCCCGCAAACTAATGCTTGTTAGAACGTGTTCTTTCTGAGGCGTTACGGTAACTATCGCCTGGCGATATCCAAGGGAGCCTTCCGTTTTTTCAAATTGTTCGTACGAATAGAAGTGCGAAGCCAACGATCCAGAGCTAAAATTTTCGATCTTTCCATCGCCCCAATCAACCGTATAATCGCCGGTAGCCGCAAGTGTGATAAAATTACTATCTTCAAATATCGCGTATAACCCGATAAACTTATCCTCGCCTTCTTTTATCCGGTCATCAATGCGCAACCATTCGTCCGGGCGTTTCCATTCGACCGGATTTTCTTCGCCGTCATCAGCGGATATTTCACGGATTTTTTTGGCAAATTCCCTAAAGGTCGTTTTTTCCGGAATCGTTACTCCTTTTGCGATAATCGCATCCCGAATTTCAGCTTTCGTTTGTCCTAAGTATGTTAATTTGTCTGCAATTGTTCCCATTATACTACTTGTTGTTTATTATTGGCTGCTGATTCTTCCATTTTTAGCGGTAACCGATATACTGCTGTCCGATACGGATACGATATCGAAAACAGGCTACGATTCCGTGGTAATCTCTTGTACCTGCTGCTCTCTTTCGATCCAATCGCTTAAATCGGTATCGATAGGTGCTGTAACTCTGTTTGCGGTTTGTTCTCCGTTAAATAATTCCATTCCTTCTTCGGCAATTATTTCAATAAAAAATTCGGTTGTATTTGTTATCATAATTTTATTTGTTTTATCCTACAATAGTCCATCCTTTACCGGTTGCAATGGTTTTATCGCTCGCGGTTAACAATGGCGCTCCCCAGTTATTTGAAATCGTTATCGTTTTTGAAGTTACACCCGATGCCAGGTTACTAAATACCTCAACCAATGCCGCTTTAGAAAGCTTACAACCCGCATAGGAGATTGTATTTTTAGCCCCTGATAATGCGGCTTTGTTTAATGAAGCACAATTGGTGAACATACTGCCAAACGCTGTTCCGCCAGATGTTTTAAACATAGGGATCGTTTGCAATCCCGTACATCCGTAAAACATATTACTGAAATCCGTTCCTTTTGACGTATCAAATAAAGGCACAGTTTGTAAGGAAGGACATCCCTGAAACATATAACTGAAATCGGTTCCTTTTGACGTATTGAGTAGTGGAATGGTTCTTAAAGAAGCACACGATTCGAACATACTAATGAATACGGTTCCATTTATAGTATTTAATGCCGGAACGTTTTGGAGTGACGTACAGAATGAAAACATAATACTAAAATCCAATCCTTTGGCTGTATCAAAAGTCGGAACACTTTGTAACGACGGACATCCGTAGAACATACCACTAAAATTCGTTCCGTTTGACGTATCAAATAACGGAACGGTTTTTAGAAAGGTACAGGATTCAAACATCGAACCAAAGTCGCTTCCCTTTGCCGTATCCGAGAACGCTACGGATTGTAATTGTGAACATCCGTAAAAAAAGCGGTTGTAACTGGCTATCGAACTTCCTCCTACATAATTAAATGCTTCCAAATAGGCATTCGTCACTACCGATCCGCCAATACTCATACTACCCATTGACGATCCACTCACGCGAATATCCAACCATCCGGTACTGTATACATTCAAGCTGGCTTGTTTGTGTTTTCGTTGTAAGTTTACGTTGGTCAGATTTTGTCCGGTTTGAGGTGTAACCGTAACAATAGCCTGGCGATAACCACGCGTACTATCCGTTCCGGCGAACGAACTATACGAATAGATGTGATACGCCTGAACGCCTGAAGCATAATTTTCGGTTACTCCATCGCCCCAATCGACTGTATAATTACCAGTGGCCGAAAGCGATACAAAATTACTATCTTCAAATATGGCGTGTAATCCTACAAATTTCTGATTGCCGGCAACTACCTTGTCTTCGATACGCAACCAATCGGCCGGGCGTTTCCATTGCAACGGGTTTTCTCCGCTTTCTGTTTTAATTTCCAGGATCTTACCAGCATAATCTCTAAAAGGTGTTTCCTCAGAAATGGCTACCCCTTTGGCTGCCATGGCATTTCGTATTTCTGTTTTTGTTCGTCCTAAATAAATTAGTTTATCTGCAATTGTCCCCATTATACTGCATGTCCGTTTATTATGTCAATCGCATTTCCAATATCTCCGATAGCTCCATTTACCGCATCAACGGTTGGAAACTTTGTTCCGGTATTGTCTGGTGCCAGACTGTTTTGTTTGTTTCCGATAGTCTCTTTCGTAGCCAGCAAAGCAGCATGCGCCTGCTGATCGGCAAGGTGTGCTGTAAATTCTGTTTTCGCTACCATCTGACTCACATCAAGACCTTCGACTTTGTTTGCCGGAATGATCTCATCTTTGTGCCAGAAAGACCGGAATGTTTCGTCAAAATTTGACTGTGTTGGTTTTTTACCTTGTAAGAACCACTGTAATATGTCATTAAGAGGTGTCGGTGTCGCCATATACTTGTATTTATAAAATTTATTACTCTAAAGTTGGTCTACTAAAAAGGTATTTTTAGTGGAATTGTAATTGCAACCGTTTCGAAAAACGAAGCCCATAGGAATTTGCAACTTTTGAATGGGCATTTGGGTTCGTTCCTTATCAGCATAAAATCGGTGTAAATCACACCATTTTACCTATAACGAACCAATAAGTAACCGGATCGATCATAAAGCAAAATTTACAAGCTGTTATTTCCTGTAAATTTCAGAGACCGTATAGTGAAACATAAAGCCCTGCCGGAAGGCCGATCCCAGACAGATCGTCTTATGAATTTTTCCGAATCATTCCCTGGAAGAATCCCATGAAGCAGCGGATTAGTGTCCTCCAGAATCAAAAGTGACTTTCGAAAAACGGAACGCCCTATCCGACAAGATTTATCTATTTTATTGTTTTGGGTTTTGAAAAAAACCAAAGGGTAGTCCTCGTACGGAACGTCTCAAGGGTTTCCCCAAGAGTCGTTCTCTGCGAGCATCCCAAGAGCAAGCTCAAGGGTTACTCCCGAAGGGAAATCCCTCTGGTTGTATGCTATATTTAATTTGTTTTGGGTTCTGAAAAAAACCAAAGGGTAGTCCTCGTACGGAACGTCTCTAGGGTTTCCCCAAGAGTCGTTCTCTGCGAGCATCCCAAGAGCAAGCTCAAGGGTTACTCCCGAAGGGAAATCCCTCTGGTTGTATTCTATATTTTATTCTGTTTGGGTTCTAAAAAAAACCAGAGGGTAGTCCTCGTACGGAACGTCTCTAGGGTTTCCCCAAGAGTCGTTCCCTGCGAGCATCCCAAGAGCAAGCTCAAGGGTTACTCCCGAAGGAAAATCCCTCTGGATAAAATTTTGCTATGGCATATTAACCAACAATATAATTTATGGCATCATCCGGTCCTGAACATCCTAAAACAATTTTAAAGGCTACCGGTAGTGATCGGTACGGTTCTCCGTTGATCATTATTTCCAGCATAATTTGACACGGAACAAAAGGCTTTCCATGTGTTGTGAATTTAAAATCCCCCGGTTTAAAGCGACTTCCCGAAGGTGAGAATCCTTTGTAGCCTCCATCATAATTCGGTTTAAAGTAATGGATGGGTTCTAAATCCAAAATCGATTCTTTTGCATCTATCACATATTCCGATTTTCGGTTCCATTGTTTTGCATCCATTTCTCTTTCCTTGGCGAAGTGTGCCATTCTCATATTACCGCTTTTCAGTTTCTTTTTCTGTTTATAGCGTTTAATAATCACTTTTGGCTCATACTCCATAATATCCTCTTCCTCTATTCCTTCCAGGGTGATATGCATTTTTTTGTAAGGTACCGTTTGCCCCAGAATGTGCTTATAACCATGTATATTTTCCGGTTCTCTGCCTTCTACCGATTCAACAATTAAATGCCCCACCGAAGTGTCTGGAAGCTCCTCTGATCTATAAAAATCATAATACTTATAGAATGTTTCTGCAGAAGGTCTCAGTGTTAATCCGAAATTAAGTTCTTTTAAATGAACATAACTGTCAATCAATTCTGAAAACTCTCCCTCCGTAGGACGGTCGCCCGTTTCAAAATACGTTTTAAGTTCCTGTCTTGTCGTAATATTTTTCATAATTCATGTGCAAATGTTTTTGATACGCCATTGTCATACTGAAACATTTATTTGTATTTTTTGGTTGTTTTTATTAGCAAAAGCTATTTTGTTTTTGAATTTTATTTGAAAGAATTTTACTACTTATTTACATTTGCAAAATTCAACTATTTTATTTCAATCCGGGGCATTTTTTGGTTTTGAATTCTGTAGTTGCAGTAGGTATTACTTATACAGTTTTCGGTATTACTTTGGTTAGTAGCATTACAAAATTGAACTATTTTTATTTTGTTTTGAACTTTTTTGACCGTTCAATTCTGTAGTTGCAACTCTTAATTTTTTGTTGTTTTAGTGAACCAGTAGTACACCTACAACCAGGCCAATAGCCAGGCCGCCCAAACCATACAGAAAACCGTTACCGGTAGTGCTTTTCGCGGTCTTAAATTGTTCCTCTTTGATCTTTAACTGCTTTTCCGTTAGCTGTAACGAACTTTCCATAAGCTTGTTTTGCTGCGTCATAAAATTGATCAATACATCTTTTTCTTTTTGGATTTCGATGCATTTTTCGAGGCTTTCTTCGACCTTATTTTCCCGAAGCCGATCGTAATCGGCCAGGTCAATCAGTACCTTTCTGGCGATGTCTTTCGCGATCACGACACTATCTTTCTGTGTAGCGTTTTGTGAGCTGGCGTGCCAGGCTGTCAGCATCATCAGTATTCCCAATGTTTTTTTTAATTTGTTCATAACGCTTATTATTTTCTTTTGCCCAGGCAATCTCCTCATAAAGTGATTTTTCGTTTTCAGCGATCAGCGCCAACTGCTTTTTTTTCAGCAGCGCGATGCTATCCAATTTCGTTACATTCTCTACTTTCAGTAGTTCCAGTTCGTCAATCTGTTGTTGGAGTACGACATTGAGTTCTTTTTTCAAAAAATACATTCGAATGTTCAATCCGAGGATGATCAAAATCAAAACACCAAAAGCATAGAACAGCACCTTATCTCTCATTTTCTTTATTTTTATATAGCGTTTTCATTTTTTTATGCCAATGATTTCAGCATATCTATGAGTTCTTTCTGCGGATGCACATCTGATTTATCCGGTCTGAAAGAAACATGTGCCCAAATTCCGCTTTCGCCACTTAAAGCTCTTTTGTTATATTCGAACATAATCTCTCCTTTATAACTTAGCGGAATTGCGTAGCGCTCTCCCCAATATTCCAATAGTTCTTTTAACGATGCGAGCTGAGCCGTTGTATATTTTTCAAAATACTGGTAGCCTCGGAATGGTTTTTCATAAAACGTCACATTTTCTTTTTTTACCTCCTGACCGGAGAACGAATAGAACTTGCCATTTTTAGTAGTCAATCCGCCCCAACTATCGAGTTCAATCCCGATAAATTCTTTATTGCGCTGGGTGTTTAACGCCGGAAGTTCGAATCGTTTAAAGTGTTCCTGTTTTATTCCTAAATGATGGGCCCAATATTGCGAGGAATACAACTGGTGAATCCCGCCATCTCTAGCGATGATTATAGGTGTTGCAACACGTTCCGCAGTGGACTTCCACCATTCGATATCGCCCAAGACCGAGTCGCCAGAGACGGTATGATGCAGCACAATTCCTTTTTTTTTTGTGACTTCCCTGTAATATTGATCTTCAGGAAAATCATGACTTATTATTTTCATCTGTTATCCTTGTTTTTTAAACTATTTTACATCGTCATTATCTTCTTTCTCATTTGAAGTTTTGTCTGTATTCACTCCGTATGTTTTTTCTATATATGCTTTTACCGCTTTATCGATCCAGCTTGGAAGATTTGTGGTAATCATTTTCAGAAACTTATCATACCCATAACCCAGAACAAAAAGCATCCCTGTGGAGTACCACTTGTCATTTACATTTGCTTTATGCATGACATAACTCATCGTAAAGCCCACGATTACCACAATCAACAATGTTACAATGTGTTCCCAGGGCTGCTTTTTTTCTTTATTCTGGATTGAAATCAACACGCGCAATAGTCCTCCTGAAAAAGCTACTGCTGTCCCAATAAATAGGATTTTGAAATTTTCCAAATTCATTCTTCCTTGTTTATCAGGTACATATTATCTAAAAAGCTTTTGCTTTTTTTAATGTTCTGACGCTCATCCAAATAGGCGATATCATCAATAATATCGTCAATATCTTTTTCCTGCTCATCAAACACTCCTTTCGTTCCTTTAGTTGCTTTCTTTTTTCTTTTCATAGTTATTTAGGGTTTTCATTAGTATTTATAGTTCTTATAAGCTTTAATCTAAAAGGAGTATCGTTTCAAAAAGCACAAAAAAGTCCTCTGCTCTTCAAGCCCATGCTTAAAAAACCTATTATTTTTTCGCTTTATTTTTTTAGTATCTGTAAGGCGCCACGAAACAATAGTCATTGATTCAGGTCTCTTTAAACCGGCTTACAGGCCTGTTTTTCAGAAACCAAAGAGGCGTTACCCTTTTTTAGAAATGTACTTAACTGCTTGTTACATCCGGTACGTCACCGTCTGTTATTCTTTTATAATGGCAGTTCCATTTTAAACAGCCTTTTACTGCAGTTTCCGGCTTTATACACAATCGAACCAAAGGAATCCGGTTCTTTGTTATCCTGACAGAACCAGAACAGGTTCCATCCTTTATCGAGACGTACAATTTCAGTAATCATTTTGATCGTCTGTAAGGATGTTGTAAATAGTACGCTCTGATAAAAACAACATCTCTGTCAATTCATTGACAATTACCTTCATTTGCTTGCTTTGATTATCCGTCACATAGTTCGTAACGAATTCTTTTCGTTTTTCAATTAATTCTCGGTTTCTTTTCATGGTTGATAAATAATTTGGTTGTTTAAAGAAATTGATTAAAATAAATTTTATATTTAGTATAGTTTTTACGCAAATAGTTCCACAAAAAAATTTAAACGCGCACGATTACGCACTATGTTCGTGTTTTTATATTTTACACCTACAACCCAATGAAACAAAATAAAACACTGTATTCTAAGAGCCTCACCTAATTACACTGATATAAAAGACACTATCAAATGTTGCATATATTTCGTATATTTGCATCAATCTTAAATGCTACACGACAAATATGCGAATTTTGTTCGTGTTTACAAAACAAAAAAGAGTACAATTTGCGTTTTATTTTGTTTAATTTTTACAAAAATCTCATTATGAACTATTTAGAATTCAAAGAAATCAGAAAAAACTTGAACATGAAGCAGTCTGAGCTATCAAAATCGATTGGCGTCGGTATTCGAGCGATACAGTACTGGGAAAAAGGCGAACGAAAAATCCCCGAGACGACCGCTTTTTTCATGAAAAGTCTGTTAGCCAAAAAACAAAAGGCGACTAACGAGAACGGTTCACCTGTAATTTTTTCCGATTTAAAGATTATGAACGTGCCGCTTGTAAATCAATACGCGCAAGCTGGTTACCTGAATGGCTTTGCCGACGAAGAATTCACGGAGAGCCTACCTACCATTCCATTTACTGACGACGTTGAGCATCGTGGCGAATACATGTGCTTCGAAGTCAAAGGCGACAGTATGGATAACGGGTCCTATGAAAGTTACCTTGAAGGCGACATTTTATTATGCAGAAACATCAGACAGGATTTCTGGATGAGTAAACTGCATTATAACAAATGGGACTTTGTAATTATCCATAAAGAAAAAGGCATTCTGGTAAAACGAATCATCAACCACGATGTTGAAAACGGAATTATTACGCTGCATTCTTTAAATGATTATTACAACGATTTTGAAATACATCTGAAAGATGTAGCCAAACTTTTTAACATTATAAGTACAAGACGCAAAAACAACCGGCGATAATAAACTATCACCAACCAACCATTAACGTGGTTTCTTTAAATTCTCAAAAAATCAAACAAACAGAAACGTCGGGCCTTTCGGCCCTTCGTTTACCTGTCATGAAACAACCTCAATCTGCTCATTACCTCAATTAATTTAACCTACTACGTTCGACTACAATGCCTATGTAGGCTGCGGAATTTCACTGTAAACCGAATAGCCATTGGCGAAATAGTCATTTGATCCGCTCACCTGGAGATTATACACCCGATAATTTCCAGTTATAAATTCGTTGTTTTGCAACGGTTCTCTTTTTTCAAACTCCTTTAAGAGTACGTCTCCTAAAGCCAACGTATCTATTGGTAGCGTCGGAAGATGTAATTTTGTTTCTTCCGGCTGGTAAGACTTCCATCCGCCTTCTGTACGAACAGGATGTGGTCCTGTCATAAAAGGCACTTCATCATTCAAGCGGTATAATCTTACATTTGCCGTATAATCAACCTTACCGATCACCTTAACTGCACCCGTATACGATTTTAAAGTATCCCCAACTTGAATCTCTTCTATATTCTTAGTCGGTCCGCTTATCATACTAATTTTTGTACCAGCAATAAAGGAAGTTCCGTTGCCCGTTGGCGTTGACGGTTGTCTTACAATTACTGTCATATCATGCATATTATCCATATGACCTCCTCCAGTACTATTAATTAGCCGCACTCCTACTCTATGCTCACCAGCTGAAAGGTTAGAAATATTGTGAACGTTTAAGTTTGAACGCAATAGAGACTCACCATTAAGGAACCATTCATACTCTAACCCCTGCACATTACTTGGATTTGAAGTAACGGCTCTTAGTGTTAAAATTTCCGTTGTTAACGGGCTTTCCGGTGTAGCAATCAAACTCGTAATCTGAGCTTTGTTTTTAACTTTTACCACAACGGTACCTGAAGCTTCCAAACCTTTTGAATCTTTAACGGTTAACTTAACCGTAAAGTCTCCGGTGTATTGCGGGAAAGTAGCTCCAACCAGGTTGATATCTCCACCAAAAGAAACATTACTATCGGTACACGACCACACATGACTTACAATCGCATTGCTACCCAGTACAATAGTGCTGTATATTTTCGATTGTGGTACATTTGGTAAAAACAATTCATCTGGAAAAGCACTAAGACTAACTGTCGGTGGCGTACCATTATCTACTGTTTGCGGTACATACCAATCGGTAAGTGTTACCACCTGAGAACAGCCATTAGCTGTTGAAACCAGTACATTTATCGGATTTCTTCGACCACTATTAAAGAATATGTTTTTAACATTACCTGCGGTATCCGGTTTTAAAGCAACATAGCTTCCATTACCCAAGAAATCCCACAGATAATCATATACTACTCCATTCGTATTTGAAACGTTAAACGTTACAACGGTTCGCGTCGAATCGCCTTCAGGATATTCAAATTTAACCGCACTGATTGTTACAGCCGGTACTGGTAAAAGCTTAACCTTACAATTGGTTGCCTTTCCGTTTACTGTAAAACTGATTTCCTGATTTTGCAATGCCGTTTCAACCAGACTCGGATCAAACATATATTGTCCATTGACCTTTGTAACACCTCCAAGAAGTCCATTAGCCGCAACAGCTTTTACTACGCCATTTGACGGCGTTACGGTAAAGACCATCGGTTTTCCATTTTTACAAACCGTTGGAGACGGAAGACTTAAGGTAATCGGCGTTTTTGGTGTACAGCAAATATATGGCAAGGTAAAATCGGCGATAACCTGCGGTTCTTCTTCCGATTTATAAACCAATACAAAAGTACTACCTCTAAAAGCGCCACCTTTATGTTCCAATCCTGGATTTTTCCCTACATAATCGACAAAATCAGCTTTATAAAAATCTTTATTATCAAGTAGTTGTGCAAGTGACACACTCATCACTTCAAAACCCAACTGCTTCGTATCTTTTAACACCTGAATCTCATCAACCACTTCACGATAATCCCCTCCCTGATGTCCTTCAATACGATAATAAGGCATCTTGTCGATATTGTAATCAAGCGGCATTTGCACGTTAAGTGCTGTCGAAAGATTCGTTCTATCATAATTCAAATTCGTATCGAAATCCCTGTTACTTGTTTTATCAAAATTCCAAAGGCGTAAAAGCTCATCAGAAATGTTATAATAAAACGGAATGGCTTGGTCTCCTAACGAACTTTTATATTTTGACGGCGTGATAACAATTTCGGTACCAATTTGAGTCGGATTTCGAAACGAAAGGATCATTACATTAAAGCGCTCGATTAATGTTCTAACCCGTAATGCCTTTTTCTCGCTGTCTAAAACTGGCGAATTATAAAACTGATGTCTGGTATAATCGTATCCGGCTGTCGGAATCATTTTTCCAAGTATAACATGTTTTGGAAAAGAAGCTACATCGGGCAACGATCTCGTAAATGAATTCGGCAATAATTTGACAATTTCAGCATATGTTTCCGCCAAATCTTTAAGAACATCATAAGCATACTGGAAATTATTACTTTGATCGGCAAGCTGGTTTAACGTACTCACAAAGCCGGATCGATTGATCAACGGGATGTTCATTTTTCCAGAAATAAAATCAATATTCGAAAACATCCATCCGTAATCGTTTGCTGTCATATTATTTTTATACGCCAGTCTTAATTCATTCGGTGTTCCCAGTTGTGGTGTTACAAAAACACGTTTTAATTTTCCAGCCGTTGTTACGTTACCAGAAATCATTCGCTCCGGAAAAACGTGATCCTTGCTCAGGATTTTATCGGCATCATTCTTTGTCGTAACCAGTACTTTCAGGTTTCGAATTTGTTGGATTCCGTGGTTATCACAATCAACGCCACGACATGGTTTTACTTCTTTTTCATAACTTTCAAGATAAAGCAGCAGGTATTTGTCGTCGAAATTGCCAAGCGTTGCCAGCGGCTGAAAGTTTTTTGTAGCTTCTTCGGCTGTTGCCAATTCCCAAAGCTCAACTTCCAGTTCTTCTAAACTGTTATGAAAAGGCGGATACATGGCTTTACTATTATCATAAACCCTCCAATGCGTATAGTCTCTATCGTATATGTTTATGTCTTTTAGTTCGCCCATATAGAGGTCACCACTTAAATCCTGGACTTTGCTTTTCTTATTTAATGTAAGCAAATCCCCATCTGTAGTGACAGCAACACCTTGTGAAAGCTTTATAGTCGTGAGCTGATTATTTTCGTAAATCGGTTGCGGTTCTAAACCACACACAATTCCTACGCCTTCCATCATCACCCGGGACAAACGATCCTGATCTTCGAAAAAATCCAGGAACTCGTTAAATTGCAGATCCTCTACTCTTTGCCCTTTACTAAATTTTCGGTATCGGGTTGCTATGTTATTTAATTGATAATTGTAATTCATTTTTAATAATTTAAATGGTTTAGCAGCTTCCCTTAGGACGATAAACTGCGGTTATTTCGACGATCATTACGGTGTTTCAACAACCACAGTGTCGGTCCTAATCTTTCTAAAGCATTACGCGTTTTATAACTATTTTAAAGATGTCATTACTTACAACTTTTGCATCCACAACCTGTATCCGCATGAGCTGCTTTTTTCTCCAACGTTCCTAAATAGTCTTTGTATTTTGCTATAAAGGCATCGGCAGATTGCGTCATAATAATCCTATCTTCTACGGTATCAAAACAAAAAAGAACCTCTTCATTATTCATTACCATAATTTGTTTTATATCGATAACACCATCGCTTGTGGTTAGCAAACTATTTGCTTCAATGACGATTCCGTCTTTTTCATATTGTTCGATCAGTCTCATATTATTTCTTTATTTCTCCTGTACAAGGGTTAATAGTCAAGAAGTTATTTTTCGGACAACCGTTATAAATTACCGCACCATCTAATTTCAATGTAGTCCATGCTACACCGCTATGGCAAGAACTGTCTGCGCATACCAATGAGAACGAAATGAATCCGTCGTTAGGTTGGTTTGCCGCAACAATGGCCTGTGCTTCTGTAGCCGAAATGCTATAAACCCACTTACGTGATCTTCCGGAAGTTTCTCCATCGGCATATAACTGTCCAGGCTGAAGCGCTGCGCTACCATTATTTAAGTTCACAATGTTGCTACCATTAGCCGCATTACCAAGTTGTATTGAGTTCGCTAATAACTTGAATCGGGCCGAGTTACAAGCGTGTCCACCCGGACAAGGTCCTTTGGTATCGTGATACTGAATCGTAACTTCCAAACCGGATAAACATTTCACGGTGGTTTGTCCTGTGATTACAATCGGTTTAAGATCATATTTCTTACCACAATTGTTGGCGTTCGAAATGGTAATCGTTGGTCTGAAAGTATCTTCCTGACCGGCAACAAGTTTGTATATGTTTGTGATTTTACCATCTAATGGCACTGAACCTGACGATTTTTTACCATCGCCAAAATCCATCACATACGTCAGACCGGCACGCGGTTCACTAACCGTAAATACTACCGTTGCATCCGGAAGATCTGGAACTTCTCCATGAATTGGTTCAGAAACGGTTACCGTTACATTTGGCAATGCATGTACTATCATTTTGGCTTCCACAGGATCTTCGTTAACCGTAAAGGTGATTGTTTTACCTAAATCGGCCGCTGCCACAAGACTTGGATCGAAGAAATTCTGACCAGCAGTTTTACTAACCACTTTCACTTCCTTAGTTCCAACAAATGCTTTGATGTCGCCATCCAAAGGAATAATCGTAAACGGAATCTTCGCATCATTCTGACATAATTTAGCAGAAGGCAATGCCATAAACACCGGATCTTTTTTCGAACAACACAGATAAGGCAATGCAAAATCGGCCAAAACGGTATTCTGCTCTTCCGATCTGTAAACCAGATAGAAAGTTCCTCCAAACGGTACTCCGCAACCATGTTCCAATCCTGATTTCAGATCAAGGAAATCACCTAAAAATTCGGTATCTACCTTTTCTTCTTTTGCCGTTTGCGTAACAATCGAAATTCCTGAATCGATTGCTTTAAAATCGATCGTATTCAGCAATTTTAATTGCGTATCCAAACCGGATATTGTTCGTAAAGTCTGCTGGAAATTAGCCTGATTGCTAATATCGCTGGAAATAGAACCCAATTGTGCTCTTAAATCCTTGATTGATATCGTTGTTAACTCCGGTCCAACAGGCAAAATAGGGGTATCTGGCACAGTCGATCCATCACTTGGTGATACAGCGGCAGCCATACTTGAAGCATCAGCCGGAGCAGCAGTAGCATCTAAAGCATTCATCCGGGCGGTTACTCCGCCAGTGGCTGCAGCAGTGGCAACAGTAGCTGTCGCGGCAGCGGCCGTCGTTACTGTTCCACTAAGCGATCGGGAAGTACTTTTCTCCAATGATAATCCCGAAACTTTAAATGCCAATCCATATTTTTCCCTAAGGGCATTAATATTTTGCATGGCAATAGTATACGGCATTCCAACAGCACCTTCAATTCGGCAATAATCGTTGTGATCCATATTGTATTGCAACGGATTTCGAATAAAATCGTCGGTTGCCAAATTGGTTTTATGGTAACTCAGGTTATATTTTTCCTTATAATTTTTCGTTTTCTTGAAATCCCATTTCTCCACCAGATCCGAATTCACATTATAATAAAACGGAATGGCTCTTTCGCCTAATACAGCATCTGTGTTGGACGGCGTAATAACGATTGGTCCTTTAAACGATTGGAAATTTTTAAGCATTAACGTAAAACGATTCGCCAGAGAAATCAACATTTCTTTGTTTTCATCTTCATTCGTATTGATTGGCGCATTATAAAAATCGTGACGGTAAAGCGTATGATCACCCTGATTTAACGGAGCGCCAAGAGGCCCTAACAAAAGGTGTTTTTGAAATGCGTTCATATCCGGACAACATTCGGATTTAAGATGCAATACCAATCCTTTGATTTCGTTGTACGTATCCACTAAATCTTTTAACAAATCATAACGATACTGATAATCGTATGTGGCCGTACTTAATACCTGATCCAGTTTACCTCTCAAGTCTAACCCACCAAAATCCATTTCAATATCAAACATCTCTGAAATCAGACTAAAGCCAGACTCCAAATCGGTAATAAGTGTACTACTTTGAATCGCATTCTGGAATTTTGTTCGTAAAGCCAATTCCGTTGTAACATTTCTATCCAGAATTACTCTTGGAACTTCAATGTTTTTTAACTGCTCATAAAGTAATTGATAGTTATTGTACTGTTGATAAATACTATCGTATCCATTACTGTTTAGCGCATAGAAATCCAGGTCGCTTCTGTTCGCCAAAAGCACTTTAAGATCGGCTACCTGTTCTGCACCGTTATTGTCGCAATCAACATCCTCGCAAGGTCTTTCTTCATTCGAATAGCTTTCCAGATATAGAATTGCAATTTTATTGCGCACTTGTTGTTGTAGTTCGGATACCGGATGAAAGGTACTGGCCGTGGCTCCGTTTGTTACCAGAATCTGATAGTCTTCCTCGGTAAACAACTCCAATAGTGGCATTTGTGTATTTCCGCTATAGAAATGCGGATATTTGCGGGTATCCAGATAGGGTCTATAGTAAGCATATTTGAATTCTGCATCCCCTATTTTAACCTCTTTCGTTTTAGATCCGGGAATATTTTTACGCAACGTAATCAAATCTCCATCGGTGGTAACACCTACTCCTTGCGAAATTGTGATAAATCGAAATTGCGGTTGTTGTTGCGGTTGCGCCTGATTTACAACCGAGATTCGTCCCGTAATATCCGCCTGAAAGCCGGTTTCAAAACCACAACCGATTCCAACACCATTTAGCCTGGTTCTTGACAAACGATCCTGATCTTCAAAATAATCAATAAATTCATTCAATTGCCCCTCGGTTAACGCCTGATTGACGTTGAACTTTCTATACTGGGTCGTGATATTATCTAATTTAGTGTTCATTCTTTTTCTGTTTTATATGTTTGATTGTCCTAGTATGATTTTTCCATCCAGACTGTCGTTATCGTCCACGGCACAGTCTAACAGCCTTCCCGGCTTATAGATATTGTTTAAGTTGGTTAGCGCATCCAATAATTCTTTGGTACTATTCCCCAAACTGCTAACATTATTTCGTGCTTTATCGAGAAGGAATTTTTTATAGGTTCTTTCGAAATCCGACAAATCACTCATCGCGGTTTCAATCTCACCCTGTCTGTCTCCAACCCAACAAATTTTTGCTAAAACGTGCGCCGGAAGTTCTTGTCGGATAACCGTTTCGGCATAACGTCTGAAATCATAGTCAGAAAAACGATAGGCATATCCGGAAAGCACTACGCTGACACGGTAGGAATACGGATCAAAAATATTGTCAGCTTCCTCACAACCCTCTTCGCAGGTGGTCATAAATGCATTCGGATCGGCAGCTCCAGAGCCACCATCGCCGTCATACATCACGATAAAGGTGTCTTCAATCGACATACAACCGATACCGCCCATCAAATCATAATTTTTAACCGATGGTTTTAACAACATGTGTTCCACCAGGAAAATTCCTTCTTCGGTAAAACAATATTTGAAATAATCAACCAGGTTGCGAATTCCTGTTTTTAACGTATCCTGTGTCGCATACGGGTTTGTTTTCTTATGACATGCGATAACTACCGGTACTATGGAATCGTCTACAATTTCCAGATAGAAATTATCCATTTCCGATTTACGGACGATGATGTTTCCAATGCGTTCGTCTCCATTAAAAGTAACATCCAGCTTGTTTTCAAGATCTTCCTTATCAATCTGAATGGTCTGATAAACCGCTTCGTTTAACGCATGCGTGGCACCATACTCAATCTTATAGCTTTTAACACCGCTTAGAATAACTGTATTGTTTTTATCCCTGATGCGCCATTTAAAGGCCGGTGCTCCGTTTTCTGTGACTTCGATAATCTGAACCGGCGAATTGGACACATTTCTGTGTTTGTAATCTTTCATTCCCAACAATCGCGCAATTCTTTTTTGTACTCCGGAAACGTTAGTGGTATTCCATAAATCGTCATCGGCAGTCAGGGTATAATTGTGTCCCAATCCTCTATCGGCACTCAATGTGCTGTATTCGCCAAGGAAAACTTCTTTGTTTCGCAATACAATTTCATCTGTAGACGCTCCGTAAAGTGTTTTCATCAGGAAGGTATAATCGCTGAAAGTTTCAGCAAATCGGGCAATCAAGTGATCCAGAAACAAGTTTCTTCGTTCTACACTATTGTCCAGTTCTTCATATAAAGTATCGGTAAGCTTATCGTCGTCGTCGGTTACATAATTCTTTACCAGGGTGTCAAAACCATTGATTCCTTTAAGTGCCTGAGTAAAGTAGGTTCTTTTCAACGTACCGTTAACACTCAATATTTCTTTTACTTTTTCAAGATGTTTGAAATAACTGGCTAATACTTTGTCGAAAAACAATAAATACCCTTGTAACTGTTTGGCCAGTGCTTCTCTTTCCACACCCGGATTTCCAATAATTCCGGCTGTTCCCACACCATAGGTATCCGGGAATTCATTCAGAATAGACGCATAATTACCCAGGTCATAGGCCGTTCCCGTAGGGATTCCCAATGTTTTGTTTAATCGTGCATCTTCCCGAAGTACTTCCTGCTCCAATCGGAATGTTTCCAGGTATTGGTCTACTTTTTTACGATCGATATTTAACGGAAGGGATCCTTTGGAATAGCTAAAAGAACTCAGGTCACATAACACCGGTTTTTTTCCTTCTCCGATACAAATCAACCATTCATCACTTTGTTGTAACGAACCGTCACATCCGGCGATAGAAATTTCTTTAATTTCCTGAACGCCTTCAACCTTCATAATCTCACTGATGATATCGGACAGCCGTACTTCTCTTCTCAGTTGACTGTTTCTAAGTTCTTCCGTATCGATAAAACCATTATCCAAAAGCGGTCCGTCAAAAATCTGATCGGTCGTATATCCTTTGTCAAGCATTTGCTTTAAGGAATAGAAATGCACTTCCGGCGACAGGTAATTGTTGATGCTTCGCAACACTTTTGCGTGTACGAGTTCTTCATCGGCTTTATTTGTAACCCCAATTCGGGCACAAACTGCGATACTTTGCGTTTCAATTTCTTTGATATCGACTAAATCCTCACAAAGGCTTCTGTTGGCGTGATAACGTTCCAGAATTTTGATTCTGGTGTTCGATCTGTCGCATACATCGCCTGGCGTTTCTCCTTCAAGGTCTTCTCCATATTCTACATAAAGATCATAAAGTCCTTTTGCTTCGAAGCTTCTTGTTTTTTCTACACCTAAATCGGCCGGGTTTAACGCCAGTCTTGTCGAGTCACAATCGGCATAAATCAATTCTACACGCGGTCGCCACCAACAGTTTTTTACGGCTCTGCTACTTCCCGATTTTAAACCAATATCGATAAATAGTTTTCTGTAATCCAGCTCATTTAATGGTCTTGAAGGCAGAATGTCTTCCGCTTTAATAAACTGATTTTCGATATTTTTACCCGGTTCTTTAGACGACAAAATATCTTCCATATTAAGGTTCATACGCATGCCCAGATCGGTAATGGCATAACTTAACACCTCCAAAGTAGTGATCCCAGGATCATGAGAATTATAATCTGTCCAAAGTTTACTTCCCAGTTCTTCTATGTATTTAATACCTGTCTTTCGTAGAAACTGAAAATCTAACTGGTCTTCGGTTTCAACTTTTTTAGGTATACTAATATGACTATTTTCTGACATAATTATCTATTTTTTATCTATTTGTTTTGTTTAAATACATACCTGTTTTGCAATAGTCACATAATGTTGTTTTGCGGATACTAGTATGGATTTTGGATCTACTTCAATTAAATATTTCGTCTGTATTTCACCATTAATCATTACCTGTAAACTGTCGATATAATCAACATAATAAAGTTGTTCCAAATAATTAATCAACTGATTTACATTAAGTTTCATATTAAAAGAAACTACATCAGAATCTCCGAAAGCCCAAGGCGATATAAATTTTTTAATATCTTCGTCCAATTGCTTGCTATAAAATGCCTCATCATATTCTTTAAAGAATTTCGCTTCTATTTTCACAGTGGCTTCCTGATAATTCGGATTGATAACATGGGTTTTAACATGCAATGAATTTAATCCGTTCACATAGTCCTGGATCTTATCCAGACTGGCACGACTCACTCGTGGCTGGTAGATGTCAAATGCATTTTTATTTTTTGTATTCGGAATCACAACCAATGTCACATTACCGGGAGCCATAAATGATTTTTCAGAAGTATGATTCAGACATTTCACCATAAAAACATCTGGAAATTCCTGTAAAATAAGTTGTTCATAATCCCATTGCGTAATCGCTCTGTTTTTGTGTCGTAATCGTTCGCTAACACGTCTGTAGAAAGCCGAGTCGGTTTCCTTATATTTTCCGTCGAACGAATTATAAGGCTGACTTACCGATTTAATCTGCGGTACTCTTGTAATTAGTTTTGCGATGGTTCCCGCTTCCAATCCGTGGTCCAGGTGTGTTAAATCGTTGTCCTGATTCTGAAAAGTAGCCCGAACAGCTTGTGTATAAATTCCCTGAATTTTACATACGGCGTCATAGCTTGTGTTTGTTGTAGCTCTGATCCATATCCCTTTTTTCTCAAATAAGGTTGTGTTTATATCAATATCCTTCGGAATCTTAAATTTCAGGATTCCGGATTCCAGGAATCGTTTCGTTTCGTTTGTTAAGATATTGTCTCTAAGGCTTCTCCATGTGTTCTTAGAAAGGATATCCCATTGAATATTTTCATTGTCTGCGAAAGTATCTGCCAGGGTGTTTTCACTTCCTTCCAAAGCCTGGATTAGCAAGGATACCGTTTCACTTGGATTGGCATCCAGACAGATAAATAATTCGCCTCCAGCCTTGTGAATAGGCACAATACTTGGTACTGTCATTTCTTTTTCAGACTGACCAAATGCATCTTCATAAAACAAGGTTACTTCTTTGTTTTTGGATGATTTTTTAGTGTTAGCCAGAATACTTCGACTCGTAACAGCACTATCCAAAACCGCATTACTCAAATCGAGTTTTTTGGATGATTTTAATAAACTCGATGACTTTATTAAGCTGGATGATTTGATTAAAGCAGGTGATGCTATTAAACTGTTTGCCAGAATATTTCCACCTGTATAAGCACTTTCTGAAGCCGAATAGTTCAATTCGATGTTTCCGCCCAGAGGGATATACGGTTCATTCGGGATCAGGACGCTTGTTTCTCCGCTGGTTAATGCCAGTGTATACAATTTTGGATAGACATCCTGTAATGCCGATTGGTTTAAGGTTAATCGGATAGACTCTGCAGTTCCCGCAACATTACTGGCGTTATTTATCGAAAAATTCGTCTGATAGCCGGTTTCCGTTTTTTGGTACAATTCGATGTTTGTCGCTTTTATAGCCCATCCTTCTTTTTCTAAAAGAGAGGCATTCGCTCTAAAATAATCGTCTTTAACAATAAACGGACTACTCTTTCTGGCAGCAAAAATAGTTTTCGTAACAGCCTGACTGGGTTTAATCGTATAGCCGCTGTAAAGATCTTTTATCGATTCCGGCGTATTTTTCCAATCGATTGTAATCGATGCTTTATCCCATTTTTTAGCAAACATCTCCGGATATTTAATGTAAAAATTAGATCCTGTTACGGGTTGTCCTGTAAATGGGAAATAATCTTTTTCCGGATTTAGCGCGCTGTTATCATTTTCAATCAAAAGGGATTTTACCCCTTTTACATCAACGGCAATAGTTACGTTTTGAATTTCTTTCTCAGCCAGTGCTTCGTAAAGTTCATAATACTTATTTCCTTCAATAATAAATCGCGCAATGGCAAAATTGGTCTGGAATGTTCCACCCAATACTTCTTTATTGTAGCTTACTACCGCCGGGAAATTTTTCGTTAGCGTAAAGGTTAACTCTAAACTTTTAGCATCGTTTACAGTACATCTTATGGCACTACCGGATACCCATTCTTTTTCACCGCTATAAAGCAATTTGATATTGTTTTCAATTTCATTGAGCTTTAAAGCCTCTAATTTTGAGGTTCCGTTATTTTTAAAACTAATCGTAACTTTTACGGTACGCTCCCCTTCTTTTAAATTTAGCAATGAGGAAGCGATTGAAAAGCCCAGTTTGGCGTTTTCAAGTTCTTTAAAGTCCGAGTTCTCCTGTTTGGATTCGGTCGAATTATATCCAAAAGGCCACCAGTAATTACTGGTTTCCGTTAGTTTTTCGTCTATCCCGTCTAAGGTATTTACCGCACGGGCAATTTTTAATTCTTTTTTTGTTTTATCGTTTAAAAAGCTTTTAAGCTCGACCACTTTTGCCTGACTGGCAATAAGTTCTTTATCGGTTTTAAAAACACGTTTTTTCCCTGTTGCATCTTTTTTAGCGTCAAGCAAAGTACCTTCCGGCACTCTTTCCTGGATTGCTTTTTTGGCTAATTCAAAAATCACATATACTTTATCCGATTTGGCATCTTGTTTTTCGATCTGAAGAATTTCATTGTAATAGAAATCCAAATGCCTATGGGTAAGATTATTCAATGCTTTTTTCGAAAAATCCATCAACTTAATAAAGCAGATAAATAAAGTGAGGTGAGGCGTAAGACTTCCGTCTTTCTCAAATTGAGCGACAAGTTCTGTAACCTCTTTTTTCAGGCTTTTGTAAGCAACACTTTCCCTACGCGGAATGGAATCATCGGCACCTAAAAAAAAGCCTTCCCAGCTTCCGTTAGGTGTTGTTGCATCATTTTTATCAAAATAATTTACATGATTGGCAAAATTGTTTGCAAAGAGTAGCCAATCAAACAAATCGAAATCGTGCAATTCAAGATTACTGGGATCAAGTTCTGTTAAAAAGCGTTGCATTTGTGATTTTCCGTCACGATAATGCGAAAATGTATCTATTTTTTTCATTTGTTTATATTTAATTTTCTATGGTCAGATGCACTACTTGATGTAAACTATTCTGGCAAAATCGAATTGGGTTACAGTAATTACAAGTCGTTTAGATTGCTGTGGCTTCTCCTTTATAGAAAGGGAAAACAACATTGCTTCTCGTGTTGGTATTTCTTACTTCATAATCGATATGTATCAACACCTGTCCTTCCAGTTCTTCTGTAGTATCAATTTCAATACTGATAATATTGATTCGGGGTTCGTGGTACAGGATGGCGCGTTCAATAATACCTTTCATTTGTGTGATTAGTGTTAGCTCCAGGGGCTTAAAAAGCATTTCCTGTAAATCACAACCATAGTTTGGAAACATGACACGTTCTCCTGGTCGCGTAGACAAAAGGATTATTAAACTGTTATTGATATCTTCAACATCAGTAGTCATCGTCACGCCTCCTTCTGTTTTATCAAACTCAGGCGGAAAGCTCCAACCTATTCCTAAAAAATCTGTATTTATTTTCATACTGTTCTTTATATATTTTTTTATTGTAATAGTTTATCGGTAATCTGATGCCTTTGTTTACCGCGGTGTGGTTATAGCTATTTCAGTTTTTAGGCCAGGCCGAATACGGATAGCCCTTACTGAGTTTAAATATCATTATGCAGCATTATCCACCAATTAATACAGTGGGCAAACCAGCCGATATCACACCACCATGTGCTGTAGTATCGCCTTGTCTTGCTGCCGGTTTTCCGCCTATTAAAACGGTCGATGATCCGGCAGCTATCGTATCGGGTGGACCGGTACAGACTGCTTTGTCGCCTACTCTTGCTGCGGGCATTCCGCCAATTAATACTGTCGGTTCGCCGGCCGGCAATATAGGTCCGCCTACGTGAGGTACATTTCCTGTAACCATCGGGCAGGTGTGCATATCTGTGATTCGTGCTGCTGGTTTCATATATTGTTATTTATAATTTTTTCAGTTCGTAAGACATCGCTTCCTTTGCATTACTTCTTTCGTAATCGCGAGCCTTATCGCTTTTTTTAGTTGATTTTTACCTGAGACCCTTTAACTACGGTTACCGCACCTGAGGATACTTCCGAACCGGAACTTCCTTCGGCTTTGAACTGTGCACTGGCCTTTAGGTTTACATTGGTTCCTTCGATGCTTACATCTCCGGAGGCTTTAATTTTAATATCTCCTGCACTTTCCATCGTAATACCATCACTCTTAAAAGTGAGTACGTTGGAATGTTCATCTTCAATCTTTATGATATCGGCATCTTCGTCTAAAATCACTTTCTTACCAGCCGGTGTTTCAAGTGTGTAGGAAATTTTGTCATCATTGAAAATCATTTTCATTTCACTTCGGGTCACGAATCCTTTTTCATGATTGTCGTCGGTGGCTGTTATCGGTGCCGGTTTGGCACTACTGTGCAACATTCCCAGGACTACCGCGTCGTTCGGATCGTCGTTGATAAAACCAATAATAACCTCATCACCAATTTCCGGTCTAAAAAATGAGCCTCTGTTTTCTCCGGCATCAAGTGTTGCTACACGACACCAGATTCCCTCTTCTTCATTGTTAATAATTGGTATTTGTACCAGGATTCGATCGTCACCATCCGGATCCGATTCCAATTGTGATACCACTCCAACATGCAAACCGCTAATGGCTGGCATAATTCCGGATCCCGGCATTTCGCTCACATCATAGGTTTCTGAGAACCACGTTGGTGTTAATCCAAATTGTGCGGTTACCAACCAGTTTCCTTCTACAACTTCATGACGTACCCCTGTGACATAAATGGTACCGTTAAATCGGGTTCCTAAACCTTCTAATTTTAATAAGACTCCTGGTTTTACTTTCGCAATCCCCTGAAACTTTACCGTTCCGCGTGTTTTTGCCAGTTGCTGAAAAACAGCTTTGGCATCACTCCAGTCTTGTAATTCTTCCTGGGTTATCTTACCTCCGTGTCGCAATTGCAGATCTTCGATTCCGAAAACAGCAGCCAGATCACTTGGCGAAAGATCACCATTGAGTGCAATTGCAGGATCCTGTGCTTCTGCTTCCACGATTTCCTGATCGGCATAACTCCAGGAAGTAGCGGTGATTTTACTAAACTGATCTCTGGCATCGATTTCTCCTTCAAATTCATGAACAGAAGAACCAAAAGCCACGGTTTCTACCGCTTCGCCACTCACTTTCGGTTTGGCTACTTTGATGGTTCCGTCGTCCACAAAACAAAGTTTACCATTGGCCTGTGCCCGGGTTACCATAAAATCCCAATCGGAAGCGCGGTATTGTACCAACTCCTTATGCGTTTTTGCTGTCGCTTCGACATCTGCACTGGCGCCACTATTTCCGATTAGCTCTTCGATGATATCGCTATCCTTACTTTCGTAGAAATATTTGCTTTTTCTACCCAAAGTCATCTTGACCGCTTTGTCTTTACACTCTACAATCAGGTAGGTCGATCCGTTTTTAACTTTTAAATTATGTTTGACCACCACTCCTTTAAAAATGGTTTCTTCTTTGGAATGGTATCCGACCGTAATTTCAATTTCCTTTCCCGGGATTAGTAAGTTTTCACTACTTAGTTTAAAGTCCTGATCCGAAGCACTTCCATCTAAAATAACAATGCGGGCATGTGGAATCCTGTTCACTTCTTTTTCTACCACAATACTTTTTACGCCGTATTGAACGGGCAGTTCTGTGCCTCCGGACATCACTTTATAAGTTATCAGGTCGGGAGTTTTTGCTGTTTGTATGTAGCCGCTATTATTCATCTTATCATATTTTTGCTATAGGTGGAAAGAATAAATCTTGTCCGGGAATTAATTGCCTGAAATCGATAATACCGTTTACTTTGGCAACTTCTAAATAGTATTTGGAGTCTCCATAAATTCTTTCGGTCATCAAAGGCAATGTATCACCATCTACTACCGTTCGTTTATGGGTAAGATCGGGCGAGTTCATTTTATCTGATTTTGCAGCGAGTTCCGGGCTAATGGATTCAGAGAATTTCGCTTTTCCGATGGCTCGTAACGGTCTACCTTCATTGTTGAATAATTTATATTCGATGGTAAACTCCGACAGAATTCCCTTAAATTCAAAATCACCCCAGTTAATAATAACATTATAGGGTTTATGAATTGATCCTTCCATTTGTCCGGTAGCCTTATAAAAATCTTTTATCTGTTTTGCCACTGCAGCCGCTGCGAATGCTGATCCTTGTCCCGCTTTTTGAGCGGCACTACTCAGTGCTTTATTTAAGGCATTTGCTTCTGACACTCCTGTTCCATCAAAAAGAAAATCTAATTGTAAATCAGACGGAAGCAAACTGATGTATTTCAAACTCGCTTTGGAATTACCCTGTGCCTGTTCTGAAGAAAAATTTGATTTATAGGTCATGGAAAAACCTGCAGGGTTGATAAAAGCTTTAAAAGCCCCCATTAAGATTCTGGTTTCGTAGTTTGAATCTTTATAGGTTCCAATAGTTAATTTTTGAATTGATCCTCCCATTATCTTTCTTTTTTACGTTGTTCAATAGTTACTATTTGTTCTACGCTTTCGCTGATTGCCCGCATGATTCCTTCCTTATCTGCCGATGCGGCAGTTGTTGTACCGGATGCATTTTCGTCCACATTTATCTTAATATGGAGTTCTTTTATTTCTATTGGCATTTCGTTTGCTTTTAATGGATTAGTAAACGCTTTAAACACTAACAATAAGCACTTTAAAGCGCTATTTATTAAAAAACCAAACACATAAAGCGTCCATTCAGGTTGATTTTAACAATCAAACTGTCGCCTTTTTTTAAAAAAGATTTAGTTAAGATTTTACCTTTAACTAATACACTTTATGTGTTTAGTTTTGCTATTCAAATTACAAGCTTAGATCGCTTGCTTAAGGTATTGTGTAATATCTATATTTGAGTTCTATAGTTTCAATAGCCAGTTTACTTTCTTCGGCGTTAAACTCGGACACATCCCATTTTACCGGATACGCGCCTACAACATTCCAAGACATAGATGGTGCTGTCGAATCAGCTCCACCTGAAAGTGTGATGACTAAATCTTTGGGGGAGAACTCGAATCGTTCCATGGCAGCTCTACACCATTCAATCAATCCGGAGTCTTCTACAAGCCCTCGCTTTAAAACTAAATTAGGATATTTTGGACGCAGTGGAAGTTGATGAACAAATCGGTTCTCACCTCCTTCTGCATACTCCTCAGTTCCAATTTCTGTAGATAATCCAGATACAGATTGAAATCTGGAGTCAATACCCTCTGATGCTACTCCGCTAACTGTAAACGAAAAGCTTGTTGGAGGATATAAGCCTGCCATGATTAGTTATTTTCAATAGTTAATCCTTCGTGAGCAATCTCTAACGTTTCGATAGCAACTTCACTTGCATCCGCTTTTAAGTCGGTAGCCTGTAATTTAACAGGGAATGCGTTTTTCACTTTCCATGTAATTGCCGGTGCTCCGGTTTCGTCTAAAAGTGAAATCGTAACCGAACGACGCTCAACAGTATTTAAGTTGATGGTGTTTAACCAAGTAAAATACTCGTTATCTCCTTTGAACTGACCACGTTTTAATGTGATGTTCGAGAATTTTCTAAGTCCTGGCATTTTGATCTTACTGAAGTCCGGGCTGGCTCCGTGTCTGTATTCCGTAACGTCAGTTTCAATCTGCATTCCGGTAACTTCCGTGAAACCTAATTTTGTTCCACCCCAATCAACTTCGAAGGAAAACTTTGCTAATGGATATTCATTCATAATTTTTTGTATTTAATTGTTATCTAATTTTTATGCTTCTTGTAATTTGTGTGAAAAGCGTAACACGATGAATTCAGCTGGACGAACTGCCGCCATACCGATTTCAACGATCATTCTACCTTCTAAAATATCCTGAGCCGACATTGTTTCGTTTAAACCAACGCTCACATAGTAAGCTTGTTCCGGAGTTGATCCCGCTAAAGCACCACTCATCCATTGTTGGTTAAGGAAATTTTCGATCATTGCTTTCACACGTGTCCATGTTTTAGCATCGTTAGCTTCAAATACAAAACGTTCTGTTGCGTTTTTAACTGATTCTTCAACCATGTTAAAGAAACGGCGTACCGATACATATCTCCATTCGTTGCTGTTTCCGTCAAATGTTCTTGCACCCCAAACTAAAGTACCTCTACCGTTGAATGTACGGATCGCATTAATTGATTTTCCAGCTTTAGAGTCAACGTTTAAGCTTTCCTGTTGTTTATGTGAAATTTTCTCAACCGGAGCCACTACATAGTTAAGACCAATGTTTGCCGGTGCTTTCCATACTCCAGAAGTGCTATCCACTTTTGCATATACTCCAGCGATTGATGAAGATGGAGCTAAAACAACGCGTTGTGCAGCAATTGCTTTTTTAGCCTGGTTGTATAAAGCAGAGTTATTTCCTTTTAATGCACTAAGAAGTCCCGGTGCATCCGCTACAGCTTGTGTTGTTCCGTTTGGAAGTGTCTTTTTGTAAGTTGAAATTACAACATCTTCGTCTTTATAGTTGTAGCTTAAAACCGTTTCTAATTTTGGATGGTAAGCAGCTCCGTATTTTAAACCGGTTGTTTCAACTTTAGTTCTGAAAATTTCATGATCCCCAATTACATCCATAATCACAAAACGGTCGCCCATTTTTTCTGCATGATTTAATGAACTCACGTATAAAGCACAAGCGTCAATTTGCCCTAAAGCTTCAGCTTCTGGATATGCTACTAATGTTGGCTCATCTTCTTTTTCCAATAGGTCAAGTCCGGCTACCAACTCCTCTAATTTCACATCATTTACTGAAGTACCTGTTTTATAATGATTTACAGCAACGATATAACAAGGACCACCGCCATTTGCAAAATACATTTGCAAAGAGTAGTACATTTTAAATTTACTTAAAGTGCCTGCCGCTACAGTTGCTGTAGCTACTTCATCAAGGACGTCTAATGTGATTGCTGTTTTTTCAAATTCTGCACCTCCAAAAAGTGTTTCATACTCCATTAAGGAAGAAATTCTTGTTGGGTCGTTTTTTGGTCCTTTTTCAGTATATCCAATAAAAGCCGGAATAGCTGTTTCTACTTGTGCCACTGATGGTGGGAATTTTACAATTTCCTCTACGTAAACCCCTGGTGTTTTGTAATTCATGTGTTTTAATTTAAAAGTTATTTATTAATTGTTTTCGATTGTTAATCCTTCGTGAGCGATCTCTAAAGTTTCAATAGCAACTTCACTTGCATCCGCTTTTAAGTCGGTAGCCTGTAATTTAACAGGGAATGCGTTTTTCACTTTCCATGTAATTGCCGGTGCTCCGGTTTCGTCTAAAAGTGAAATGGTAACCGAACGACGCTCAACTGTATTTAAGTTGATGGTGTTTAACCAAGTAAAGTACTCGTTATCGCTTTTGAAAGTACCACGTTTTAAGGTGATGTTCGAGAACTTTCTAAGTCCCGGCATTTTGATTTTACTGAAGTCCGGGCTGGCTCCGTGTCTGTATTCCGTAACGTCAGTTTCAATCTGCATTCCGGTAACCTCCGTGAAACCTAATTTCGTTCCACCCCAATCAACTTCGAAGGAAAACTTCGCTAATGGATATTCATTCATAATTTGCTGTATTTAATTGTTATCTATTTTTTTATGCTTCTTGTAATTTGTGTGAGAAGTTCAACACAATAAATTCTGCAGGGCGAACTGCTGCCATACCGATTTCGATATTCATTCTACCTTCCAATACGTCCTGAGCTGATGTTGTTTCTTTACCAACGATAACGTAGTAGGCTTGTTTCGGAGTTGATCCCGCTAAGGCACCACTCATCCATAACTGGTTCAGATAGTTTTCGATCATGGCTTTCGCTTTTACCCAGGTATTGGCGTCATTGGTTTCGAAAACGAATCGCTGCATTGCATTTTCAACTGATTTTTCAACCATATCAAAAAGACGACGAACCGAGATATATTTCCATTCCGTGTTTTCCGAATCGAAAGTTCTGGCACCCCAAACCAGGTTTCCTTTTCCGATGAACGTACGGATCGCATTAATCGATTTTCCGTTTGGTTCTACGTTTAAGCTTTCCTGTTCTTTGTTTGAAATCTTTTCGGTTGGCGCGATTACATAGTTAAGTCCTAAATTCGCCGGTGATTTCCAAACCCCTTGTGTACCATCAACTTTAGCATATACTCCAGCCATTGTTGTTGAAGGAGGTAATACCACGTTTAGTCCACTGATTACTTTTTTAATCTGATTGTATAAAGCGGAATTTGTAGTTTTTAACGCTTCCAGTTTTAGTCCGTGTGCATCTCCTTTTTTGTCCTGAGCTCCATTTACCGCAGTTTTTAAAGTGGTAATAATTCCAGTAATATCAGCTACATCACGATCTTCATCTTCATCCTTAAGATCTTGTAAATACGATTGAGCTGCCGTTAACGAAATTTTACTATCAGCCGTAACATTCACTTCTTCTACGATAGCGATAACACTCTCCGCAATATCGATAAGCACCTTTAAATCAGCAGGTTCCTCTTCTGTTGCTCCAGTAATTTCCGCAGCAGCAAGAGCACCCAATGTTTCCAAATCGGTCACCGAAGTTGCGAAGAAACCACCTGAAGCATTTGCTGGCTGCAATCCGGCATGATCGATTGCTACGTCTTCATCGAAGGTGTAATTTAATACAGTCTTCAAATGTGGGAAATACGCTGCAGCATGCATTGTTCGTGCGATTCTGTTTCGAAGAAATTCAACCGTATTAAAATCAGTTTCCTCATCTTTACTTTTTGATTCACCAAGGAAAGTATCCATGATCAGGAATCTGTTTTTTAAGTCATCGGCCTGTGCGATAGCATCCTGATAAAGTGCATAAAATTCTTCCTGATCGGTTAATGATGTCGCATCTGGGAAAACAACAATTGTTGATTCTTCCTGCAAAGCAGAAGCATCCAGACCCAACTTCAGATCATTTTTAACTACATCGCTACCGTAAGGACCTACAGAAACGATATAACACGGACCTCCACCATTTGCAAAATACATTTGCAAAGAATAGTACATTAGGAACTTTACATTCGGTTTTACTAGAGTCAAGCCCTGATCTACAGTATCTTGTAATTTGATACTTTCTTTGTGGGCTTTTCCAAAGTACGTTTCATAGTCCATCAAAGAGCTGATCTTTGTCGGCACCATTTTCAAGGGTTTGTTTTTGTCAAGCGCTATTTCAGTATAGCCGATAAATGACGGTACTGCCGTTTCTACCTGAGCTACAGAAGGCGGAAATTTTGGGATTTCCTCTATAAAAACGCCCGGAGTTTTAAATTCTGACATGTTTTAAAAATTTAGGTTAATAATAATTTTCTTAGATTTTTTTTTCTCTTCTTAGGATATCGATATCCTCGATGATTTCCGGATACGTTTCTCCTTTTTTCTGGATTTTCACAATGCTTATTTTGTATAAAGCAGACGGAATTACTTTACCTCCAAGCAATCCCCACACATAACTTAACTGATCAAAAGGAAGTGGGTGTAGTTGTAATTTAATGCTGAATCCCTGTGTTTCGTTAACAAAGGTTTTCTCAGTATTAAAGGTTTGAATAACTTTAGAAATATTCCGAAGTGCGATTTCATAGTTATCACGGTTTGCAGCAACCATTACATACAGATTCAGATATGCTGCCGGATTCTTTTTCTTATACCCTCTAGGTACATCAGATCCTTCAGGATAGATCGGTTCGTATCTTGATGTATTTTTTAATGCCGATTCTTCTTCTACGCTCAACAATGAAATGACCACCTTATTGCTAATCGCTGTCGCATCATTATCTTCTTTTGCTATACTATCGATCACCACATCTACCGGCTCCTGAACCGGGTACTCCGGATCCGGAAGATTTAGTTCATGATCAAGCTTGTCGCTTAATGCTTTTAATACTTTATAAATCATAATTTTCTATTGTTGATTATCACGATGCAAACATACAATCACAGCTTCCGAAAAAACGAATATTTTGCCTCCGTAAAACTGTCTTTGCAGTAAGTCGTTTTTACGGGTAATTTTGAACACCAACAAAAAATAAATTATAACACATTGATATATTGATACTTAAAAACATATGATTTACCTAAAATCGCACACTCTTTTCAGACCGCAATCCCGCATGAAGTCAGGCACTCAAGAGGCAATTCGCACCACTAAAAATTAAAAAACCTCTTTTCGCCATATTTAAACATCAAAAACAAGGGCGATATTAACAGTGCAACTACAGCAAACAGCCAATAAATTCTATAAACGAACCATTTTAAAACAACCTCATCGCACTTACATCAAAAAAATGGTCGGATATCCGTTTATTTTAGCCAAAAAAAGAACCCCAAAACCGACGGTTATCGTTTCTTCCTGTATCCCCATATATTGCAAAGGATTGCGTCCTATTTTACCCCCTTTTTCAAATTGCTATCTACTGCAAAGACAGAATCCAGCCGGCTAATAACTAGCCTGATGCGATCACTTCTAATAATTTTGGCGGTATAATTTTAATACTAAACCCGATGAATTTTAAAAATCTTTTCCAAAAACGCAATGAGATTGCGGATGGTCATTTTAATGAGTTTCGCTCTAAAATCGGATTCACCAATGAAAGCGACGAGTACATTTTTGCAAAAAGGGAAACCATCTGTAATGCCTGCCCTTTAAAAAACGGCAATAGCTGCGATACGCAACGATGGATCGAGCCATTGACATTAGAAGTTTCTAAAATGCCAAGAGATGGTTTTATAAGAGGTTGTGGCTGTAGGCTAAGTGCCAAGCAAAAGTCAAAATACAGTAGTTGCCCGGCTGGTTTTTGGGGAGGAGAATTCGAATAATTATAAGTAGCTGATTTATAAAATAAATTTACTGTGGAACATACCCATATTATACATAAAGTTGTCATTGAAGTTTCGGTTAACAACAGAAAAAAAGCCTATGAGATAAAAGACGATATCAGTAGCTTTTTGACGATGGATGTTTTTCCAAAACTTGAAAAACATCTTATTACTGTACAAACCCAGATACCGACGCACACTTTACAGATTTCACGATTGGTTGTCGATATCAATCATCGTGAATCGGCCTTAAATACCACATTAAAAAATGATATTATAACATCGTTCAAAAAAGAACTTGCCGAAATACTAAAAAACGGATCGGGTCAGCATTTAAATCCGTATCTAAGTCAGCGACGAAATCAAAACTTAAATCAGCGTTACAACCCAAAACAAAGCAAAGAGCAACAGTACGAGCAAAGTCAGAAGAATAGCGATGCGCAAAATCCGTTTGGCGATCAAAATCAAGATTACGAACAAAATTGGAACGCTACACAAAGCCTGAGTGACAGACAAAACCGAAACCAAAGCCATAAGCAAAATCAAAATCCCGGGCAAAACCAGAATCAGGATTATGATCAAGGTCAGCCTAATGGGCAAAGTCGTGGGCAAAATCAGAACCAAAGTCATAATCAAAACCAGGATCAACGTCAAAACCAGCGTCATAATCAAAATTCGCGTACTGGACAAAATCAGCATCCCAGCCAAAATCCACGTTACGGACAAAATCACAACCAAAATCCGCGTTATGATCAGGAACATGGCTACGATACAGATCAGTATTATGATGCTACCGAAAATCCCGAAATCCATTTCTTGGGCGAAACCGAAAAATTGCTACGCACCTTTATTCATTTTATAGAAAAAGGTACTATGCCCTGGTGGAATACCAATGAGACATCGGCTGCTATTTTTGAATCCGTTTCGTTCAGAAAAATTATTTCCGAAAAAGCTTTTGTAGCCAAAATTGTAGCAAGCCTACAAAAACCAAAAGTACGGGAACGTATTATCAATCAGTTTTCCGATACCTGGATAGCACAAATCTGTTTGGCTGTGATACAAGCTAGAGGATTGAAAATCGAACTAAAAAGTGACGTTATAAAACAACTTTCCGGTTCGTCTTTTACCGATCGAAAAGCACTATGGTCATTGATTTTACAGACCATTTCCATTCTTGTATCAAATAAAGTTGCCAACCCGGAAACACATACGATTGAACATATTATCAAAACAATACCGCTCTTAAAAGCGGCAAAAAATCTGGAATCCGAAGAACAGATCTGGAATGAAATAAACGCTATTTTTCCTTTTATCGAACAAGGTGTTCCATATAGTAAATTCCGCGAAACTAACAGCGAAACAGACAGTAAAACAGACAGCGAGACAAAAAACAAAACAAACAACAAAACATCCAAAAGTGACCCGAAGCATCCGGATACAGAGGAATCCCAAAAAACGAATCAAAATAAAATCGTCCCTGAATTATTCCAAACGTTACAACAGGAAACTCCGATCGCCGATGAGGTATCGAATGACTATCAGGTACAAAATGCAGGACTAGTGCTTATACATCCTTTTATTGCCAATCTTTTTAAACATTGCAATCTGATGGATCCCAAAACAAATACGCTTACCGACCCGGAAACCGGTATTCATCTGTTACATTATATTGCTACCGGAAAAACCAATCAGCCTGAAAGCGCGATGCTTTTCGAAAAGTATTTATGCAATATTCCGTTACATCAAAGCATTAACCGGCATATCAAACTTACGCGGAAACAAAAAACCGAAGCGGCAAAAGTGATCGGAGCCGTACAACAAAACTGGAGTTCCATGAAAACGGCATCGGTAGGATTGCTGCAACATGAATTTTTTCAGCGTCCCGGAAAATTAACCGTAGACAGTCAGACACTTACAATCGAGCGCAAAACACAGGATATTTTAATGGACAAACTATCCTGGGGAATCAGTATGATACGACTACCCTGGCAAACGCAGTTTACGTATGTCAATTGGTAATCGTTTATTTTAAAAGGTAATAACACACAAAAGTCGCAACCTGTGTTGTCACTTTTATGCGTTATGATCACAATTATTCCCACCAGGGTTTTGGCACCAAACTATAAAATGCTTTATAGAGTTTTGAAGGATTAAAAAACGAAATCACACCTTGATCATCAATTTCCAAAAACTGATACTCCGACCGTTGTTCCAATGGTTTCGGATAGATATACCATGACCTGCCGCGATCGAAAGAAAAATAGGTAAAGCCATTGGTGTTATCCAACAGGTAAATCTGATAGTCATTTTCAAGAATAAAAACACCGGAATTCATTGGACTGTCGGCGATCTGATTTTTTAATCGCAAGGTTCCCGAGTTATTTTTAAACCTCAGTTCTTTTTTGTTGATCAAATTAAAATTAGAATATTCCTTATAGCTGTTCGGATCTCTTTTGATACAACCGAGTACCGCAGGACGGACATATTGTCTTTCTTCGGCCTTAAATTGCCAGCCGTTCTGATTTTTAAAAAGGATAATCTGAAAGGAGTTATTTTCGGTCTCTCCGTTAAAATTATAATTCCAGGTTCCTAATAGTATGCCGTTTTTTACCGAAAACCGATCGTGATTATGTCGCTCCAGATAATTAACAGCCTCATAGAAATCGGTCGCCATTTGTATGGAGTCGACAGCTTTTCCATTTTTTAAAAGATAATAGGTTACCTGTTTAACAGTGTACTTTCTTGTTTTATGTTGCACTTCTTTTCGTCCGTAACCAACCGCAAAATCGGTATCCAGAAATTCAATATGCTCCAGATCGTGTTTCACAAAAGTTTTGGTCATTTCTGGGCTTTCATTCCATGTCTGTCCTTCGTCATCCGATTGATATATTTGTCGTCTGGGCGGAATATAAACTTTTTGGGTTGTCTGTTGCTTATCCATATGCCACACTTCCTGATAGATAGTCCCATTAAATGGATTTTTATATAAATAGCCACTGCTAAACAAGTGTATGTTATTTACCGGAAACCAATGCCGAATGGAATTCTCCCGTTTGTTATAAAGCGAAAACACATATTTCCAGTTACTTTCGTTGAGCGTATCTTTACTATAGCGTATCCGTCCGAAAAAAACATCCTTATCGCTTGTCGGATGAAGCGCATCGTCCCAATAGGGTTCTTTAAAAGGTAAGGCCGGATTGTGGAATCGTGTCGGTTGGATTCGTTTTTCAAGCAAAAAATAACCGCGAATAAAATTCTGTACGACACAATCATCGGCGCGCTTCGTTATCCGATCGCGGATTGTATGGTCTACTTTTCGTAATGCCAACGAATCATATAACGTTTTAGGAATACAAAAATGACGTTGTTCAAAATTCACGAAGACTACTTTACCTGTGGGATCCGGTTTGTTATCCCATAAGGTCTTAGCCCAATTCGGAAAATAATAGTGTCCGCCAATAAACTGTAAAGTATAATCCGAAGCCGGTTTTACGTCTTCGCTATCTTTTTGTCCGTTAATTCGCAATTGCTCCAAAAGGCCGCTTCCCATTCCGGTCGTCTGGTTGAGGTACATCGTATCCCTTTGGTGGATGATTTTGATTTCCAGAGGAACATAACTGTTGTACTTCCCCTGTGGTATCCGAAGTGAAAAGTCATTAATCCGGATATAATTATCAAATCCCTCCCGTTGATAGCGTTTAATCGGCCGAAGGGAATCGTTTGGAATAGCAGGCGACCGATACTGCACACTGTCGATGATGATACTATAGGCTTTATTTTTCACAAAGGAAATTTCATTGCCTTCCCGGTCTAAAATCGTATAATAATAGCGTGTTGTAAAATCCCGCCATCCCGGTTGTGCTTTGGCAATGACAGATACTATAAAAAATGCAAAAAACAAAAAGTAACGGTGTGACATAATGGATCGTTTTATTGTACAGCGACTAAATTACACCCAACGCCCTTTCCTTTTTTTGAGACTTGGTCAATCATTCGTCTGGCTTGGTGTATCGGATCTGTTTCCTTACCACAGACTTATAAAAACACAATCCCGTATTGTTTTTCCAACATTTATCACACAATACGAATAAAACGCGTCACCCCTTGAAAAAACAGGCATTCGCAATTATATTCATTAAAAATCGACTGCAAAGACCAAAAAAAACAACAGTTTTATTTTTTTGTAACAAAACATATACAAAAAACAATATTTTGTTATTTTTAACATTAGCATAATTTTTTAATCAAATTTGCTTTACATTTAAAAAATATTAATACCAAAATTCACAATAAATTAAATTATGAAAAAAATTACTCTACTAATTTTTATGTCATTATTGAGTTTTGTGGGTTTCTCACAGGTATTTCCTGAAGGATTTGAGGGTACTTTCCCACCACCTACAGGACCTGCCGGGCAACCCTGGTTAATTTCTCATAATGGCATAGGAATGGGCCCCGCCAACGGAAATCTGTGGATTCGAACCCCTTTGAACTCTACAACCTCACCACCACACACCGGGAACTATGCTGTCATGGTCGAACGGGTTAACATTGGAAATGGGAATACCGAAGAAGACTGGCTAATCTCACCTCGGGTTACGGTACCCGCCAATGGACAATTGCGATTTTACGCACAACACGGTCGCGCCGGCGATCAGGGATCTAAACTACAAATCCGGGTTGCTTTGGCTCCTCAAGCTACCCAATCGGATCTAACTGCATTTACAACACAAATTATCGAATTATCGGAGACGGCTATATCGCCGGCACCGGGCACTTATGTAGAACAAGTAGTAAACTTTGCCGGTTTGATCCCAGCCAATCAAGACGTATACATTGCCTTTGTTAGAGTCCACACCCAAAATGGTACTGCAGCAGATGGTGATCGTTTTCTGATTGACGACATCAATCTGGTACAACAATGTCTGGACCCTGCAAATGGTGTTGCCGGTACAATAACTACCAATTCGGCACAGCTTTCGTGGGACAACCCAAGCGGTTCTACCCAATGGGAAATCGAATTAATCCCTTCCGCTGATCCTTTAACAGGAATCGGACAAGTGATTAACTCGAATCCTTATACCGCTACTACAACTTCAACAGGTACACCTTTAGCACCTGGAACAGTTTACCAGTACCGTGTACGCTCTATCTGTACCGGTGGCATTCCAAGTAACTGGGCCGGACCGTTCTATTTTACAACCGTATCATTAGGACAAACTTGTGCAGCACCAATAATGATCAACTCATTACCGTATTCCACTACAGATGACACGTCGAATTACGGAAATCATATTTCAGGAGACCAGGGCGCTACGGGTTGTGGCGCAACCGGTAACTACCTGACCGGTAACGATGTTGTTTATGCTTATACAGCAACATTCACCGGTCTGATCGATATTTCAATGACACCAACAGCTACCTATTCGGGTATTTTTGTGTATGACAACTGTGCTAATATTGGCACCAGCTGTTTGGCCGGTGTAGGGAATTCAAACTCCAATATCCGGAATATACCAAACTTCCCGGTAACTGCAGGTACGACCTATTATTTTCTAATCTCTACCAATGCATCTCCGCAAACAACAGCGTATACATTGGTAATCCAGCAAGTAAACTGTCCACCACCAACGGCACTGGCAGTAGGAACATTAAATATGACCTCAGCCGATTTAACCTGGGGTAACCCAAGCGGCGCTACCGAATGGCAGGTTGTTGTACAAACACCGGGAGCAGGTATTCCAGCCGGAGCCGGAACAACTGTAACCGCTTTACCGTTTAATGCAACCACAACTTTTGCTGGTGCTGCCTTAACAGCCGGAACAAATTACGAATATTATGTACGGGCAAAATGTCCGGATGGTACTTATAGCCAATGGTCAGGACCAAAATTATTCCAACTACCGCTATGTAACAATGCCTGTAACTTCTCTTTTGTAATGACAGACAGTTATGGTGACGGATGGAACGGCAATACGATCGACATCCGTCAAAACGGTGTTATCATTGCGACATTAACCGGACCGACGGCAACAGACGGAACCAATCCGATAACCGTACAGGTACCTTTATGTTCCGGAATTCCATATGAAGTTTACTGGAATCCAGATGGAAGTTACCCTACCGAAGTAGGTCTTACCGTAATCACTCCTTTTGGTGTAACGGCCTATACCAAACCTCCGGGAACAGGATCTCAGGATTCGTTATTATTTACCGGTCCAACCGACTGTGTACCACCAACGTGTCCGCAACCAACGGCTTTAACCGCTTCTGGGGCTACTGCCAACTCAATTCAGGCTGCATGGACAGAAGCCGGAACCGCTACAACATGGGAAGTAATCGCACTTCCGGCAGGTTCCCCTTCTCCAAACACAACACCACCAACATCCGGTATTATAACCGTAACAACCAATCCTAACCATGTGATTGGTTCGTTATCATCGGATACTAACTATGATATTTATGTAAGAGCTGTTTGTAGCCCTACCGATTCCAGTTACTGGACCGGACCTGCAACACATAGAACATTACCGGATTATTGTGCCGGGGATCATTTTTATGATAACGGAGGCGCAACTGGCAACTACAGCAACAACTCCAATGTAACCACTACAATTTGCCCGGCAAATCCAGGCGATATTGTAACCATTGAGTTTAACGAGTTTAATATTGAAAACGAATATGACTTCCTTACTGTTTATGATGGCAGCAGCGCAACCGGAACACCAATAGGTGTTTTTACAGGAAACTTAAGCGGTAACCTTCCAGGACCATTTGAATCATCGGTTCCAGGTGGCTGTATTACTTTTGTATTCGAATCAGACGGAATTGTAACGGCTCCGGGTTGGGATGCAACTGTAACCTGTGGACCACCACCAACTTGTCCGAGACCTACAGCTGTATCCATTACCAACATCACTCAGACTGGCGCGATGATCGACTGGACCGAAGTAGGAACTGCAACACAATGGGAAATCGTGATTATTCCGGCCGGAGATCCGGCACCGGGAGCGAATCCACCAGGTGTAATTACAACTTCGATAAAACCGTATACCATTCCGGAAGGTACATTAACACCATCGACCTCTTATGACGTATTTGTCCGATCTATTTGTAGTCCGACAGATAAGAGTAACTGGTCATTCCGTAAAAAATTCACAACCAAACCGGTAAACGATGAATGTAGTGCTGCTACTCAGGCACCGGTAAATGATACGCAGGTTTGTACGCTAACCACTCCGGGAACTGTAGTTGGCGCAACTGCCTCCACTGAACCAAACACTTGTGGCGGAACAGCCGATGATGATGTATGGTATCAATTTACCGCTACCAACACGCGCCATTCCATCAAGCTATTAAACCTAAACGGAAGCACAGGCGATATGTACCATGCGGTTTATTCCGGTACTTGTGGTAACTTAACGCAATTGTACTGTAGCGATCCGGAAACGAGTATTGCCGAAAACTTAGTGGTAGGTCAGACCTATTATATCCGTGTGTATACCTATACTTCCACACCGGGTCAAACCACAACTTTTGATTTATGTGTTGCGACACCGCCACCACCAATTGCAACCAACAATACCCAGTATACGGTTCCGCAACTGGTACAGGATGTATTGATCGGTTCCAGCTGTGCGCAAATCAGCAACATTACCTGGTCTACCGGAACAAACTTCGGAAACCCGAATGGTATCGCCTACTTTACCCGTAACGGATCCAACTTCCCACTAGAAAGCGGAATTATCCTATCAACAGGGGATGCCTTAAAAGCCAAAGGTCCGAATACAACCGACCTGAATGATGGTACCAATTCCTGGCCGGGTGATACACAATTATTAAACTATATCATGAATCTTGGATTTGATGATGATCTATACATCTATCGTAATGCTACAGTTCTGGAATTTGATTTCGTGCCAATTACCAACCAGTTAAGTTTCGACTTCCTGTTTGCATCGGAAGAGTACGGACAATACCAATGTGATTTCTCTGATGCATTTGCCTTTTTCCTAACCGATTCTAACGGAACGACTACGAACCTGGCATTAGTACCAGGAACAAACGATCCGATTTCGGTGACGCGAATCCGAGACAGCGCCTACAACCCAATCTGTGAATCCTTGAATGCTCAATATTTTGGAGCTTATAACGGTGAACCTTACGAAGAAGATGCAGCAATCAACTTTAACGGTCAGACAGTAGTTATGACAGCTCAATCTGTTGTAACACCAAACACGACGTATCATATCAAACTGGTTATCGCCGATAGAAACGACACCCAATTCGACTCTGCCGTATTCTTAAAAGCGGGAAGTTTTAACATTGGTACTGTTGATCTTGGAGACGATTTACTAGTTGCAGACGGAACTGCGGTTTGTTATGGCGACACCTATACTATTGATACCGGATTAAACCCTGCCGATTTCACATTCACATGGTCGACAGCAGCTGGTGGCGTAATTCCAGGTGCAACCGGACCGTCATTAACAGTGACTCAGACAGGAGATTATACGGTTAGTGCATTATACAATGGAACAACCTGTTCGCAATCGGATACCCTTTCGGTAGAATTTTATGATCAAATTGCAGCGAATACACCGTCTAATATGACTGTATGTGACGCTTCCGGATTTGCAACATTCGATCTTACCGCAAACAATGGTGCGATCTTAGGCACTATGAATCCAGCGGATTACACCATTACATTCCATAATTCACAAGCAGATGCCGAAGGAGATGTTAACCCAATTACAACTCCAACAACCTATACTAACACGACACAATATCAGGAGACTATCTATGTTCGGGTAGAAAACAACACTACCGGATGTCATACGATTGTAACATTTAACCTTATTGTTCAGGATCTTACACCTCAGTTTACGATTACTCCGGATTTCACATTATGTTCCGGTCAAAGTGGTCAGATTGTAGTAACTCCAACCAATTACAATCCTACTGACGTAGTATATTCCTGGACACACGATACTAACGGTCCACTACCGGATACAACCGGAACGATCACGGTATCACAAGCGGGAGCCTATACGGTAACCATCAACCACAACGGATGTACCGCAACAGCAACTGTAAATGTTACTGTTAATCCGGGTGTTCAACCAAGTTTTAACCAGATTGCGCCATTCTGCGAAGGCAGTACCGCACCAAGTTTACCAACAACGTCTATCGAAGGCGTAGCCGGAACCTGGTCGCCAGCAACTGTGAGCAATACCGCAACAGGAACCTATACCTTTACACCAACAACAGGACAATGTGGAGGTCCGGTAACCATGACCATCACGGTTATTCCTTCACCGGAACCAAGCTTTGCAGCTGTACCTACGATCTGTTCAGGTGGTGTAGCACCGGTATTACCAACGACATCAATCGATGGATACACAGGAACCTGGTCACCGGCAACTGTGAGCAATACTGCAACCGGAACCTACATCTTTACACCGGATGCCGGACAATGTGCAAAAACAACTACATTGACCGTAACCGTACAGGAGCCGTTCACGTTTACTATTTTCGGAGACTGTATTGCTAATCAATTTGTATTGACGGTACAAACATCGGATACCAACCTTGATCTGAGCAGTGCGCATTTCCAATGGACGAATAGTAATGGAGCGACAGTAGGAAGCGATAGTCCGACATTTAACGTATCGGAATACTTTACCTCAAATACACCGAATCTTCCGGCTATATTTAAAGTGAAAGTAACAACCGCTTCGGGATGTACTCTGGAACAACCATACACTGTTGAACAGGTATACTGTCAGATCCAAAAAGGTATTTCGCCTAACAACGACGGATTAAACGACACTTTTGATTTAACCGGATTTAACGTAGAAAAGCTGGGTATCTTTAACCGATATGGCGCTGAGGTTTATACTTTCGGAACGGGTTATACCAACCAATGGTTTGGACAATCCAAAGGAGGTAGCGAATTACCGGACGGAACGTATTTCTATGTTATCGAGTTAAAAGGAGGCGATACTAAAACCGGATGGGTTTATATCAGCAGAGAGAAATAAGCAGTAACACTATATAAAGACCTGCCTGAGCAATTGGGCAGGGACTTTATCTACAAACAGTATACCAATGAAGAAAATATATTTGACCGCCTTTTTAGCCCTGATCGGATTAAAAGAGGCCTCAGCACAACAAGACC